>Ga0049072_1000374_pt1 | contig 37645 bp, 31 predicted proteins | sample FECB27metaG_FD_55053 | JGI IMG/M metagenome (GOLD analysis project Ga0049072, IMG submission 55053) | Cyanobacterial communities from the Joint Genome Institute, California, USA - FECB-27 | ecosystem: Environmental > Aquatic > Thermal springs > Hot (42-90C) > Microbial mats | place: USA...
AGCGAAGTCGAGACACCCATCGGGAACGCGTGCCTTCCGGGTGTCTCGACTTCGCTCGACACGAACGGGCATAGAGGACAGTCCGCTTCCTACCCCAAAGCCGAAATTCAGATCGACCCACTGTCCGTCCCGGGAACCGGCACCGCCCTCAATTTTCGCTGTCCTACATTATCGCGGCGCGATAGCGTCGAGCGATGATGCGGATTCCCTGCCTGCCGACCCTCTGCCGTTCCATTGTCGTGCCGCGCGCCGAAGAGGGCGAAGGGAAGGGGGACGTGGCGTGACCTTTGTGACCTTCCGACGAAAACGCCTCGGGCGGCGGACCTGACCGAATCGCGATGCGTCCCGATATCCTCAACCCGCTCTTTGCCGCGCTCACCGACCTGAAGGGCGTCGGGCCGCAGCTCGCCAAACCGCTGACGCGGCTGGGGCTGGAACGCGTGGTCGACGTGCTGTTCCACCTGCCGACCGGACTGGTGCAGCGCTATCCCGTCGACCGGCTCGATCAGGCACAGGTCGGGCAGCAGATCATCGTCACGCTGACCGCGCAGGACTATCGTTCGGGACGCAGCCCGCGCGCGCCGTTCGGGGTCGAGGCGTTCGACGGCGCGGGCGATCATGTCCGCCTCGTCTATTTCGGACGCACCGCGGGGCTTGCGAAAAAACTGTTTCCGCTCGGCGAAGCGCGGCAGGTATCGGGCCGGCTCGACGCCTATGGCGACATGCGCCAGATCGTCCATCCGGACCATGTCGGCGAACCCGGCGAAGGCGGCATCGCGACCAGCGAGGCCGTCTATCCGCTGACCGAAGGACTCACCAACGCGCGGCTGAACCAGCTCGTCGCCATCGCGCTCGAACGGCGCCCCGACCTTGCCGAATGGATCGACGGCCCGTTGCTGACAACGCGCGACTGGCCGACCTGGCACGAAGCGCTGGCCCGCGCCCACGCCAGTCCCCACGATGCCGCGGCGCATGACCGGCTCGCCTATGACGAGATTTTCGCGAGCCAGGTCGCGCTGATGCTGATCCGTCAGGGGCTGCGCAACCGGCGCGGACGCGCCGTGGCCGGCGACGGGCGATTGACCGGGGCACTCAAACTGCCGTTCGGGCTGACCGGCGCGCAGGAGCGCGTCGGGCGCGAGATCGCCGGCGACATGGCGCAGCCGACCCCGATGCTGCGCATGCTGCAAGGCGACGTCGGGTCGGGCAAGACGCTCGTCGCGCTGCGCGCGATGCTCGCGGCGGTCGAGGCGGGGACGCAGGCGGCGCTGCTCGCGCCGACCGAGATCCTTGCGCGCCAGCATTTCGCGACGCTGCAAAAGATGCTCGGCGGGCTGCCGGTGAACCTCGCCATCCTGACCGGGCGCGACAAGGGCCGCGCGCGCGAATCGACCCTGATGGGGCTCGCCGACGGCGGCATCGACATCCTCGTCGGCACGCACGCGATCTTTCAGGAGGCGGTGACCTACAAGGATCTGGCGCTGGTCGTCGTCGACGAACAGCATCGCTTCGGGGTCGCGCAGCGGCTGATGCTGACGGGCAAGGGCGCGCGGCCGCCGCACCTGCTGGTGATGACCGCGACCCCGATCCCGCGCACGCTGCAACTCGCCAACCATGGCGAGATGGACGTGTCGCGGATCGACGAGATGCCGCCGGGGCGCACCCCGGTCGATACGCGCGTGCTGTCGATCGACCGGCTCGACGAGGTGATCGCGGGCCTCGCCCGGCATCTCGCCGGCGGCGCGCAGGCCTATTGGGTGTGCCCGCTGGTCGCCGAGAGCGAGACGAGCGAACTCGCCGCCGCCGAGGAGCGCGCCGCGCTGCTCGCCGAACGGCTCGGCGCGGATCGCGTCGGGCTGGTCCATGGGCGGATGAAGGGCCCCGACAAGGATGCGGTGATGGCGCGGTTTCAGGCAGGCGAGATCGGCGTTCTGGTCGCGACCACGGTGATCGAGGTCGGGGTCGACGTCCCCGCCGCAAGCCTGATGGTCATCGAGCATGCCGAGAATTTCGGCCTCGCGCAGCTCCACCAGCTGCGCGGGCGGGTCGGGCGCGGCACCGCGCAGTCGGTGTGCCTGCTGCTGCGGTCGCAGAGCCTGTCCGAAACCGCACGCGAGCGGCTCGCGCTGATGCGCGAGACGAACGACGGCTTCGTGATCGCCGAAAAGGACCTCGAACTGCGCGGCGGCGGCGAACTGCTCGGGCTCAAGCAGTCGGGCGACGCCGATTACCGGCTGGCGTCGGCCGAACAGCTCGTGCGGCTGCTCCCGGTCGCGCACGACGACGCCCGGCTGTTCGTCGAGCGCGACGGCGGAATGGAAGGCGCCCGCGGCGAACCCGTGCGCCACTGCCTGTATCTGTTCGAACGCGACGCCGCGGTACCGCTGCTCAGGAGCGGATGACGGCGAGGATGCGACGTCCCGGCCCCCGTTCGGGCCGCGCCTGTCGCAGCACCGTTTTCCGTCGTTCCCGCGAGGCGAGAAAAGAACAGCCCTTCGACAAGCTCAGGGCGAACGATTTTCGGGATAGAGCGTGTCTGGCTATTTCAGCTGGCGTCGCCGCGCGCGCCCATGGCGCGGATCATGGGCAGATAATCCTCGACCGCGATCATCGTTTCGAACTGGACCCCGGTCTTGCCGGCGAGCGACCAGATCACCTTGGCGCCGATGCGGCCGACGATCGGCATGCGGAACACCAGCGGATCGCCGACCTCGAGCGCGCGCTCGTAGCGCATCAGCAGGCCGTCGGCGCTGATGTTGACGCAGGTGCACATTTCCTGTCCGCCGTCGGGCAGGATGAAGGGCAGGCGGCAATAGACGTCGCTGCGCGGCGCGAGGCGCTGGTCGAGCCCGACGTAATTGGCCTTGCTGGTGTCGATCTTGCGCATGCTCATACCCTTGCTGGTCAGACCCGAAGGATCGGTCGGATACTTCTAAAAAACGGTAAACGATGCGGCAAGCCGTCAGCCGATGACGAGCCCGTGTTTCTTGGCGCCGAGGCTGACCGGGACCGGGTCGGCGGCGGGCAGGATCAGGTGCTGCGGATCGCGGATCACCGCGCCATCGACCTTCACCGCGCCCTCTTCGAGCTTGCGCCGCGCCTCCTTGTTCGACGCCGCGAAACCGAGCTCGCGCAGCGCGTCGAGGATGCGAAGCCCTTCGGCCGGGGCGGCAACCTGCGGCAGGTCGCCGCCGATCTGGCCCTTTTCAAAGGTTTGCATCGCCGTTTCCGCTGCGGTCCGCGCCGCTTCCTCGCCGCGGCACATCGCGGTCGCGGCGTCGGCGAGGATTTTCTTCGCGTCGTTGATCGCGGCGCCCTCGAGCGTTTCGAGGCGTTCGATCTCGTCGATCGGCAGGTCGGTGAAGAGGCGCAGGAACTTGCCGACGTCGCGGTCGTCGGTGTTGCGCCAGAATTGCCAATAGTCAAAATGGGACAGTTGTTCGGGGTTGAGCCACACCGCCCCGGCGGCGGTCTTGCCCATTTTGGTGCCCGCGGCGGTGGTCAGCAGCGGAGTCGTCAGCCCGAACAGGTCGGCGCCGTCCATGCGACGGCCAAGCTCCATGCCGTTGACGATATTGCCCCACTGGTCCGATCCGCCCATCTGGAGCCGCACCCCCATCGACCGCGACAGGTGGCGGAAATCATAGCCCTGGAGGATCATGTAGTTGAATTCGAGGAAGGTCATCGGCTGTTCGCGTTCGAGCCGCAACCGGACCGAATCGAAGGTCATCATGCGGTTGATCGTGAAGTGGGTGCCGACTTCCTGCAGCAGCTGGATGTAGCCGAGCTGGCCGAGCCAGTCCTGATTGTCGACCATCACCGCGTCGGTCGGGCCGTCGCCGAAGGTCAGGAAGCGCTGGAAGATGCTGAAGATCGACGCGATGTTCGCGGCGATCGTCTCGTCGGACAGCATCTTGCGGCTCTCGTCGCGGCCCGTCGGATCGCCGATCCGCGTCGTCCCGCCGCCCATCAGCACGATCGGCTTGTGCCCCGTCTGCTGCAGGCGGCGCAGCATCATGATCTGGACCAGGCTGCCGACGTGCAGCGAGGGCGCGGTGGCATCGAAGCCGATATAGCCGGGGATGATCTGCTGCGCGGCGAGAGCATCGAGCCCTTCCGCATCGGTCGTCTGGTGGATATAGCCGCGCTCGTCGAGCACGCGCAGGAGATCGGATTTGTAACTGGTCATAGCGGGCGGGCGCTTAGCATGGCCGCGAAATTCCTCAAACCCGTCATTCCCGCATTCGAGCGATTGGCGTAGGGACCATGCATGCTGCTGACCTGCCACCCCGACACGCCTTGCTCGGCCGAGTTGTTCCTCTCGGTCGATGCGGTCCGCAACCAGCCGGAATCGCTGTACCTCCGCTTCATCATCGACGGCGAGATGGACAAGATCGTCATGCCGCCGCGTCGAACCCTCGGGCGCACCGATGGCCTGTGGCAGACGACCTGCTGCGAAGCTTTCGTGAAGCGGGCGGGATGCTGCGAGTATCTGGAATTCAATCTGTCGCCGTCGACAGCTTGGGCGTCTTATCACTTCGACGATTATCGCGCCGGGATGCGTGAGGCCGACGTCGTCCCCGATTTCGACCGCGTCGGCGGCATATTCCAGACGCTGCTCGACTTTTCGGACCAGCCCGATCTCCACAATGCCGACTGGCAGCTCGGCCTCTCCGCCGTCATCGAAGAGGTCGACGGCACCAAAAGCTACTGGGCGCTCGCCCACCCGCCCGGCAAACCCGACTTCCATCATCCCGATTGCTTTGCGCTGACGCTTGGGGCACCCCCCGCGGCATGACCACCCTATTCGGCATCGACCGCCTGCTCGCCGACCCCGCACTGCGCAAACCGCTCGAGGGCAAGCGCGTCGCGCTGCTCGCGCATCCCGCCTCGGTCACCGCCGACCTGGTCCACAGCCTCGACGCGCTGGTCGCCGCGGGGATCGACGTCACCGCGGTGTTCGGGCCGCAGCATGGCGTGCGCGGCGACCTCCAGGACAATATGATGGAGTCGCCCGACTTCACCGACCCGGTCTACGGCATGCCCGTGTTCAGCCTCTACGGCGAGGTGCGACGGCCGTCGGGGCAGTCGATGCACACCTTCGACGTGATGCTCGTCGACCTCCAGGACCTCGGCTGCCGCATTTATACCTATGTGACGACGCTGCTCTACGTGCTCGAAGCCGCGGCGGCGCACGGCAAGGCGGTGTGGGTGCTCGACCGGCCGAACCCGGCGGGGCGTCCGGTCGAAGGGACGCGGCTGCAGGCGGGCTGGGAAAGCTTCGTCGGCGCCGGGCCGATGGTGATGCGCCACGGGCTGACGCTGGGCGAGATGGGGCACTGGTTCATCCGTCACTTCGGGCTCGACGTCGATTACCGCGTGATCGAGATGGCGGGATGGCAGCCCGCGGGGCCGGGCTTCGGCTGGCCCGCGGAGCGCGTGTGGATCAACCCCAGCCCCAATGCCGCGAACCTCAACATGGCGCGCGCCTATGCGGGGACGGTGATGGTCGAGGGCGCGACCCTGAGCGAGGGGCGCGGCACGACGCGCCCGCTCGAACTGTTCGGCGCGCCCGACATCGATGCGCGCGCGGTCATTGCCGAAATGCACCGCCTCGCGCCCGAATGGCTCGCGGGCTGCCGGCTGCGCGACATCTGGTTCGAACCAACCTTTCACAAGCATCGGGGGATGCTCAACAGCGGGGTGTTCATCCACGCCGAGGGCGGCTGGTACGACCATGCGGCGTTCCGGCCGTGGCGCGTGCAGGCGCTGGGGTTCAAGGCGATCCGCTCGCTGTATCCCGATTATCCGGTCTGGCGCGACAAGGATTTCAAGTACGAGTACACCGACGACGTGCTCGCGATCGACGTGATCAACGGCGGCCCGGGGCTGCGCTCGTGGGTCGACGATGCCGCGGCGGAGGCTGGCGACCTCGATGCGCTGGCGGGGCCGGACGAGAACAGCTGGCGGGACGAGATCGCCGATCTGCTGCTATATTGACGAGGGAGCGAATGATGCAGCGACGGCAATTTCTCGGCACCGCGGCGCTGGGCGGGTTGGCCGCGACATGGCCGGCGCCGGTGCTTGCCGCCGACACCGCGGGCCTTCCGAACCTCGCTGCCAAGGCCGTCCCGATCGGGCGCGACGAACGCATGGCGCGCATCGCCAAGGCAAAAGCGCTGATGGCCGCGAATGATATCGGCGCGCTGCTGATCGAGCCGGGGTCGAGCCTCGTCTATTTCACCGGGGTCGAATGGTGGCGGAGCGAGCGGCTGACCGCCGCGGTGCTGACGCGCGAGGGCGAGGTCGCGATCGTCACCCCCTTCTTCGAGGAGCCCTCGGTCCGCGAGAGCCTCGGCATCGAGGCCGCGGTGCTGACGTGGAACGAGGACGCGAATCCGCTCGCGGCCGTCGCGGCCTGGCTCGGCAAGCGCGGGCTGGCGAAGGGCCGCATCGGCGTCGAGGAGACGGTGCGCTATTTCGCGGTCGACGGGCTCGAAAAGGCGATGCCGGAGGCGACCGTGGTCAATGGCGCGCCGGTGGTGCGCGGGTGCCGGATGCACAAGTCGCCCGCGGAAATCGCGCTGATGCAGCTGGCGGCCGACATCACGCTTGCCGCCTATCGCCACACCGCGCCGCGAATCGAGGCCGGGATGACGCCCGCCGACATCGGCGCGATCATGCGCGCCGCGACTGTCGCGCTCGGCGGCCGGAGCGAATTCGAGCTGATTCTGCTCGGCGAGGCGAGTGCCTATCCGCACGGCAGCGGCAAGCCGCAGGCGGTGCGCGAAGGCGAGGTCGTACTGATGGACTGCGGCGCGACGGTGCACGGCTATCAATCCGACATTTCGCGCAGCTTCGTCTTCGGCAAGGCGACCCCGCGGCAGCGACAGGTATGGGACCAGATGCGCAAGGGACAGGACGTCGCTTTCGCTGCGGCGAAGCTCGGCACGCCGGCGGGCGCGGTCGATGACGCGGTGCGCACCTACTATGAAAGCCTCGGCTGGGGCCCCGGCTACAAGCTGCCCGGCACCTCGCACCGCACCGGCCACGGCATCGGGCTCGACGGGCACGAACCGGTCAATCTGGTACGCGGTGAGACGACGAGGCTGGCGCCAGGCATGTGTTTCTCGAACGAGCCGGGCATCTACATTCCCGGCGAGTTCGGCATCCGGCTCGAGGACTGCTTCACCATGACCGACAGCGGGCCGAAGTGGTTCAGCGAACCGCCGCCGTCGATCGACAAGCCGTTTGACTAAATCCCCCTCCCTTCCAGGGAGGGGTTAGGGGTGGGTTGGCGAGCGAAGCTCGCCGCCCTACTGATTGGCGATGCGCCGTGTTTCGAAAGAGATGACTGAACGCGCTCGACGGCTGCGGAATGAAGCGACGCCAGCGGAGCGAGCGATCTGGCGGCTCTTGTCGAGCTATCGACCAGCATTTACACGCCAATTGGTGGTCGGAACTTACATCATCGATCTCGCGTGCCGGGAAGCCAGATTGGCTATCGAATTCGACGGCAGCCAGCATCTCGATCAGGGCGCCTATGACCAGCGGCGGACAGAATTCCTGAAGGCGGAAGGTTGGCACGTCATGCGCATCTGGAACAACGATGTGTTCGCCAATCCTGAAGGCATCGCGCAGCTGATTTTGGAAGAAGCCGCCGAGTGCCTCGGCGGGACCCACCCCCGCCCCCTCCCTTCCAGGGAGGGGAGGATCAGAAAGCGACGCTATGAATGATCCGGCGCCTTCGGCCGCTGAACCAGGCTCACCAGCACGAACGATATGATCATCAGCAGGTACCAGCTGCCGAGCTTTTCGAGGCCGACCATGTGCCAGCCGTCGTCCTGGCTCGGATAGGTCCAGGCGCGCGCGAAGGTGCCGATATTCTCGGCGAACCAGATGAACAGCGCGACGAGACCCCAGCCGACGAGCAGCGGCATGCGGCGGTGGACGTGCAGCGGACGGAACCACACCTGGCAGCGCCAGAAGAGCAGGGCGGTCGCGGCGAACAGGAACCAGCGGATATCGTACAGCCAGTGGTGCGCGAAGAAATTGATATAGATGGCGGCGGCAAGGACGTAGCTCGTCCACGCGGACGGATAGCCCGTGTAGCGGAAGTCGAAGATCCGCCAGACACGCGCGATATAGCTGCCGACCGCGGCGTACATGAAGCCCGAGAAGAGCGGCACCGCACCGATGTGGAGCAGGCTCGCCTCGGGATATTGCCACGATCCCGCCGCGGTCTTGAACAATTCCATCACCGTACCGACGATGTGAAAGATCAGGATGACCAGCGCCTCCTTCGGCGTTTCGAGGCGGAAGGCGAGCATACCGAACTGGATCAGCACCGCGCCGATCGTGATCGCGTCGTAACGGTGGAGCGGCGCATCGTCGGGCCAGAAAAGATGCGTGCCGAGCAGCAGCACGAGCATCAGTCCGCCGAACAGGCACGCCCAGCCCTGTTTGAAACCGAAGACGAGAAATTCGAGGAACCAGCCGCGCGGTCCGGGCTCGACCGCCATCGCCTCGATCCGCGCGCGAACGGCGTGGAAACGGCTGTGGCCGCGCGGTTTGCCCGACCCGGGCTCAGACATGCACGGCGACCCAGGCGATCAGCAGCGCCGCGGGCAGCAGCAGCGCCTGCGCAAGGATCGTGCCCGCGAGCCGGCTGAGCGAGATGAAGGTGATCGCGCGGCGGAAATCGCCCTCGTCGACCTTCCCCTCGACCGCGTCGTCGGTCATCACCGACAATTGGGGATCGATGAAGGCGAAGAGCAGGATCGTCGCGAAACCGTTGATCAGAGCCGAGAGCTGCGACGCGGTGACGCGGAATTCGGGGGCGAGATAGCCCGCATAGAGCGACGCGACGACGCCTACCGCGAGGAGCGACTGCGCGAGGCAGTTCGCCACCAGCACGCCCCAGCCGATCCCCTTGGGCATGTGCCAGCCCTTGACGTGCGCAAGGCTGGGGAATTTGAGCGACTGGCGCAGCGTGCGCAGTCCGGCCGGACTGACCGCCTTGAGCGCCAGCCGGGTGGTCGAGCGATTGTCCTGGTACCAGCCGATCGCCGCAGCGAACATGCGCTGCCCCGTCGGTACCAGCAAGATGCCGACCAGCGTCGCGACGCTCGCCGCGGCGAGCACGAGCTGCATGTCGATGAAGAGCGACGCGCCGCTGCCGTCGTGGATGCGCGTTTCGATCCGCTTGGCAAGGAAAGGCCCCAAAAAGCTGTTCGAGGTGCGCGAGAAGAGCACGAGGATGTTGAACAGCGCAAAGGACATCGCGATCCGCCGCGTCCGCACCCCCGCGATCCGCGCCGCATAGGCGAGCGCGCCGATCAGGTTGATGAAGCCGGTGAGCAGCAGGATGGTCAGCAGGGGCAGGTCGAACATGGGGGCCCAGTCAGAAACCCGGAGCCTCGTCATTGCGAGCGAAGCGAAGCAACCCGGGGCGGTTTACGCCGCGCTGGATTGCCACGGGCCTGCGGACCTCGCAATGACGATTAATGGAAGCCGGGGCTCAATGCTTGCGCGTCAGCTCGCGCATCGCGTCGTCGAGCCCCGCGAGCGTCAGCGGGTACATGCGGTCGTTCATCAGCTGCTTGATCAGCTTCACCGACTGGGTGTAGCCCCAATGCGCCTCGGGCACCGGGTTGAGCCACACCGCGGCGGGATAGACATGGGCGATGCGCTGGAGCCAGACCGCGCCCGATTCCTCGTTGAAATGTTCGACGCTGCCGCCCGGATGGGTGATTTCATAGGCGCTCATCGACGCGTCGCCGACGAAGATCACCTTGTAGTCATGGCCATATTTGTGGAGGATATCCCACATCTGATGGCGTTCGGACCAGCGGCGCTTGTTGTCCTTCCACACCCCTTCGTACGGGCAATTGTGGAAATAGAAGAATTCGAGATTCTTGAATTCGGTGGTCGCGGCGCTGAACAATTCCTCGCACAGCTTGATGAAAGGGTCCATCGACCCGCCGACATCGAGGAACAGCAGCAGCTTGACCGCGTTGCGCCGCTCGGGACGCATGCGGATGTCGAGCCAGCCCTGCCGCGCCGTCCCGTCGATCGTGCCGGGGATGTCGAGCTCGTCCGCCGCGCCTTCGCGCGCGAACTTGCGCAGGCGGCGGAGCGCGATCTTGATGTTGCGGGTGCCGAGTTCCTTGGTGTTGTCGAGATTCTGGAATTCGCGCTTTTCCCAGACCTTGAGCGCGCGCTTGTGCTTGCTTTCGCCGCCGATGCGCACGCCCTCCGGATTATAGCCCGAATTGCCGAAGGGCGAGGTGCCGCCGGTGCCGATCCACTTGTTGCCGCCCTCGTGGCGCTTCTGCTGTTCCTCGAGCCGCTGTTTCAGCGTCTCCATGATCTTGTCCCAGTCGCCAAGCGACTCGATCGCGGCCATTTCCTCGGGCGTCAGGAATTTCTCGGCGACCGCCTTCAGCCAGTCGGCAGGGACGTCGACCGGATTCTGGCCGTAATCGGTGAGCAGGCCCTTGAAGACCTTGTTGAACACCTGGTCGAAACGGTCGAGCTGGCCCTCGTCCTTCACATAGATGGCGCGGCTGAGGTAATAGAATTGTTCGGGGCTGCGGTCGATCGCCTCGCGGTCGAGCGCCTCCATCAGCAAAAGATGCTCCTTCATGCTCACGGGGATGCCCGCGGCACGCAGCTCTTCGAGGAAACCGAACAACATGCGCCACGGCCTATCGCGTCGGCGCGGCGCACGCAATCACTTTACGTAAACGGAAAGCAGCGCGCGGGCGCGGCGTGGCGAGCATGTCTTGGATGGGGCAGCTCCCCCTCCCGATGCCGGCATCCATACCCGCGTCGAGAAACCAGCGGCCCCGCGAACGCGGTGCCTAGCCCATCACGAAGGCGTTGAGCTTGTTGCCGTCGGGGTCGCGGAAATAGCCGGCGTAGAAGCCTTCGCCGCGCGGTCCCGGAGGGCCTTCGCACGTGCCGCCGTGCGCAAGCGCGATGTCGTAGAGGCGGTGGACCTGATCCTTGTCCCTTGCCTCGAGCGCGACCATCACGCCGTTGCCGACGCTTGCGGGGTTGCCGTCGAAGGGCTTGGTCAGCCCGATGCCCGCCGCGCCCGGCTTGCCCCAGGCGATGAAGGTGTCGAATTCCATCATCCGCGGCGTTTCCAGTTCGGCGGCGATCGCGTCGTAGAAGGCCGCGGCCCTGCCGAGGTCGCTGGTTCCGAGGGTCACATATCCGATCATCGTCTCTCTCCCGATTCGAGGTCGGAACATAATAGGAACATAATGCGGGGTGCGCAAAGAAAAACGGGCGCCGGACCCGAAGGTCGCAGCGCCCGCCTGTCGATCGACTTCCTTCCCCCGGCGGGGAAAGGCGTCAGATCATTTCTGGACCCGGATCGCGACGAAGGCCGAAGGGCCGCCGCGGCGCAGGATTTCGAGCAGCACCGCCTCGCGGTTCGCCGTCTTCGCATCGGTGAGGATTTTTGCGAGCGCTTCGCTCGACGTCACCGGGGTGCGGTTGGCGCTGAGGATCACGTCGCCGCGGCGCAGGCCCTTGCGGCCCGCGTCGCTGTTCGCCGACGCCGCGCCGACGACGAGCCCCTTGGTCCCGGCATCGACCCCGACCGCACGCGCGATGTCGGGGGTGAGCACCTGCACCGCGAGCCCAAGGCTGTCCTGGATCGTCTTGTCGGCAGCGCCCTTCGGATCCTCGGGAACGGTCTGTTCCTCTTCGGGGTCGAAGTTCGATCCGGTCAGCTCGCTTTCGGGCGGCCGCGTGCCGACGACCGCGTTGATCGTCATCGCCTTGCCGTCGCGGACGATTTCGAGCGGGATGCGCGTCCCCGGCTTGGTGTTGGCGACGATGTACGACAGCGTCTGGCGCGGCGAGACTTCCTTGCCGTCGACCTTGGTCACGACGTCGCCGCGCTTCAGCCCCGCCTTTTCGGCGGCCTGGCCGGGTTCGACGCGCTGGACGAATTCGCCGCGGTCCTTGGGCAGGCCGAGCGCCGCCGCGAGATCCTCGTCGACCGGGGCGATGCCGATGCCGAGATAGCCGCGCTGGACCGTCTCGCCCGCGCGCAGCGCGTTGATCACGGGGATCGCGGCGTCGGCGGGGATCGCGAAATTGACCCCGATGTTGGCGCCGACGGGCGAGATCAGCATGTTGTTGATGCCGACGACATTGCCCTGGAGGTCGAACAGCGGCCCGCCCGAATTGCCGCGGTTGATCGCGGTGTCGGTCTGGATGTAGCGGTCATAGGCGCCGCCCTGCCCGAGGTTGCGCTGCACCGCCGAGATGATCCCCGCGGTCACCGTCGAGCCGAGCCCGAGCGGGTTGCCGATCGCGACCACCCAGTCGCCGACCCGGGCGTTGCTGCCCTGCGCGAACTTGACGAAGGGCAGCCCCGTCGCCTCGATCTTCAGCAGCGCGAGGTCGGACGCGACGTCGCGGCCGACGATCTTGGCGCGATATTCCTTCTGGTTGGTCAGCGTCACCGTGACCTGGTTGACTTCCTCGCCGCGCGGGCCGCCCGCGATGACGTGGTTGTTGGTGACGATGTAGCCGTCGGCCGAAATCAGGAAGCCCGAGCCGCCGCCCTGCTGTTCCTGCGTGATCGGCTCGCGCGTCCCCGCGAAGGGATTGAGCCGGACGCCGAGCGTGACTTCCTGCTTGGTCGAGATGTTGACCACCGCAGGCTGGAGCTGTTCGACAAGGTCGGCGAAGCTTTCGGGCGCGCCCGAGCGGGGCACGACCTTGGCGATCTCGCTGCCTTCGTTCTGCGCGACCTGCGCGCCGACGGGTGATTGCGTAACCAGCGCCAGCGCCGTGCCACCGGCCAGCAGCGCCGAAGTGATGCCATAAACATAACGCACGATCGCTATTCCTCTTCTCTTCAGGAAAAACTCAAAATGCCCCGGCGGCGGTTGTCTGCTCGGCGGAGGCTGAACGGCGATTGAACATGAACGGCCATGACAGCCCTTGTTCATCCGCCGCCCGGCCGCCGGCCTCAATTCCCCCGGAACCGGCGCAGATATTCATTGTCCGGCGACAGGATCACCGACGTTCCGCCCTGGTTGTTCTCGCCCAGGAAGGTCTGGCGGTAGCTCTGCATCGCGCGGTAGAAGTCGTAGAAGTCGGCGTCCTTGCCGAAGCTCTCGGCATAGATGCGCGCCGCTTCGCCGTCGGCGGCGCCGCGAATGATCTGCGCTTCCTTCTGCCCCTCGGCGCGGATCGAGATCGCCTCCTGCTGGCGCGCGGTGCGCATGCGGTTGTACGCCGCCTCGAGCGTCGCGCCCTCGGGCAGGTCGGCGCGCTTGATCCGCACGTCGATGATCTCGGCGCCATATTTCTGCGCCTCGCGGTTCAATGCGACCTGGATATTGTCCATCACCGCGCCGCGTTCGGCCGACAGCAAGGTCGCGAAGGTGCGCTTGCCGAGCTCGTTGCGCAGCGACGAACCGAGGATCGTCGCGAGCTGCTGCTGCAGCCGCTCCTCGGTCCGGATCGCGGTGTACATGCGCACCGGGTTGGTGATGCGGAAGCGCGCGAAGGCGTCGACCTGCAGCCGCTGCTGGTCGGTCGACAGCACCTGCTGCCGCTCCATGTTCACGCCGAGAATCCGCTTGTCGATGAACTGGATGCCGTCGGTGAAGGGCACGCGCAGCACGAGCCCGGCACCCGAGCGGCCGAAATCCTCTTTCGGCTTGTAGCGGTTCACCGTGCGTTCGATCTCGCCAAAGCGCAGGATCAGCGCCTGCTTGTCCTCGGGCACGATCGCGAGCGACTGCGACAGGATGACGAGCAGGACGACGACGCCGATCAGCAGGCGCATCGGTCGCTGGGTCATATTCTCGAACATCACTGGCCTCCCTTCGGCGCGGCTTCGGGTGCGGGGGTGGTGTTCATCCGGCGCTGCACCTCGGGAAGCGGGAGATAGGGGGTGACGCCGCGCGCCTCGACGATCGTCTTGTCGACGTTCGACAGCACCTGCTCCATCGTCTCGTAATAGAGACGCTGGCGGGTGACCGCGGGGGCCAGCTTATATTGTTCGTAGATCTTGTCGAACGCCGCGGTATCGCCGCGCGCGCGTTCGAGCACCTGCTGCTGATAGGCGCGCGCGAGGTTGATCGCCGATTCGCGTTCCTGCCGCGCCGCGGTGACCTCCTTGAACGCCTCGTCGACCTGGCTCGGCGGATCGGCCTGGCGGATCGCGATGCCCTGGATGGTCACGCCGGCGCGATACTGGTCGAGCAGATCCTGCATGCGCTGCTGCACCTGCGCCTCGATCTCGACGCGGCCGGGGCCGATCGCCTGGACGAGGTCGAAATTGGCGACCGTCGCGCGCATCGCGCTTTCGGCGACCTCGCGGATCGTGCCTTCGGGATCGGCGAGCTGGAAGAAGAAGAGTTCGGGATCGCGCACCGACCAGCGGACCTCATAGGCAAGGTCGACGATGCTCTGGTCGCGCGTCAGCACGAAATTCTCGTCGGTCGCGTTGGGCGAGCCGATCGGCATGGTACGGATCGCACGCACGTCCTCGAGCCTGATGCGCTCGATCGGCGCCGGCCAGGTGAATTTGACGCCGGGACCGACGGTCCGCGAATAGCTGCCGAGGCGCGTGACGACGCCCTCCTTTTCCGGGGGAACGATGTGGAAAGAGGAGAAGATCGCCCAGACGAGCACGAGCGCGAGGATGCCCCATTTCCACAGCTTCGCCGAATCAGGCAGGTTCATCTGGCCGCCGCCACCGCCCGAGCCACCGCCGCCGAAACCGCCACGTCCCTTGCGCAGCAGTTCGTCGAGCGCCGAGGGACCGCGCGGCTTGCGCCCGCGATTGATGTCGACCGGATCGGGGCTGACCCACGGATTGCGCGGGCCGGGCTTCTTGCCATCGCCGCCACTGCCGCTTCCCCTGGCGCCGTCGTCGCCGCCCTTGGGGCCCCATGGGCTGTTCGCCATCTGGACGATCGACCCGAAAAAATGCCGCACACCCGAAAGGGGGCGGCGTCCCGTAACGTCGCTATTCTCGTTGCTCATGGAGCTTTTATAGGGACGCGCGCGTCGAATAACAGGGGGTGTACGCGAAAATGGCTGGCAATCGCCTCCGCCATGCCTATCTGCCCCGGACATGACCGACACCGCTCCCCTCGCCAGCATCGCGACCGACCTTAGCGGCGGTCGCACCTCGGGCCTGCGCTTCCTCGACGAGGCGGGCACGCTCGCGATCGTCCTCGACGTCACCGGGCTTGCCGCCGAAGACCGCGCCCCGCTCGAAGAGAAGCTGCGCGCCGGCCTGCTCGCACGGCCCGGCGTCGCCAGCGTCCGCGTCGCGATGACCGCCGAACGCAAGGGGCTGACCCTGATCGCGGTCGGCAGCGGCAAGGGCGGGGTCGGCAAGTCGACGCTCGCCGCCAATCTTGCGGTCGCGCTCCGGCGGCGCGGGCTGAAGGTCGGACTGGTCGACGCCGACATCTATGGCCCGTCGCAGCCGCGACTGATGGACAGCGAGGGCGTCAAGCCCGAGGCACGCGGATCGAAACTCGCCCCCGTCCCCAACGCCTATGGCGTACCGATGCTCTCGACCGGCCAGATCGCCGCCCCGGGCCAGGCGATCGCCTGGCGCGGGCCGATGGCCGGGCGCGCGCTCGAACAGCTCGTCGACGCGAGCTGGGGCGACATCGACACGCTGATCGTCGACCTGCCCCCCGGCACCGGCGACGTCCAGCTGACGATGATCCAGAAGCACAAGCCCGCGGGTGCGGTGATCGTTTCGACCCCGCAGGACCTTGCGCTGATGGACGCGACGCGCGCGATCGCTTTCTTCGAGCAGGCCGACGTACCGCTGATCGGGCTGGTCGAGAATATGGCGGGCTACGCCTGCCCGCATTGCGGCGAACTCAGCGATCCCTTCGGCCATGGCGGTGCCGAGGCGGCGGCGAAGACGATGGGGCTCGATTTTCTCGGCCGCGTCCCGCTGTCGATGGGCATCCGTCTCGCAAGCGACGGCGGCGTGCCGCCGGCGGCCGGAACCGACCCGCAGGGCGAGCCGTTCCACGCGATAGCGGCGAAGGTCGCCGACTGGCTCGAGGCGCGCAAGAAATAGGGCGGACGCCCCCTCGTCAACGGGAGGATATATGGCGATCAACGACGATGGTGAAATTCGCGACCTGCTCGCGAGCCCGCGCCGCATCGCGGTGATCGGCGCTTCGCCCAACCCGGCCCGCGCGTCGAACGAGGTGCTCGCATTCCTGATCGGCCAGGGCCACGACGTGATCGCGGTCAACCCCGGCCACGCGGGGACGACCATCCACGGCGCGCCCGTCGTCGCGACGCTCGCCAACGTCGAGCCCGCCGCCGAGATCGTCGACATCTTTCGCAACAGCGCCCAGGCGGGCGCCGCGGTCGACGAGGCGATCGTCCATGGCGCAAAGGCTGTGTGGATGCAGATCGGGGTGATCGACGAGGCCGCGGCGCGGCGCGCCCACGCCGCGGGGCTGACCGTCGTCATGGACCGCTGTCCCAAGGTCGAGATCCCGCGCCTGGGGCTGCTGCGCCGATAGCGCAACGCGGAATATCGCACCGGATTTGCCGCCATGGCCCTGCCCGCCGAAGGGTGCGTCGCGGACGGCCCCTTCGACACGTCCGCGATTATAGTTTTTCTTTCGATTCCGGGCCGATCGCTTCAAAGAGGGACGATGAGACACGCCCTTCCCCTCCTCGCCGTCGCACCCCTCCTGGCCGGATGCACCGCCACACTCAAAGCCCCCGCCCCGCAGGACGCCTTTTTCGCCGCGCTTTCGGCCCATTGCGGCAAGGCTTATGCCGGTCGCCTTGCCAGCGATCAGGAGGCCGATGCCGACATGCGCGGCAAGGCCATGATCGTCCATTTCCGCACCTGCACCCCCGACCGCCTCGAAATTCCCTTTCACATCGAGGGGCTGGCAAAGGACGGCGGATGGGACCGCTCGCGCACCTGGGTCATCACCCGTACCGACGCGGGTCTACGGTTGAAGCACGACCATCGCCACGCCGACGGGTCAAAGGACGAGGTGACCATGTACGGCGGCGACACCGCCGCGAACGGCAATGCGATGCGCCAGGAATTTCCGGTCGACGCCGAATCGATCGCGATGTTCACCCGCACCGGGCGCAGCGCGTCGAACACCAACATCTGGGCGATCGAAACCACCAGTACCGGCTACACCTATGAACTGTACCGCGCAGGCCGCCTGTTCCGCGTCGCCTTCGACTATGACCGCCCGATCGCCCCGCCGCCTGCGCCCTGGGGTTGGTAGCTTGCATCGCGGCCCGTCCATGTTACCCTGTAACATCATTGGAGCGGGAGAAAGATGATGCGTTACCGGGCCTTCCTGTTGCTGCCGATCGCATCGCTCGCGGCGTGCGGAGACAAGCCCGCTGACCCGCGCGGGGTCGATCATGACGAAACGCTGCTTTCGGTCTCGGCAACCGGCCGCTCCGAAACCCGCCCCGACGAGGCGCGCTTCACCGCCGGGGTCAGCACTATCGCCGCATCGGCCGAAGCAGCGACACAGCGCAATAACGAAACCATGGCAAAGGTTGCCGCGGCGCTCAAAGCCTTCGGCGTTGCCGAAAAGGACCTCCAGACACGGCAATTGACCGTGAACCGCATCGAATGGGGCGCCAATCGCGGCAAGTTCGAGGCGGTCAATCAGGTCGAGGTGCGGCTGCGCGCGGTCGACAAGGCGGGCGAAGCGGTCGCGGCGACGACGCGGGCGGGCGCCAATGTCTTATCAGGCCCGACGCTACGCGTATCCGATCAGGAAGCCGCGACCAAATCGGCCTATGCCTCAGCCTATCGTGCCGCCCGCGCGCGGGCCGACGCCTATGCTGGCGCAGCAGGGCTCAAGATCGACCGCGTGCTGACAATCCGCGACGGCGGCGAAAGCGGCGAACCGCCGATGCCTTATGCGATGGTCAATGAGGCTGCGGCGCAATCCACCGACGCCGCCCCGCCGTTTAACCCCGGGGTCAATGAATCGCAGGTGACCGTGCGCGTCGATTTCGCCCTGACCCCCAAGTGAACCGGGCCAGCTCCAGCCGATAATCCCACCACAAGAGGGGGGAGATGGGGACCCGGCTCAAAAGCCTTTGCCTCGCCTCGACGCCCCGCTTATCAGCGTCGGCGATGGCGGGCATTCGCGACAGCATCGAGACGGAAAAGCGGCGCGGGCCGCCGATCGGCCGCCGGTCGCTGCTCGTCGGCGCGACCGCGGCGGGGGGGCTGGCGCTCGCCTGGTCGCTGTGGCCGCGCGACTATGCCCCCAACCTGACCGCCTCCGATCGCGAGCATATTTTCAACGCCTTCCTCAAGATCGGCGAGGACGGCCATGTCAGCGTCGTCGTTCCGCAGTGCGAGATGGGGCAGGGGGTGACGACGTTGCTGCCCCAGATCATTGCCGACGAGCTCGGCGCCGACTGGCGCACGGTCGCGGTCGAGACCGCGCCGATCAGCCCGCTCTATACCAATACGCTGCTGGTCGACGAGGACAGCGGCACCTTTACCCCGCGGTCGGGGGTGCCCGATTTCGTCGCCGACGTGCGCGGCTGGGCGCGGCGCGAATGGGCGGTGCGCCACGCGGTGATGCTGACCGCCAATTCGTCGTCGGTGCGCATGTTCGAGGGGCCGTGCCGCGACGCCGCGGCGCAGGCGCGCGCGTTGCTGATGATGGCCGCGGCGCGGCGCTGGGACGCGAACTGGGAGGAATGCGACACGCAGGAGGGCTTCGTCGTGCACGGCGCGAAGAAGTTGCGCTTCGCCGAGGTCGCCGCCGCCGCCGCGCGGCTCGAACCGCCGCCCGAGCCCGCCTATCGCGCCGCAAGCGCCGACCCGCTCTACGGCAAGGAGGTCACGCGGCTCGACCTGCCCGCCAAGGTCGACGGCTCGGCCAATTTCGCGGGCGACATCCGCCTGCCCGACATGGTCTATGCCGCGATCCGCCAGGGACCGCTCGGCGCGACGCGGCTGAAAGGCATCGACCGCAAGGCGGGACTCGCCGCGCCCGGGGTGCTGTACGTCGTCGAGCACGAACGCTGGGTCGCCGCGGTCGCGCGCAACTGGTGGGCGGCGAACCGCGCGCTCGACCGCTTCGCGCCGGTGTTCGAGACCGCGGGCGAACCGGTGTCCTCGCAGCGCATCGACACCGCGCTGAAGGCCGCGATCAAGGCCGACGGCCACCGCATCGTCCACCGCGGCGACGTCGGCGCGGCGATGGCGGGGCGCACCAGGATCTCGGCGACATACAGCGTCGCACCGGCGCTCCACGCCCCGATCGAGACACGCACCGCAACCGCCGCCTTTGCCAAGGGCCGGCTGCGCGTCTGGGTCGCGACGCAGGCGCCCGCGCAATGCCGCACCGCGATCGCCCGCGGCGCCGGGCTGGCGGAAAGCGATGTCACGCTGTTCCCGATGATGGCGGGCGGATCGTTCGACGCCTGCCTCGACCACAATGTCGCGGTGCAGGCGGCGATCGTCGCGATGCAGGTCAAGCGCCCGGTCCAGCTGTGCTGGTCGCGCGCCGAGGAGATCATGCGCGACCTTCCCCGCCCCCCCGCCCGCGCCAAGATGGTCGCGACGCTCAACGCCGCGGGGGGCATCGACGCGCTGGTCGCGCGGATCGCGGTCCCGCCGGCGACGCACGAATTTCGCGACCGGCTGTTCGCCAACACGCCCCCCGACGTCGCACAGCGCGCCGCGGCGGGATCGTCGGACGCGGTCGCGGTCGAGGGCGCGGCGAGCGGCTATGCCATCCCGCACCTCGCGGTCGATCATTGCCCCGCCGACATCGGCCTGCCGACCGGGCGCTGGCGCGGCAACGCCGACAGCTACACCGCCTTCTTCACCGAATGCTTTGTCGACGAGATGGCAGCGTATGCGGAGATGGACGCGCTGTCGTACCGCATGGCCATGCTCGGCGACCAGCCGCTGCTCGCGCGCTGCCTGCTCACCGCGACGAGCATCGGCGGGTGGGAAGGCATGCTGTCGGGATCGGCGCAGGGGCTTGCCTGCCACAGCATGCGCGGCAGCCATATCGCGCTGATGGCGACCGCGCGACCGAGCGAACAGGGACTGCAGGTCGAGCAACTGGTCGCGGTCGTCGACGCCGGCCGCCTCGTCAATCCGGCGATCGCGCGCCAGCAGATCGAGGGCGGGCTGATCTTCGGCCTCGCCGCCGCGGCCGGCGCGACCACCGATTATGACGGCGGGGTCGCGACCGCGCGCAAGTTGGGCCAGCTCGGCCTGCCGCGCCTGTCGCAGTCACCCGAGATCGTGGTCGAATTCGTCGAAAGCGACCGCGATCCCGGCGGGCTGGGCGAGATCGGCGTCCCCGTCGTCGCCCCCGCGATCGCCAACGCGCTCTATGCCGCGACCGGGCGCCGCATCCGCCGCCTGCCGCTGACGGCCGATCCCGCATGACCCGCCCCGACGATCACCCCGCGGTCGCCGCGCCGCGCATCGGCGTGCTGCTCGTCAACCTCGGCACCCCCGACGCGCCCGACGCGCCGTCGGTGCGCCGCTATCTCGCCGAATTCCTGTCCGACCCGCGCGTCGTCGAAATCCCGCGGCTCGTCTGGCAGCCGATCCTGCGCGGGCTGATCCTGCCGACACGGCCGAAGAAATCGGCGCACGCCTACGCCCAAGTGTGGACCGACGAGGGTTCGCCGCTCGCCGCGATCACGCGGCGGCAGGCGGCGGCCTTGCAGGCGGCGTTCGGCGATGCGGTGATCGTCGCGCATGCGATGCGCTACGGCCGGCCCGCGATTCCCGCGACGCTCGATACGATGCTCGCCGCGGGGTGCCGCCGCATCCTGATCGCGCCGCTCTATCCGCAATATTGTGCCGCGACGACCGCGACGGTCACCGACGCCGCGACCGCGCATCTGGCGACGCTGCGCTGGCAGCCGGCGCTGCGCTTCCTGCCGCCCTATCCCGACGACCCGCTCTATATCGGCGCACTCAAGGCGTCGGTCGAAGCCGGGCTCGCCGCGCTCGACTTCGTCCCCGATACGCTCGTCGCGAGCTTCCACGGCATGCCCGAACGCACGCTGCACCTCGGCGACCCCTATCATTGCCAGTGCGTCAAGACCGCGCGCCTGCTCGCCGACGCGCTCGGACGTCCGGTCGAAACCGCCTTCCAGTCGCGCTTCGGCCGCGCCAAATGGCTCGAACCCGCGACCGACACGATGCTCGAACGGCTCGGCCGCGAAGGGAAAAAGGTCGCGATCTTCGCGCCCGGCTTCGCCGCCGACTGCCTCGAAACGCTCGAGGAACTGGCGATCCGCGGCCAGGAACAATTCATCGCCGCAGGGGGCACGCATTTCGCCTACCTCCCCTGCCTGAACGACAGCGATCCCGGCCTCGCGATGCTCGAAGCCCTGCTCCGCCGCGAACTGGCGGGGTGGGTGTAGGCGGCAAGGCAGGGCGCGGACCGGACGGCGGTTTTGGGGTGGGAAGCGGACGTTTGCTCTCAGTTTGCACCCCGGCGAAAGCCGGGGCCCAGGGCGTTAGAAGGTCAGCGTTGCGTAGTTCCGCTCTGGGCCCCGGCTTTCGCCGGGGTACGGCAAGGACCGGTCGTGGGAGGATATCTGCCCGCAATCGGTCGATACCCGCCCCCTCGCTTCCGTCACTTACCTCCTGTTTAACCTCTTTGTTTAGGCTCGCCGCCGCGTGCCGCGGCCTGCGTCGCGCCGTTCGAGGAGGTCGGGATGAGTGAAGTCGGAACCGCAATGCTGACGCTCGGCGCGGTGACATTCGCCTATCTTGCGATCGTCTTCTTCGTGTGGCGCGCCCGCCGCGGGCCGTCGGTGCCCTTTTCGCTGTCTTCGCTGTCGTCGTTCCGGCTGCCGCGATGGCCGACGCGATCGTCGGGTTCGCGCAGCGCAGGCGAGAAACCGCCGCGGCTGCCGCGCCGCAACCCCGCGCTCGATGCGCCGGCCGAAATCTCCGCCGCGCGCCTTGCGCGGATCAGCGGCAAGGCGGCACCGGCGCCCGAAACCCTCGCCGCGCCGCCCCCCGAACCGGCCGCACCCCAGCCCAGCCCAGGACCGGCCGTCATCCCCGCGGCCCATGCCTTTGCCGGCGAGACCCTCGTCGCCGAACGCGACGCGCCCGCCGCGCCGCCACGCTCCACGGCACCGGACGAAGGCGGCCGCGCAACGATCGGTGCGATGCTCGACGCGATGGCGACCGGCGTGGTGCGCGAAGCCGACCGGATCGAGGCGCGCGACAGCGACGGCGGCGCGGTGCGCCTGGTTGCGCAGATCCCGCCGCGCACCGACGAGGCCCGGACGAGTTGGCTCGGCGGGCGCCCACGGCTCGACCCCGGCGCGCGCTGGCCCGAAATCCGCGAGGTTCCAGGGGACTTCCTCGGCCAGATCGCGTGCGCCGACCTGCCGCGCGACCTGTGGGACGGGCTCGGCCCGCGGCAGGGCAGCCTCGCCTTCTTCATCCATCCGCGCGACGGCGACATCGCGGTCGTTCCGGTCGCCGAGGATGGCGAGCCGATGGACCCGCCGCACCCGCCGGACGCGGGCGGCAGCTTTTTCGCCCCCGCGGGCGGGCTGCGCTTCGGCGACCTGATGCCCTTCACGCGCCACGCCTTTCCCGAATGGCCGGTCGATCTGGTCGCGGTCGGGCCGGAGGCCCCCGGCGCGGCGGACGACGCCCCCGGCGATGACGACGATCCCGCGCATCGCCTCCATCGCGCGGGATACGACATCGCCGACCCCGCCTTCCATCCCTTCGACTGGGCGCTGATGCGCGCGATGGTCGACATCCTCGCGATGCGCATCGAGCGTTTCTGGCGCGAGGTCGACGGCCCGTCGCCGATCGACACCCAGCGCGCGAGCGTCGAGCGCCGGCTGGCGCAGCACGATGCCGGCACCAGGGACCCGCTCGGCCGCGAGGGGCTGGTGGCGATGCGCGATACGCTCGACGCGCTCCACGCCGCGACCGATGCCGCGCGCGCCGCGAACCGCGAGGCGCGCGCACGCGCCGAGGAGATCGTCGCGATCGTCCGCGACAGCGCCGGGCGCCTGTCCTTTTCGGCTTCCGACGCCGCTGCGGTGATGGAGGCGCTGCGCGCGATCCGCTGGACCAAGGTCAACCGCAAGCCCGACCCCGAAGGCCGCCCCGGCGCCGAGCTGGTCGAGCGCTTGACGCTGCCGCTCACCGAACATCATCCCGACGCGCCGTTGTGGGTCCACGACTATCTGGCGATCTGGTTCGACCATGCCAAACATGCCTATGCCGCCGATCCGGCCGCGCTGCCGGCGGCGGCGCGTGCGCGCTTCGAACCCTGGGCGCGCGAACTCGCCGCGCGCGAAATGCCGGGCATCGGCCACGTCCCGCAGCGCTACGTCCGAGACTATGATGCCGACAGCCACGCGACGCTGCTCGAGCTGCCGTCGAGCGGGCTGATGAGCTGGAGTTTCGGCGACACCGATCCCCTGGTGCTGACGATGCGCAAGGCCGACCTCGCCGCCGGGCGCTGGGACCGTCCGCTCGTCCAGTTCGGCAGCTGACGGGACCCCCGCGGCGGCCCGTCCGATTGACGTAACGGTCAACTTGCGGCCCTCCCGCGCGCGCCCTAATCAGGGGCGAACCGACCCTGTGGGAGAGTGAATATGGCACGAATCGCAATCGTTACCGGTGGCAGCCGCGGCATCGGGGAAGCCATCTCCCTGAAGCTCAAGGAAGCGGGCGCCACGGTGGTCGCCAATTATGGCGGCAACGACGATCGCGCGCGCGAATTCACCGAACGCACCGGCATCGCGGCCTATAAATGGGACGTCGGCGACCATGAGGCCTGCCTCGAGGGTTGCGCGCGCGTCGCCGCCGAAGTCGGCCCGATCGACATCGTCGTCAACAACGCGGGCATCACCCGCGACGGCACCCTCGCGCGGATGAGCTTCGAGGACTGGAACGACGTGATGCGCATCAACCTCGGCGGCTGTTTCAACATGGCGAAGGCAACCTTCGGCGGCATGGTCGAGCGCGGCTGGGGCCGGATTGTCAACATCGGATCGATCAACGGCCAGGCGGGCCAGTACGGCCAGGTCAATTACGCCGCCGCCAAATCGGGCATCCACGGCTTTACCAAGGCGCTGGCGCAGGAAGGCGCCAAGAAGGGCGTCACGGTGAACGCGATCGCCCCGGGCTATATCGACACCGACATGGTCGCCGCGGTGCCCGCGCCGGTGCTCGAAAAGATCGTCGCGAAAATCCCCGTCGGGCGGCTCGGCCAGGCCGATGAAATCGCGCGCGGCGTCGCCTTTCTGTGCAGCGAGGATGCGGGGTTCGTGACCGGATCGACGATGTCGATCAACGGCGGGCAGCATATGTATTGAGCGAGGAAGGCGCTTAACAAGGCGTTCGCGCAGCGAATGACGCGTTGGGCGCCGGTGCCGCGAAACGGCAGCCACCGGCACGGCCCGATAGGGCCGTCCGGCCCCGTCTGACGTCAGGGCGAGGGCTTTGCCGTCGCCGATAGCATATGATTTACAAACCCGTTCGCCCTGAGCCAGTCGAGGGACCGTTCTTTCCTCGCGATGTCGAAAAGAAGAACGGTGCTTCGACAAGCTCAGCCCGAACAGAGAAGAGGGTAACGTCAAATCTCTGACCGACCGTGGAATGGCGACCTATTCCACCGTCACCCCCACGACGCGCCAGCTTCCGCCCTCGCGCACCAGCGAGAGCGTCTCGATCGCCCCCGTCTTGTTCGCATAGTCGGTGCGGAACTTGACCATCTGATAGCCATAGGGCGGTGCGGGTACCGTTTCTTCGCTCAGCAGCACACGCGACTTCACCGCCCCCATCGGCCCCTGCACCTGCCGCGCCACGCGTGTCCAGGTCTCCGCGGTGTTGAGCGCCTTGAACGCCTGCCCGGTCGCCTCCCAGCTTCCGTTCCAGTCGCCCCTGTCGACCAGCGCGAGCTAGCCCAGCGCCGCGGCGACCGCGGGGCTTTCGGCGGGCGCGGTCGCGGGCGCCGCGGCGGGCGTATCGGCGCGCCCCGACAGGGAAACGAAAGCGAACAGGGCAAGAGCCAATGACATGATGAGACCTCCGGCAATCCAGCCGGACGGCCGCCCCATGCGGCGCGTCCCGGCAGATGCCATCGTCTCTTCCACGCCCGGGGCGGTCGCGGCTTCCCCCAAAGCCTTGTCCCCCAATATTTCGGGGGCCCGATCCTCGTTCGCGCGCAACTGCCGCGCCGCCTCGCGGCTGCTCGACACCGCCAGCTTGCGCCGCGCGTCGCGCAGCCGCTCGTTGACCGTATGCACCGACAGCCCGAGGAGGGTCGCCATCGACTTGGCGTCGTGGCCGCTGACGAGCAGGCGCAGCGTCTCCTTCTCCTTTTCGGTGAGCGCCTCGATTCCCGTCATCACCCGTCAAATCCCTTGTCCGCTGCCCCCGCGAAGGCGTCGTTCATGCGACCGGGGTTTAGGACCCGCCCGAATCGCGGTCACCCCCAAATTAATCGTACCCCCCGCACGGAGCGCGCGATAAACCCGGGCCGTGCCATATCCCTATCACCCTCCGGTCAAGCGCTCGGTGACGATCGCCGGCCACCCGACCTCGATCAGCCTCGAACCGGTCTTCTGGGACGCGCTCGAAGCCGAGGCCGCGCGGCGGGCGCTCCCCATCAACGCGCTGGTGGCACGCATCGACGTCGAAAGAATGGAGGCGGAGGATCCGCCGAACCTGACCTCGGCGATCCGGCAGTGGTTGTGGCGGGGGCGCCATTGATCCTCCCCATGGGCTGCGCCACAGGGAGGACTATCGGTTGATCGCGCCCGCCACCGCGAAGCCGAACGCTGCGCCCTTGTCCTCGGCGAAGTGCAGGAACAGCGACGGTTCGATCAGCTCGAGTTCCATGATGTGCAGCNCNCCCGCCGCATCGCCGACCATGTCGACGCGGGCATAGACGGGCGCGGCGGGTGCCGCCGCCAGCGCCGCAGCGGCGAGCGCCTGCGCTTCATCGCTGGCGTCCCACGCGGTCTCGCGCCCGCCGAACTGTTCCTGGACACGAAAATCGCCCGCCGCGGGGCGTTTGACGATCGCATGGCTGAACCGGCCCGCGAAGAAGAAGAGCGAAAATTCGCCGTCGGCGAGAATCCCCGGCATCAGCGGCTGGACCAGCCGCCGCTCGCCCAGCGCATCGGCGGGAATGTCCGCACCGGCCGCGATGCGGTGCGTGCCGTCGGCACCGCCCGAGATCGCGGGCTTGACCACCAGCTCGTCGGCGCCGAGCGTCATGCGCGCACCGGCCAGCGCGGCCGCATCGAGCGCCGCAACCTCGACCGTCGGCACCACCGCGACGCCCTTGGCCGCGAGTTCGCCGAGATAGGCCTTGTCGCTGTTCCAGCGCAGCACCGGCACCGGATTGACCACCGGCAGCGCCTCGGCCTCCAGCCGGTCGAGTAGCGCGTACCAGCGCGCGACGTCGCGCTGATAGCCCCAGGCGAAGAGCGGCAGGATCAGATCGAAACCCGACAGGTCACCGGGGTCGCCCCAGACCCTTTGCTCGACCGCCAGCCCTGCGCCCGCAAGCGCCGCCGCCTTGCGCGCGAAGGCGGGCTGCCACTTCTCGTAATAACCGGGCGCCGGGACGAGGATCGCGACGCGGGGTTGAAAGGGCATCTGCTACTTCACCTTCTCAAACCCGTCCTTGCGAGGAGCCCCGGGCTCGATCCGGGGCGACGCGGCAATCCAGAGTGGCGTGTACCACTCCGGATTGCTTCCCCCGGCTTTTGCCGGGGTCGCCATGACGAGATGATGGACGCGATGATTACCGTCCCAGCAGCGCGCGCGCCTGGCCGGCTAGGTGCGAGAGCATCGCGCCGTTCGGGTTCGGGATCGTCCGCGCACGGTCGACCGTCGCGCGGAACTGCGCGACGCGCGCCGCATGCTCGGCGAGCCATCCGGTCACCGCGGCGTCGAGATCGCCGCCCTTGAGCCCCGCGAGGAAACCCAGCCGCATCTGCTGGAAATCGCGCGCGAGGCTGTTGACCAGCAGCCGTTCCCACGGATCGGTCGGGCTCATGTGCGCCGCCAGCGTCTGCGCCCAGTCGAGCCCGAGCGCCTCACCCAGATGGGTGAAGGCGCGCGTCACCGCGATCTCGTCGTCGCCGCGCCGTTCGGCGAGATCGACGATGCCGATCGCGCCGTCGGTCTTGAACAGGCGGACGACCGACGCGGCCAGCGCCTCGGGCGCGCCCGCGTCGAGCAATTGCTGCGACAGCATGTCCCACTGGCGCCGGACCGACGGGCTGAGCAGCGCGTCGACCCCCGCGGTGAGCCGGTCGACGCCGGGTTCGAGCCGCGCGACGATCGGCCCCGGCTGCACCGTGTTCGGCGACAGGCGGAGCAGGTCGGCCATCTGCGAGGTCATTGCCGACGCGGCCTGCGAAAACAGCGACAGGCGCACCGATTCGTCGATCCTGGCGCTGTCGAGCGACGCCCAGATCGCCTTCATCTCGATCAGCCGTTCGACCGCGACGAACGCCGCGGCGACGTCGCCGAGCGAGCAGCCTTCCTCCTCGACCAGCTCGAACGGGTGGACGACCCCCATGCGGTTGACGATGCGGTTGGCGAGCTTGGTCGCGATGATCTCGCGGCGCAGCTGGTGATCGGCGATCGCACCGGCGAAATCGCGCTGCATCTCGTCGGGGAAGGCCGCCGCGAGGTCGCCCGCGAGTGCCGGATCGTCGGCGAGGTCGCTATGCTCGATCGCGTCCTGCAGCGCGAGCTTCGCGGTCGCGAGCAGCACCGCGAGTTCGGGGCGCGTCAGCCCGCGGCCCTCGGCGGCGCGGCGCAGGAGCTCGTCGTTCGCCGCCAGCCCCTCGACCTTGCGGTCGAGCCGGCCCGATGCCTCGAACGTCTCCATGATCCGCACCAGCGACGGCACCGCCGCCGATCCACCCTTTTCGGCGATCGACAGCGCGAGCGCCTGGAGCCGGTTGTCCTCGAGCACGAGCGCGCCGACATTGTCGGTCATCCGCACGAGCAGCGCGTCGCGGTCCTCCTGGCTGAGCCGCCCTTCGGCCATCTCGCGGTTGAGCGCGATCTTGATGTTGACCTCGTTGTCCGAACAGTCGACGCCCGCGCTGTTGTCGACGAAGTCGGCGTTGATCCGCCCGCCCTTCATCGCAAAGGCGATGCGCGCCGCCTGCGTGACGCCGAGGTTCGCGCCCTCGCCGACCGCGCGCACGCGCAAATCCTCGGCATCGACGCGCAGCGCGTCGTTGGCGGGATCGCCGACCTCGGCATTATTCTGGCTCGCGGCCTTCACATAGGTGCCGATGCCGCCGAACCAGAGCAGGTCGGCGGGGGCCTTGAGGATCGCCGAGATCAGCCCGACCGGATCGATCTCGTCGACCGACAGCCCGAGCATCGCCTGGACCTCGGGGGTCAGCGGGATGCTCTTCTGGCTGCGCGGGAACACCCCGCCGCCCTTCGAGATCAGTTTCCGGTCATAATCGTCCCAGCTCGACCGCGGCAGGTTGAACAGGCGGTCGCGCTCCTTCCAGCTCTTCGCCGGATCGGGGTTGGGGTCGAGGAAGATGTGGCGATGGTCGAACGCCGCGTTGAGCTGGATCGCCTTCGACAGCAGCATGCCGTTGCCGAACACGTCGCCCGACATGTCGCCGCAGCCGACGACACGGATGCTGTCGGTCTGCACGTCGACGCCCATTTCGGCGAAGTGACGCTGGACCGACACCCATGCCCCGCGCGCGGTGATGCCCATGCCCTTGTGGTCATAGCCTTTCGATCCGCCGCTCGCGAAAGCGTCGCCGAGCCAGAAGTCGCGCTCCATCGCCAGCGCATTGGCGACGTCGGAGAAGGTCGCGGTGCCCTTGTCGGCGGCGACGACGAAATAGGGATCGTCGCCGTCGCGGATCACCACGCCCTTCGGATGCACGACCTTGCCGCCGACCAGATTGTCGGTGATCGACAGCAAAGAGCGGATGAAGATGCGATAGCATTCGGTGCCCTCGGCGAACCAGGCGTCGCGGTCGAGCGACGCATCGGGCAGCGCCTTCGGATAGAAGCCGCCCTTCGCGCCGGTCGGCACGATCACGGCGTTCTTGACGCGCTGCGCCTTCATCAGCCCGAGGATTTCGGTGCGGAAGTCGTCGCGGCGGTCGGACCAGCGCAGCCCGCCGCGCGCGACGGGGCCGGCGCGCAGGTGGGTGCCCTCGACGCGCGGCGAATAGACCCACACTTCGCGCCAGGGCAGCGGCTTGGGCAGGCCGGGGACGAGGCTCGAATCGATCTTGAACGCCAGCGCCTCGGCCGCGGCGGGGGCGAAGGCGTTGGTGCGCAGTGTCGCGCCGATCACCGCGTGGAACAGCCGCAGGATGCGGTCGTCGTCGATCGACTTGATCCCCGCGAAGCCCGCCTGGATCTCGCTGTCGAGATAGGCCGCGCGGTCGGCGTCCTGCTTCCTGGGGTCGTGCAGCGCGCAGAAGCGCTCGACCAGCGCCGCGGTCAGGTCGGGGGCGTGGCGCAGCGCCGCGACCACCGTGTCCATGCCGTAGCTCGACCCGCCCTGCCGCATGTAACGGAACCAGGCACGCAGCCACACGATCGCCTGCGGATCGGTCTGCGTCACGATGACCAGTTCGTTGAACGCGTCATTTTCGGCCTTGCCGTCCAGCACCGCCTCGATCGCGCCCTCGATCACCCCGACGTGCGGCAGCAGCGCGGTCTCGTCGACATTGGCGGGCACGCGCAGCGTGAAGTCGTGGATCACCGCAGGCCGCTCGGCCGCCTCTTCCTCGGACCCCGGCGCGCGATAGGCACCCAGCGTCGTCGGAATTTCCTCGAGCACCTCGAAACCGAAATGTTCGAGCGCGGGCACCACGTCGGACAGCGCGAGCGGCCCCGCCGCGCTGTAGACCTTGAGCCGCAGCAGATCGTCGCCGTCGAGGCTCTTTTTCGCCAGGCGCACGCTGCGCGGGCGGTCGGCGTCGAGGTCGCGCAGACGCAATATGTCGCGCGCCGCCTCTTCGGGGTCATAGAGATTGCGGTAATTGGCGGGAAGGAGCGGCGCGAAGCGCGCGGTCAGCGCCGCCGCGCGGCCCGCATCGCCGCGCTTCGCCAGCGCCGCCTCGACCTCGGGCTGCCAGCCGCGCACCATCTGTTCGAGCTGCGCGTTGAGCTTTGCCGCGTCGGGCACGACCCCGCCGCTGCGCAGGTCGAGCGTGAAGCGCAGCAACGCCGCGCCGCCGTCCTCGAGCACCATCGTCCAGCCGATCACCCCCGCCTGCGCTTCGCGCACGAGCAGCGATTCGACCGCGAGCCGGCGTCCGGTCGACACCTCGTCACGCGGCAGCCAGACAAAGGCGAACAGATGCCGTCCCAGCGCGCTGCGCACCATCACCAGCTTCGGCCGCGGGCGGTCGGTGATCGACATCGAGGTGAGGACAAGATCCTCGAGCGATTGCGCGTCGAAGGCGATCAGCAGGTCGTGCGGCAGCGCGGTCAGCGCATGCGCCAGCGCCTTGCCGGCGTGGCCCGCGGGGTCGAAGCCGAATTTCGTCATCAGCGCGTCGAGCTGCGCGCGCAGCACCGGCACCTTCGCGGTCGGCGTCGACAGCGCCGCGCTGGTCCACAGGCCGGCGTGGATCGACAGCCGCTCGACGTTCTTGCCCTTCATTTCGGGAACGACGACGAGGTCGAGCAGCACGCGGCGGTGCACCGACGACAGCCGGTTCGACTTGATCAGCAGCGGCGCCGCGCGTCCCTTGTCGAACCAGGCGAAGGCCGCTTCGAGCCCGGCGGGCGACAGGAGGTCGCTCGACGAGGACCGCGCGATGCCGAGCGCATCCTGCGCCTTGCCGGCGCGCGTCCGCCATTCGTGGCCGAGCTGGGTCATCGCCCCGCCCTCGAACCAGCGCAGGAGCTCGGCGCCTTCGCCGTCGGCGCGCATCGCGGCATCGGCGAGCATCGCGGCGCGCATCGCTTTCCAGTCGGTCACCGCGGCGCGCACGTCGGCGAGCGCAGCTTCGAGGCCGTCGAGCAGGCGCCGGCGCGCGCGCGCGTCGCCACGCTCGAGCTCCATATAGATCACCGATTCGCGATCGACGGCGCCCGGACGCGCGGGTTCGACCGCGGTCAGATGACCCGATGCGTCGCGCGCCGCGGAGACGACGGGGTGAAGGATGCGGTGCACCGCAAGGCCCTGCGCCCCGACGATCTGCGACACCGAATCGACGAGGAAGGGCATGTCGTCGTTGATCACCGCGAGCCGCATGCGGCGGTCGGTGCCATCGGCGACCATCGGCTCGAGCAAGAGCGAGGGCTTGCCCGCCTTGCGGTCGAGCGACGCGCGCGCCGCGAATTCGCCGGCGTCGGCAAGCGCCGCGGCGTGAAGATCGTCATCCTCGCCGGGCAGCGCGCTGCCGCGCAGCGCGGTGACATAGGCCTTGGTCAGTTTTGCGGGAACGACCGCGGGTGCCGGCGCCTCCTGTGCGGGGCTGTCGGCGACGTCGGAATCTTTTTTGGGCATGGGTGGGCGCATCCAGTAGCGGGACGACGGACCCTTGCCACGATCGGCTGGCCCGTTCGCTGTCCGCCCCTATGCGCCTGCCGCGCGCGCGGCTCAAGACCCCGCGAAACGCCCGCGTAAAATTATTTCAAGTTTCGGATTGTCTGTTACGCAGTCGCGCTCAGACGCCCGGCGCGATCAGATGGGCGCCGCGGGCAAGCCGCGCCACGAGCGCGGGTTCGTCGGCCGCCTTGGCGACGATGCCGATATGCCCGCCGGGCATTGCGCGCGCGATCAGCACGACGAATTCGGCGTCGCCCGCGTCATGTTCGAGGACCAGCGCCGGCTGCGCCGCGCGCAGCGTGCCGAGCGACGCGCCGCCGTCGGGCTTCGCGGCGGCGGGCCGGCGCTTTGCGCGCTCGTCGCGGACCAGCCCCTTGAGCCCGCCCGGATAGGCGTCGAGATAGGGCGCAAGCGCCCCGCGCTCCAGCCCCGTTTCGCGCGCATGCGCCAGCGCGCAGGCATACTCGGCAAGGCGCGTCTTGTCGTAGGTCGCGCCGAAGACCAGCTTGACCAGCGGCGTCATCGGCGCGCGCGCCTGCGCCTTCAGCCCGGCATCGGCGAGCAGATCGGCGAATTCTTCGGGCTGCGCCTCGGCGGCGAGCGCGAAATCCCAGGCCTTGCCGACCGCCTGATAGAGCGCGCTGCGGCTGCGGCTGTCGGCGGCGAGCGCCCGTTCGGCGGTTTCGCGTGCGGCGGCAAGCCAGTCGGCGAGCCCCGCCCCGGTGTCGGGCACCACCGCGTCGGCGCCGTCGTCGAGCGCCGCCAGCGCGGCGAAACCGGGTGCAGGATCGTCCTCGCCATGCTCGCCCGGGCCGTCGGCCCACACCGGCACCGGCGCGGTCAGCGGCGCGGCGCTGCGCAGCGCCTGCTCGACCGACAGCTGCAATTCGGCTTCCTGTTCGGCGGGCGCCACTTCCTTCCAGTTGATCACCCCCATGATGAAGTCGATCGTGTCGTCGTCGGACGAGAAGGGCAGCAGGATGCCACGATACATGATCGTCTGGCCGCGGTCGCTCTCATATTCGGCCTCGAAGCCGATCGGCGCACGGTTGGCGATGATCTGGAGATAATGGTCGGTCAGCCGCGACAGCAGCGACCGCCCCGGCACCTGCGCGATATAGTGGACGTCGTCGTCGATCCGCGATTCGGCGCGCAGCTGGTCGCCGAGAAAAGCGATGGCGGGATTTTCGATTCCCTGGGTGAAATCGAGCAGCACCGAATAGGGACCGAAGTCGCCGGCACGGTCGAGGTCGAGATCCTCGACCGAGGGGTAAGCGCGATCGGCGAGCAGCGAGGCCCAGTGGTTATAGGCCCGCACCTGCATCCGGCGTTCGTCGACGCCGACGACCGGCGGCGCATCGATCGCGCCATCGCCCTGGTCGTGACTGCCCGAAAGCAGCCCGCGCATGCTGTCCATCATATGTCCCCAGTCGCAAACATCGGCGAATCTTGTGCACCGGGAACGGTAAAGGCGGCGTAAACGATGCGGGATGCGGTGGGTTACAGCGCGGGAGTATCTCCGGCACGCAGCAGCGTGCAGAGCCGGGGAAGGCATCCACCCCGCCCCGCCGACGCACGGCGGGGCGGGGCCTGGACGCTTAGAAATTCACCTTCGCACTTACCCCATAGGAGGGAGCGCGGCCGGGGAAGCGCACGGCGGTGTTCGCGTTGGTCGCCGCCGACTGCCAATAATAGGTGTCGGTGATATTCTTGCCCCAGACCGACACCTCCCACTGGCCGTCCTGCTCGTAGAGCGCGAGGCTGGCGTTCAGGATGCCGTAGCCCTTGATCTCGAGCGGCGCGAAATCCTCGATCGTGCTGCCGGTCTTCGACTGGTAGCGGCCGTTGACGATCGCGCGCACGCCGAGCTTGTCGCCGACGGGCGTGTCGTAGGTGATCGTCGCCGAGCCCGAGAATTTGGGGCTGTAGGGGAAGGCGAAACCGTCGAAGTCGAAGGGCGCGCCCGCGGCGTTGATCCCGACATAGCCCTGGATCTCGGTCTTGAGCCAGGTCCCCGCGAGCGTGACGTTCAGGCTGTCGGTCGCCTGGATGCTGACGTCGCCGTCGAGGCCGTAGGCGCGCGACTTGGGGATGTTGTCGAGGCGGAGCAGCGTCGTGTAGATCGGGTCGGCGAAATAGACCGCGAGCTGTTTGTCGCGATAGTCATAATAGAAGGCGGCGAGGTTGAGGTTCACCTTGCGGTCGGCAAGCGCCAGCTTGGTGCCGAGTTCATAGGCGGTGAGCTGTTCCTGCCGCGCCGGGCGGTTCTGCGTCGCGATGTTCGCGGCGTTGACCGGGGTCGAGCCCGACTTGTAGCCGCGGCTGACCGAGGCATAGACGAGCGTGTCGTCGGTCGGTTCCCACGTCAGCGCGCCGCGCCAGGCGACATTGTCTTCCTTGAGGTCCGAGGTGACAAGCCCGAAGGTACCGGTATCGACGTCGTAGGTGTTGCACTGGTTTTCGGTGATCGGCGCGGTGAAGGCGCCATAGACCTGGAAGAAGAAGGCGCGGTTGAAGAGGTTGACGTTGGGCAGCATCGAGCCGTTCAGATCGCGCGAGCAGCCCTGATATTCCTGCCGGTCCTCGGTATAGCGCACCCCCGTCGTCAGCTTGAGCGTTTCGGACAATTCCCAGTCGGCGCTGGCGAACAGGCTGAAGGTTTCGGTGTCGAAATCGGCGACGTCGCGATAGGTGCGAAAGGCCGTCGCGACGTCGGCGGCGGTGAAGCCCTGGCTGTTGAACGGCGTGTTCAGGAGGCCGAGCTGGAGGACCAGCGCACGGATCGCACCGACATTGGCGTTCTGGCCGAGCAGCGTCTGGTTGGTGTCGCTGACGACATCCTTGGCATAATAGCCGCCGACGACCCATTCGGCGGGGCCGGTCGAGCCCTGGAAGCGCAGTTCCTGCGAGAAACTCTCGATCTTGCCCTGCGCGCGCTGGATCAGGATTTCATAGGGTGCACCGCTCCAGTCGTAGGTCGCGTCGCGATTGACCTTGTTGTAGCCGGTGAGCGAGATGAAGCTCAGATCGCTCGTCAGGTCGAACTGGATCAGCCCGCGCAGCCCGAGGAAGTCGCTGTCTTCCTGAAGCGGGCCGTCGATGCCGGTACCGCGACCGATGTTCGGGCCGCGCTGCGAGAGCGGAGCCCAGTCGGCGCTGCCCGAATCCCATTTGTCCTTGTTCGCCGCGACATAGGCGGGCAGCCCCGCCGCGTTGAACAGGCTGAAGATCGTGCCGTTCGCCGGATCGGTGTTCGGGGTGAAGCCGACCGCCTGCCCCGCGAGCGTGTCCGACTTGTTGATCCAGAAATTGCCCGCCAGCTCGATCTTCATGCCGTCGACCGGCTCGGCGGTCAGCGTGAGGCGGCCGCCGTAGCGGTGCACCTCGCCCAGATCCTCGTCGCGCGAGACGCTCTTCTGCCAGCCGTCCCAGCTGTCCTCGGTGCGGAAGGCGGCGCGGATCGCCACCGCATCACCGACGGGGATGTTCAGATAGCCCTCGCTGTTGAGCGTCTTCTCGCTCCCCGCCTCGACCGTCACGCCACCCGCGAAGGTGCCGAATTTGGGCTTGGCGCTGATGAAGTTGACGAGCCCGCCGGTGGTGTTGCGCCCGTAGAGCGTACCCTGCGGGCCCTTCAGCACCTCGACGCGTTCGAGGTCGTAGACCGGGCCGCTGTTCATGAAGGGATAGGCGAGCGCGACCTCGTCCTGATAGGTGCCGACGGTCGAGGTCGCCGACAGGTTGATGGTGTTGAAGCCGATCCCGCGCAGCGTGTAGATCGGGATGCCCTGATAGCCGCGCGAGACATTGAGGCTGGGCACCACCGCCTGCAGGTCCTCGGTCGAAGTGACGCGCAGGTCCTTCAGCGTGTCGCCCGAAAAGGCCTGGATCGCGAGCCCGACGTCGTTGATGCTCTCGGCCCGGCGCTGCGCGGTCACGACGATCGCGCCGTCGTCGGCCGGATCGGCCTTGGCCGCGGCGGGCGCTTCCCCGGCCCCCGTTTGCGCCATCGCCGGCTGGCTTGCCAGCACCGCCGCCAGCGCCACGCCGGCCAGACCCATTGCACGCACCGCAACCGCCATGATCACTCTCCCTGATGAAGCTTATTATCAGAGGTGATAGTTATCAGTCATGATAGATATTGCAACCAGCATTTGCATTTTGCCGGCAACAATGGTCTTTCGGGCGCAAGGAGCGACAATGGCCACCCGAGCAGCAAAGGCGGAAACCCGGACGCGCGGATCGATTCGCGACGCGTTGCTGGACGCCGCGAGCGCGCTGATGCGCGAACAGGACAAGATCGACATCGGCATCGTCGAGATCGCCGCGCGCGCCGGGGTCAACCACGGCATGATCCGCTATTATTTCGGCGACAAGGAGGGCATGCTCGCGGCGCTGCTCGATCGCGACGTCATCCGCGCGATCCGCCAGCTCGACGCGCTGTTCCGGCTGGCGGTCACCCCCACCGAACGGATGCGCATCCATCTCGAGGGCATCCTCGACACCTATTACCGCATCCCGTACCTCAACCGCCTGATCCAGTATATGGTCCGCGACGCCGAGCCCGAGCGCGTCCGCCACATCGGCGACGAACTGCTGTCGAAAATCGCGGGGGCACAGGCGCGGATCATCGAGGAGGGCATCGCCGCGGGCGAATTCCACCCTGTCGATCCCAAGCTTTTCTACTTCAACACGATCGGCGCGGCGGACGGCCTCTATTCGAACCGCCTCACCCTGCAGGTGGTGTTCAAGGGCAAGCCACACGCCGACGATGACCTCCATGCCCGCTATCGCCAGCATACGGTCGAAACCTTGCTCGCGGGACTGGTCAAAAATTATCAGACTTGATAATTAAGACCCGCAGGCGCATAGCCTCGGGCATGAAGCTCGAACTCGACGACGACCAACGCCTGCTGCGCGACTCGCTCGCGCGTTTCCTGACCCAGCAACTGCCGTTCGAAAAACGCCGGGCGATGCGCGACGCAGGCGCGCAGCTCGCGCTCTGGCGCGCCGCCGACGCGGCGATCGGGATCGGCGCGGCGGCGCTGCCCGGCGATGTCGGCGGCTTCGGCGGCGGCCGCGTCGCGGCGATGATCGTTGCCGAGGAGCTCGGCGCCGCGCTGGCGGTGACCCCCTATATCGATTGCCACGTCCTGACCGCCGGCCTGCTGCTGGCGCTGGGCGAAACGGCACGCGCCGCCGCGATCGCGCGCGGCGAAGCGCTGATCGTCACCGCGATCGAGGAAGCCGCGACGCGCGGCGACATCGGCGCGATCGCGGCGCGCGCAGCGCCCGCCGACGACGGCTGGACGCTGACCGGCCGCAAGATCGCGGTGAGCTTCGCGGCCGAGGCCGACCATATCGTCGTCCCGGCGCGCGACGGCGAAGATGACCTGCGCCTGTTCCTTGTCCCCGCGGCGTCGCTGACAAGCCGGCTGCACGCCTATTGGACGATCGACGACATGCCCGCGGCCGACATCGACCTCGACGGGCTGTGGATCGACAGCGCCGCCGAAATCGGATGCGGGAGCGACGGCGAGGCGGCGCTGCAAGCCGCCGCCGACGCCGCCATCGCCGCGCTGTCCGCCGAGGCGGCCGGGCTCGCGCGCGTGCTGCTCGACGACACCCTGCTCTACGCCAAGCAGCGCCGCCAGTTCGGCGCGACGCTGTCGAGCTTCCAGGCGCTCCAGCACCGCATGGTCGACATGCTGATGTTGCGCGAGGCGATTTCCGCCGCGGCGATGCTCGCGGCGCTCAAGCCCGGCGACGCACAGGCGACCGCTGCCGCCAAGGCGACGATCGGCGACGCGCTGCGCACGATCGGGCAGGAAGCGGTGCAGCTCCACGGCGCGATGGGGATGACCGAGGAACTGCGCGTCGGCCATTATTTCAAACGGGCGACCGCGATCGGGCAAAGGCTGGGGACGAGCGACCTGCACGTTGCACGCTATGCGGCGGCGATGGCTTCCTGATCCTCCCTGTGGCGAAGCCATGGGGAGGTGGCAGCGCGGAGCGCTGACGGAGGGGCGATGACGCGACGTTGCCAAGCCCCTCCA
>Ga0049072_1000397_pt1 | contig 35549 bp, 27 predicted proteins | sample FECB27metaG_FD_55053 | JGI IMG/M metagenome (GOLD analysis project Ga0049072, IMG submission 55053) | Cyanobacterial communities from the Joint Genome Institute, California, USA - FECB-27 | ecosystem: Environmental > Aquatic > Thermal springs > Hot (42-90C) > Microbial mats | place: USA...
ACCAGGTGCCGCGCGCGCTCGCCGCGCGCGATACCCGTGGGCTCATCAAGCTCGTCGCCGATGCCGTCAATGGCAAGCTGCTCGGCGCGCATATTCTGGCCCCGGAAGGAGCCGATAGCATACAGACCGCAGCACTCTCGATCCGGCAGGGCCTCACCGTCGACGACCTCGCGGATACGATCTTTCCATATCTCACCACGGTCGAGAGCCTGAAACTCGCGGCGCTGTCGTTCGAGAAAGATGTGGCCAAGCTGTCGTGCTGCGCCGGATAGCGTTGGCGGCCCGGCGTCCGTAACTTGTTTGCAGCACCCTACAGTCGTCATAGGGGGATGGCGTGCCGGATCGCATTCCCGGCGAGGTCGGCGTGTTGGGGGATATGCGCTCATAGTGAGCCGGCGGAAATGTAGTTATCAGTTTCATCCACGCTGGGGCGCCAACAAATTCAAGTGACTTAGCTGAGTTGGAAAAAAGCGAACAAAAACCACACTTACCACAGACTCACCAAAGGACATACGCGTCCTAGCGTAGGTGCGCGCAGTTTCTCGCAGCAAAGTCGGGTTGTGAGCCGCATAGTCGGCAGTACGAACTATGCCTCAACGCGAGCCCAGAAGGCGTACTTTGACATGCTCTGCGGCGTGCTCCAGAGAAAATGCCCACGCCTTCATCGCGGGTCTCCGCGACGGGCGCCACGGGTCTCTCCTGCGACTACCAACCCGTCACGGCCAACCCGACAGACACTCTGGCTCTAGAGGCGCGCATTCCGCCGAAGGCAGATACAAAGCGCTGAACGGCTTAGCCCTGTTTTGCAAGCATCGCCTTAAATCGCCTCAAGCTGATGAATAGGAAAATGGCGCCTAGCGCGATCATGACCAACAAGTCTCGCCAGACAACATCAATACCGGCACCCCGATACAACACCGATTGGGCAAATCTCACGAAATGAGTAGATGGTGAGACAGACATAATCTGTCGTAGAAATGGCGGCATGCTCTCGAATGGAGTAAACGAACCCGACAACAAAAACATCAGGACGAAAACTGGAATCGAAAGGAGTGCGAACTGCGGCATTGAATTTGCGACCGTCGCAAGCAATATGCCAAGAGACATTACGGCGAAGAGATAGACCGCGGTTCCTATGAGAAACAGTTCGACCGAACCGACGATCGGGACTCCCAGCGCAACGTGCACAACGACATGGAGGGAGAACGCCGCCGCCAAAAGAATGACGAGCCCATTTGCCCAGATCTTCGCTGCTGCGATCTCGCTCGACCGCACAGGCATGACTAACAAATGCTCGATAGTGTCTCGCTCCCGCTCACGCATAATCGCAGCACCGACGAGTATGACGGCCAGAATTGTGACGTTGTTGATGACTCCCATGCTAGCTGTGAAGCGGAGCCCTTCGAGGTTCTGATTGAATAACGCGCGAACTACCGGCTCAATTGGGGCACCGTTCTCGCTTCGCTGCTTAAACAGGCGTTCGGATTCGCGAAGAATTATCTCTTGAATGTATGCCGTCCCCGCAAGCGCTTGGGTGACGGCGGTCGCGTCGACGTTAATCTGAATTGACGGTCGTCGGTTAACGAGAATATCGGCCTCAAAATTTGGCGGAACCTCGATAACGAAAGCGTATCGTCCCTTGTCTAACAACTCGTCAAGTTCCGAACGATCAATTTCCCGCGGAGGACGAAAGTAAGGTGGCAGAAGAGCATCCTTGATGCGTGCTGAAAGTACGGAGTGGTCGGCATCGACGATGGCAACCCCGGCGTTGTTCACATCCGTCTTCATTGCCGTAGCCTCGGTGTAGACCGCTCCTGTAAACACATAAACAATCAGAACGACCATCACGATGTCACGCCCCAGGCTGGAAAGCTCCTTAACGCCAAGATGGATGACGTTTGTTAGCCAGCGACGCATGGTTAAAATCCCTGTTTACTCACCGATAGACGGGCGCCGATGAGAAACAAAATACCGAATCCAAGCAGCGCGAGGAGTTCAGTAACAAACGCGCGAATTTCAAGTCCTTTGGCGAAGACACCTAAGCTCACCGTTTGAAACCAGAGCGATGGGAATGAAAGCCCCATGATCCGTGCAGCACCATCAAGCGTCGCCGCCGGGAACAGAAAGCCGGAATAGTGCGCGGCGGTCATTGCTGTGAGTATTGCAGCGGCAAAGATCGCTGCGACCTGCGTTGTGACGAATGCAGATATCAGCAGTCCGAACGAGGTTGCAGCAAATACATAGAAAAGAGCAGCAAGCGACAGTGCCGCCACAGAGCCTTTTGGGACAACCCCGAAGACGCCGGCAATCAGGAGCACGAGGCTGACATAGCTTAGGAGGCCAACCGCAAGGTAGGGTAATTGTTTGCCGATCAAAAATTCGGTGACCGTTGCTGGTGAAGAGTAAACATTTGTGATTGATCCAAGCTCTTTCTCACGGACCACGCCGAGAGCGGTCAGCATCGCCGGAAACACAATAAGGAGCAGCATAAGTGCCCCTGGCGCTATTGCGAAGACACTGCGAAAGCCCTGATTGTAGCGGAAGCGTGGCTCGACGTTGATCGGCAGAGACGAGTGGTCATGGTCGCTCAGAAGTCGCGTTCGATCGGCCGCATAATTCATGACAACGCCCTGAATATAAGCGCGCGCTGTCTCCGCCGGAAAGGTGTTTCCGCCGTCCAACCAAAAGCTAACTTCCGGCCTGCGGTCTTGCAGAAGATCTCGCCCGAAGCTTGGCGGTATATCTATGACAAATCGCAACTCCCCTGATCTCAATCGGTCATCAATTTCAAGGTCGGTCGTTAGTCCTGATTGCGGGCTGAAGTAACGCGACTGCGAGAAATGATCGAGAAGTCGGCGACTCTCGAGCGACTGATCACGGTCTAAGACTGCATAGCGGAGGTTTTCGATGTCGAAAGAGATCCCGTAGCTCATGGCTACGGCAAGGAGGAGAGGGCCAAAGAGTGCAAATGCCAATCGAATTGGATCTCGTAGGATCTCGGTGGCTTCACGTCGAGCGAATGTCCACATGCGACGCACGGAAGAGGCGAGCGAGTTGGAGGGCGGAACTGGTGAAGGCGAGCCTACCGTTGTGTACGGCGCTCGCGTTTCGGAGACGGGCTCTATGGTTGGGGGGAGGCTATCGCTTGGGGCGGATGAACGTGCCGGTGTCGCTTCACGAATATACGCAATGAAGGCCTCGTCGAGGCTGTCGGCACCATACTTTTGGCGCAACTGATCCGGAGTGCCGACAGCCAGTACCCGACCGGCGTGCATCAATGAGACGCGGTCGCACCGTTCGGCCTCATTCATAAAGTGTGTGGATACAAAGATCGTGACGCCGTCCCGACGAGACATCTCTATCAGAAAGCGCCAGAATCGGTCGCGCGCTGCGGGATCAACGCCCGAGGTCGGTTCATCCAGAATCAGCACTTCCGGTCGATGCAGACAGGCGGCGGCGAGCTGCAATCTCTGGCGCATTCCAAGCGGGATAGCAGGTGGGAACGTATCGGCTACGGCTTGGAGGTCGAAGCGGATCAGCGCGTCAGCGATGCGTTCTTCAAGCTCGTCAGATTGAATTCGATAAAGGCGGCCATGGAGGCTAAGATTCGCGCGGACAGTTAGTTCGTCGTAGAGCGTGAATGTTTGAGACACATAGCCGATACGCAATCGTGACGTGATGTCCTGCGCATTGACCGGGTGCCCAAGGAGCTCCGCTGTGCCCTCGCTTGCGGGAAGCAGCCCCGTAAGCATTTTCATTGTCGTCGTTTTGCCGCAGCCGTTTGGGCCAAGAAAGCCGAATATCTCACCACGTTCGATTTGAAAGCTAACGCGATCGACAGCGATGAAATCACCAAACCGCATTGTCAGGCCGTCGGCAACAATGGCTGGCGGTCCTGCAGCGACTTGCAGGGGCGGAATTAAAAGAGATGGTTGCTCGCCTCTGCGCTCAGGGCGCTGCAGCGCGACGTAGGCGTCCTCTAATTTGCTTGCATTAGTTCGTGCAAGAATGTTGGTTCTAGGCTCGAAGGCCAGAATCTTGCCCTCATCAATCGCGACGATGCTCTCGAATCTTGCCGCTTCTTCCATGTAGGCAGATGCCACCAGCAGCGTCGTATCCGGTCTTTCCGCGCGAAGTCGATCGATGAGGTCCCAGAATTGCTGTCGGGACAGGGGGTCCACACCAGTTGTTGGCTCGTCGAGAACGAGCAGATCCGGATCGTGGACAAGGGCGCAACAAAGTCCGAGTTTCTGTTTCATACCTCCCGATAGTTTGCTGGCTTGGCGGTCGGGGAATAGATCAAGGCCAGTTGCGACGAGAAGGCGCTCGATCCGCTGTTGACGCTCTCGCTTGGATTCACCGTACAGGCGCCCAAAAAAATCGATATTCTCCACGACAGACAGAGTGGGGTAGAGGTTGCGACCAAGGCCTTGCGGCATATAGGCCACGCGAGCAGCCACAGCGTCGCGGTGGCGATGTGAAGCCATATCGCCACCAAAGACAGCTACGCTTCCGCTTTGTATGCGCTTAACACCCGCGATCAAGGCAAGCAGGGTGGATTTCCCAACACCATCGGGGCCGATGAAAGCAACGCTTGATCCAGACGGAACCGAGAAGCTCACGTCGTCGAGCGCAAGCAACCTCCCGTAACGATGGGTGACGGCATTGATATTGACGGCGATGGGTCGATTATCGGGCATCAGGAAGCTTGGGAGCTAGACTGGCTGGCCATGCCGCCTCTGCGTTGATCTTGACATAGGCATTGCCAGTCATGCCGGCTTTCACGTATCCGCGATATGTCTTGAGGACTTGGGGATCAATGTGAAGCTTGACGCGGTACATCAGCTTCGCTCGTTCATCCGTAGTTTCGACGTACCTGGGTGTGAACTGCGCCTCTGCAGCAACAAACACCACTGTCGTGGGGACGATGTATTCAGGAGCGCTATCAAGCACTATCCGCGCTTCCGCCCCGATTGCGACGCGCCCCACTTGGCTCGTTGGCAAGAAGATTGTCATGTGCGCGTCGGACAGATCGAGAAGAGTAAACACACGACCGCCAGCGGCAACTACTTCGCCCACTTGCGCAAGACGGTACTCAATTCTGCCGGAGACCGGAGCTGTCAACGTCATGTCAGCGATTGTTGCCTCAATCTGCTTTACTTGAGCCTCAGCCGCTTCGGTTGCAGCTTTTGCGTCTTCAACAAGCACCTTTGCGCCGGCGAGTGAGGCTCTGGAGACATCTCGCAGGGCGGTGCGGCGTTCGACTTCTGCTTGAGGCGTTGCTTGTGTGCGGGAAAGTTCAACACTTCGGCGGAGTTCCGCTTCGGCGAGCTTCAATTCGGCCTCGCGCAAAGCAACGTCGGCTTCCGCCCTGGCAACGCCCTGATGTGCACGATGCACCGCAGCTTTTGCTGCTGCCAACTGGGCCAGAATTTCAGATGTGTCGAGACGGGCGAGAACAGCATGCTTCTCGACGGAATTGCCTTCGTTAACTCGGACTTCGGCAAGACGCCCGGCATATTTTGTCGTGATGCTTACACGCTCGATCTCGATTCGACCGTTGGCGCGCGCCAAACCGTCCGGCACGCGCGATGCCTGGGACTGCATCCAATAGGCATAGCCAGCCGCCGCGCCTACAACTAAGGCTACACCAGTTAGGACAACGGCAATACGCATGCTCGCCTTTTCGATTTCATGAAGGCGCCATCGAGCAAGATTGCTACGTAACCAGCGCGCCAGCTGCAGCGCGTCAAACTAAGGTGAAGCTCACTGGAAGCACACCAAGGTCGCGCGTCTATCTTCAACGGCGTACACATAAAGAAGCACAAGAATTGAGGGTCAAACTTCAGTTTGAGTGCCCCATCATTTCTTTCATCTGCGCGCGCATCTGCTCCATTTGCTCTTTCATCTTCGGATCACCATGAGCGGGTCTGGCCGCGAGACCCGACATGAACCGCATCATTCGGGACATTCTCTCCATCTGCTGGCGCATCTTCTTATCGTCGTCTGGCGTGACCGACCCATGTGACATGCGCTCAGCCATCTGAGCCATCTGTTGGGCCATCTCCTTCATCATCCGATATTGCAGTTGGTGGTGTTGGCTTACTTCATCCTGAGAAGTCGGTGCAGTCGTAGATTGAGCGCCAGCGGGCGCGGCAATAGCCGTGAGCATTCCTATGCATGCAATGCCGGCTAACGTCAGATGAATCTTTCTCATATCGCTATGCCTCTGGTCGGGAGCTTGTGATCTGTTCTGAAGGTCGCATGCGGCAGCGGCCGTTAGCTGGGTTCAGCCTTTCAGTGGAAGTGATCTTCAGTGGCGCCATCTCTCAGGCGAGTCGTTCTGCGGCCAGCCGAGGATTATTTCCTTAAGCATGTATTGCCTATTCCAATGTATCTCGGATCTCTGGGCTCTCACGCTGAGCGTCGCTTCAGAGCTGTCGCTTGCACTAACTTGAATTGCCAAGTCTGGCTTTCTTTAGAGAAGCGTACCTCGATTGGTGGCCTCTAAACTTAACTTGCATCAAGTTTCAATGGGAGCGGAGAGCGAGGGTTTCGAAAAATCTAGCGGAATGGCACAATAACCGTGCCTGCCGTGGACGTCGGGGGTGTCGAGGCTAGATTGTCCAGCGGCCCACAGGGCGCGGCCCCCTCCAACTGGCTGCGGAATGTTTACCGCAACGTGAGCGGAGCCATCTTCTCTTGCATCGTATTCTGTGACATGCTGACGGCGTGTATTTTTGGTCGCTCATAGCGCGCCTGCTCTCGGCCCTTGCGGTCGTGGGCCTTCTAACCGCCCCGATGGCAGCTCCATCGAGCGCGGCGGCGATGGATGACGCGTCCATGACGGAAATGTCCGAAATGGCTTCCATGCCGGAGGACATGCCATGCTGCCCACCCGAGAAGCCGGTCATTCCCGACTGCCAAAAAGCCTGCCCGCTGACGGCAATGTGCATGGCGAAGTGCTCTTCCGTGTCGCCGTTGCTCTCCTATTCTGCTGCCTCCATCTGGTTGCGAGCCAATATCCTTCGTCCAGGGAGCGACGTCATAGGTGACACGCTGCCCGGCGAACCGCCAGCCCGACCTCCAAGAATCTAGGACATCGCCGGCGCATCAACGCCGGGCTCGCGCTGCCCGATCTTTCGGGCGGGCGAGGTCGCGTGGTCAGCCACCACGCAACGCCGAGCCATGTGCGCGGCCATTCGATGAAACTAGGACTTTGAAACATGACAGCTTGTTCCATGAAGCGTGCCGCTATTGCGGCGCTGACCGTTGTGCTTTCGCTCACGGCCCTCTCTGCGGTCTATGCCGACATCAAAGATTACGAGTTCCAACTCGTTCAGACAGACATCAAGCAGGGCGACGGCGCTGTGATCGCCGTACGGCTCCTTGATAAGCGATCCGGCAAGGCTGTGCCCGACGCCGTGATCTTCACCACCCGAATCGATATGGCGCCTGACGGCATGCCAACCATGACGTCGCCGATCGAGGCGCTGCCCTCAACGGAGCCAGGTGTCTATCGATTCAGAACGAACCTGATGATGGAAGGCGGGTGGCAACTATCCCTCGCGGCCAAGATCCAGGGAGAGACCGGCACGCTCGAAAGCAAGCTGGTCCTGAAAGCTGTACGATGAAACGGATCGCCCTGACGGGCCTCGCCCTCGCCGCTGTCATGGCGACGGGGGGCGGAGGCTATTGGGCCGGGTTGCGTGGTGTTGCGACGCCGCCCGGCCTCAGCAAGCTATTCGGCACCACGTCACCTTCAAAGGCGGCGCAGCCGCTGCCGAGCGGTCCGGTGATCTACTATCAAGACCCCGACGGCCGGCCTGTCTATTCGGCGGTGCCGCGCCGAACTGACGACGGTCGGGAATTTCGAGCGGTCTATGCCAGCCAAGATGTGGCCTTCGAGGACAGGCCGCCAGCGGCTGCCGAGGCGACGCGTCCGGCCGGCACGCGACGCCTGCTTTATTACCGCAACCCCATGGGACTGCCGGACACTTCGCCCACCCCAAAGAAGGATTCTATGGGGATGGACTACATCCCGGTCTATGAGGGCGACGACAGCGACGGCTCGGTCGTGAAGATGGCACTTGGCAGGCTGCAACAAACCGGCGTGCGATCCGAGCCAATCGAGCGGCGTGTTGTCAACCGGCCGTTACGCGTACCGGGCACCGTGCAACTTGACGAACGACGCATCGCCGTGGTGGCGACCCGCAGCGATGCCTTTGTCGACGAGGTGGCGAATGTCACGACGGGAGACCGGGTGACGAAGGGCCAGGCGCTCGTTCGGTTCTATTCACCGGATATTGCTGCCGCGGGCGCTCAGTTCCTTACGGATCTCAACAGCGCTGGCCGCACCAGCGTCGTCGGGGGTGCCCGCCAACGCCTCGACAATCTCGGCGTTCCACCGGAGGCAATCGCCGAGATCGAGCGAACCCGCAAGGTGCCTCTCTCGATGATGTGGCGAGCACCGCGTGACGGCGTCGTGCTTGAGCGCAATGTCGTCGACGGCATGAAGATCGTTGCCGGCGAGGTGCTCTTCCGCCTCGCCGACGTCTCGACAATCTGGGTGCTGGCGGATGTCCCGGAGTTCGAGCTCGGAGCCGTTCAAATCGGTGCGACCGCGGCGATCCGGATTCGAAGCCTGCCGGGACGTAGTTTCGAAGGGCGGGTATCGCTGATCTATCCGCAGGTCGGCGAAACCACGCGAGCTACAAGGGTGCGGATCGAGATCACAAACCCCGGCGGAGTTCTGTTGCCCAACATGTATGCCGAGGTGGAGATCGGCACTGGCGATGCTGCTCCTGTCATTGCCGTGCCCGATAGCGCGGTGATCGATACCGGCACGCGGCAGGTCGTGATCCTCGAGCGTGGAGAGGGTCGGTTCGAGCCGCGAGACGTGAAGATCGGCCTGCGTGGCGGAGGCTTCACAGAAATCCGCGAAGGGGTTGCCGAGGGTGACCGGGTCGTGGTCGCGGCGAATTTCCTGATTGATGCCGAAAGCAACCTGAAAGCGGCGTTGCGCGGTCTGACACCTCCGCAGGCGCAGCCATGATCGCTCGCCTTATCGGATGGTCCGCCCGCAACCTGGTCCTCGTTTTCGTCGGCACGATCTTCGCCGTGGCTGCCGGCCTTTATGCGTTGCGGACACTGCCCCTTGACGCCATTCCCGACCTCTCCGACGTGCAGGTGATTGTCTACACGGACTATCCCGGCCAGGCGCCGCAGGTGGTCGAGGACCAGGTCACCTATCCGCTCACCACCTCGATGCTGACGGTGCCGAAATCGAAAGTGGTGCGCGGTTTCTCCTTCTTCGGTGTCTCCTTCGTCTATGTGATCTTCGAGGACGGCACGGACCCCTATTGGGCGCGCAGCCGCGTGCTCGAATATCTCAGTGCCGCATCGCAACGATTGCCGGTAGGCGTGACGCCGAGTCTAGGGCCGGACGCGACCGGTGTTGGGTGGGTTTATCAATACGCCGTCGTGGCGAAGGAGATGACGCTCGCCGAGCTGCGCTCGCTGCAGGATTGGGTGATCCGATATGCGGCGTCCAAGGCTCGGGGTGTCGCCGAGGTTGCCAGCGTCGGTGGCTTCGTGAAGCAATATTCGATCGTCGTCGATCCGAACCGGCTGCGTGCTCTGGGCATTTCTCTCGAACGAGTTCGCGAGGCCGTCAGGACGAGCAATGCCGACGTCGGAGGACGCACCGTCGAACTCTCGGAGTTCGAGTTCATGGTGCGCGGACGTGGCTATCTCAGAAGCATCGCCGATATCGAAAACGTGGTGTTGAAGACCGACCGCGGCGTGCCACTGCGGGTGAAGGATGTTGCACGGGTCGAGATCGGCCCCGACGAGCGGCGCGGCATCGCCGAGCTTAATGGCGAAGGCGAGGTGGCCAGCGGTATCGTCCTGCAGCGTTTCGGCGCCAATGCCCTCACTATCATCGACAACGTCAAGGCTCAACTCGCCGAGATTGCCCCAAGCCTGCCGAAGGGCGTCGAGATCATGCCGGTCTATGACCGCTCGGAATTAATCGGGCGTGCGATCGAAACATTGAAAATCACGCTAATCGAGGAGAGCCTGATCGTCGCGCTTGTCTGCGTCGTGTTCCTACTGCATCTCCGCAGCGCGCTCGTCGCTATCCTCATGCTGCCGGTCGGCATCCTGATCGCCTTCGCGGGGATGAAGACGATCGGTCTCGGCTCGAACATCATGAGCCTCGGCGGCATCGCCATTGCGGTGGGGGCAATGATCGACGCCGCCATTGTCATGATCGAGAACGCCCACAAGCATTTGGAGCGGGCACCGCCGGACAAGCTGCGTATCGAGATCCTGATCGAGGCGGCAAGCGAGGTTGGGCCTTCCCTGTTCTTCAGCCTGCTCATCATTACCGTCTCCTTTCTGCCCATCTTCACGCTCGAAGCAGAAGAAGGACGACTCTTCGGCCCGCTCGCTTTCACCAAGACGTTCGCCATGGCGGCCGCCTCTTTGCTGTCGGTGACATTGGTGCCGGCGCTGATGGTGGTCTTCGTGCGTGGCCGGATCATCCCCGAGCATCGGAATCCGATCAGCCGCTTCCTGATCTGGGTCTATCGCCCCATCATTCGAGGAGTCCTGACAGCAAAGACCCTCACCATTCTGCTCGCACTTGCGGCACTCGCCGTCACCGTCTGGCCAGCGCGGCAGCTCGGCTCCGAGTTCATGCCGAACCTGGACGAGGGGACACTCATGTACATGCCGACGACGCTTCCCGGCCTGTCGGTGACCAAGGCGGCCGAACTCCTGCAGATCCAGAACCGGATTATCAAGTCCTTCCCGGAAGTGGAATCGGTCTACGGCAAGGCTGGGCGGGCACTGACCGCCACGGATCCCGCACCAATCGAGATGTTCGAGACCATCATCAATCTGAAACCGAAAAGCGAATGGCGCCCAGGCGTCACCATCGACAGTCTGAAGGCAGAGATGGACCGGGCGCTGCAGTTTCCCGGCGTCTCGAACGCCTGGACCATGCCGATCCGCGCCCGCATCGATATGCTCTCGACCGGCATTCGCACGCCGGTGGGCGTCAAGGTGTTCGGCACCGACCTTGCCCAGATGGAACAGACCGCCCGCGAAATCGAGCGGGCGCTGAGATCCGTGCCTGGCACTTCAAGCGCTTATGCCGAGCGGGTCATCGGGGGCTACTACCTCGATATCGTACCCGACCGCGAGGCGCTCGGCCGTTACGGCCTCGCCGTCGGCGACGTGCAGGACGTGATCGTAACCGCCCTTGGGGCCCAGACGGTGACGACCACGGTCGAGGGCCGCGAGCGCTACGCGGTGACGATCCGCTATCCCCGCGACCTCAGGAGCGATCCGCAGTCGATCGCCCGCGATGTTCAGGTGCCCCTGCCGGGAGGCGGAACAGTACCGATCGGCGAGGTCGCCAAGGTGGAACTCACGCGCGGCGCGACGTCGATCCGCACCGAGAACGGACAGCTCGCGGTCTATATCTTCGTCGATATCGCCGGCCGGGATCTCGGCGGCTACGTCGCAGAGGCGCAGCGAGCCGTCGCAACCTCGGTGAAGCTACCGCCAGGCACCTATGTCTCCTGGAGTGGGCAATTCGAATATCTTGAACGGGCCGAGGCGCGGCTGAAGCTCGTTGTGCCGGTGACGCTGCTGATCGTTTTCCTGCTGCTCTATCTCAATTTCCGGGCGCTGACGGAAACGCTGATCGTCATGCTGTCTCTGCCGTTCGCACTCGTCGGCGGCATCTGGCTGATGTGGTGGCTCGGCTTCAACATGTCGGTCGCCGTCGCTGTCGGCTTCATCGCACTCGCCGGCGTCGCGGCCCAAACGGGCGTCGTCATGCTCATCTATCTGGAACACGCGATGTCCGTGTTGAAAGCGGTGCGCAATGCCGAACGACGACCGTTTACCCGTGCTGATCTCTACCAGGCCATCATGGTCGGCGCCGTCGAGCGGGTGCGGCCCAAGACGATGACCGTTGTCGCCATCATAGCGGGCCTCGTTCCCATCCTATGGAGCACCGGCACCGGCTCCGAGGTGATGCAAAGGATCGCAGTGCCGATGATCGGCGGCATGGTTTCCTCGACGGTATTGACACTTGTTGTCATTCCCGCGGTCTACGGTCTGGTTAAGGGATGGCAGTTGAAAAGAATAGCGGCTGGCGAGGAAGCTGCAATCGGGGCTCAACCCGTCAGCCACCGCGCTGCAGTCGAATGAGAGGAGGATCCAATGATGCACGACATGATGAACGCCATGAGATCAGCAACTGGATCAAGCCGGGGTGCTGACCGACATGAAGAGAACCACGGGAGAAACCATATGAGTAATATGAGTATCGAATTCCTCTGCACACGCCGCGCTCTGGTGCTCGGTGCAGTACAGATCGCCGGAGCGGTGTCGCTGTCGCGCATTTCGTGGGCCGCTGGCGAATTTCCTAAGATAGTCGTAACGCGTGATCCAAACTGCGGTTGCTGCGGTGCTTGGGTCACGCATGTGAAAGCCGCTGGCTTCCCAGTCGAGGTGGTCGAAGCCGCCGACCTTGCACCCCTCAAGGCCAAACTGGGCGTGCCTGAAAACCTGGCCTCCTGTCATACGGCCGAAGTTGGCGGCTATGTCATCGAGGGACATGTGCCTGCGGACGCAATCAAGCGGCTGCTCACACAGCTCCCCCCGGCGACCGGCTTGGCAGTGGCTGGCATGCCTATCGGCTCTCCGGGCATGGAGGTGCCGGGTACGCCGCCGGAGACGTACGACATCGTGCTCTTTGCACCTGGCGGTCGGCGTGTTTTCGCGCGCTATCGCGGACTGCAGGAGATCTGAATTCACGATTCAATCGTCGCGGAGCGCTTTCACCCCGTGCAAGGCGCGCTGATCGACATCGCGGTCTTTCTGAACGCATTGCGCGCGCTCAGGCAAAATTCCAAGCAGAGGCACCGACGAGCATTCCTCCGCCGCGATCGCGAAGTGACGTTCAAGAACAAAACTCAGTGGGGTAGATGCAGATCGGGATAGTGCGATAACAGAGCACTTCGCGAGGTCGTTTCCCAATCCTCGCCACCTGCCGTGCGAACGTTTGCAACGCGGTCGAGGCAGCAAACTAGTATGCCTCCGGCATCACGTCTTGCCCACCCGGCAGTTTGCGAGCATTCTAGCGCGTGTATTTCTTTAGCCATTCCTGCATCTCGGTGATCTCGCGCTGTTGCTCGCGAATGACATCGATCGCCCACTTTTTCGCTTGGTCATCCTTTCCATACTGTAGGACCCCTTTCGCCATGTCGATTGCGCCTTGGTGGTGCGCAATCATGCCGCGCACGAAGGCTAGGTCGGGATCGTTTGCTTGAATTCCCTCTATCATTGGCCCGTGCATACGGTCAGCCGCCTCCATGTAGGCCTTTGTCGCGGCTGATTGGCTTGCTGGCTGAGTCGGCATGCTTGGCGCCATGCTGCCCATACGGCCCTGCATCATTTGCCGCATCATCGACATGCAGCCTTGAGGCATGTTCTGCATCATGGCACGGCACTGTTCCGGCATGCCCTGCATTGGGTCCGGGCTCGGAGCTGAAGGTGCTTGCGGCGCGGAAGGCGTGACGGGAGAACTCGGCTGGGGCGCTTGGGTTTGCGGTACCCCTCCGGGGTGATGCTCTTGGTGATCCTGCTGCTGCGCCTGCGCCAAAGCTCCGATCGACACGGCGGCGAGAACAGCGGCGGCAGGAAGGAGAATGCGAGTTTTCATGGAGGGAACCCCTGCTTAGTTGGGCTTCATTTGCATAGTGCTGCGTGAAGACGTGGTGATCCGGACACCGATAGACGCCGGATTGTTCTCAGCGAAACAATAGCAGCTTCCTCAAGCAGGAAACTTGACCTGAATTAAAATCGCCAAAACAAAACCTTCCGTAGGTTCGCTCTGCTATAGCAAGGGTCGAGCGTCAGTCCCGAGAGCGAACGGTAGGAAACGAGATGCAAATCTCGATTGTCGCGTGAATACGAGCTGATCATTGCCGGCACACAGCGAACTCACCCTCAATGTCGGACAGCGCGGCTTCTGCGGCGGCGGGAACCGGGGTCACGATTCTATGGTCTTTGAACAAGATTCCCAGTCCACATCCGTCGTCACGAAGGACTGCGCTGTACGCAGCGGCACGATCATCCCGGATAGTCGCGAAGGCAGAGTGAACTTTCTCCTTCCAGCCGAATGTCTCAGAGCGGAATGCAACGCAGGGACTCAGGACTTGAACGAACGCAAAGCCTGGCCACCGCAGCGCTTCGACAATGATGTCTGTCAACTGCCGCGACTTCCCCGAAAAGCCGCGCGCTACGAAGCCAGCGCCAGCCGCGATGGCGAGCGCCACCGGATCGAGGGGCCTGAGCCCGAGACCTCCGGGCGCGATATCGCTATCCCAATCGGCTTCGGTGGTTGGAGATGGCTGTCCCTTGGTCATACCGTAGACACGGTTGTCCATCACCAGATAAAGCATGTCCACATTGCGGCGACAGGCATGGACAAAATGATTGCCGCCGATAGAAAAGCCGTCGCCGTCCCCACCAACGGCAATCACCTCAAGTTCGGGGCGAGCCAGCTTGACACCGGTTGCAAGCGGAAGCGCTCGGCCGTGAACGCCATGAAAGCCGTAGCAACTGGTGTAGGCGGGAAGACGCGAGGAGCATCCGATACCAGAAACCAGCACCACCTCATGTGGTGGACGGCCATGCATAGCCAAGGCGTGTTCGAGGGCCGAGAGAACCCCATAGTCCCCGCATCCAGGACACCAGATTGGCGTCGCACCGGAGTGAAAGTTCTGAGGCGTCAGGATTGTTGCGATTCCTGCGTCGTTTGGGTTGGTCATGATTGCCCCCTTGCCTCACGCAAGATGCGCGGTGATTTCCGCCGGCCTGAAGGGAAGCGGACCCGGCCGCGCGATACTCTCGGCATCCGCTGGTAGAGCTTTGTGCGCCAATAGGTGCCGGTAGAGCTGCGCACCGTGATTTTGCTCCAGAACCACTACACGCTCGGCGCCGTCGAGAGCTGCTGTGAGGGACTTGATCGGGAGAGGCGAGAGGACGCGCAAACCCACCACCCTGGTCGATCGACCAACTGCTGTCAGACGTCGTGCCGCTTCTTGAGCAGGACCGATACTAGAGCCGAAGGCAATAATCGCAGTGTCACCCTCCCCCCACACGTCGCCCCAAAGCGATCCCGGGTCAAAACCAGCGAGTTTCTTCGCCCGCTTATCTAGCTGAGCGGCGTGCATGCTGGCGCCTCCAACGGGGATACCGGATTCGTTGTGCGTAAGCCCTTCGGCGACCCATTGTCCGCGGGGTGTACCGGGCCGCGGCATGGGGGTAATGGCTTCCCCGCCAATCGCGTACCGCTTGAAGGATCCGTCTGGTGAAAACGCCGTCAAGCGGCTCTGCGGCTCCGGGCGTGCCGGCTTGGGATCGATCACAGTGCGCGCAAGACCAAACGCCTGATCAGAGAGAACGATGACCGGGTTTTGCAACGTCTCGGACAGATAGACCGCCCACTCGGCGGTGAACATGCAGTCACGGACTGAGGTCGGCGCCACCACAACGCGAGGGGCGTCGCCATGCCCGCCATAGATGGCGATTGCGACGTCACTTTGCTCAGTTTTCGAGGGAATACCGGTGGAAGGACCGCCTCGCATGACATTGACGATGACCGCTGGGACCTCCGCGGCGACAGCCAGCCCGATGCTTTCCACCATGAGCGACAGACCGGGTCCCGAGGTTACTGTCATCGCGGGAACGCCGGCATAGGAGGCTCCGAGAATGAGATTGATGGCTGCAAGCTCATCTTCCGCTAGCACCAGGCGGCCACCAAGCTTCTGAAGCTGCGGTGATAGCCACTCGACAAGATCAGTTGCCGGTGTGATCGGATAGCAACCGACGAACCGGACACCGCCTCGCAGCGCGCCAACCGCGATTGCCTCATTGCCGGAGATCAACCAGCGCGGTGCTTCCGACGGCGTCGCGAGTTTGAGGCCTATATCAAGTCCGCTTGCCGCGGCGATTCCGGCATCCAACGCCGCGGCGTTGCCTTTCGCCACAGCGGGGCTTTTGCTGCCCAAGACGGCCTTGAGCGCATCGTGCACAATTGACTTTGGAAGGCCTGCTAGTGCTGATACGATACCGGCCGCGAAGACATTAGTATGCTTTCCCGCTAGCGCCCGCTCGAGCGGTGTGGCTCCAGTAGTACCCATTTCAACTGAGATGGTCCGTGCGCCGGATTTCCCAATGCTCTGCGGCACGGGCCCGGCTTTCGGATCGCAGATGATCGCCGACTTTGAATCAAGCGGGATCTCCGACGCAAACTGATCGGTTTTCTCCCAGTCCAACGCGACAAACAAGTCGTAACGGTCTGGCTGGCATGAAGTCGGCTCGGTCGAAAGGTAGACAAGCGCAGCTGCTTCGCCGCCACGCACTTGCGGCCCGAACAACCTGTTCATCGAGCCGTAATAGCCCGCGTCTGCGGCCGCACGGAGCAACAGCTCTCCGGCGGTCATAGCACCAGAGCCGCCGCTTCCAGAGATAACGACCGCGAATGATGATCTATTCACGTGTGATGCCCTCCGCGCCTCGGGTGCCGCATCCGCTGCCTGCATGAACCACTCGAAGGAAGAAGGTCTGCATCTCCCATGCGCCGGTCGGGCAGTTCTCAGCACACAATCCGCAATGAAGACATACGTCCTCATTCTTCACCATGACCCGCCCACTCACGAGCGCATCGCTAACATAGAGATCCTGGTCGACATTCGGCGCCGGCAAGCGGCTGCGCAGTTCGGCTTCATCTCCGTTGGTTGTGAAGATAATGCAGTCCGTTGGGCAGACTTCTTCGCAGGATTTGCACTCTACGCAGAGCGCGCCTTCGAATACGGTCTGACGGTCGCATTCGAGACACCGCCTTGCTTCTGCAATTGCTTGGTCCAACTCGAAGCCGAGTTCTGCCTCGACGCGGATGTCGACGAGCGCAGTCTCCCGCGGGGCCAGGGGGACAGCGTGACGAGAATCCGTAGAGACCTTCGGCCGCTGACGCCACACTGCCGGTGCGTGCTGGACGGTCAGCGTAGACGACGGCTCCGTCCTCTCCTCGAGATCGCGTCCTGATAGAAGGAGGTCAATGGAGATGGCGGCCTCACGCCCGTGCGCGACGGTCGTGACGATATTTTTGGGGCCAAACGCAGCATCACCGCCGAAGAAGACCTTCGGATGAGTGGACCGGAAGGTTCGCGAATTCACTACGGGCAGCTCGTTTTCTCCAAACTCGATGCCGAGATCACGCTCTATCCACGTAAAGGCAGGCTCCTGGCCAATCGCGATGACCACATGCTCGCACGGTAAGAGCCGCGACGGGGCACCGGTGGGCGTCACCTTCCAGCCACCGCCGGTGCGAACGGTTTGCACCGGTTCAAGGACCACTCCGCTGAGACGGCCGCTCTCGTGAAGGAACGATTTAGGTGCCAGGTTTGTGGAAATGAGGACGCCATCTTCGATGAGCGCGTCCTTTTCCCAGCCCGCCGCCGTCATGTCCGCGAAATCTTCGCGTACGATGACCTCGACAGCTTCGGCGCCCAGCCGACGCGCCGACCGCCCGCAATCCATCGCCGTGTTGCCACCGCCGATAACGACCACTCGGCCCTGAAGGCGATCGATGTGGCCGAACCGAATATTTGCCAACCAATCGACACCGACATGGATATGATCGCTGGCCTCGATGCGCCCAGGCAGATCGAGGTCCAGGCCGCGCGGCGCCCCTGTCCCGACGAAGACTGCGTCCCAGCCCTCCGCGAGGAGCGCCTTTAGACTCTGGACGGACCTGCCACCACGGAACTCGGTATCGCTACCGAGAGCGTATTGTGTCTCTTCGTCGACGACTGCTTCTGGCAAACGAAACTGCGGAATGCGGGTACGCATCATGCCGCCTGGTTTCTGATTCTGATCAAAGATGACGCAGCTATAACCGAGCGGCGTCAGGTCACGCGCCACCGTCAACGATGCCGGACCACCGCCCACGAGCGCGACGCGCTTGCCGTTTTTCTCCGAATCCGGGCGACGGAGAAGTTCGGCAACGTCGCCCTTCATATCGGCCGCGACCCGCTTGAGCCGGCAGATCGCGACTGCCTCTTTTTCGACCCGGCTGCGCCGACACGCCGGCTCGCATGGCCTGTCGCAGACACGCCCGAGAATGCCCGGAAAGACGTTGGCTTCCCAGTTTGCCATATAGGCTTCTGCCGGCCGGCCTTCGGCGACGAGCCGGATGTAATGCGGCACCGGCGTATGCGCGGGGCAGGCCCATTGGCAGTCAACAACTTTATGGAAGTAGTCAGGAGTCGAGATGTCAGTGGGCCTCATGGGTTCGCCGTTACCGCCCCCTTTGGTCCCCTTAGACATAGCCGAGCCAACGCCAGTAGGTGGCGCCCAGCAGCATGACCAGTGCAAGCGCAATGATCGTGAGCACGAAGCCGGTGCGGACGAAATCCTTGGCCTCGAAGGTCTCCGTTCCGTAAGCCACCATGTTCTGCGGCGCGTTCACGACCAGAATGAAACCGAAGCTCACCACGAACTGCAGCAGCATGGTCATGCCGACGATGTTTATGCCGGGCGTGGCCACTTGCTGGAGCACCGCAATGATGATCGGTATCATCGCCGCGGCCAATGCCGTGGCGCTTGCGAAGCCCAAATGGATGATGACAAGGAAGAGGCTCATCACGCCAAGAATGAAAAGCGCGGTCGCGTTTGTGAGACCAAACTCGGCGACTACGATGTTGGCCAGCCAAGTCGCCCCCCGGGTCTGCAGCAGCGCCGTTCCCAAGCTGATGCCGATACCGAACAGGACCACCGTACCCCACGGGATGCGCGGCTGCGCCTCCTTCCAGGTCATGATCCCGACACCGGGCAGAAACATCAGCGCCACCGCTGCGACCGTAGTTGAGGACGTGTCGAAGCGATGCAGCACACCTTCGGTGGCCCAGAACGCCAGCAGCGTTAGAGAGATCGCGAGCAGCTTCTTCTCTGAGGTCTTCATCGGCCCGAGCTCGGCGAGCGACTTGCGGATTGCCTCGCGGCCGCCGGGAACTGCCTTGACCTCCGGGGGCATCATGCGGGTCATCACGAAGTAAAGCGCAATCGACATCAAGATAGCGAAAGGCGCCGCCGCGATGAACCATTCGAGCCAGGTGATTGTGTGCTTCAGGGTGCGCTCGATGAACCCGACTGCCACCATGTTCTGCGCGGCCGCTGTTTTGATGCCGACGTTCCAGATGCTGGCGGTCTGCACCGTCGTGATCATCAGCATGCTAGCGAAAGCACCCTTCTTGTTGACGCCGAACGCCGCGATGATTCCAAGCATGATGGGAACCAAGCAAGCAACGCGGGCGGTGGTCGAGGGCACCAGGAAGGCCATTATGAAGCCCACCAAGATGGATCCCAGGATCACGTTCCGGGTTTCGGTGCCAACCCGTGAAAGCACAACGAGTGCGATGCGCTTATCAAGTCCAGTGGCCGTCATGGCGGCGGCTAGGAACAGCGCTGCCGCCACCAGCGCAAGCGCGGTGTTAGCGAACCCGCTGAAGGCGAGGCCCAAGCCAGCGCTGGTCCCCATGAGCACGTCGGGATTGGTGAGATTGGGCGAAAGACCAAGCAGGAACGCCATCATTGCGGCAATGACCACAGCCGAAACGGCGTAGTCGAGCGCCTCGGTCATCCACACAATGACCGCGAAGGCAAGCACGGCGAGCATGCGCTGACCGGCAATCGGTAGTCCTTCCGGCGTGGGTATGGCGATGACGATCACCAATGCGGTCACCGCGGCCAGCAAGCCCCAGTGGGAGCGGAGCCACGAGGGCTGCGCCGGCTCGATACCCTTCGCCTTTGGTGAGTCTGTAATTGCCCGGGTCTGTAGTGTCAGGTTCGCTTGTTTTGTATTCGTCATCACCGCCATCACTCGCAGCCACCTGTGGTGAGGCACGTTTGTCCCAACAAAGGAAGAAATCCTTGACGTAGATTAAATTGACTTCGCTTTACAGGCAGCCCGACCGCTGCTGCTTATATGCAAACGGCTATGGTACGCCGCAAAGGGCGTTCGAGTTCCCTCGTGCGGATGCTTGATCTGGATTAAAGACCCCGCATTTTTGGCTGTTTATACGACTGATTAGATTGGGCGTTTAGGGCTGCTACGCTGTTGTGTCGGTGCGATGATGACAAAGGCCCGTGATCAAGATCGTGACGAGGCTGGCGGGCCCGGGAATAATGATGGCGCTAAACCTCACGATGCAGCCGTTCAAAGAGCGCTGGTCGAAGCGCGGCAGGAAATTCTTCTGTTTCTTCAGCAGCGCTTGCGTAATCGGGATGAAGCTGAGGAGGTCCTGCAACGCTTCTCGCTTCGAGCTCTAGAGCGCGCATCTCAGTTACGAGACGTCCGGACGGTGCGGGGATGGCTGGGTCGAATTCTCGCAACAACGATCGTCGATCATCAGCGACGAGCAGTGCGACGGCGCCGCCGAGAGATCGAACTAGATCAGACCACCGTTGAGAATGATCTTGCCGCTCCCGATCCCGAACTCGATGCAGCAGTCTGCAACTGCCTATATCGCCTGCTACCGACTTTGAAGCCCGAATATGCTGATGTCATCTGGCGCGCCGATATTCTTGGTGAGCCTCGAGACCGATTGGCAGCAAGCCTTGGCACGTCACTGAATAACATCACTGTCCGCCTGCACCGCGGGCGCCAAGCTCTACGAAAGCGTCTTGAAGAGATGTGCCGGACTTGCCCCATTCACGGATTTCTCGATTGCCATTGCGATAAAGGCCAGGAAATTCGCGTGGCGCGGAAGTTTGCAGCCGGAAAGGGACTCTAGGCCACGCTCCCACCCGTGCGAATAACTCGACGAATTGAGATGGAATTACACGATGACGAATCCGAATGTATTCCTCTGCAGTCCCGTTCGCACAGCAATCGGCGCCTATGGAGGTTCTTTGAAGGATATGCCGGCGGCGACCCTAGCCGGCCATGCAATCAAGGCAGCATTAGCGCGCGCAAATGTCGGAACGAGTTCCATCGACAGCATTGTTCTTGGTCAAGTCGTCCAGGCGGGAGCCAAAATGAACCCCGCGCGGCAGGCCGCAATGACAGCTGGAATCCCTGCCGCTGTGCCTGCGCTCACCGTCAATCGCGTATGCGGCTCTGGCGCTCAAGCGATCGCAAGCGCGGCGCAGGAGGTCATGCTGGGACACGCAGACTGCACGATTGCGGGAGGCATGGAGAACATGGATCAGTCCCCGTATTTGGCGGCTCGCGGCCGCTGGGGTTACCGCATGGGTGATGCAGCTCTGTACGATAGCATGTTGCGCGACGGCCTTAACGACGCCTTCTCAGATCAACACTCGGGCTGGGTTACCGAGGATCTCGTCAAAACGTTTCAAGTCACACGGGAAAGTCAGGATCTTTGGGCGCTGCGGAGCCAGCAACGATTTGCAAAAGCTCAATCCGCCGGACATTTCGACACCGAGATCGCTGCCATAGAGCTCAAAAGGCGGGAGGGCTCGGTGGTCTTCGGGCGTGACGAGCATAACCGCCCGGACGTGACGCTCGATAGCTTAGCGAAACTCAGCCCTGCCTTTCGTAAGGACGGCACAATCACCGCAGGAAATTCACCGGGCCTCAATAGCGGTGCCGCCGCCATGTTTGTTGCCAACGAGGGATGGACAGAGAAAAACAGGGTCGAACCGATGGCCCGCCTCGTCTCAATTGGAGTGGGAGCTGTCGAGCCGGGACTGTTCGGGCTTGGCCCAATCCCAGCCGTAGAGCAGGCACTTGCCCGAGCTGGTTGGAAGATTACCGATTTGGAGCGCGTTGAGATCAATGAGGCCTTCGCTGCGATAGCGATTGTGCTCACTCAACAACTCAGGCTGCCTGAAGATATTGTCAATGTCGAGGGTGGTGCAATAGCTCATGGCCATCCGATCGGTGCAACCGGCGCAGTCCTAACTACACGCTTAATACACTCGATGCGCCGCGATGGTCTTCGTCGAGGATTGGTCACTCTTTGTATTGGGGGAGGACAGGGAGTAGCGCTGACGATTGAAATATCTCGCTGACAACAGACCTGACCTCCCTCGACACACGACCGACATCCCTTCCGCCACAGAAGAAAGGACACACTATGCCTCGAGCCGCCGAACAAGATGCTGTTCCCTTTCAGAGGATGAGCGCCCTTTTTTCCTGGTGGGGCCCTTCAAATGAGACCGCGCGAGACCACCTTTCCTCTCGATTAAGGCGTTTGCAGACGCTTGCTACCGATCTTCAGAGCATTTATGCCGAAGCAGGGGGCGAGCAAGCTAGTGCCGTTCTTGCCGAGAACGATAAAATTCTTCGCTCTTTCCAGGATTTGGCCCAGTGCCGACGCCCTGCAGATGTCCTTGCTGTGCAACGAGCGATCTTCGCAACGCTTCTGGAACAGGCATCGCGACGAACGCGGGCCTGGGCTGACGTGACCCAAAAGGTCCAAGACTGCTGTGCTGCTGCGGTTCGCGAAGATGCAATGGAGCTTCGGAGTGACGACGCGGGTGCGTCCGCGTCTCCGACACAGCCACGAGACACTGCAGCAAGGGAATCGTCGAAGCTCTAATACTAAGCCCTCTGCTATCGCACGCGCTGTCGGCGCCGACGCCATGCAAAGTAATCTTTCAGCGGAGCATGAGTCTACGCCGGCAACACCGTGGCTTGTGCCTATATTGATTTTCGTGGCTCTCCTGAATGCATTGTGCTTTCCCCTTATCACTTTCGGGTTGGCATACGCTCCACACCTATCATTTGCTGCTCTCCGCGCTTTCGTGGCTGGTCTTTCGTTGGCGATGGTTGCGATCGCGTTACGTCGGCCATTACCTCGGGATTTCCGCACCTGGATCACGCTAGGAGCCATCGGCCTTGGAGCGACGACACTCGGCTATCTCGGCATGTTCCACGCGGCCGAGTTTGTCTCACCTGGCCTAGCAACTATGATCGCCAATAGCCAACCTCTGATCGCAGCTATTCTGGCCCTGGTGTTTTTGTTCGAGCGCCTGAGGCCCATACAGTACGTCGGGCTAGGCGTGGGATTCCTCGGAATCGTGGTGACAAGTCTCCCGCAGTTCAGTGGCGGCGGTCAGATCGGATTCTCGATCGGACTAGCTTACATCATCCTTTCCACCAGCGGCATCGCCTTCAGCAACGTGTTGATGAAAACACTTGGTACCCGCATTGATCCTCTCGTAGCTATGGCGGCGCAGTTGCTCCTGGGGGCGATTCCACTCATTGTCATGGCTTTGATGCTCGATCATCCCTCGCAGATCCAGTGGCGCTCTCCTGCTTTCCTGCTCGCGCTACTTGGCCTCGCTCTTCCCGGCACCGCTATGGCGTACTGGCTTTGGTTCTGGATTCTGGGTCGTGTGCCGCTTGGCCGCGCGAATGCATATACCTTTCTCACCCCGTTTGTCGCCCTAGCATTTGGTGTCATGTACTTCGATGAGCGCACCAATGCGATGATGATCGCCGGCCTTGTATTGGCGACTTTCGGAGTTGTCCTCGTGGAACGTGGTGCTGCGAACCCACAACTGCATGACGTGAGAGGTCGTTCAGACGGTGTATGACGATCCAACCGTCGGTCGAGTGCCTCTAATCGACCACTCCGATCTGGGCGCTCATGCCCATGGTCGTCGTTCAAGCCAACCGCGTGCGATCTGCGGATCGATGCCGGCGACTTCGACCAGCCGATCGGGATCGAGTATCCGAAGACGCCGATAGTGGAACTCGACAATGCGTTCTTTCTTCAATGTGCTCAGGACCCGGTTGACGTGAACGAAAGTGAGCCCCGTTGCATCCCCGATTTGCTCCTGTGTGAGGGGAAGCACCATTTCCTCGATGCGATTACCTGGCCACTGCGCACGATATCGGGTGAACAGCTCCAGGAGGAGGTGCGCAATCCGCTCGCGTGCCGAGCGGCGTCCAACGCTCGTCAAATGCTCAAATGCGAGACTGCAGTCGCGCGCCAGCGATTGGGCCAGCCGCATAGTGATCTCCGGCTCCTTACGTGAAAGTGACGTTATCATAGAGGTCGGAATCACGGAGACGACGGCGTCGGTCAACGCTTGAGCTCCGAATGTCGACTGCGCCCGCCTCGAAGGCAAGATGCCAATCACCGCGCCGGGCAGCGCGAATTGCACGATCTGGCGTCGCCCATCCTCCAGCAGCATGTAGAGGGCGACCCAGCCATCAAGCAGGTTGAAGATCGTTTTGCCCGTCGAGCCTATACTGAATAGGTCCCGCCCCGCCTCAATGGTTCGATCCCCCGAGCGGTAGCGTGGTATAAACCGATGCGGATCGGTCGACGAAGGCACAGCCTTCGCCGGTGCTGAGGACTTGCGGTCCCTTCCTCCCGTTGGGCGCGTTGAACGTCTGCTCAAGTCTTCGACCAGCACGCTAGTGGGGCGTGATGCTCTGAGTGACGGCGATTCATTCGAAAATGGTCCGGTCTCTGGGCATACGATATTTCCCCGATCGTCGCGGCGGAGCGACCGAGCTATCTCGTGTGTTAAAGACGCTTGATTCCAGCTCACATTACACCTCCCGGGCGCGATGCCCGTTCCCGTGGCTGCGTCTGCAGCCAATCAACTGCCCTGATGAAGATCCCGATGTACCTGAGCACTAGCGTGCCAGGTGCCGATCAACCCAATCACCCAAAGGCCGGCGCTGTTGGAGCAGAACGGTGCTTAGGAGTTGGGCAATGCGGCTCAGAGAAGCTGAGTTCGGGGGACGGGAGGATCGCGACCAAGGATGATCGAGCGAAGGGAATCGTCACGGAAGGCCGGAACGATTGAGGAGTCGAGGGGAGCCGATATGAGGTCACCTCGATGGGCGGGCAAAGGGAGCTGGCACGGTGGGCAGATTGTTGTGCAGCACGCATGCCGGGACGAACACGTGTTGTCGCCGGTAGGTGATGCACTGATGGCCGTCATCTCCATCCCGCTCTTCGGGCTGAAGTGGGCCTGGGCGACATGGCCTTCGTGGGCTGACGCCAGCCCCCCCTGCATGAGGAAGGACACGGCGCACACTATCAGCAATGCCAGAATTCTGAGCATCTGCTCTCGCCTGCCGTTTGTCGGCCCCTACATGCACCACGCAGTCTACATTATAGCACGTCCTCCGGGTCGCATTGATCCAAATCAAGGTCGTCATCTGCCAACAGAGATAGCTGCCCGTTTACCTTCCTGCATGCGGACCCGTGGTGATCGTGGGGAGGACGATTGGTTAGGGGTGTAATTGATTGAGATTAAAGTGTGTATCGGGTGTTGGTGCTCACAATAAGCAAGAGAATTTTGTTTCTGCGGGCGAAGAATGGCATCAATAGCCGTGCCCCTGTCTGATCAGACGCGACGTATCGCTGTGCTTGTCGCCCGCGGCCGGCGCAAGACGACGTTGAGCCCATTCTTCGCCAAGTGCGACGGCTTGCTCGTCATCGACCCTGACGTGTCCGCCAAGGAGTTTCGAGAAAATACGGAGCGAACGAGCGCGTTCATGTGCGAACTGATCCTCGCGAGCGGTATCACGAAACTGGTCTGTGGTTTTATCGCTGAGCCTGATCGGAACAGACTCTCCTCATCCGGTGTCGATATCCGGATTGGCTCCTGCGCGCGCCCAGTCGAAGCCCTTATTCGCGAGTTCGACGCCCTGCCACCGGCCTGACCACCGGTTCAGTTAACGACGCTAATTTCATCGGAAGCACCGATATATAGGTTTCGCGATTCAGGACGCGGACTTTATCGCAGCAGCAATGTTGGTACCGGGGATAGGCACTGCGCTAAGCGCAATCAGATCCTTTTCGTCGAGCGTCTCTTTTTCAAGCAAGAGGCGGGCCGTGCGCTCAAGCAGCTCACGTCGCTCTATCAGCAGCTTGACAGCACGTTCGAACGCAGCGTCGACAATCGCGCGCACCTCCCTGTCGATGGCGTCTGCGGTGGCCTCACCGTACTCATGCTCCTGCGGGTAGGCGGCGTAGGGTCCTGGACTCAAGAATGGATGCTGATTCTTCTCAAGCGCCACATGGCCGAGCTTCTCCGACATACCGTAGCGCGTCACCATGGCACGAGCGATGTCAGTCACCTTGGCAAGGTCGTCGGCTGCTCCCGTCGATAGGTGTCCGAACACGACCTTCTCCGCTGCCCGCCCGCCGAGCAGGACCGACATCTTGTTCTCCAATTCCTCACGGGTCATCAAGAAGCGATCTTCCGTCGGGCGCTGGATGGTATAGCCGAGCGCGCCCACTCCACGGGGGATGATGGAGACCTTGTGTACGACGTCCATGCCCGGGAGGGCCATGGCGACGAGCACATGGCCCATCTCGTGATAGGCGACCACCTCGCGCTCCTTCGGATTGAGCAACCGGTTGCGCTTTTCAAGCCCCGCCACGATGCGCTCGACTGCGTTGTTGAAGTCCTCCATTGTTACCGCATCCCCCTTGCGGCGCGTGGCCAGCAACGTCGCCTCGTTGACGAGATTGGCGAGATCGGCCCCGGTGAAGCCAGGCGTGATTCCGGCGACTTTCTCCGCGTCAACGTTCGAGGCAAGCTTGGCCTTTTTCATGTGGACCTGAAGGATCGCAACTCGACCCTGCTTGTCTGGTCGGTCGACCAACACCTGTCGATCAAAGCGGCCCGCGCGCAGCAGCGCTGGATCGAGGATCTCGGGCCGGTTGGTGGCGGCCAACAGCACCACGCCGATGGTCGGGTCGAAGCCGTCGAGCTCCGCTAGGAGCTGATTGAGCGTCTGCTCCTTTTCGTCGTGCCCGCCCATTAGCGGGCCTATGCCGCGGGCGCGGCCGAGCGCGTCGAGTTCGTCGATGAAGATAATGGCAGGTGCCTTGGCCCGCGCCTGGTCGAACAGGTCGCGCACGCGTGCGGCGCCGACGCCGACGAACATCTCCACGAATTCCGAGCCGGAAATCGAGAAGAAAGGCACGCCGGCTTCACCGGCGACCGCCCGCGCGATCAGTGTCTTGCCCGTGCCGGGCGGTCCGACGAGGAGAACGCCTTTGGGCATGCGTCCGCCGAGCCGGCCATATTCCTCCGGGTTCTTCAGGAAATCGACGATTTCCTGAAGTTCCATCTTGGCCTCATCGACGCCGGCTACGTCGGCAAAGGTCACTTTGACGTCGGTTTCGACATAAACTTTAGCCTTGCTCTTACCGATCTGCATCAGGCCGCCGCCGACACCGCCAGCCATGCGCCGCATCAGGAAGAGCCACACACCGATGAAGAGCGCCATCGGCACGATCCATGACAATAGATCACGCAGGAAAGTGCTTTCGATCTGGCCCGTGACGATTACGTCGTTCTGGCGAAGCTGTTCAGCGAAACTCGGCTCGACGCGGGTTGTGATGAAGCGGGTTCGGCCACTCTCCAGCGGCTTTTTGAACGTTCCTTGAACGTATCGATCTGACACCTGCACTTCGGCGATCTGGCCGGACCGCAGGCGGGCTTCGAACTCGCTGTAAGGAATCTGGGCGACTTGCTGTGTCGTTATGAATAAGTACTGGAACAGCATCAGGCCGGCGAACGCGAGAAGCCAGTACCAGATGTTGAACTGAGTCTTGTCGTTCATCTTGTTACATCTCATCGCAATATAATCGATAGCTGAACCTCTGTCGAAGTACGGTTGGTACGTCGAGCCCTGTGAAGCAGCCTCTCCCTGCCCGCACGATGATTGTCTCGACTTTCGGAGTACCAGCAAACGGGTCAAAGACTCCGTGCGCCCGCGTCTCTCATCACGGCCCTCCCAGCATTTGGGGACCTTTATCAAAGCCGTATCAGCAGTCGTCACGCCAAAGGTTGATCTGGATTAAAGGCGTATCGTCACCTCATCCGGCCAACGCCAGCTGTAAGGCTTATCCAACGGAGCCGGCTGCCAGCCAGTACGCGTCGATGCCGAGTTCACCGGTTGGACATCCCGCCAGGACGGTCTCTCAATAAATCAACCCGTCAGCAAACTTAACCAAGATCAAAGAATCGCAAGTGCCTGAAGTCCATCATTTAGCATCGTTCTTGGGTGAGGTGTCGCGCCATCTGCCCAAAGTACGAGAGGCGGCAAGATGATTGCGACCCCGGTTCTCGTTGATAAATCTTCCAATTCTGGACGAAAATGAAAATGGAAACGAGCCCAGACCGACTTGACGACGGAAAGCAGCCAAGTCGCCTCACAGCGACCAACATTGCCCTCGTTGGGTTCATGGCAATCGCGGCGTTCTATCTGATTGCTGAACATCGCGCGCATCTTCTCGGCTGGCTGCCGTGGTTGATTATCCTGGCTTGCCCGCTGCTTCACATCTTCATGCACCGAGGACACGGAGAGCACGGAGATCGCTCTGATAGCTCAGTGTCACGAACACGGCGGCCTCCGCACCAGCATTGATCAACAGATCCAGAGCGCACGCCCATGTATGATAATGTACCCGCCTATGGACTTTGGTCCCTTGTTATACTGAACTCGGTCGTCTTCATTTTCTTTGCTTTCAGTTTCTTCAAGCCGAAAACGAAGAGCGACTGGCGCTCGTTCGGCGCGTTCAGCGCTTTTATTGTCGCGCTCTTCACAGAAATGTACGGCTTTCCGCTAACGATCTACCTCCTTTCCGGGTGGTTGCAGACGCGCTACCCAGCAGTCGATTGGCTCTCCCACGATGCGGGCCACCTTCTCGAGGAGTTGTTCGGTTGGCGGGCAAACCCGCACTTCGGACCGTTTCATCTTCTAAGCTTCGCCTTTATCGGTGGCGGCTTCATTCTCATTTCCGCAGGATGGAAAGTGCTCTACGAAGCCCAGCGGAGTGGGGCACTTGCTACCACCGGTGTTTATGCGTGGATTCGCCATCCGCAATATGTCGGTTTCGTCTTGGTCATGTTCGGATTCCTGCTTCAATGGCCTACCTTGCTCACCGTCGCAATGTTCCCAGTCCTTGTCTTTATGTATTGGAGACTTGCAAAGCATGAGGAGCGGGAAGTGCTTGCCGAGCACGGTGAGGCATACGCTCGATACATGCGAGAAGTGCCGGGTTATTTCCCACGTTTGTTTGGGGGATCGGTCGCAGAATCCAAACGCTAACCGCTCCGCTTGCACGCGGCATTAGCGAAGGGCACATTGACTGCGAAGTCGTAACTCGGGGCTGACTGACCGTATCCGCTTAATCCATATTAAGGTCTACGACTCGGACCTCATGCTTGATCATGACCGCCTTCGCCTTCGACCATGATCCGAGTTCTGAACTATGGATGCGTTGCTCATCAAGACCATCGACCACGTTGTCAAGAGAGGAGCCCTCAAAGTAACAACTGCAAAGGGTCGAACCGTCGTTTTTGGCGATGGTACTGGATCGCCAATTGCAGTGCGCTTCTCATCGTTGGCCGCGCAATGCCGTGTTTTGATCGATCCCGATCTCAAACTCGGTGAAGCCTATGTAGACGGCGAGCTGGCGTTGGAGGAAGGCACGATCGCTGATTTGCTCGAGCTCCTCCTTTCCCAACACGAAACACATGGGCGGTCGTTTTCTTCGCGGATGCTCTCCGGAGCACGGTTCGTGCTGCGTCGTCTCAACCAACACAACAAACGCAACCGATCGAGGCGCAATGTGGCACACCACTACGATCTCGATCAGCGCCTATATGACTTGTTTCTTGACAATGATCGGCAATATAGTTGTGCGTACTTCGAGGGCAAAACTGATACGCTCGATCAGGCGCAGCAAGCGAAGAAGCGCCATATCGCCGCTAAACTGCTCGTTGATCGACACATACGCGTGCTAGACATTGGGTGCGGATGGGGCGGCCTTGCCCGTTACTTAGCTGACAATTGTGAAGCCCAGGTCGTGGGAGTTACGCTTTCAAAGGAGCAACTTGAATTTGCAAAGGCCCAGGCAGAGAGCGCAACACATGCAGATCGCGTCGATTTCCAACTTGTCGATTACAGGGAAGTGACTGGTCAATTTGATCGCATCGTCTCGATCGGCATGTTCGAGCACGTCGGCGTCAATCATTATGATGCGTTCTTTCGCAAGTGCCGCGAACTGCTTACCGACGACGGCGTGCTTCTACTTCACTCAATCGGACGCTCCGACCCGCCAGGGTTTACCAACCCGTGGATTGCAAAGTATATCTTCCCCGGCGGCTATATTCCTGCACTCTCGGAGGTTCTCCCGGCGGTAGAGCGCTCTGGCCTGCTTGTGACGGATATTGAGATTCTGCGTCTGCACTACGCAACGACGCTTCGACATTGGCGAGAGCGATTTATTGCTAGACGAACTGAAGCTGTAGAGTTGTACGGCGAGCGCTTCGTGCGCCTCTGGGAGTTTTATCTAGCGGTTTCTGAGATGGCGTTTCTCTACGGTGGGATGATGGTATTTCAGATGCAGCTCGCTAAGCGACAGGACTCTGTCCCGCTCACACGCAATTATATTGATGCCGAAAAGGAGTTGTTACGCAAGGCGGAGTTAGACAATGAAAATGGACACGCCCTCAAGAGTTCTGCGACGGCCTCCCGCTGGGAACCGTGCTTTGGACCCAAGATCGTGGGAGAACGACTGCCTATTGGCGATGCTCGATAGCGAATTTTGCTGAAGCTGGACGGACGCGACCTGGGACGACAATATCGACTGTCATTTCGTAGCGATCATTTCCGCCAAGATTAACGAACGCACCGTAGGTAATCGTGCCGGCGATCGTCATTGGTTCAAGCTTGACGCGTTGGTGACCGACGTGGCCAAGGCCAGCAACGGTTGCACTGATGTTGGCATTTTCGATCCGTTTTCCCGTTTCCGTGTCAAAGATTGCTATAACGATATGCTGCTGATGACGCCCTGTTTGCGCGCCGCCGTGCATCGTACGTTCTGCATGGGAGGAAGGATGGCCCTGCACCACCGACGCGGGCAAGATGCCGAGGTAAACGGCAAGGCCATCTACTACTCGATAGCCGTCGTCGGCCCGCGCGATGCTGGCCGCTAGCACAAGTGCAATGGCGGCAGAGATTCTTATGAATAGCGATTGAGCGGGAGATTGTGTCATTGCGTTGCGCAGAAGCTGGAGTGATCAGACTATGCGTCCTAGGATCACGGCACAAAACCGCAGTAATTATTCAATCTTACCAGGAATTCGAACGCCTGAACTTAACTTGAGTCAAAGATGGACGTGATGCCTGAGTACTAGATGGCGATGCTTATGGTACTGCGCGCCGGATTGTGCTCCCGGCGGACGAGTCGCATCAGATATAGGCCACGCAATCGCAGGAAAGCATGAATGCGCATCGTAATCGCTCTTGGTGGCAATGCGCTTCTAAAGCGTGGTCAACCGATGACCGCAGAGGTGCAACGAACGAATGTACGCAAGGCGGCACTGGCGATCGCCGACCTGGCACAAGACTGGAATATTGTCGTTGCCCATGGCAGCGGACCTCAAGTCGGATTATTGGCGCTCCAGGCGGCCGCCTACAAGGAGGTTGCACCTTATCCGCTCGATATCCTCGGGGCAGAAAGCATTGGCATGATCGGCTATCTGGTCGAGCAGGAGCTCGTCAACGCGTTGCCCGATGGCGCGAGATTGGCCACGTTGCTCACTCAGATCGAGGTCTCGCGTGACGATCCTGCATTTGCGCGGCCTCAAAAGCCAATTGGTCCAGTCTATCGTGATTCTGAGGTAGAACGGGTTCGCCGCGAGCACGGCTGGCCGATGGTCGAAGAGGCTAATGGAGAATGGCGCCGGGTGGTGCCGTCACCGCTACCCAAGCGGATAACACAGATAGACGTCATCAGACTGTTGGTCGAAGAGGGCGTAGTCACCATTTGCGCGGGTGGCGGAGGCATTCCCGTTATTCGTAGTCAAGATGGCGTCTTTGAGGGTGTGGAGGCCGTTATTGATAAAGATCGTGCAGCTGGCCTACTCGCCGAGGAACTAGCCGCCGACGCTTTTCTCATGCTGACGGATGTGGACGCAGTCTATTCCGGCTGGGGAACTCCCGATCAGCGTCCGATCCGGCAGGCGACCCCAACGGAGCTTTCCACGATGAGTTTTGCTGCCGGCTCGATGGGCCCGAAAGTTGAGGCTGCGTGCGCATTCGCGGAGAGAGAAGGACGCCTCGCCGGGATCGGTCGGTTGGAGGATGCCCGCGCGATCATCGAGGGCCGGGCGGGAACAGTCGTAACAGCACGCCTGCAGCGGTGACGGGTCAACCTGGAGTAGCTAGCACCCATCGGGCAGAAGGAGAGAGCCAACTATGACACGCAAGATGAAGGCCGCGCTCTTCATAGAACCGGGCCGTATTGTGCTTGACGACAAGGCTGTACCCGATGTTGGCCCGTTGGACGCGTTGGTGCGCATAACAACAACGACGATCTGCGGCACCGACGTTCATATCTTGAAGGGAGAGTATCCTGTTGAGAGGGGATTAACTGTCGGCCACGAACCTGTAGGTGTGATTGAAAAGCTCGGCTCGGCAGTCATGGATTACAGGGAGGGCCAACGTGTAATCGCTGGTGCGATCACGCCAAGTGGTCACTCTTACGCCTGCCTTTGCGGCTACCATTCACAAGACGGCGCCGGTACGCGCCACGGCTTTAAGGCGATGGGCGGCTGGCGTTTCGGCAATACGATCGACGGATGCCAAGCGGAATATGTGCTGGTGCCCGACGCAATGGCAAATCTAAGCCCGATTCCTGATGTCCTGACAGACGAGCAAGTGTTGATGTGCCCCGACATCATGTCAACGGGCTTCTCCGGCGCTGAAAGCGGCAAGGTTCGTATCGGCGACACAGTGGCCGTCTTTGCCCTTGGACCGATCGGGCTATGTGCGGTCGCTGGCGCGCGATTGATGGGCGCGACGACGATCATCGGCGTCGACACAGTGGCCGAGCGGTTGGACATCGCTCGTGCGCTGGGCGCAGATCACGTTATCGACTTCAAGACTGCCGATCCGGTAGAGGAGATCATGCGTTTGACCGACGGGCGCGGAGTCGATGTCGCCATTGAAGCGTTAGGCACACAGGCGACGTTCGCATCGAGCTTGAAGGTGCTACGGCCGGGCGGAACGCTATCCAGCCTTGGCGTCTATTCCGGCGATCTCACCATTCCGCTTGGCGCGTTTGCCGCTGGGCTCGGCGATCACAAGATCGTCACCACGCTGTGCCCCGGCGGTAAGGATCGCATGCGCCGGCTTATGGACGTGGTGGCCTCTGGACGCGTGGATTTGCAACCTATGGTGACCCACCGCTTCCCGCTTGATCAGATCGAAGATGCCTATGAGCTATTCGCGAACCAGCGTGACGGCGTATTAAAAGTGGCGATTACGCCCTAGTCGTTCGAACGGGTTCCGGTCTGCAAACCTTTCGACAGCGCTTCGATGGTACAAGGTGCATGCGCGATCTGACGCAGCGCGCCTGAACGGGTGTGTTGCAGCATCCATACTGTCCTATCGGCAACAGAAAACACCTTATCGTGTCCACCAACCTCGTAGGATGGCGCTTCCGAGGAGTCGCGCCTCTCTTAAAAAGAAGACAGCGGCAGGATCGGCCAGGTCAATAACTCGAGAGCTTTCAGAACTTCTCGACGTCCAGAGAGCCCTTGCGACATTCACCGTGATGGATCGGAACAGGGAACGCGCGGAGAATTTAACCTGGATCAAAGATTCGCAGCCTCGAAATGACAAGGTCCGTATTGAAAAGAAATGTCCCTCCAAACATCTTGAGTCTGTCGCAAGGGACAGCAGGAATCTGCGAGTCCGCCGCCGCTACGGTGCCAAGGAAAGTAATAATGAGCTCTTCCCATTCCCACCATGGCCATGACGGACATCAAGATCATCAAGCGCATGCGACCAGTAGGCGGCCGGGTGACAGCCAACATGGCAGCCCGACGATCGTGGCCGCTGCCGGCTCCAGCCATTCCGAACATGCCGGACGCGGTGGCCACGATCATGGCGCCATGGTTTCCGACTTTCGGCGCCGCTTCTGGATCACCCTGATTCTCACGCCGCCGGTCCTGCTTCTCTCCCCGATGATTCAGCACTGGCTCGGACTGGCGGAAGTCCTCGCGTTCCGAGGGGACCGTTTCGTTTTGTTTGCTCTCTCGACCATCGCTTATGTCTATGGGGGATGGCCGTTCCTGACGGGCTTCAGTTCCGAGTTGCGGAAGGGGCAGCCCGGTATGATGACGCTGATCGCTCTCGCGATCTCGGCCGCCTACTTTTTTTCGGCCGCCGTCACCTTCGGATTTCCTGGACAGGAGTTCTATTGGGAACTCGTAACGCTGATCGCCATCATGCTGCTCGGCCACTGGGTCGAGATGCGTTCGGTGATGGGCGCCTCGCGGGCGCTCGAAGAGTTGGTGCGGCTTCTCCCTGACAGCGCGACTCGAATCGACGCTGACGGGAGTATGCAGGAAGTGTCGATCTCAGCACTTAAGCCCGGCGACAGAGTGATTGTGCGCCCGGGTGCCAAGGTCCCGGTGGACGGTGAGATCACCGAGGGATCGTCGGGATTTAACGAGGCGATGCTCACAGGTGAATCCCGGCCCGTTTCGAAGACAATTGGGGCTACCGCGATCGGCGGCGCGATCAACGGTGCCAATGCCGTCACGATCAAGGTAACGGCGACAGGTGACGCCACCTATCTGGCGCAGGTCATTGACCTCGTGAAGAAGGCACAGGCCACGCGATCCCGGACGCAGGACATCGCCAACCGAGCCGCCGCATGGCTGACCTACATCGCGCTTTTTGTCGGCTTCGGCACGCTATTCGTTTGGTGGCTTGTTCTTGACGCTCCGCTGGAGTTCGCACTCGAACGCATGGTGACGGTGATGGTCGTCGCCTGCCCGCATGCGCTCGGGCTGGCGGTCCCGCTCGTTGTCGCCGTCAGTACCTCTCTCAGCGCCAGTAACGGCCTCCTGATCCGCGACCGCGCCGCATTCGAGCGCGCGCGCAACCTGGATGCTGCCGTATTCGATAAGACGGGCACGCTGACGGAGGGTCGCTTCGGCGTCAGCGACATCGTTCTGCTCGCAGATGGACGGGAGGAAGAGGAACTTGCTTTTGCCGCCGCTGCCGAGAGCCAGTCCGAGCATCCCATCGCCCACGGCATTGTGGCGGAGGCCAGGACCCGAAACCTGACTGTGCCGAAGGCCTCCGACGTCAGCAACATCACGGGAGAAGGCATCGTCGCGAAAGTGGAGGGCCAAGACGTACGCATCGTCAGCCCGGGTCATCTCGCGAGGCAAGGCAAACCAATCGGCCATGAACGGCTTAGGCAACTGGAGGCCGAAGGCAAGACTGTGGTTGTGCTCGTCCGCAACGGCGAGCCGCGCGCTTTGTTTGCGCTGGCAGACATCGTTCGACCGGAATCGAAGGAGGCGATTGCAGAGCTCACCGGCCTCGGCATCGCGTCTGTCATGCTGACCGGCGACGCACGGGGCGTCGCCGAGACGGTCTCGAAGGAGCTCGGCATCACGGAATTCTTCGCCGAGGTTCTTCC
>Ga0049072_1000516_pt1 | contig 28938 bp, 19 predicted proteins | sample FECB27metaG_FD_55053 | JGI IMG/M metagenome (GOLD analysis project Ga0049072, IMG submission 55053) | Cyanobacterial communities from the Joint Genome Institute, California, USA - FECB-27 | ecosystem: Environmental > Aquatic > Thermal springs > Hot (42-90C) > Microbial mats | place: USA...
ATGGATTTCAAACAGCAAACTTTTGTCCTTCGTAGCGTTTGTCACTTTTTGCTTGCCCAAAAAGTAACCAAAAAAGGCACTTTGCCCAATGCTTCCTCGCGCAAAGCAAACGCGCCCCTCGCTGGTCAAAGAGGCCAGCCCGCCTTCTTTCCTCTTTGTAATTTGTGCATAATTTTAACGCATTTATAATCAATTATTTACACTAAAGTTAATCCATAGTTCACGTTAAAATAGTATGGCTGGACAAATCATAAACGCGGAAGTCCATCAACGGAACGCGCATAACACGGGCGTGGGGCATACGTGGAATCCGGAGGCTAAGCCGGATTCAGTACACAGGCCTATTGGCCGCATCAAAATCGGCGGGAAACAAAATGGTTTTCACGGAAAAGACCATTTCCGAATGGTACAAGATTACCCATTGCGAAAAGGGCTATCAATGACCAGAGTCATTTCTGCCGCTGACTTTTAGTTGATTGGGGAAGCAGATGTTGCCGGAAAGAGGTGGAACCTAAGAAATAGTGTATGTGCTGGAAATAAAAAGGAGGAGGTCGCTTTCTCATCGGACCAATGGTCTTCAATGCTGATAATACCGTGAATTTGATTGGGCATGACCACCATTTCGCCAGCCAGCGCATTAGGAAAATCTATTGGGATATCAGGCCACAAATCGCGCACGATGATGCCCATATCCGAGAGTTCCATCACGCCATTACGCACTTCGTCAAAGTAGTGTACCCGATCTTTCGTGCCCGGTTGGCTTGTTGCCGCAAGTAAATTCATCAGAGTGGATTCGCAGGGATGAAAAATCCAACAGTAGGGGCTAAAAGGTATACATGGTCAGGATTGGACGTTGCGGACCTTTCAAATTGGGGAGCCGGTTGCCCAGGAAATGTGGGAAATGATCAAGACAACGCTGTTTTTTAATCGAATCATGACCCGCCACCTGCTTGTGACAGATCGGCTAAAAGAACGGTATAAATCGTCTACTTATCGGAAAATGATTTGAATGGCGAATGTGCGCCCGCCGGAACCATAAGTGACAAAAGCATTCTTGAATTGTTCAACTCACCGAATGAACCACCAACGTGAATAAAAGGAAATTTACTTTTTTGAGCAGTAGTGGCTGGCCAGATCCTTTCAAAATGACAAAATCCACTGGCAGGCAGACCAAAGAGAACAAACCGACTCCTATTGCTTTACTGGTACGAAGCACGGCACCGTGCAGGCCGAACGGCCAGGCTACTTCCCGACAAGCAAGTTACACCCGATGGAAATGCCACCAGATTGCTGATAATGGCTACTTACCGGGCTTTTTTCTGAATGAGTAGACTTTATCTCCTGTTCTACTGGATTTTTGGATACCTTAAAAGTGAATTATTTCTGCTTGATTCGCAGTCAGGATTTTTACTGCCGTGCGACAGATCGGATTTTTGCGCACAATACCCAGAGCAACCTGAAAAGTCTGCTTTAGAACCAGTGCTTTGGAAATATCATTTTATATAACTTTTTATCATCTCGACTAAAAAGATCTCTCCTTCGTCGAGATGACAAAAGTTGAGTCTTTGATTGATAGTATGTTTGAAGATGGATTTTTCAGCTAAAAACTTTCAGGTGTTCTCTACTGATTACAACTTGTCATTGCCTGATAACAGTGAAACTGCGTTTCATTAAACCCGTCGAAAAGACAGCACAGATGGAAAGGTAAATTCTAAAAACTTCGCTTCCAAAGCAGTAATGTGCTGCCAAGTGTTAGTTGCAGAATAGCCACCGGGACTTTCATCAAACTTATCCATCAATTGGCAGAACACCAATTGGAAGAGTCAGGTGAGACTTGCACCCGGAATGCACGCGATTTTGTAAATTAGTAAGGGATCTGAAATAAGAAGTCAACGAAGATTGCTTTTTACTTTTTCAATACAAATTGCTCACTATAAAGCCCATAGCCTGGGTGGCTCCGCTGATAGCCAATTGGTGCCTTCTCGTGCAGTGAATGTAAAGACGATAACCAATACAGCATTTTTTGATTGATTCCCAATGATAAACAAGGTTCTCGTATTTGTCGTGTTTCTGCTTTGCACCGTTGAGATGCAACAAGCGTTCGCACAAACGGAGCAGATTAAGTTCAAGCACCTTGGGCGGGATAAGGGACTGTCGCATCCTGAAGTACGGGCGATTCTGAAAGACAGCCGGGGTTTCATCTGGGTAGGTACGAGCTTCGGGCTTAACCGGTTTGACGGGTATACCGTAAAATCATTCTTTCACGACCCGCGTGATACCACCTCCCTGATGAACGACGAAATTCATCGGTTGTTCGAAACGCCCGAAGGGCTGCTTGTTGTACAGAATTCGGATGGATTGAATCTGTACAATTCGGAGACCGAAAGTTTCGAGCGTAACCCAGGGCCTTTTCTTGCCAAGTACGGAGCATCTTTACAACTCACGAACATTGTCCGCGATCCCGACGGCTCATTTTGGTTTGTTGAGCCGGGCAAACTGATCAGGTACGATCCGCAGGGGCAGAAGTCCATCACCATTAAGCACGTTGAAGGCGACTCTTCTTCGATCATCAAGGATGACATTTCAGACTTTGCCATTGACCAGATGGGTAACCACTGGCTGGTACACTGGAATGGCATCTTTGAAAACATCCGGATTGCAAAGGGCCAGGCCCGCGTTGTACAGCGCGTGTATGCGGTATATGCGTTTAATAAATCAGCCAATTTGTATTATAAGATCTTTTGCGACACGGACGGGGACCTTTGGTTATGTGCGCCTGGAATAATTCAGGGCTTATTTTACTACCACCTTCGGGAGAACCACCTCCGTCAGATCACTACCAATACCGCTCCTTGGCAACTTAACGCCAATGCGGTGTCGGCGGTGATAGAAGCACCCAATGGAACCATCTGGATTGGGACCGACCATGGTGGGATCAACATTATTGATAAAAAGAAATCGACAGTCCGGTACCTTCGCTATCGGGAAGGGGAGGCAACCAGTGTTGCCGAAAACTCTATTACGTGCTTTCACCGGGACGACCAGGGATTTATATGGGCCGGAACGTATAAACGTGGCGTCAGCTATTATCACGAAAACATCTACCGGTTTGACCTGTATAAGCACTATGCACTTGACCCGGGTAGTTTGCCGTTCGAGGATGTGAATGAGTTCGCTGAAGATGCCAAAGGAAATCTCTGGATCGGAACGAACGGGGGAGGCCTGATTTACTTTGATCGTCAGCACGGAAAGTTTACCCGGTATCTCAACGAGCCCGGAAATGACAATAGCCTGAGCGCCAACGTGATCGTTGGTCTTTGCGTCGATAGTGAACAGAATCTCTGGATCGGTACCTACCGGGGGGGGCTCAACAAGTTTGACGGGAAAAAATTTACCCGGTACAAGCACGTGGAAGGGGACAGCTTATCGCTTCCGAGTCAGAATATCTGGGAGGTTTTTGAAGACTCGAAGAACCGTTTGTGGATTGGTACGATCGAGGCGGGGGCAGCGCTTTTCGACAAAAAAACCGGCAAATGCCACCGCGTAAGAATGTGGGGCCCTAACGGGATGCAATCGGTTACCGTCAATGTGATCGACGAAGACCGGCACGGGAACATCTGGTTTGGAACAAGGTACGGAATAGATGTCCTGTCGAACGACGGAAAGACCTTCAGGCATTATTCCTCTTCTACCGACCCCCGTTCGCTCAGCCATAACAATATCCTGGATATTTTACGCGATTCGAAAGACCGGCTTTGGATCGCGACGTTCGATGGATTGAACCTCTTTGATGAGGCAATCGATGGCTTCCGGGTATACCGCAACAACGGAACGCACAACGCAGTATTGGCCGTCCAGGAGGATAGCGATGGGCACATTTGGATGAGTACACTGGATGGACTGCTGGAAATGACTATGCTTGATGAACCTACCGATAAAGTATCCTTTAAACGATATACCGAATCGGATGGGATTCAGGGACGTCAATTCAACCAGAACGCCGGATTCAAGACCCGTCAGGGTGAGTTGATCTTCGGCGGACCTACCGGCTTCAATATTCTGAACAGCCGGGAACGCAAGGTGGAGATGCCCCCGACAAAAATTGTTTTTTCCGAACTGCAACTTTACGAAAAGACCGTGGGCATCGGTGAGGTCATCGACAGGGTAGTTGTGTTGAATAAGTCCATTTCGGAAGCGTCCGAGATCGTACTGCCCCCCAACAAAAATTTCTTCTCCATTCAGGTTTCGGCACTGAACTACTTCAACCCGGAGCGCGATCGGTATGTGTATAAGCTTGACGGCCTCAGCACCGATTGGCTTCCAGTAGACGCCAGAAGCCACGAAATCATATTCAACAGTCTGAATCCGGGACATTATACATTGAGAGTAAAAGCGGCAAACCCCGATGGCGTCTGGAGTGAGCACGAAGCGGCCTTGTCAATCATCATGAAGCCGCCGTTCTGGAAGACCAAAACGGCATTTGTACTGTATGCTTGCATCTTGCTGGTTACATTGTTTGTCGCCAGGAGGTTGATCCAGCAACGAGAGCAATTGAAATTCGCGCTGGAGCAGGAGCGCCGTGAAATTCAGCGCGTACAGGAGATGGATATGATGAAGGTGAAGTTTTTTACCAACGTAAGCCACGAGTTCAGAACCCCGCTGACGTTGATACTCACGCCGATCGAAAGGCTTATGAAAAAAGCGACGGACCCGGATCAGATCATTCAGTTCCAGCTGATACAACGAAATGGAAAGCGCCTGATGAAGCTGGTCAATCAGCTGCTGGATTTTAAAAAGCTGGAGGTACACGATATAAAATTCAATCCTTCCAAAGGTGACGTTGTCAGCTTTGCAAAAGAGACGGCTTTGTCTTTTTCCGATCTCTCCGAAAAGAAGAACATCCGGCTGGAGTTTCACAGCTCCGTCGATCGGCTGGAAGCACTTTTCGATCAGGACAAGCTTGAGAAAATACTGTTCAACCTGCTGAGCAATGCCTTTAAGTTTACGCTTGAAAGGGGTGTGGTGTCGGTCAACCTTGACCTGATCCGGGAGGGGAACGATCAGTGGATCCGGATGGATGTAAAAGACACTGGCATTGGAATACCACCAGACAAGATTGATAAGATATTTGAGCCGTTTTTTCAGAGCGACCTGCCCAAGAGCATCGTCAACATAGGTAGCGGAATCGGGCTCTCCATTACGAAAGAATTTGTAAGAATACACGGGGGGCGCATCAAGGTGGAAAGTGAAGTGGGGAAAGGGAGTTGCTTCCGGGTGATGATACCGTTTGTTGAAACAGCCACTACCGGTAGTGAGGCGCTCCGGGACGAAATTTCACTTCCGGTAATTGACGACAAACTGGCTGCACCGAACGAAGTGCATCCGGGGCACGCCATCGACAAACTTACCGGCAAAGCAAAAAAGAAATCGTTGTTGCTGGTGGAAGACAACGATGATTTTCGTTTCTATCTGAAAGACAATCTCAAGTTCCTCTATACCATCTACGAGGCAGGAAACGGCGTCGAAGGATGGAATATGGTATTGTCTCAGCAGCCTGATCTCATTGTCAGTGATATCATGATGCCGGAAATGAATGGCATAGAATTGTGCACGAAAATCAAGTCGGACGAACGGGTTTCGCATATTCCGGTGATTTTACTGACCGCGCGAAGCAGCGAGGAACAAAGGCTGGAAGGCTTTAAGACCGGAGCCGACGATTACATTACCAAGCCATTTAATTTCGAGGTACTGGAGGCCCGTATCAACAACCTGTTGCGGCAAAGGGAAAAGTCACAGAAAGTGTTCAGGAAAACCCTGGAGGTGAAATCAAGCGAACTGCAGATTACCCCGCTGGACGTGAAGTTTATCGAAAATGCCGTAAAGTGTGTCGAGCGGAATGTCTCTTCTCCCGACTTCTCAGTGGAAGACCTTGGCCCGGAACTGGGCATCAGCCGAGCGTATGTCTTCAAGAAAATACTTGCGTTGACCGGAAAAACCCCGCTGGAGTTTATTCGTACGATTCGCTTGCAGCACGCGGCCCAGCTGCTGGAAAAAAGCCAGCTATCGGTAAGAGAAGTGGCCTATAAAGTTGGATTCAACAATCCTAAGTATTTCACCAAGTATTTCAAAGAGCAATTCCACGTCCTTCCTTCGGACTATGCCGCCCTCAAAAAGAATGAAGAAGAGCCATCTTCGTGAGGGGCTGCTGGTGTCAAATCACATTGCTGAGTTCAGGGGTATCGGCTGGTAGACTGATAAAACGTATAATTCTGGCGATCGGGACAAAATCTACCGCGAATTTAGATGTTTCATCCGCTCCGTATTGAGATGCAATATTACATTTACGCACATCTCAATATGAAGCACCCAAATAAGAAAAGGCTGAAGTTGTTAGCAGTTAGCGAACTCCTTCTTTTTATTCTGCTGTTTTTTGGCATTCTGTTCTTGATCTACGCAAGACTGAATCCATAGCAGCAACCCAGCGGCTTTCTCTCTGCCGCCCGTACCTTCCGTATCCCTTCTCAGTCAACCGCGCCGTGCTTTCGGTTCTACTTTCCGTCTTTCATAAGCATCCAGGCCTTTCCGGCGAAGGCTCACGCGCCCCTCGCCGGAAAGGCAGCCAACCCGCCTTGACGGTTAGGGGCAGATTGAAAAGAATTTAATTGCCGATCGTTGCTGACTGCCGGATATTTTTTTAATGGGCGCCGAACGCCTGAGCGCACCGGTCATCCAGCCGATTGCTTCGCTGGTACTCGCAAGGACGCTGCTCTTTCGTTGTAGTTGAGTCCGGGGAGCCGTAGGTATTTCCCTTCCTTTTAGTAGCTACGCTTAGAGCTTGTTTGGGATGTATTCTTAGTGTAAAAAACCTCCAAAATGATCCATTTAGGCGGGTTGGCCCAAAAATTCAGCGAGGGGCGCGCAGGCTTAGCGCGTGGAAGCATTGGATTTTTTGCCCGGGGGGGCCCGCCCTTTTTTGGTTCATTTTTTGGGCGGGGCCGCCAAGGCAAGCAAACAAGAACAAAAAGGTTAGATCGTAATTGGCAGTACAAAATTTGGCTTACGCTGGATTTTGCGAAATATGCTTCCCAAACACGCTCTTAGGACTCCAGTACTTGCTCCGGAGGAGCTTCCTGTTTATAGTCGAGTCGCTTGAAACTTGACCTTGGCTCCCGGGGAGCCTCCTCCAATATACCGGGAAGGCTTCCCGGTATATTGGAGGAGGCAGGAAGTGGGCACGAAGAGGTGTTCTCATCGTATCCCTTTTAGTAGACCGGACAGGCCCAGGTGGAGCGAAGGAGAGCCGGATGCTGAGGCCCCGCCTGACCAGCAAAGATCCGGCAAGAGGGTCAGTTTTCTGATTACGCTACACGTGAGCCAGACTGCTGGGGCGTATAAAATGTCCGGTAAAAAGGCCAAAATAGCCGAAATAGACTGTTTATACCGCACTTTTAGATTTTTAATCCCTTTCGGTAAAAGCCTTGAAATGGGGCGAATTCTTGGGTTATTGTCCGCTTCCGGGTCCCTTCCAGCGCCATTAGACTTCTGATACCCTTCAATTAGACATATCAATCTTTGAACCCATATACCTTTACCTGCAGACGATTCCTGCGTTGACGATTCGAAATCGGGGCCTGAATGACTGGGCATTTGTTTCGTCCTCAGCAATCAATCGCTTATTCAATCACCAACTAAAACCAATGCCATGAACAAAAAGCTTTACAGATGGTTAAGCGCTGCTGTATGTATCCTCCTGCTATGCCAGCAAGTTTCCGCTCAGCAGCGGCCCGTAACGGGAACAGTAAAAGATAATTCCGGAGCCCCTTTGCCCGGGGTAAATGTGGTCATCAAGGGTTCCGCTACTGGTACCGTGTCCGATGCGAAAGGTAATTTTTCAATTGAGACAGGTGATTCAAATGTGTTGGTCTTCTCGTATATAGGATATTTACCAGAAGAAGTCGCCGTCAGCGGAAAATCAGTCATCAACATCACTTTAACCGAAAATATTTCCAAGCTGAGTGAAGTAGTGGTAATTGGCTACGGTGAATCAAAAAGGAAGGATGTTACGGGGGCCATCTCGTCGGTTTCCGGCGAAGAACTCCGTAAAACGAACCCGGTTACTTTCGATCAGGCATTGCAGGGAAAAGTGCCGGGCATCGTGGTGCAGCAGGTATCCGGACAACCTGGCGGTGGGGTTTCGATACAGATCAGAGGAATCTCTTCTTTCGGATCGGAGGGACCTATGTATGTGATCGACGGGGTGATTATTGGCGGAATCGCTACGTTGGGGGCCGGCACTAATCCGCTGGCGGCCATTAATCCATCCGAAATTGAATCGATCGACGTATTGAAAGATGCCTCTGCCACGGCTATTTATGGCTCACAAGCTACCAATGGAGTCGTTGTGATTACGACTAAAAGAGGTACGGTAGCTCCGCCCCGGATTACCTACGATTTCTATACGGGTTTTCAACAGCTGCCCAAGCGACTGCCTACCATGAATTTACGGGAGTATGCCACTTTTATCAACGAAAGAAACACCGGCCTGGGTTGGGGGTTCGATACCCGGCCTGAGTTTGCCAATCCGCAATATTTGGGTGAGGGTACCAACTGGCAGAAGGAGTTATTCAGAAATGCCCCCATGACGAATCACGCCGTGACCATCAGTGGGGGAGATACCCGAACCCAATACCTGTTTTCGGGATCGTATTTCACGCAGGAAGGGATTGCGCTGGGCTCTGATTTCAGAAGGATTTCGCTCCGGCTCAACCTCGACAATAAAACCACCAATTGGTTAAAAATCGGAACCAGTCTGCAACTGGCTAACATCAAGGAGAATGTAAATTCCACCAGTTCAAATGTTATCAATACCGCGCTCAGTCAAACGCCTGACATCCCGATACAAAACGCCGATGGTAGCTGGGGTGGTGCCTTCAACCCCAATGGCTGGGTAAACAGTACGGTAAACCCGTATGCCATCGCCCTGATCAACAAAGATCAGGTAAACCGGAATCAATTATTTGGCAACATCTACGCCGAAATTGCCTTTCTCAAAGGCTTGACATTGAGAAATGAAGTTACCGGAACTTTTTCAGGGGCCACCCAGGATCGGTTTAATCCCACCTACACTATGGGGCTGGTAAAAAACAACATCAACAGCGGCTCGTACAATTATAACCAAAGCCTTTATACTACGATCAGAAACTACCTCACGTACGCGCGTAATTTCGATGAGAAGTACAATGCGAATGTCATGGTGGGACACGAGGCGCAATTGAGCCAGGGTGAGAACGTTGGTGCAAGTCGCAACAATTTTCCCTCGAACAATGTGCAGGTAATCAGCAGCGGTGATCCTAACACGGCCCTTAACTCCGGTAGCAAAAGTCATAGCGCCCAGGAATCCTACTTCGGTCGGGTAAACTTTGGATTGTTTGATAAATACCTGCTTACCGGCAACGTCCGCGCCGACGGCTCTTCCAGATTTGCGGCAGGAAACCGTTGGGTCACCACGTATTCGGGTTCACTGGCCTGGAAGATTCAAAATGAGGAATTGTTTAAGAATCTTAGAAATGTCAATGAGCTGAAACTGCGGATCGGCTACGGCTTGACCAATAATCAAAACATCCGCGACTTCGCCTATACCTCTACATTGAGTACAGTGGCCACCGGTTTGTCGGGCATCTCCCAACTTACTACAAACATTGGTAACCCGCTCGTAGAATGGGAAAAAACAAAATATGCCAATATTGGTCTGGATGGTGCATTGTTTTCCTGGCGCCTGAGCTTCTCCGTCGATTTTTATAACCGGAGAACGGACGATCTGTTAATGCAAATTCCTTTGCCCTTGTATTCCGGAACTGCTGTTGGCTGGTCGCCCGGCGCCTTGGATGCCCCTTACGTGAACATTGGTACCATCAACAACAAAGGGTTTGACTTTAGAATCAGCTCTACCAATATCCAAAAAAAGGGCTTTTCGTGGAAAACCGATCTGACCGTATCGCGCAACCTCAACCAGGTATTGGCGCTCAATACCGATGGCGCCTCACTGGCCGGATGGCCGTATAGCCGGACGGTGGTAGGACGGTCGATCGGGGAGTTTTACGGGTATCAGGTAGAGGGCGTTTTTGCTACCAAAGAAGATTTTGAGACCCATGCGTTACCGGTTAAGAACGGGGCACCGTTGCCCGTGGGAGCAGCAGGGGGTAGTATCTGGTACGGCGACCTGAAGTTTAAAGACCAAAACGGGGACGGCATTATTGATGAACTGGATCAAACCTATCTGGGATCACCCATTCCTACATTTCAAATCGGGTTAAACAACTCATTCTCTTACAAGAATTTTGATTTAAACATATTCTTTTCAGGCAACTACGGCAACAAGGTGTTTAATCAAATGCGCGTCACTGGCGAATACCCCGGTACCAGCTTCGGGTATCTGAATGCCCTGAATAACTACGCCAAACTGGCTTTGATTGATCCGGATAAACCCGCCACCGACCTTTCCAACGTGTACGTGGTGAATCCCGATACCCGGATTCCCGGCATCAGAAATGACAATACCAACGAAAACAACCGACCATCGGACAATTACGTAGAGGATGGATCCTTCCTGCGGTGTAAAACCATTTCGCTCGGGTACACTTTTTCCGATAACCTACTGCAAAAAGCCCGCATCCAGTCATTACGGGTGTATGTAAACGTATCCAATGCATTCCTGATTACGAAGTACAAAGGAATGGATCCGGAAATTGGCTCCTGGAATCCCCTGAATGCGGGGTATGACAACGGTTTTTATCCGCAACCCCGCGTGTTTACGATCGGCGTAACCCTGCAACTGACCAAGTAAAAAAGTCTGATGCGATAACGTGTTTGGCGACATCACCGTGGCTGTGATGATCCTTTCAGACAGGAATGTATCTGCGTTATTTAATTCTAAAATGTAAAAACATGAAATCAATAAATAAAAAACTATACCCGTTACTTTTGGTTATCGCGTTGATCAGCGGCTGCAAGGAAGACTTTCTTGAGCGTCCGCCTTTATCCGAGATCAGTGCCGAAAACTTTTATCAAACTCCGAATGATTTAAGACTGGCCACGGCGGCTCTGTACGGTGGTAAGCCCTGGGGGGATTGGAATTATAACTGCTACTTACCGGTAGGGGATGTGCTGAGCGGGAATATGGTAGTAGGGTATTGGGGTGACGCGGTTCAACTCCATACCTTCGCCGTAACGGGGCTGAACCAAATTATGGTTGCCAACTGGAAATCCATGTACAAGGTCATTGCCCATTGTAATGTTACCATTCAGGCAATTGAACAAAAGACGCCGGCTTCGGTTCCGGAAAAAGACCGCAATGCCGCCATCGCCGAAGCCAGGTTTATTCGCGCATTCGCTTATTACAAACTGGCTTTATTGTGGGGAGATGTGCCCATCATCGAAGACAATACCAAGCTCATCAATTCGCCCCTGGTGTTCCGTAATCAGGCCAAAGATGTTTATCAGTTTGTTGTCAACGATTTGCGCTTTGCGGCCAAAAACCTTCCGCTTTCAGACGCGGCTGGCAGAGTAACGACCTGGTCGGCCCAGGGTCTGCTGGGCAAAGTATTTTTAACCTTGTCTGGCTTGAATGGGCAAGGCATGGGCCAGCGCAACCAGGCCCTGCTCGACAGTGCCAAATTCTACGCTGGTAACGTCTGCAAGCAAAGCGGTTTGTCATTGTTAGCCAATTATGCCGACCTGTTTAAAACGCAGTTCAACGACAATCCGGAATCCCTTTTTGCGCTTCAGTGGGCTCCCGGTGCCGGCTGGCTGGAAGGCAACATGCTGCAAATTTATTCGCCGGGCGGCACGGAGATTTCGGCCAATGGGCAAGCCGGTTGGTTTGGCATCACCCCCACTTACGATTTATTCACCCAATACACTCCGGAAGATTCTCTCCGACGCAAAGCCACTTTTATGCTCAAGGATGATCACTATCCGGAGCTCAATGCGGCCGGGGGCGGTTTTACGTTTAAAGGCAGCAGCGGGTTGAAAAAACACATTATCGGTACCAATGTCGATAACAATGCACCGACCATGACCTTGACTTCTTCTACCGAACACAATTCGTTGTTGAGGCTGGCCGATGTGTACCTGATCTATGCAGAGGCGATTCTGGGTAACAACACCACCACCAGCGATCCGGATGCACTGCAATACTTCAATATGGTGCGGGAAAGAGCCGGCCTGGCTCCGGTAACTTCCCTCGATGCCGATATGCTGTTCAAGGAGAGAAGAGTCGAACTGGCGGCCGAAAGTCATTTCTGGGATGATATCGTCCGGCTCTCTTATTACAACGAAGCAAAGGCCATCAATATCCTGAATGCACAGGAGCGGGTCGTATTCATCTACGATAAGGGTGTCGCTACCAAAGGGGATTCATTCGGGGAGGTTACCCCCGCCAATGGCAATACGTTTAGATTCCCGATCCCCTCCTCGGAAGTAACGGCGAATCCAAAATTATTAGCCTCTCCGGTACCTTACTCATTCTAAAACGACATCACAGACATGAAAAAGATATTATATAGACCGCTTTGTTTTCTTCAGCTTTTTTGCCTGACCGCCATGCTGGCGCTCCTGTCTGCCTGCCAAAAGGAGGAAGTAGCTCCGCCGGTAATTACAGAGATCAGAAACTATGCGGCATCGCCCAGCGATACGGTTCTGCAAACGTTGAACGCCGGTCAATGGGTGGTGGTGCTCGGGAAAAATTTAAGTGGAGTTACCCAGGTGCTTTTTGGCAATACCCCGGCTACCATTAACCAAACTTTGCTTACCGACCAGAGTATTGTGGTGCAGATCCCTGCCATTCCGTTTCAGTCCGTGCCAAAGGATAAACTGAACGTACTTACGGTAATTAACAGCAGTGGTATTGCTTCTTATGAAATCAACATCACCGGAGCACCGATTATTTCGCACGTGAGGAATCACACGGACAACGATGAGTCAATTATTGAGTCGGTAGTACCGAATCAGAAAATCAATATCGTCGGATTTAACCTGAAGAATGCCACCCGAATTGCATTTCAGGGGGTTGATGCCGACCTGACCAGCGTTGTGTACACGGATTCGAGCGCCATTGTGCAGGTGCCGGCCGAACTGTCGGGAGGCGATGCGGCACTGGTGAATACCATCACGTACGTGAACAAGATCGGAACGGGCAGTTTTGCAATCAGAATCATTGGCCCGCCCATCATTACCCGGGTTTCTTACGAAATGCCCAACGAAGGCGACCAGGTGATTCTTTTTGGAAATAATCTTTTTGCTATTCAAAATTTGACGTTTGCCGGTGCAGCCATCACCACCTACGAAGAATCAGCTGATGGCTCTTCCATTCAATTTACGGCTCCTCAACTGACCCAGAAAGGACCCGTTGTGGTGACAACCCCTGCCGGGACGTTTACCTCCGCTTACAATGTGAATGATAAAGCCACGGGCAACTTATCCGATTTTGAGTGGGGAGACACCTTCCAGTGGGAATGGTGGGGCGGTGCCGAACTGACCAGCAGTGACCCCAATTCGGGTTGGCCTCCTTACAACGCTGATTTTCAGGGCAACACCGGCATGTACCTGGTGCTGAAAACCAATGTCCTGAACGGGGGAGCCGGTGATGAATTTGCGAATGCCATCCGGATTCCGAGTGTACAATGGGTACCCGCCGGTAATCTTTCCGACCCTTTGAGTAGTTGGGCGCTCAAATTTGAAGTCAACGTCCCCAAACCCTGGAATGGTGCGACCCTCAGTATCAAGAGCTCAAACGATAGTTACCGGGCGCTATATCAACCGTGGCAAATTTCTTCAACGGCGACGGCTGCCTATTCCACCAGCGGGTGGCAAACCGTAACCATTCCGCTGTCGGCCTTCCGTGCCGATGACGGAAAAGGGGATCCGGTCGCCAGTATCACTGCCTTGTTGGGAAATACCGGCAAAAGTAACCTGGTCCTCTATGTGCATAATTACGGCACTGCTCCCACCAAAACGGCCTTTTACGCTGCCTTTGATAATTTCCGGGTAGTCAAAAGATAAACGCCATTTACGGATACTCACCCAGTAAAATTGAAAGGTCCGTCAGGGATTCAATGCGAAAGTTGAATCGTCCGGCGGGTCTTTCAATGAAGGAGTATTGTCTTAAAATTATAACTATAGAAAAAATGAAGATTGATTACCCCTATAAAATTAAAATTACTGTATTTCTCATTGCCGCCTTGGCTCTTGGTTTTTCCTCCTGCAAAAAGCCGCAAGTTGATCCACAGCTATCCGTTTCACCCGCTACGGTTTCCTTTCCGGCGGAAGGGGGCAGCTCAGAAGTCACCGTCACCAGCAACGACCGTTGGAATATGGGCAATGCCGCGTTTCAATGGCTGCAGTTGAGTGCTACTTCGGGCAATAGCGGAAGCACTGCCATTCAATTGACAACAGGACCTAATACCACGGGTTCAACCCGCTCCAGCGTATTGACCGTGAGCGCCGACAACGGTCAGGTCCGACGCATTACCTTGTCTCAACCCAGCCTGCTGTATCCTTCCTATAATACCTCACCCCAACCACCCGATGCCAGTGGCATGGGCAGCACAGCCGTACAGCTGGCCGCCAAGATGAAGTTGGGCTGGAACATCGGCAACACTTTTGAAGCTCCGGGTGGTGAAACCGGGTGGGGAAGCCCGGTCATTACCGAAGACTACGTAAAGTTTGTGAAGCAGACTGGTTTTAATGCCATTCGCCTTCCCTGCGCCTGGGACTGGCACCATGTAGAGAACCGGGCCACGGCACGCATCGATCCGAACTGGCTCAGCCGGGTAAAGGAAGTAGTAGGCTATTGCGTAAAGAATGACATCTACGTACTGCTCAACATTCACTGGGACGGTGGCTGGCTGGAAAATAACGTCACCAAGGCAAAACAGGATTCGGTCAGTGCCAAGCAGAAGGCTTACTGGGAGCAAATCGCTACCGCCATGCGTGACTTTGATGAGCATCTGATGTTTGCGAGCGCTAATGAACCGGCTGCTGATAACGCTGAAAAGATGGAAGTGTTAGCACTGTATCACCAGACCTTCGTTAATGCAGTTCGTTCCACGGGTGGAAGAAACAGCTACCGCGTACTCGTTGTTCAAGGACCAAATACCTCTATGACATTGACATCTCAATTGATGAGCACACTACCGAATGACCCGACGGCCAATCGCGTGATGGTTGAAGTACATAACTATACGCCTTCCCAGTTTTGTTTCCTGAATGAAGATGTGAGCTGGGGTAAAATGGCTTACTATTGGGGGAAAGACAATCAGTCCTCCATCGAGCCGGATCGCAATTTTTTAGATTCCTGGACCTGGGGAAATGAAGGAGCACATCTTAATGACTTTAAACTGGTAAAGGAAAAGTTCGTGGATAAGGGGATCCCGGTGATTATGGGTGAGTACGGTGCTTACCGGCGCGACGGTAGCCGTAATGTTCCGAAGGATCTGGAAAAGCACCACGCCTCGGTAGATTACTGGATCACTTTTGTGACCAAACAGGCCAGGGCACACGGAGTGATACCATTCTGGTGGGATACCGGCGGTGCACTGGATAGATCAAACCTGACCGTAAAAGATCAGCGTACGATTGATGCGATTGTCGCAGGCGGTAAATGAAAAATTTTGCTGGTAACATACTGGTTATGTGGAAATTATTGCTATATCGTAAGTGCATAAACACGCAAAAATATGAGTAGTTCCACATAATCACCTTTGTACTATGAAAGAGTTTTTCAAAGACAATACCGCCCGGATATACTACAACTCCGAACTGGATACGCTGTTCCTCGAATACAATGGAAAGGTATTGAATGATGAACAGTTCATAAAAATCAACCAGGCCGTTCTCGATGCATTTCTGACCCTGAGAACCCAGAAGTTTGTTGCTGATATCCGGAAGATGGGGATCATAAGTGTCAACTCGCAGAAGTGGGTACTCGAAAATCTGTTGCCTGGCATGCTAAAGCACCTCAATGGGCAAACATTGTTTCACGCGCAGCTGCTGGATCCGTCGGAAATTTTGTCGAAGGTCTCGGCCGGAAACATCAAGAATAAATCCAGGCAGGTCAGGGAAGATTTTGAGGTGAAGCAATTTTCCGATCCGGAAGAACTTAAGGCATTTTTAAAATCCTGGAAAGGCTAAAATCAATCATTGCGGTTTTGTTCAACAGTAAATGGCTTCCGCAACCCTGGCTGATGAACTCCAAATTCTGATTTCAGCAATTGGAAGCACCCCATTCTTAACGCTACCGCGCGTTGCCTGATGCCACCCGGCAAAATGACATTAAAATGAATATGACTGAGGCCAATCGGCCCCCATTTTCAATCTGACTAAGGATAATAAGTAGTTGGCGGGAGCTGCGATTTAGAAACGTTTTTATAATTGTCTATAATAGTGATTTTTTTAATCCCCTCCGTGAAAAAAGGACTTCCTCCTAAAAGCTGAAAGGCAACGAAGTGCGGATCAGGGTTAAATGGAGTATAGCTAAGTTAAATATGAAAAAATCAAACGAGGTGATCAGGTATTTTTTGTATGGAATCGTCCTTTTCCTCTGCGTTAGCTGTAGCAAGACCCCGGCTCCGGCTCCCCTGGGACCGGTTCCGTCAGAAAACCAGATGCGGTGGCAGGAAATGGAGTACTACGCCTTCGTTCATTTCTCATTGAATACCTATACCGACCAATCCTGGGGCTACGGCAATGAAGACATTAACCTGTTCAATCCCGAAAAACTCGATTGTCGCCAGTGGGCCCGCATTTGCAAAGAGGCGGGCATGAAAGGCATCATACTCACGGCAAAGCACCATTCCGGTTTCTGCCTCTGGCCTTCTAAATACACAGAATATTCGGTGAAAAATGCGCCCTGGAAAAATGGAAAAGGTGATGTAGTGCGTGAAATGGCGGATGCCTGTAAGGAATACGGTCTGAAGCTGGGAATATACGTATCGCCCTGGGACCGGAATCACCCTGATTATGGCAAACCTGAATACATTACCTATTTCAGGAACCAGATCGAAGAATTGCTGATTAATTACGGGCCCATTTTCGAGATCTGGTTCGACGGGGCGAACGGCGGTACGGGATATTACGGGGGAGCGAATGAAAACCGGAAGATAGACCGTACCACGTATTACGACTGGAAAAATACCTACAAACTCATCCGTGAATTACAACCCAAAATCGTGATCTGGAATGATGGAGGCGACAGAGGTGATCTTCGTTGGGTCGGTACGGAAGCCGGCTACGTAGGCGAAACCAACTGGAGTTTGTTGAACGACACCGGAGAAGTAGGATGGGAGATGCTGCATTTTGGCCTGGAAGAGGGCAATTCGTGGGTGCCGGCGGAGGTGAATACCTCCATCCGTCCCGAGTGGTTCTACCATCCGAATGAAGACAGCAAGGTGAAAACAGTGCCTCAATTAATGGAAACGTATTATAACTCGATTGGGCGCAACGGAACATTCCTGCTCAACTTCCCGATCATGCCCAATGGCCTGATTCACGAAAACGACGAAAAAGCAGCCTTGGAATTAGCCGCAACCGTAAAGGCTTCGTTTGCTGAAAACCTGGCCGAAAACAGGAAGCCCAGTGCTTCGAATGTGCGCGGGAATGCAAAAGAGTTTGGCGCGCACAAGGCAATCGATACCGATAAAGATACGTATTGGGCAACTGACGATAATGTAACCACCGCTTCGTTGAACATCGAATTTGAAAAACCCACCTTGTTCAACCGTTTCCTGGTTCAGGAATACATTCGTTTGGGCCAGCGCGTGAAGGCTTTCACCGTAGAAGCGCACGTCGATGGGACCTGGAAAGAACTGGCCAAGGGAACCACCATCGGATACAAACGGATTCTGCGCTTTCCCGGAGTAGAGTCAACTAAGGTACGTCTCAATATTACCGGTTCGAAGGGCAGTCCGGTCATTTCCAACATCGGCATTTACAACGCCCCCGTGTTCCTGGATGCTCCCTCCATTATGAGAAATCAATCCGGGGAAATAACCATTGTGACCAATGACGTAGGACCTTATTTTTACTACACAATGGACGGCAGCGAGCCCACCCTGGAATCGAAAAAATTTACCGGCCCGGTTCCAACTGACGGAAAAGTAGACATAAAGGCAATTGCTTATGATCCGACTACGAATAAAAGCAGCCCGGTAGCCTTCGAACAATTCGACATTTCCAGAAAAAGCTGGAAGATCCTGAGTGAAGACGATGAAAAAGCCTACGCCATTCTAGATGGAAATACATCGACGACGTGGCACCAAAGCAAAAACAAAAAAATGCCCGTGGATCTGGTCATCGATTTGGGGAGTGAACAAAATCTTAGCGGCTTCCGATACCACCCCGATCCCGGCACGTGGATGCCCGGTATTATTACGCACTACGGATTTTCTGTGTCGGCCGACGGCAAAAAGTGGAAGCTGGTAGATCAGGGCGAATTCTCCAACATCAAAAACAACCCAGTCTGGCAGATCAGGCGGTTTGCGCCGCAGAAAGCCCATTACATTCAACTTCGGGCTTTAAAAAATACGGAAGGAAACGATAACACCGGATACGCTGAAATAGACGTTATTACGGACTGATCCAATTTTTGATCCGGTAACCTGAAGGCGGATCAGGTGCGTGTCAATCGAAAGTGAAAGCATTAAATCGAGGCTGCAGTGATCAAACGAACATTAGTCGCGTTTACCTGCCTGCTAGGGCTAGCAGGTAATCTTTTTGGTCAGCGCAAAGTAATCAGTCTCTGGAACGGAAAAGTTCCCGGGGCCATTCACCGTACCAATTATCAGCAGACAGTCGATTCGGCCGATAACTGGATCAAGATGAGGTTTGTCACCGAACCCACCCTGGATGTGTATCCGGCCCCGGCAAATAGAGCAACGGGTACGGCAGTCATTGTCTGTCCCGGCGGTAGCTACTGGGGGCTGGCGATTGCCCACGAGGGAGCAGTAGTAGCCCAATGGCTCAATCGTCTTGGAATTACCGCCTTTGTGCTGAAATACCGGCTTCCCCATGACGCCATTATGGTGGATAAAACCGTTGGTCCGATGCAGGACGGACAGCGAGCAATCCGGCTGGTCAGGCAACGAGCCAAAGAATGGGGCATTCATCCCGGTAAGATCGGGATTATGGGGTTCTCCGCGGGAGGACATCTTGCATCCACGCTTTCCACGCATTTTAAGGAAAAGGTGTATGAACCGGCTGACACCACCGACGCCCGCCCTGATTTTCATTGCTGATCTACCCGGTTATCTCCATGGAGGAGGGCACTACCCATGCGGGTTCGCGGGCGAATTTACTTGGAGAAACCCCGTCTGTCGACCGCGTACGGCATTTTTCAAATGAGCTGCAGGTGAATAATGAAACCCCGCCAACCTTCCTGGTTCATTCCATAGACGATGGAGCAGTACCCGTGCAAAACAGCATTGGCTATGCGCTGGCCTTGCAAAAGCACCGTGTTCCCTGCGAACTGCATATCTACCAATCCGGCGGACACGGCTACGGATTGGGGCGATCGGCAAATACGGAGTCTTCGTGGCCGGTCGCCTGTCGCAAATGGCTTGAAGCAAGCGGTTTTCTACCCGTAAAAGGAAGAATCCAGCACCGGGCCCCAAAATAGCCTGGCGCGTGGATGGATTGAAGAACTGAGTAATTGGTGCGCTTCCTGGAGTTGTATGCGAAATGAGCTCAGTTTCAGACGAAACCGGTGAAAACAAAAAAACCATTAAGTGCTTATTATCAATTATTTATAAAGCCATTTTTTTGATGGGCACCGAATAGTGCACATACCTTTTCATTGAGTTTGGCGGCTTATGTACCCGTGATCTGGAACAAAATAATCAAGTGAAGAAACATATCATATCCAAGGGCATGGACCAGTTGTTCGCTCCCAGGACATGGATACCTGTCGCCCGCCAAAACATATGTTTTGATAAACATGTTCGGTTTCCGTGGGCTTTAAATCCGTGGCTCCCATGGAAACCTGGCTACCTACTCAGCCGGAAAACACAAACAACCTGACGATGGCCAATCCCTTTTTTCAATTGCTCTACAAGTTGGATTAGCAAGGCGATCGTCGAATCACGCTTGGTTTCAACAACGACCAGTATTACGGAAGGGTATCTTTGAGTTCCGTGTTTTTCTCGGGAAATCTGGATGGGGCGGCCCGCATTCGTACGTTTTATTTCACGTTTCGGTTGATAGCCGGACGTTGCATCGACTTTTGTCCAGGCGGAATGCTCCGTAAAATACCCGGGTTTTGAAGGTGCCAAATGAACCGTCATTTTTCCGAATAGCTTACTCTTACGCATTATGATACCGATCATTATATAGGGGGCAAGTGGAATGAAACGGTGCTTTTTGCTTACCTACGAGTTGGTACGGATTGGTTTGTAATGGTGCGTCAAGTAAAAAAGAGCTAGTTTTTTCGTGCTGTCAAGTGTATAAAGGGTTATTGACAACCCGCTTTCACTGAACCTACCTTTGTGCAAAAAAGGCCGTCTCTGTGGGATAGTTGGCCTTGAATGGCTCCCCAGCATGAAGTGGGCGGTGTCTCATTGCGTAACCTTGACCTCAATTCAAATTAAATATTCGGTGGCGTTTAAATCTAACTTATCTCTAACACCCATGAAAAAACTGAAAACTCCGTTAGCTGCTCTGCTAATGGTTCTGGTAATGACTGGTTGCAACTTCAGCAAAGGCACCAAAAAAGACCTCCGCACCGGCTTATCTTTCAACTACAGTGGTTTTATGGTGAAAGATGTTTTGTTGATCGACCCGGCCAATCAGCCCATGACCGACAATAAAGTACAATTGAATACGCAGGTCGCCATCGTTGCGCTGGGTGTGAACAATTATGGGCTTAAGGACGGTAAGGTTTTTCCGGGAATGATGCTGTTGGTGACCGATCCAACGGGTACTCCGGTATTGAAGGCTGAAGACCTGTTTGCCGGCGACCAGGGCCACCCGCCGGCCAGTGCTACCGAACTACGGGGAGATATTACAATTGGCAAACCCATGGCGGCCGGGCAAACCTACCACGTGAAAGTGCGCATCTGGGACAAAGTAAATACAGAAAATGAGCTGAATGCCGAAACCGATCTGTTTGTTCAGTAAGGACTTGTCCAAAGCGAAACTGGTATTCCCCCGTAAATGGGGAGGGTTTGAAAAGAGCCGCCTGGTCGGCCACGCCTGGTCGGCCACGCCGTGACCCGTTATATTTACCAGCGCTCCATTTTAACCTTTATCTGAATTACTTTTGAAAACTCAACTGAGAAGGTGCGACATCCGGCCTTTTGTATTTAATGTCCATCCCTCATTTCAGTTAACTGCCACCCTTTTGGCTTTCAACAATAAGTGCCTCCAACACCCTATTACTTTCTGGCTTTTCATCCAAATTTAATGGTGGACCTTGACGAATAAAGCAGCTGCGCCAGTACACATCTTTTACCACTCAAACCAATGAAGCCTCCCTTGGGATGCATACTTTTACTATTTTAGCGAGCATTCATCCTTACCTCTTGCTTGTCTAACCTACCAACCATGAAAAGGCTTTTATCTCTTTCCTGTGTGCTGCTACTAGCAGTAGCCTGCCAACCAACTTCGGATACGGAAACAAAACACGTCGCGCTGACCGGAATCGATTATTCTAAAAGGCCCGGCGATGACTTCTTTGCGTATGTGAACGGCATCTGGTACGATACGGTCCAGATCCCGGCCAGTCAGACCGGCGTAGGTTCTTATTCTTTCTTGAATTTCCCCCAGCGCATACGCCTGCAAGGCATCCTGGACAGTATTTCTAAAACTAACAACCCTGCCGGCAGCATCGAACAGAAAGTGGCTGATTTTTATGCTTCCGGCATGGACACCATCGCCATCAATAAGCGGGGCTATGAACCGCTCCAGCCGGTATTTGCCCGCATTGATGCGGTGAGTGATGTGCCTTCGCTCCTGGAAGTGGTGGTGGAAGAGCTGAAAGTGGGCGATGCCTCCCTGATCGGTTTCTATGTGGGCCCCGATGATAAAGAGAGCACGGTGAACATTGCCCAGTTTTATCAGACCGGGATTGGCTTGCCCGAAAGAGACTATTATTTCAGGACAGATTCTTCCACCCTTGCCATTCAAAAGGCTTATCAGCACTATTTGACCACTTTGTTTACCTTATCAGGCAGTGATGCATCGGAAGCTAAGAAAAATGCCGGTATTGTCTATGAAATTGAAAAGCAACTGGCCGCTGCACACCGGACCAATGTTGAACTCCGGGATGTGAAGGCCAACTACAATAAATTAGCGGTCAGTGATCTTGCCAAAAAACATCCCAACCTGGCATGGACCACTTTACTAAAGAACTTAGGCGTACGGGCTGATTCGATCAACGTGGGGCAACCGGCTTACTATGACAAGCTGAATGCGATGCTGAAATCGGTTTCCATTGCTGATTGGAAAGTGTACGTAAAAGCCAACGCGCTCTCCTCGTACGCCAATTGGTTAAGTCAACCTTTTGTGGATGCTTCGTTTGCTTACACCCAAACATTGACCGGACAAGCCGTTAAAAAAACGCGTGCCGAAGAAATGACGCAGGCGGTCGATCAATCACTGGGGCACGCGCTGGCGCAGTTGTACGTAAAGAAATACTTCCCGGAAGAGGCCAGGAAACGCATGCGGGAACTGGTAGACAACCTGAAAAAAGCTTTTGAAGCACGCATCAATCAATTGGACTGGATGAGCGATTCCACCAAGGCGAAGGCGAAAGAAAAACTAGGGGCTTTCAGTGAAAAAATCGGGTATCCGGATAAATGGAGAGATTACTCGAAGGTAGAGGTGAAAAGAGAGGCCTACTTTGAAAACCGTTTATCCGCTCATCAAAACGAGTACCTCTACAACCTGGCCAAAGTTGGCAAACCCGTCGACAGGACCGAATGGCACACCACGCCTCCCACCGTAACGGCCTACAATAATCCGCCGCTGAATGAAATTGTTTTCCCCGCTGGCATCTTACAATCGCCTTATTTTGATTTGTATGCCGATGATGCCCTGAACTATGGTGGCATCGGGATGGTGATCGGCCACGAAATTACCCACTCGTTTGATGACCAGGGGGCCCAATATGACAAGGAGGGCAACGTGAAAAACTGGTGGACCAAAGCGGACTATGAGCAATTCAAAGCCAGAACGCAGCAGGTGATTGATCAGTACAATTCATTTACCGTGCTCGATTCGGTGCCCATCAAAGGCGCTTTGACGGTAGGGGAAAACACGGCCGATATTGCCGGAGTTGCCATTGCCTACGATGCCTTTAAATTGACCGCGCAAGGGCAGGACACCACCCGGCTGGATGGCTTTACGCCGGATCAGCGCTTTTTTATATCGGTTGCCCGAATATGGCGGGTGAAGACCCGGGATGCGTTTTTGCGAATGTACGTGAACACCAATCCGCACTCACCCGCTAAGTGGCGGGTAAATGGACCGCTGATGAATTTTACCCCCTTTTACCAGGCATTCAATGTCCAAGCTACTGACAAGATGTATAAACCCGAAAAGGAACGCATTACCGTATGGTAAGGGGAGGCGGATGTTCAGTTTTGCTTGGCAGGCCTTCCTGATCCGGATCAATGGGGCAGGGGAGGCGGCGGTCCCGAACGTTTCCGGCTCAAAGTTCAACGGTACGCGGTGCGACCCGGAGCGGAATCCGCTTGCCCACTTGCGGGCGTAACTTCCCGAAAGTTCAAAAAGCCTGGTTAACAGAGGAATCGGGATAGCCAGTTCGTATGCCATTGGCTAACCCATTCGAGCGTATCCGAGGGTTGGAATCCCACGGTCAGTAAAAAATGGAGGCGGGGGTGATCCACCAGCCGCGACTGCCGAACCTGGTAGTACTGTCGGTTTAATTCCCACACTTCTAAAGAGAAGGGCATCGGGTCAGGTACGGAAGCCCTTTGAAACGGACAGACGTAGGGGTAGACGTACGGCATCCGGCAGAGTTGGCCGTTGGGTAGCCGGACTACCAGCCCTCCGGCATGGGCACCCAACAGAAAATCCCGGCTATCTAAGATCTCTATGTTTTCCCCACCGGATTTTTCCTGGGAAAACGTACCAGATACGTCAATGCCGTGTTCATTCAACAATTGCCGGGCGAAGGCCATGGTCTGCCCGCTACAAATGTCATCGTCATACAGAGCCAGTGCTTTCGTGCGTGGCATTGCCCGGAGTTGCCCGGCCAGTGGGGGGGCGAACGGACGCTGGCCATAGCCTAATTTTTTGGTTCCGAATGCATCATAATGCCGGGAAAGGGACAGATTATACCCCGCCTCCACGAAAGGATCCAGACTGATGTAGTCCCGGGACGCCGGTAAGTCACCCGGGAGGGCAGGGTTGGAAACCTGCCGGGTACGGATCTTCGTAAAGCGGGCTTTCAAGCCTTCCATCAGGGACTTTTCGAAAGCCCGGTCATCCGGGTCCTGATCCTGCAACCGGATGGATAAGGCTTTTTTTGCTGGCGGAAGGTAAGGGGTATTCAGCTGCGTAGAAGAGGTGGCATTGTGGCCTTCTACCCAGATAATCCGATCCGACAAGGGGGCCGTTTGGCTTTTGTAATGTTCGTACCGGTCCTGGTAGCCCGGCCGTCCGGCTACCACACAATGGCCTTTTTGCTTAAAAGTCAGCGAAAACCGGGCATTATCCCCTCCGCAAAGAAAAAAGACTGGAATGCTTTGCCCCGTAAAATGTTCGATGTAGCGCGTCAGGCGATGTACCACCTCCGTAAAATTTACTGCCACGGTGGTAAATAGCCCTTCCCATGGATCAATTGACATCCAATCATAGGGGTGGATCGCTTGCTCAAGGAGCGCCAACCGTTGGTGAACCGGAATGGCCGAATGCTTTTTCTTACTGAAGATGTATTCATCGTGACCGGGAGACAAATAGCCTTGCAGTACGGTGTACCCCAGCCGTTCTACTCCTTTTTTTGCTTCCACCATCATATCCAGGTGCCCCTGGTGAACGGGGCAAAACGAACCGGTGGAAAGAATCACGCAGGGGTTGGCTGCATCCTTGATTTGATCCACCCAGGAGGAAATCGGCGTACAGGGAATGTTCAAGGCATAATCCAGGAGTTCGGTGGGTTTCCGGTTATCCGCAAAATAACCCGCTTCCTCAACGAAGGCGGCTCCGAATTCCTGATAAAGGTCGCCGTAAAATGGATCCGCCAGTATTTTGTCAGTCATAAGGTTTAAAGATAATGTCACCCCGAATGATGATTCGCTCTCCGGGGCCGTTGAAAAGTTGGACGTCGTGGCATAGCCGGTGAGGGAACAGGAGCACGGAGCCTTTTTGGGGATACACCCTGGCAAGCACCTGCTCTTCCCGGGTTGGGGTAGGCCAATCGGCGTGCTCCCGGTCCCAAATGGGGAGGTGTTGCTGGGAGTCCTCCAAAAAACGGGTGGCTCCCGAATGGGGATGAGTAGACAGGTACAGAACCAGGGACAGCAAGGTGCGGTGGGTGTTGTCCGGGTAGAAATAAGCGGCATCGTAATGGCCGTAATGCTGGCCGCCCGCCGCATAGCGCATAAAGCGCAGCAAGGGAGACACATGGACCGGTTTCCAATGATACGACCTGGGTGGCTGCCACCAGTCGGTGGGGAAGGTGGGAGCGTCCCTTTCGATCTGAATGGGTGAAACGTAGGGACGTATCACTTGCCAAAGCCGGTTACTGATGTTTTCGCACCATCCGGTCGTCCGCATCGACCCCAACCGATGATCCTGGCCTTGACTGCCTCCCTGCACTGAGACCGGGGATTGCCTTTGCTGGGCATTAAACAGGGCAATCAGCGCATCACAGTCCTTGTCAGCCAAGGCATTGCTGATGAGCTGGGTGCCCCGAAAAAGGGAAAGGGAAACGGGTTGACCCCCTTGCAGGGGTACGTCACAGGCGCTCATATCGCAGCCACCCGGGATGAGGCTAAAGTCTGGCTTTCTTACTTCCATCCGCCCTCCACTTTGCGGTTCATTACATCAATGAAATGGGCTGGGGAGCCTACGGCATATTTATGTTGATTCTTTTCGTGCAAGGCTTCAATCTGCTCCGTGTAGAAGGCAAGTCTGGCGAACTCGTGCTCGGGGAAGGCAGAAGGTAAAAGCGGGGGAATACCTTCGGGTTGAGGTCCGGAATAATCTTTGATCAACAGATACATTTCCAGCGCCCAATAGGGTGCCCCTATCATCTCCTCGTCACAACGCCCATCAAACACGTCCCCCGAAGGTGTAGCGCGCAGGATGATCTCTGAAACGCCCAATTTTCTGGCTACCTGATAGACTTCACTCTTGTGAATATCGGCAATGGGTTGCAAGTCCACCATCCCATCGGAGGCTTTTCCAAAAAATCCGATGTAGGAACCCTCATCCCGATTGGTGGTGCCCACTACCAGGGAAGCATAGCCTTGGGTTTGCAACAGTGCGGCATGGTAGTACAAGGCGGGAGTGCGCAAGACGGAAGCCAATTGTCCTTGTGCCCAGGCATTTCCCGGCGCTCCCCTGACGATGGCCTGGTAGGCCTCCGTCAGGTTGAAAACCAGGTAGTCGGTGCATGCTTTGTCTTTCATCAACTGCAGAGCCCTGCTGGCGGCCTGATCCTGGTTGGTCGCCCCTTCCCCATGAATGGGCATCAGCAAGGGGACAATTTTTCTGATCGGGGATCCTTCCAGCAGGGACGCTTCCCTTAACAGACAAAAAACAACGGCGGAGTCCACGCCACCGGATAAGCCCAGTACGGCGGCGTCCAAGCGGTTGGTGGTAAAGAAAAGGTTAATGGCAGCTAACTTCCGATGGAGGTAGGCATCGGGGTCGAAACCCCGCAGCTGACGGAGTTGGGCGAGCAGTTCTTCTAAGGTGGAATACGTGGGCATAAAAATCGCATAAATATAAGGGAAATGGTTTCAACTGAGAAAATCCATACGAAGCAAGGTGGCGGTTATGGGGTATCAGGATGCGTTGAATCATTCCAAAGCGCGTGGCGTCGTGACCGCCTTCACAGAAAGGATGTGTCAGGAGCCGAACAACCCCTCCGCTCAAGATTAGGTACCAGCCTCCTTCAAACAGGGTATTTCCCCAAAACGGGGGATTAAAAAAGCGTGCCCGTGCAATGGACATATCCTAGCGCTCAAACAAGCAGCATAACCGGACAAATCAGTAGTGGTAGCCGTACGGAAGCGGTTAATCTTCTATGGTTGCAAGCAGGGATCCGAATGGCTCATCGTGGTGCTCCCGGGCGAGGTATGCCCGAACGATTTGGCACCTGGAATGCAATTTGCCAACCCTTCTACTGCTTCAGCAAGAAAGGCATTGCGCAGGAACCGAATGGAATGGATTGTTGCCTGACGCCACTACGGTTCGTGCTCATCCGCCCACTGCAAGACAAAAAACCTACTGCGTACCTAAACACTTTAGACAGCCGCTAAGGCAGGTTCTCTTCCCAGGTACACATTGGCCGTGGTGGCTTGGGTATACCCCTTCGCCTGGCCCACAGGACCATCGTCCCCAGGTGCGTTTTTACTGGCAGGCTATCGTCCCGCGAGGTGATGGCTCCGGATTTTCTGATCAGTAATAAGGAGGTTAGGCGGCCAGGTGGTAGGGAATGATCCGTTCTTTACTGGATTGGAGAGGCTACGCCGACAGAATGAGGGTCCGTAATTCGTATCCAGGCAATCGGCCACTCATTTTAAGAACTTACTGGCATCCACGAGCGCAAATTCCTCGTCATCCCGCAGGATACTTCTCAATGAACCCAGGTGGGCCGCCCCGATCAGGAGCATAATCCGCTTGGGGCGCTCCTTCATTTGGGCGTTGACAATGTTGGAGTAGATCTTGTAATCCCGATTCTTGAAAACCGAGGTCAGCTCAGCTCCAATGTATCGGGGGTCCACAAAGGCCGTGTCAATCATCGGGTCGGGATGCTTGAATCTGCCGTTGGTCACCCGGGCGGGCGTGATGTATCGCAGGTGATAGACCTTGTTGTAGGTTTGGGGCTGGTTGATGAAAACCAGGAAGTCCTTCAGGGAAAGGCTGCCCTTTTGCAGCCCTGCATACGCCTCACCCACCACTTTCCGCAACTGGGCCATTTCGTGCTGGTAAAGCTCGATGTGGTCACCATTGTCCAACACGCTTTGTGAGGTGCCTCCCGGAGCGTTGACGCAATAGATCTTTTTCAGATGCAGTCGTCGCCCCATCCGAAAAGCCAGTTGGTAAACTTCGCTTCTGCCATCCTCGAGTTGCTCGAAATTCAGTCCATCCTTTAGGTATAGGGTGTAAAGGCTGTCTATTTCCCGCTGCCGCTCGGGCAGCACCTCTACCTGGATCATATCGGGTCGGTAGGCATCCAGTTGCGAAGCGAATTCAGCCAGCTCCTGTTGCCGTTTAGGAGTGAATACATCCGTGTTGGGATTATCCTTTCGGTGAATCTGGGCCAGGTGGTCGGAACCCAGCAGCAGGATCTGCGTGCGCTCGGTCTGGGCCATTGCAGAAAAGTAAACCAACCAAATCAAACCCGTGGCAATTGCCTTCATATTCGCTTTCCAATCACGTCTGCGTACCATACGCAAAACGGTTGTGATCGGACAAATATAGGCATCCGGGAGCAAATGACGGAAACGGCCCCAAGTCTTACCCGAATGGATTGGTCGAGCGGTCCAACTGTACTTACCGGCAAGAGGTACTCGACAAGTTCCACTCTGACAACCTTAAGCGAACCCAAGCCCTGACTAATGCCTGGATCTGGCCAGAGGTAGGATAACGCTCACACTACCTCAGTAGCCAGAGCTTATCAGCCAAGCCCTCGCTCCAGCGCAATTGGATCTGTTTGGTGTGGCAATCCTGAATAAATGCATTCAGGGAAGCGGG
>Ga0049072_1000551_pt1 | contig 26948 bp, 24 predicted proteins | sample FECB27metaG_FD_55053 | JGI IMG/M metagenome (GOLD analysis project Ga0049072, IMG submission 55053) | Cyanobacterial communities from the Joint Genome Institute, California, USA - FECB-27 | ecosystem: Environmental > Aquatic > Thermal springs > Hot (42-90C) > Microbial mats | place: USA...
GCCCTGTTACAGTAAGCATTAGTGCGATGCCGTAAAAGCAGTGAAAGTGGATTGGAGGGCGAAGCGGCGATCGCATAAGCCCACCTCCAACTAATTTCCGGCGGAATATCAATCCGCCATAATTGATAAAACCTTCTTATCAATGGCGAAGCGTCATGTCAGTGTGGGCAGTTTACCCTGTTCCAGTGATTGCTGAATAATCCCTCTTAGTGCCGTCGCTGCAATCACAAGATCTTCGTCCATGTCAGAATTCGGAATCCCTGGGGGTATTTCGCCTTTCTCGAACGACGGAACTAGCTCTTTAAAAACTTCGCCATAATGGAAGACATCTTGCTCAGCGCCAAATTTATACAACACTTTTAGCGCTAGTCTAAAATCCTTTAAATTTTCTTCAGAAGGTTGAAACCCTTTTTCTATTTTGAGTTTCAAAATTTCAAGTAGTCCCTTTGCGGCTGAAATCAGTGTACCACGATCTTCATCTGCACTAGATAGCTTCGGCATACTTTTATACCCATTATTAGAAGCACAAAACTTACCCCACGTAGTTTTTGCCCCGGTTGCAGATTCCCACGGGCGAAAACCTTGGATTAACTCTCTTTGCCGTTGCCGTGCTTCCGGCGTCCATCTTGGCATAATCCACTCCTACCTCTTGCAGCGTTCTTTTTACCAGCGTCTACGATTTTGTGTTTCTACAACCTTCAGCCGAATCTTATTATCAATAACTTCAATTTGCTTTGGTGGCATATTCGGCAATTGAGATACTGGAAAATCTAGCGCTTACGTGGTTTAAGTACTCTTAAATACATATTATTTAAATGTGCATGAAATCATCCTAACTTGCCTGTAACATTATAGTTATGATACTACAGTTACCCATTGACGGATGCGATCGCGTTGCTCCGTAGACACTTGCTTCGCAGCTGCTTTGAGCAAATCACGTGAGTAAATAGAAATAGACCGGATATCATTGAGCATCTCTCTATTCTCGCAAGCTTCCAACATCTCAACAAGTCCCAGGAATTGCTCTCGTTCTCGCGCTTCCCTTGCCTCCCGTGCCGCTTCACCACGTCTCGCTATCTCTAGCGCTTCCTCTGCTTGTTTCTGTGCTTGAAGTTTTTCCTCTTCCCACTTGCGCTTTGCTTCAAAATCGCGTTGCAGCCAAGCCTCAAACACTGGCTCACGACCATCTGATTCTGGGATGGGCAATCCGCGATCATCTAACAGCGGTTTCTTGGTTTCCTCGTTCTTTTTGAATCCAGAGGCAGGAACCGAGTAATAGCGAATCTGTTTCCCCCGTGTACCTTTACGAGCATAATTGATCATTCTATGCCCCAACATTTGAAGAATATGCTGGATTGCAGCAATTTTGTGTTTACCGTCTCGAACTTGCTGCCGTAGGTCAACCCCTGCTACAGATTGAATATGGCGTACATTGGTTTTTATCTTATCAAAAATCTCTGAAACGACTGGATGGTCATTATGGAATCCGTGGTCTTCGTATAGTTGAGAAATTCCCAAATAATCAAGCAACGCAACCCTTAACTGTAGTAGTGACTTATTGTTGTCGGGTACGAAGTAATCACCTTGCCCGTGAACAATGGACTTTTCAAATATTTGTTGGTCACGGAAGCTCAAATATTCTCTTCCGTCTTTCCAGTAGTAATGCAGCCGCAGTTTAGTCCCCCATTTATCGTCGTCTTTTTTGACTAAGCCGGGCGTACAATCAATTAAATATTTGCGTTCAATTCCAGCTTTGCGAAGTTCTAATAATTCATTGGTACGTCGTTCTTGTTGCTTTGAAAGTTTCTCAAATTCAGTGTTAGTTAACTTGTTTGCTTCTGCTACATCATTTTGATATTTGCTGTACAATTCATCACGGACAGAAGTAACTTCCTCCTTAACTGAATCGGGCGCTATCTCCTCATTACCATCCCAATCAACAACAATATGTCCCTCTTGTTTTAGGTCATCAAGGATGGTTCTTTCATAGAAGTACATCCCCATGTTGATTACAGATGCTTTCTTCGCCCAAGTTTGTAAACAGATGGGCAGAAAATTCCCGTCTGGCATCTCCAATCCGGATTCTAAAAGTTTCGCTCGATGTGCTTTATCTACATTTCGCTGACCAGCAATTAATGCATTTGGGGTCGTCCCCTTGTTTCCTACAAAACTAATCCCCTGTGGTCTAATCCAAACATATCGCGGCACAGGAGGACGTACACGGCTAAGGTTTTGTCTTACTCCATCACAAGTCTGTACACCTTGCCCAATGAACCAAACGCCATCAAAATGTGGAACATCAATAGAAATTCCTGTTTCAATTGTTGGGGACGCAATGACAAGGTCGTATAGTGGCACAATTTCATTAATATTCTTGGTTGACCTATACGCCGGATGTTCAGGATTGCTAACAGTTTCACTATCAATTCTAAGAATTTTTAAATCAGGGAATTTTCTCCGAAAGTGTTCTTCGGCAACTTGCGTTCCCCATGTAGATTTTGTCCTTTGTCCGCTTACCGATAAGAGTGCCTTCTCACCAGCTTTTATTCGCTTTTCAAGTAACCCAATTAACTTAGCTGGATTTTTACCCCCAAACCTATGAATTGTCCAAGGTTCGTTAAATTTGTAGTCATTAACTAGTAAAAATCTTTCTGGAGAAAAACCTAGTAACCCCTCAATAAAATCGATACCAACATCACTTAAGTCGGCATCCATTATAAAAATCTTGCCGCCAGTAGTAACAACAGTTCTAAGTAATTCTTGCAAGGTTTTTATGATCACAACGCGCTTTTGAGCGCACGTTGGGCTAGTCAACAGATGCCAAATCACCTGCATCGCCTCATCAATAATGACCCAAGCTCCCCGCCATTCATTCGGGTTAAAGTGTGCTTGTGATTCGGGATGTATGGAGTCTATGCAACAACCGTAGCCGAATAAACTACCCTGTTCTGTGCTTCGGAGGTCGGTAATGTAAGGTAATCCCAACCTTTCCGCGCCTTGCAAAGACAACTGTATTCTATGCGTAATTAATAATACTCTCCCTTCGCCACTACGCAACCTTGGGTCTGACAAGAATTTCAACCATTGAGTTTTTCCAGATCCTTTTGGCGCTCGAGCTCCAATTAGTTGAGCGCTCGGAGGTGGTACAATCTCCCCGATATAACGCTGATTTATAGTCAAATCCGGTGTGTAACTTAATTGACGTAACTGCTTACTTTGCCAATCATCAAAACTTGCTGCATTGCGATACAGTTCATCAAAAGTTTCACGACCCAAGGAAGCGAGAATATCATCAATTCCTTTGCCCATTGTTGGATGCCAACTGATGACATTCACCTCACATCCTTGGAAGCTAAACAGTTTGCCCGTCTTGGTTATGGCATTTTTAACGGCTTTCGTGGTCGTGCGCTTCAGGTCCTCGTCATAACAAAAATAAATCCGTCTTCCTTTTTGGGCAAGGATTTGCAGATGTGGGATGAGTGCCGCGAAGCCTTGTGACTCTCCAAACTCATCTTTGGGCTGACGGTATGCACTATTGATGCCTGGTACAGCGATGCACACGTAACCGCAGGAAAGCACCGCACCCGCTTTTTTAGCACCTTCAGTTATGATCACAGGGATTTGAGGGTTATTGATTACCCATTGCCAAAACGCGCTATGAGGCAATTCCTGATAGTTTTCGGGCAGTGCCACGTCGTACCGACGCGCGATTAGTTCCCATAGACGATGGGGAATCTTTAGGGCAAATATTTCGGTGGCAATTTTTGGGGGATGCTCGTATTTAACACTTTTTCCCTCTCCGTCAATATGCTTTTCGTCCGATTTAAAACATCCCCATAGGGAGTCTTTGCCTGTCAGTACATCTATACCATTGCACCACCATCCGCCTTTGTATGTATGGACATAGCGCTTCATCCAAAAACGACTTAACGCGCCCGTGTTGAGGCGTGGCAAGTCCTCTGAGTAGCAAAGGTAATCATAGGGACTGTTGCCAGATAAAGATTTGACATTCAGGTCGATGATGTCAGGATCGACGCAGGATGCAAGCCACTCTTCTCTATGCACATGGCTAACATTTCCCAATCCCAGTGCATGATCACGTGCTTGTGTCCCTTTTTGTCCTCCAGTATAGTTACGTATGGCATCGCTTTGATGGTTTGCTGCGCTTTGTTCTTTGCCAATAGCGCAGGAGGATGCATGAGAAGCTTGACCGCTTCCTGAATTATCTTTTGGTTTTTCTCTATTTTCTCCAATTCCTCTGATTTCTTGCAGTGTATCTTTCGCGGCATTGTTTTTGCTTTTAATTGTTCTTAATAGCTTGCGTAGCTCCGTTTTTGCTGAGTTGGGAGCCTTAAGTTTTGGCGTACCAAATCCGTTGGGAGGACGTTTCATGACGCCACCCCCGTTTGCAGATAAGCCAGCAAAGCTGTCGCGTCATCGCCGCAGTATCCGAGACATTCAAGCCCTTCTAGTATCTCTGTGAGGCGTTTTTGCTTGATTAAACCACCGAGCCGTGGTAAAATATTGACAATTAAAAGTTTTTTTTCTTTCATTGGCTGTGCCTCCCTTTGTGGTTATCGGGATGTGCAGCCCTTAACTTTTTTAGCCTCTGGTGTGGCTAGGCAGTAACTCAGCTTAAGATAAAAGTGAATCTAAACAAATAAGTTTGCTGCTGGGTGTCATCCGCAGCTGGGTTGAATGGCTGTCAACCATTCTTGGTGGAGTTCGTAAACTGAGCTACTACCCGAAAGCTAAAGGCTGTCACCCGCTTTACTAGGTTGTGATTGGATGTTAGTTAATTGAAAGATAAGACTATTGGACACTCCTTTTCAAGGATGTCTGTTTATTAAGAATTATTAAGCCGCTAGGACAGTCGCTCACGCCGTCCATTAATCCAGGAATGTGAGGGAGTTCTATAGTGATTTAATTTTGGATCACAGTGGGTTTTTAAATTTTGCTTGGCTTTCCCGTCGCATATCTCATCCCTAATCCGCATTCTTGTAGCAATGTAGCAATCACCCTTGTCAGCTAAAAGGCGACATAGGCAATCTAGCCGACCAGTCCAAGTATTTGGACTATGTTCGGCAAGCAGTTTGTCTAGCTGTTTCTGTTCCTTGTTGTCTAGTGATGACCGATAAAACTTACGAAGCAATTTATACATTTGCTTGTCGCGACATTGTGAAAATTGCTTGAATTTTTGGGATGTCCAATGTATGAAAGGGTCTGTTAAGTCTTCATCGACTATTCGCAGCATTAATTCGTATGGAGAAGTAAACGGATAATTTACCCAATTTGCATCAAAAGCTGCCTTTATCGTTCGCCATTTAATACTTATAAGCTTCCAGTAGTTTTCGTAGTAATCTGCACAAAGCCAAACGGCATCATGCATCCATTCATCAATTAATCCTTCTTCTAAGTCTTTTAATATTGGGTTTTCCGGATTTCCTCTGCCTGCCAGAAAGCATTTTGCAATACGCACAGCAAAATCTTTGCACTTTAACCACTCGATATAAATATCTTTAATATTTTCAACATCACTATAGTCCGCCTTTGTGAGGTCTGGGGTATCACATATATATCTAGCAATGCGTTCTCTGTCTGAAGATGATGAGTCATTGCTTCCGATTTTTTCCCATTTAAGCTCAAAACCAACATTCAACATATCATCAAATTCGTCTAAGACTTCCTTCTGACCTACATCCCCATGCCTGCAATAACTAGTTACAACCTTCTGACCTACATCCCCATGTCTGCAATAACTAGTTACAACCTTCTGACCTACATCCCCATGTCTGCAATAACTAGTTACGTCTACAATCCTTGCTGAGTAAGGGTTGTAGCTTTCGCGCTTTCGTCCTTTATCACGACACCCATTTACTCTACCCTATCTATATTAACTAGTTACGACCTTCTGACCAATCTCCTATGTCTGTAATAACTGGTTACAACCCATCGCTGCACATCGCTCCCCTTATCATAACTAGTTAGGATAGTCTTCGTTTTAACCTTACTTTCACTCATAAATTATTACCATTGTCAAGGCCTCGCCAGATTTTTAGTACTACGGTGGCTACATTATGCTACAGATATCGCCATTAGATGTGCGATCGCACATCTCGAAAATCTCCCGCACACTCCATTACAAAATCCCGTTATCTCGCTCCATAACTGGTTACAGTCTCATCACTGGTTGCCTCTTTCTGCGATCGCCACTTCCGCCACTTCGCCAGACTTCGCATCACCGCATCTTACTACACTAACTACCCGTACTACAGAATCAACTGCTGTTCACTTAGACATAGTTAGTGTGATTTCATCCTAACTTCCTTTCAGTACAATACTTCTTACCCGTATATTACGTACCCGTCCGTAGCCAGGCGTCATATATAAAGAGTATTGGTTATTCCTGGTTACTAGTTATTAGTCCTTAACTTCCCATGAGCTATAGGTAGCTACCGTGCCATAGGAACCCATGCCAACAACCCATAGAAACCACCGCTAATTTTTGCCAGCAATCTGCTTTTGGGGTACTAGGATGAAGTATCCATCATTCAAGTAGGCAAGACGCCTTGTAGGGCATCCTGCGCGTGGCTACCGCTACAAATACTACGCTTGTAGTACAAAAAATGCATGGTTACCATCGCGTGGCTACCAAACCAAAACCCTTACCAAAACCCTTGTATATCAATATTTTAAGGACGCGTGGCTACCGACGCATGGCTACCAATTTCAACTGCTGTAAACGCGTGGCTACCAAACAGCTTGATACTTGAAGGGTGGCTACCGATGCCTGGCTACCGATTTCAATCACTGGAGATGCCTGGCTACCAAACAGCTTGATACTTGAAGAGTGGCTACCAAACTTAATGACTGTAGACGCGTGGCTACCGATGGGGATTGGGTGAAGGGCGATGAGGGCAAAGGGGGCGATCACATCCTCATTCTTTCACTCTTCCGTTCCACCTCCACTTCCTCACCTGCTATCTAGTTACGATATATCATAACCAATTATAGTATTAACTAGTTGGGCTTTTATGTGATCGCCTTCAAGTGTACTACGTCTTAGCGCGACCATTTCTACCCGTCACCCTGCATTTTCAATCAGCAAAAACACTCTGGAATTGGTTAGGCTTAGCTGGTACACTTGCAATAAAGAATGATAAGCCCTCTATCAAAAGCTAATATTTGAGTATTGTAATCACCATTTTCAGGAATGACTATTTAACTCTCTGTAGAGATACATGGAAACTTTCGGCAATCTTGAAGTAAAGATTATGGCTGGTAATAATGTTTTCGGTAATCTCACAAGTTGGCTAGGAACTGGGTTTTTAGCATTTCTCCATTTGTTAGGAGATGCAGGTAAAGCTTTAATTTCTGTTTTCGGTAATCTCATAAGTTGGCTAGGAACTGGGTTTTTAGCATTTTTCCATTTGTTAGGAGATGCAGGTAAAGCTTTAATTTCTGTTTTCGGTAATCTCACAAGTTGGCTAGGAACTGGGTTTTTAGCATTTTTCCATTTGTTAGGAGATGCAGGTAAAGCTTTAATTTCTGTTTTCGGTAATCTCATAAGTTGGCTAGGAAGTGGGTTTTTAGCATTTTTCCATTTGTTAGGAGATGCAGGTAAAGCTTTAATTTCTGCTGGAAAAAATTTGTTTAATTGGCTTAATGATTACCCAATAATATTTGTATGTTTTGTATCTTTATCTCTGTTTATGATTGGAGTGAAATATTTCAATGAGAAACAGAAAAAGGAAGAAGAATACCAACAAGCTGTTCTGGAAATGAAACAAGAATACCAACAAGCTGTTCTGAAAATGCAACAAGAATACCAACAAGCTAGTCTGGAAATGCAACAAGAAAATCTGGAAATGCAACAAGAAAATCTGAAAAAAGATGATATAAGAAAGTCAAGAGAAAGTAGGCTAAATATCCTGATTAAGGTGATAGATACATTCAGTAATAATATGTAAACTTGTTAACAAGCTTAAATAAATAAAAACCTCACTAATTACTAGTGAGGTTTTTTGATGGGGTCTTAGTCGCTCCGGGACTAACCCTAATTCTAAAAGGGTGATCGCCTAAATGAAACGCAAAACCACCCCCTCGAACGATGGGGTGGCATTTACTGACAAGATGGAAGGGTGCTACGCTGGGATTTCTTCCCCTGTCTCAACAATACGAGCTGCTTTCATGTGTCCTTGCTCGTCATTAATTCGCTCATAGGTCAACGCTCTGCCATCACCCTTGATTTGAACGCTCTCGTTAGGATGGCTACCCAAGTAATCGATAATATCCAAGGTTGTTGCCGTCGTTGGAAGCTTGGTGATTTTCTCAGATTTGCTGATAGGGGTAACTTTGGCTCTTGGTGCGTCCGACGGTTGGTCTTTTTCCCACAACTTGACCAAATCCGTAATCTCAACTCCTTTATGACGCTTGTTGTGGTACTGTCCTAGCCCGTGCTTGTTGTTATGGTCATCAACAGTTAACTGATGTGTTTTGACCCAATCCCCTACAGCTTGCCTGTTGCATCCTGAGACAGAACTTAAGGTGACACTGCCAATGTACCAGCGGTCATTGTTGCTTGGTGCGTTGTCGTTATAGTCGGCGATCGCACGAAATGCCCGATAAATCTTTTCCTCCACTGCGCCAGCTACTTTCATGTTTCTTAGCTGGTCGTTTGGGATAGATTCCCAATCGATATCCTGCTTAGGCTCAGGCAACTTGCGGGTTGGTTCTGCTTTCTCCTGTAGTACTGTTGGCAGTTCCTCTTGTGGTTTGGTTGCGGTTACAGTTGGGCGAATCATCTCCATCATCTGCTGCATCATCTGCTCTAGCCGTGCTGTCTGTGCTTCTAGCTTGTTGATGCGGTCATCGGATGCGGTTGCTTCTACTGTAGAAGGTTCGATGATAGATGTTTGTGGTTGTTGGCTCATGATTTTCTCCAATTTCTCCTTAAGCTGTTGGTTCTCTTGGTGTACTTGAGTTAATTGTTCTTTATAACTGGTTACGACTTCTTGCAAATGAACAACTTTCTGCTGTGCCTCAATCAATTGGCGCTCGATTGAGTGACTGCGATCCGCAGATTCTAGTAAACAATGAAGAGCAGCTTGCTGTGAGGATAGTCCCTTAGTCTTTTGCAGTTCCTTAACTTTTTCTAGGTCTGATGCGAACGCCTTAACATTGCCTAATTTTTCTGTCTCCACTTCAACAAACCTCACTGGTTTAGTAACAAAATAATCGCCGTATCCGATTGATGTTCCTAACGTTTTAAGCCCTCTATCGTCTTCTTTTGCTGGCGTGTAGTGTCCTAAAATTCTAGAAGCATACAGCAATTTTGCGCCGGAGCCTCCTTTAATATCTCGCTCTGTCGCTAGCGCTGCATATGCAGCACGCAGCGCTTTAGGATTGTCCTGCTCCTCACCGTGGCGAAATGGTAAAACAGGCGTCTCCTGTCCTTTATCTCCAAAGTAAGCACGGACAACACGGCGCAACGGCTGTCCACGCCTATTGTCAAGTTCCACGTTTTGTCTGGTCACACTTTCGGGGAACTGCTCCTTAACCTGCTTTAGCAATGATTGATTGACTGGATTTTTTCTTAGTCGAGCCAAAGCTTTGATTACATAGTCAGCAGGGTACAGCGTGGGGATCTCGAACACTGGGATATCGCCGCGTTTTTTGCCTTGTCCCTCAAACATCACATGATAAGGCTTGCCCTCAATCGCAGTAAACCTGGCGCGGGCGATGATTTCATGAGGGCGTCTACCAGTCGCGGCAATCAAACCAACAGCCAACTCGTGAGCAACGTCACTAGCTAAGAGCCGCCCAGTAACTTCTAAATAACTGTCGGGGTCTATCTCTCTATTATTTTCTAGACGGTCAATCACTCGCGTAGTTTGATTCCGCTCGTTCCATTGGTCTTTGTCTAATCCGCAGAGCAATAGTACATAATGCTTTAGCTCTTGCCCTCTAACGTTGCCTTCACCGTCACACTTGGCAACAAGATCAGCGTTTTTACCCTGTTCTAGTGGTAAACTTTTGAACTTTTTATAAAAGCTGTATGCACTTAATTTAGTACCTAAAGTTTTGGTGCTATAGCTTGTGCTTGTGTTCAGCCACTCATTGAACTGATCACAATAAGGCTTAATTTCTTCAAAGCTCATGAGGTCTTTGGTTGCCTCAAAAAGCTCGTCTATCTTTGCTTGTAATGCTTTGCTCATTTCACTCCCCCTCTTGTTAACTAGTTATATCTTATCGTAACGAGTTATGTCTTGGCAATAACTAGTTACAAAAATGTAGTTAGGATGATTTCATCCTGACTACACGCGCTTATCGTCCTTGCTCTGTATCAACGAACGGCTGAGCCTGCGGAGTTGGTCGCATTGTATGCCCGATAAGTATTCCAACGCCTAGGAGCGTTATCAATCCGCCTAGAATGGCTTGTTTGGGCAAGTCAGAAAAGCTAAATCGATGTGATTCGTATCGGTTAAACGCCCAAATGACCCTAGTGTATTGCCAGGGATTCAGATCGAACCACTCCCGTGATTTTTCCAGTTTGATGTTGCAGTTTTTGAACTGGTGATGTAATGTGTCCTCTACCTCTGCCATATCTTGAACGTAAATTGCTTTGATGATTTGGAAGTCACACGGAGGCTGGTTGTCTATGAAGTTCTGCAACCGTAGTTGTGGATTCCGCGAGAGTCCGATTTTGCAACGACGAATAAGCTTGCCGGGAATTATGCCCGTTACGTTGATGGCTTCAATGAGGTAAACATAACCTGGAACGTGGTCGTCACGGTACTCGTAGCGCTTTGGAAAGCGTGACATGATAGTAGAGATTCCTTCTATGTATGGATGTGGAGTTAGATAAGACACTGGAAGCCAATAATTTTTCCAGTGTCTTCTGTTTTATTGATCGAGACAGTTCATTCCTAAAACATTTATGACATCCGGGTTTTCCAGTATTTGAAATTGCCCGTAATTAACAACATTTGTAATAAGCGATTGAAGTTTATCGCCAATAATTTTTGATGCAAAGCCTCCGCCTGTCGCAAAGACAGAACCACCACTAACCATGACTTGACTCGATTTAGTCAGGATATCCGAAATGCTAGGGTTATCAGCTATCCAATTACTAATACCATCCAATACACTCTCAGTGATATTTTCAGTTTTGTTTCCAACGCGATAAGGTACTACGTACTGACTATTTTCATCCGCTCGGCAGGCTTTGAGCGCTTCAAAAATACTGTTTAGACTTTTGGTTTCACCTCCAATATCTGTTTTATTCAAGCTAATAAAAATCTGACGAGCCAAGTCTTGCATACCCCCACCAGAAGCGACGCTTCTGTTGATTACCTTGGGTAGGTTTCGACCAATTTTATAAGTAGTTAGCGTTAGAGTACCGCCACCTAAATCTAAAATCGAAAAGCTATTAACTTCTTTACTTAAAAGCTTCCTAGCAGTTAGTGCAGCACCATAACCCTCAGAATAAATGAACTCTGAATCAAGGTTTTTAAACTCGATAGTGAACTCACGACCACGATAAGTAAAGTTCTCTATTCCTTGTAGTATTTTGACAATCTCACCCTGTTTGTTACTAGACAAGGACAGTAGTTTAATATCTATACCCAGGCGAATAGGTTTAGATTTGTAGCGGTTCCTTTTGTCTTCCAGTAATTCATCTAAGAAATCGGGGTCACTGGTTAAGACGCCTAGCAGCCAAATATCCAGCTTTTTGATTTTGTTATCCTTCTGTGCCTCTACCAATTCGCCTAAAACGGCATCACAACCGCGTCCTACGGCGTAGTTTTTATTCTTGTAACGGAAACACCCTGCCATTCCGGAAGGTAGTTCGCCCTTAACTTCTTTGTAAATGCTGTCGATGGTATTGGGATAATTGTTGAGCAAAGACTTAATACGTTTACTTCCAGCATCCAGCACCATAGAGCAATTGATCAACGGGTTCTTTGACTCACGCGGTTTCTTCTTTTTGTCACTATCTTCAGGTAATGAACTTACAAGTTCAAATTGTTGTAAGTCTTGTGTAGGCTTGGTTCCATTGTTTGAAGTCTTCATTCTCGATAATCCTTTTTTAGTTGTAGTGTGCGCGTACTACGCGTAGAAATACGGGTAATTGCAAGACTTGTCCTTCTATTGCAATTCAACTATTAGGAGAAAAGTCAGGTAGTTTGTAACAGTAACTGAAGGCAACATAAAAACTGTGTTTTTTGGCTTTTGCAATTCAACTAATAGAAAATCATGCCTTTTCGGGCTAATCGGGCTAATCGGGCTGTACCCCCTATAGGAAAAAATGACGGGCTAGCCGGACAGGTAAAATCAAGGGTTTCAAGCGTCGTGTCGGGCTGTGTCGGGCTGAAAATCGGGCTAGCCCGACACGTAGCCGGATTAGCCGGAATTCTATCTTTTTCTAATTACTGTTAGGAAATACGTCTAAATGACTAAATCCTTTATTGCAATCGTTGCACTTATATTGCTGTACGGTTCTAGTCGCCTTATCTTTACCGTTTTTCTTCCAGCTACTTGAGCCGCAGTGGGGACACTTGACTGCTGTCATCACCTCGACAAGAGATTCAATTTCTACCCAATCGGCGTTGCTAAACTCCCAAGGCTTTGATACTATCCATGACCGCCCATTGTCGATAGTCCCAATAACAGCTTTGGGTATCTCCAAAAACTTAATGACTGAACCACAAACAAGCAAGGCTAGCCTGTACTGACTCTCTGGTGGTAGTTCCTCATCTGTATTCTTGGCAGTCATCCACTCCGATATCTGTCTGTACTCCCGGTCTATGCGATTCTTGGTTTTCAAATCCCAACCTAGCTCTTTGTACTTGTTGGTAGCAGTAATGACCGCGTCACCTACAAAAAGCAAAGTACAATTCCTCATGTCATCCCACTGCCAACCATTTGCGCCTACTTGGGACGATTGACCCATTAAAACAAGTCTCATGCTGTGATGCCTAATAGCAGTCCATACCCTCTTGGCATTTTCCTTATCATCCTCGTCGTGTTGTTTGTCGAATTCGTCGAAAATCCCTAAAAGCTTCTGTTGTGGGAAAAGTGAAGCTTTTACGCTCCGGGCGTCAAACTCTCTCACGAATTCCGCAAAAGCTTTCTTGGCAGTCCGGTCATCAGTCGCAACTTTGGCAATGTCCCAATAATCCTCTTCACTTCCGTCCATTGGGTCACTTAAGCGAATCTCCCAACCATCTTCAGAATCAACATAGCTCTTGATAATGACCTTAGTAGCCAATGACTTGCCTCCACCCGTGCCACCCATAACCCTGAGTGTGGGCTTACCCCCTTCTTTGTGGTTATGGTATTTACGGATGATTGCTCCGAAGTTCTCAGCAGGTTCAAGGATGCGGTAGATGTCTTTATCACTTGGAGGTTCGACAGGTTTCTGTTTCAGTGCCACTGTGGCACTCATTAAAGCAATGTCAGCATCCCAGTTAAACGCCACAGGCTTAAGGACACGGCAATAAGTCTGTAGTGCTTCACTATGCTCATTGAGTTCCTTTGCTACAATCGCACGACTATTGCGGTCTATCTGGAAAAATAATTTGACTGTATACACATCCCCTTGGCTATGAGTACGGTCTAAGTAAATACCCGTTTGCCAGAAGTACTCAATAATTAGATTCCCAATCTGTAGTTCCCGTGATTGAGCCAATGACCACTTCAAAGGTTTCTTGAGGTCAATAATCTGCTGGTTAAGTTGGGCAATTTTGAGGTGCTGGGCGTCCAGTTGGTTAAGTAAGTCGTTCACCTGCGCCCTCATCTCTTCTAGAGAATTGTCATTCTCGCTGATGGAGTTGTACAAGTTCTCTAGCTGCTTTTTCTGAAAGTCCTCGTATTCACGGAGGACATCCTTAGCTTTGTTAATGGGGGTAAATTTCTTGCTATAATCTGCCAGCGTAGTGTATGCATCTTCCAGGGCGCGGCGCTCGTCTATGTTTAACAGGTTGCGGAATCGAACCCTGAGCGCGGCAATCTCATCATTCACTTGATGGTAGATGTCAACAGCACTGGTAAGAATTTCCGATGCTGTACCGTCTAAGTTGGTAATTTCATCCAGTAGGCTGCAATGAAACTTGTACGACGGCTCAAGCGAATTAAAAAACTGTTGTAGATTCTCGTGAATGGCTTGGTAATCTTCACGCCGTAACCTCGCTTCTACACTGTCAGAAAGCTGGTTGTATACGCTGTAGATGCGTTCACTTAAATCACTCACCAATTGCCCTTTAAATTCGCTTAGGAAAGCTTGATAGCGACTATCGTCCTCTTGGAGCTTCGCGTCTAATTCACGCCCTTTAGCCTCAAATTCAGCCTTAATCCTGCCTAAATTATCTTGCAATAGCTTAAGCGCTCTATCTTTGGCTTGTAGTTCTTCAGTGACGATTGCAAGTTGCTGGCTTCGCTGTTCTGCCAAGGCTTTGATTTCAGCCAACGATGCAACCTGTTGGTCATGCTTGCCGCTAATGTCAGCATACTTTTTCTTCATCCTCTCGGCATTCTCTCTGTATTGGTCGTTCGCTAACTGCTCATACCAACGGCTAGATAAATGATTACCAGCGGCTAAGACACCCGCGCTAAGGGCAATGTTTAGGGCGTAGGGTTTAACAGCCGTATCTGCTTTGAGCCAACTTAATACCCCACCCAGGCAAAGCAGTCCCGCAACAATAGACACTGCATTGGATGCAGATTTAAACGTGATCGACATATATTCTCCAGGATTAAAACTTCAACAATATAGTTAGGATGATTTCATCCTAACTACACGCACACTACAGGCTAGCTTTCAAGCAATCTGGCTTCGAGTTCCTCACGTTTGCGCTCATTGTCTTGGATAGACCCTTCTACCTCAAGCTTGAGTCGGTCATTTTTCGCCTGTTGAGATTGGAACTTAAGTGACCATTCCTCCTCAATGCCAGCAGTTAGATTAAGAGTGCCTTGAGTGGCAATCTGTTGCTGGATAAGCTGTTCTTCTGTTTGCTCAAGTTTGGATTGCTCAATTTGATATTTGGTGTCTGCAACCTGATTCTTGACAACCTTAGTTGCTGTCTCAATGCCAGCAGTTGCAAAGTCTACAAAATCTCCAATAAACTTACGTTGCTCCGTGGCAATTTGTACCACTTTGCGACCCTGTTTAATCTTCTCGTGACGCACCTCCAAAGCGTTGTTTTGTCTTTGGATTTTGAGCTTTTCTCGGTTAGCGTCTACTGCTTTCATCTCTGGAATATCGGCATCTGCCTTGTAAGGGTCAGTGCCTAACATCTCTTTAATGTCAATTTCCCCGACGCCATACTGTTGGGCAATCTGTACTGCTTGTTTTAGCGAATCGGTTGAGGAATTCGTCACAATTGAGCTACCGCCAGCAAAACCGCGCCGGACAGTTTTAGCAGCGGTGTTAACTGCCTTCACCCCATTACCCACAGCGTGTGCTGCATTCCCCACTGTTTGGGCTGTTTGCTGAAATCGGTCTTTCAGCCTTTCTCTTGCTCTCGCATCGGTCTGTTGTTCCGGTGTGGGGGTAGAATCCGGTGTGGATGGTGGTGTAGAAGGCGAGGTGTCTTTGGGTTTCTTGAAATGCTTGGAACCTGTCAAGGAACCCGATTGTTTTGCTCTTGGCATTGGTATAATCCTTATGTGTAGCTCTTTATGGGGCTTTGCAGAACCTAGAGGGCGATCGCTCAGATTGGTAGTCGGAGCGATCGCGCCCTCTTAAAAATTGTTGAATGATTCAAGATGTGCAAAAGATATGATTGCAGGCTCTTGGTCGCGGGTTGAGCGCTCCTTATCGTGCTGATAATCAAGAAAGTCAGACAGCACCCTACAACCATCAGAGATAGTCAAGTCATGGGATTCATTGAAGTCTCGACAGTTGCGGAGTTTATCAAGAATTTCCCAAGCGGATTCGAGTATGTCGATTTGTTGATGAGTAAGCATTAGTCATTCTCCTTGGCTTCTATAGGTTCCCACGTCACAAATTCCCCAACAGCCGTGACCGGAGGCAACAGCCTACATTCATCCGTTACAATCGCGGCTATCTGCTTGAGTCGGTCAAAGGCAGATAGACGGCGTTCTACCCTTGCTGTAGTGCGCTCTTGGAGTTGAGCGTGTGAATCCCTAATCTCTGGTACAAGCACGTCTACAAAGGGCTGTAGACGGGCTTCTAGACGGGAGATAAAGGCAGATTCAAAAGCATCAAATACAGCGTCAGCAGCTTGTGTACCTGTTAGCTCGGCTTGTTTTTCAAACAACTGTGAGATGGATGCTTGTGCTGATTGCAAGGTAGCTGTGAGGAAGTCTCTAGCACAGTATTCAGGGTCTATAGCCAATTCATCTGGTGGTTCAGTTATCGGCGGGTTTATTAGTTCAGTCTCAACCTCAGGCTCAACCGGTCCGTGTAAAACCGAGATTGGCTCGGACTCGGGAATAGCTTCTCTCTTCTTGCGTGGCATAGTAGTTACTCATTTATGGATGTAGAATGACGGCGTTGTGAAACGCCCTTAAATTCAATAAGGCAAGGGAATAGTTTCGCCAGTTTCCTGTACTCGCACTGCTTTCATGAATCCGCGCTCATCATTTACTCGCTCGTAAGTCAGTGTTTGCTCATTGCCTTGCAGTCGTACCACCATATCGGGTGACTTGCCTAAGTAATCAAAGATATCCATCATTGAGGTTGTCTTTGGGTTGAAATGCTTGATATTCATGAGTTCGTTCCTTTGGCTGTTAAGAGGGAGAATCACCCTCATGACAACCGTGGGGTTGTTGCAAGCATGGCAGTCGAGATGCTTGCGCCAAAACCACCTATGGTTTCTCGGGGGAGTTCCAATGCACTCTCAAGTTTGGTTTGTGGTTACTGCGCTCGTTTAGCGCTCACATTCACCAAGATAAATCAAATATATGTTTTCTGTACATACGAAACTTATATCGATTATTTATGTATTTTGTACATATATATAAAATCAACGTATGTTTTTCATCTGTACATAATCTTTTCGTACAGATATCGTATGTATATGTAACGTTTTTGAGGTTTAATCGAAAAAGAGATGACAGCAAAAATTGTGGGTAGACCGAAACGCACTAGACCAGTAGACCGAGTTAACTACAAACTGGACTCAGGCATTAGACAAATACTGTCGTCAATGGCTGAACGCAAAGGACGTAACGAAGGAGCGCAAATTGAGCGATTAATTTTACAAGGTGAAGCGATAGATAGACTGATATCTAAAAATGAACAATTAACAGTTTCAGGTATAGAAAAAGAAATTACCGCTATATGGAACGAAGTAGTCGGAGGAGATGCTGAGGGATGACGAACCACAATATTGAGGATGACAGAAGTATCCGTGAATTGATAACAGAATTGGCGCAACGACAAGCTGACACACAAACACAGTTAGATATGTTTCTGGAAAGCGCTAATCGAGTACTAGCCAGAAGCGCGGTTTTGGACGATGTTGTTCAAGAACTAAGGGACAGTACAGAACAACATCAACGCAATTTTGAACAACACCAGCGTAATTTTGAGGAGCATCAAAGGACTACCAATGCTGCTTTGCAAAGTCTTGAAGCGATACTTCTACAACTAATCAGAATTTTCCCCCAAACGTGAAGATTGACCGACATGGTAAAGCAAAGGTATTATCCTCCTCAGAAATCCAGCGGTTATTTACCGAGGGATTGCTTACTGCTAGGGACAAAACCCTGTGTGCTGTAATGCTCTACACCGCGTGTCGGGTCAAAGAATGCGTAACCCTGAAAATTAAGGACGTGTACGACTCAAAAAGGAGGGTAAGAACTGAATTGATTATCCGCAAAGGGAATACTAAAGGGAAACTTGCTACCCGCACCATTCCCGTGCTGGATGACTTGCGACGTTACCTAGAAGCTTACAAGCCACCACAAACTGCTGACGGTTATCTCTTCCCAGGTCGATGGGGTCGAGGTCACATTCATGAGGACTCTGCCGCTGCAATTTTTCGAGAAGCGTGTCAAAGGGTGGATATTGTTGGGGCAAGTAGCCATAGTTGCCGGAGAACCGCGCTAACTCTGATGTCTAACGCGGGAATTCCCCTTAGAGTGATTCAAGAAGTCAGCGGACACAGAAACTTAGAGCAGCTGCAAAAGTATTTGGAGGTGGAACCGTCACAGGTACGGGGAGCGATCGCGGCATTATCGATGCTTTCTCCCGTCGAAGGTGGGAGCATCGGGAAATATCGTTATCCCGATGTAAGCTCTACATCTTGCATCTTAAGAGATTCAGTAAAAGAACATTGAACGCATACATTCAATACCTGCTTGCACGACCAGACGCAACCGAACATTCAATTTACCAATTCCAGTTGCGAAAAGAAAAAAAACATCCTAATATTAAGTACGCCTCAAAAATGATACTTACGTGTACAGACGTGCATTTGTACTATTTTTGAGATATTAAAAATCCCGAAAGGGGTTCAGCCGATGTCATAACAGCAGCCAAAACGTTCCTTCGGGAAAAAAACGTTATAAAAATCTATCAGACTATCCTATCAAATTTGGCTCAAAATTGACACGTACACCTCTTTTGGGAATCACACGATAACCAAAGGAGTGCGCTGTGCCAACGTTACGGAAACTATATAAAAGCAGAAATCGCCCCAGCCAAAGGGCGATTCCAAAGGTTCAGACCGATTTTTTTGCGTCGAATACCAGTATTGTATCAGAAAAATTACAGAATAGTACACACCCTACAAAAGATTTATCACAATCCTATAATTGCGGTAAACTCGCTTCCCTAGTCGAGGAGCAACGCCTCACTGACTGCCTCGAATACCTTGAAAAGCTAGGCTACACAGGCGATTTAGCGCTTTCCATGCTGGCACTCATCCAAACAGGGGGTGCGGCATGAGTAACTTTACTCAGCTTTTTGATATCCGCAATTTCTTGGAGCAACTCGAAGAAACCAGAGAAAAAGGCAAGTACGTCTGTCCAGCGTGTGGTAAAAACAACCTTGGAATACAGTTAACAACGGGCAAGTATAAATGCTTTAGCGGATGCGAAAACAAGGATGTCCGGGAAGCGCTGAAGCCTTTGGCTGAATTTTTAAACGAACAAAAAAATAACAAAACTTCAGGTAATCGAACAATGAAAAGTCAAACCGCTGCTAAGCCAAAGATTGTTCCCGCATCTTTACCACAAGGCGAGTTAACAGTTGTTCGATTACCTGAAGTACCTGCCGACATTCCGCAACCTGCTGCACCACAAGTTGCACCCAATAAGAAAGTGCTAGCAATGCTATCTGCCCAAGGCAAAGGCTGCACTGACCAGGAACTAAAGCAAATAATCGTTACAAGTTATGACTATGGCGACTCCAAGAAAGTACTTCGATATGAAGCACCATGTCAAGCCAGCGAAAAAGGATACGAAAAAACTTTTGCAATTTGTCGCACAGATGAAACAGGACAAATCCGATGGAATAAAGGTGAGTGTTCTTGGGGAGCTTATCGGCAAGGAGAAGCTTTATCAGCCGCGCTAACTGTTGATAAGAATAAGGTGGCAGTAATCCTGTCCCATGAGGGTGAGAAGGCTACAGAAGCTGGCAGAGCAGAAAGATTAGCTGGTATCACTGCAATGGGCAGCGCTAGCGAAAAAGACTGGACACACATCTTTACTCAAATCAAATCCGGAATGGGTGAACGCCAGTTTGTCGTTGCTCATCTTTGCGACAACGATGACGCAGGAACCAAGAAATCCGAGAAGATAGCTTCGTATGCTGCAAAATGCGAAGTTCCATTTATTCCAATCAAAATAAAGGATATCTGCTCCAAAATATGTCACAAAGGAGATATCGTTGACGCTGTGGCATTGGGTATGGATGGAGATGAGTTGGCAAGATTGCTTATCGAGCAAATTGAATATGCACGACTGGATCAGCAAGGAAACTCAAATGAGTTTGATTCTGAGTTTGATGATGAAATTAATGATTTAGGTGAAAGTGCTACTCCATCCGTTGACGCGACAAATCCAGAATCTCCTTATAAATCTGTGTGCAAGCAGATGGGGTTGCCATTTGAAAATTGCGTAACTGCTACAGCTTTTGATACTTGGGTTTACCATCGTGAATTTAGTAGTGCCCAAAATTGGCGGGTAATTAACTCAGCTTTCTTTCGATGGTCGGACACTGACCAATTTTGGCAGTACCAACCGGAGACCCGCGTACTCACCCTAATTGCGGATGCTGGCGAAAAAGCATTTAAGTTGTCTGGCAATCCAAAGTACGGCTACGAAGTCAGCAAGCCATATGGAACTAACGGTCATACAGAATCAGCTTTTAAATATGTCAGGAAACGGTTGGAGCGTCCAGAGCCATTGCCAACGAATACACACCTGCTTGGGTTCCGCAACGGTACTGTTGACCTGAGAACTGGAGAACAAATGCCACACAGCAAGGAATATTTTCTTACAAATATTATTCCTTATGATTATGAGCCAAATAAATCATGTCCCGAAGTCTTTCGGCATTTCGTTACAGAATCGTTTGGTGAAGAGATGCTCGAAGTTATTCGGGCATTCACTAGTATGTTTTTAGACCCGACTGCCCCTTACGGCAGGTTCCCTCACTTAATCGGACAATCTGGTGGGGGTAAGGGGACTCTGGGACGGTTTTGGAGTAGCTTGTTTGGTGAAGACGGTTCCGGTAGTGCAGCGTTGTTCTCTGATCTCGTGTCTCCGGAAGGTCGTCACCAATACCTAACCGGGAAACGGATTTTTGGTTTCCCGGATGTCGGGGGTTATGCACAAGGAGTCAAAACATTTTACGAGCTAGTGGACAATGGTCCAATGACGGGACGTGCGTTGTTTAACCCAGTTGCGTACAGCAAACAATGGTACATGAGATTTTGGTTAGCATCTGTTGACCATCTCCAAATTGAAAACGCTGGTGATGGTTGGATACGTCGTGCTTACCCAATACCAGTAAAAAGCAGGACTGTCAAGCCCGACCCCGACTTACGATTAAAGCTAGAAGCCGCCAAAGCAGATATTATTAGTTGGGCTTTAGCTATGCCCCGCGAGGAGCGCGATCATATTCTGTTATCTCCACCAGAATCCGAACAAGCAATAAACCTAGCTCTTGACGCTGCTTTGTACGGTGATTCTACAAAAAGCTTTGTTGACTTGTGTTTGCGTCCTTCCAAGGATTCTGAATTTGTGCCGCATTATCAAATGCACAATTGGTACGTTGCTTATTGCCGCGAGCATGGATACACCCCATTGGGAATGAGCAAATTTATAAGTCACCTTAAAACCGTTTTACCTCGCAACTTCCAAGACCGCCGATGGATGCCAGTAACTAATGGCAAGAGAGAACGCATACCCGCGCATTGGAAAAATATTGCCCCATTACCGAATATTTTTGTTTCTTCAGAGCCAGGTCTAAACAATTGCGACCAGAACCCATTGTGGTTCTGTGTAAAGTCTCGGTGTGAAGAAGGAGGGTTAATGGATTTTGAAGATTTCTGGCAACCAAAAACGCCAGAACCTAGTCCTGAAGCGACTGTCCACCCTGTCCAAGACACCTTGGAGGTAAAAAATGACCCCGGACAGGCTGAAAGTCTTTCCCAGAGCGACTGTCCACCCTGTCCATCTGTCCATCCTGGAGTTTTAGATAAGAAAAATTTAAAAGAAGAAGTGAGTAGTGAGTCACTCAACAATCCAATGTCTGAGGAAGCGTCTTCCGGCAGCGGGACGGAGCGGACAGGGTGGACAGTCGCTCCAGAACTAGGTTCTAGCCTGTCCACCCCTCCAGTGGAAGTGCTTGACCAGGGTGGACAGGGTGGACAGTCGCTCCCAGACAGCGATTCGCGTCAGGATGCCTTGGAGAATGAAAAAATGAGGTCGGAAGAGCAACAGTGGTTAACTCAGGAAAGCTTGCAAGACCTAGCCGACATCTTGGAGGCTTGTGAAAATTCTCAGATGCTTGCAGAATTACGGGCAATTTACCCAAGCTATGCAATGAAGGAAGCATCTAAATTGTTGCCGACTTCTACGAAGACGAAGATTCGTGAATGGGTAAAGGAACAAAATGTGGTAGGGATGTTTTAGAGTTTAAGCTTGGAATCCAAAATATGACAGACGAAAATTTGTACGAGACCAGTAAAGAAAGTTTAATAATTGCTTCCCGGATAGAGAAAAGAGGCGAACTTGTGGTACAAAAGCATTTAATTCTGGAAGTCTGCCGTACCAAGTTCAATGATGAAAGTCCCTTTTATAACTATTTTCCCGAAAAACCTGGAGTTGTCTTAAAAGAAATTTGTGTAGACACACGCGAAGTTCTTCAGGAATTTAAGCTTTCTTTGGCAGAAGCAAAGACAATTTCAGTGTTGCTCAAACAAGCTCTAGAATAAAATACCTGCGTTTCAGCCAAAACGCTAAGATTAAAGAACTACCTTACTTTTCCGTATTTTCTTGAACATTAGACAGCATGAAGCAATTATTTATATTGCCACAGGCGCAACTAACAAACAGGCGGCTGATGCTGTCGGTGTTTCAATTTCAGCGATTGAAAAATGGCGGCGAAATGAAGACTTTCAAAAACTCTTGCAAACCGCCATTCAACAAATTTATAGCGCTGCGATTGCCGAAGTAGCCAAAGGAGCAATGGCGGCTGCTAAAGAACTACGGCGAATTGCTGTTGACCCAGATGCAAGCGATCGCGTAAAAATTTCAGCAATCAGCGTCCTTTTTTCTCAACTGGAAAAATCTAGGGAATGGGAACTAGAAGCACGACTAGAGCGAGTAGAAAGGCTATTAGATGGTACTGACTTCAGCGAAACTCAGACAGATTGAAAAGCGAGTCCAACGAAGACAAACTAAACTTGAGGGCGAAACGCTACAAATCCCTGAGTGTTGGACTGATTTTGCTCGGATGGTGAAGATTAGGTCGGGAGGGGACGTAAAACCGTTCAACCCCTACCCCTACCAAGAAGAATTGGTTCAGTTGATGTTGCAAAGGTCGGTATGCGTTGTCAAAAGTAGACAGCTTGGAATCTCCGAAACCGTTACCTGCTTTATGCTCTGGCGAGCTTGTCTCAACCCTGGGTACCTTGGCTTGGTCTTCTCAAAAACCCAAACTGATTCATCGCTGCTTGCCCGTCGCATGAAGCGAATGATTGCCAGTTTAGGGTTGAAGACCACGACAGAGAATTTAAGTGATATTGAGATTCAGGGTTATGGTCGCATTCTTTTCCGAAATTCTAAACCCGATAGTGCTAGAGGAATTGAGTCAGTAGTCGATTGTTTTCTCGACGAATTGGCTTTTCTGGAAACAGCTAAGGAAGTTTTTGACTCGGTCACGCCAGCGATGCAGATGGTAGGGGATAAAGCGCGTGTATTTGCTGTTTCCACTCCCAACGGTCGAGCAGGCTTCTACTGGGATTTATTAAACAATGGTAATGGTGGAAGAGATATCGAATTGATTTGCAACCAAGCGTCAAAAGGTGAAAGCAAACCGTTTCAGTACTGGGTGGATGATGGGGGATGGGGTAAGGTACTGATTCATTGGCGATCGCATCCCATATACGGCAGTAATCCCAATTTCTTAGAGGAGATCCATCAAAAGCAAAAGCTGTCTTGGGCAACTATTCAGCAAGAGTACAATTTGAGCTTTACTGAAGCGGAAACAGCAGTATTTAGTGCTGAGATTGTTCGGGAGTGTGCAACCGGAAGGCTAGAAAATGAGATAGATAATGATGCTGATTACTACATTGGAATCGATACCAGCACAACAGGAAGTGATTATTGTGTGGCTGTTGTATTGAAGGTCAAAAACGGTCAGTATTCATTAGTAACTTTTTATCGAAAACGTCAACAAACGTCCGAATTTCACCTGTTTGAAATTGGCAAGCTAATTGACAAGTACGAGCCAAAAACGGTTGGTATTGAAACAACTGGCGGCGTGGGAACCCTTTATCTGGAGCAGCTAACTAAACAGCATAAAAATATTAATTTTCAAGCAATAAGAACATCAGGCGACTCAAAGCCAGCTATGGTAAGCACTCTCCAATTGGCATTAGAATCAAGAAAGCTAAGGTTTCCGGTTGATAGCCCACTAACGGAGGAGTTACTTAATTTTCGACGTTCTGGAAAGAAGCTAGAGGCTGCTAATGGAAAGCACGATGACTGCGTAATGGCTACCACGTTTGCATTGACTGTATCTCCAATCAATGAAAAGGAATCAATATGGAATATTATTTGAATGAGCGATTTCCCTACCAACGTAACAAGGCGATCGCGTGTTACTACACTTATGAAGATACCTGTATATTGAAAGGTAAAGTTGATGATGAACGGAAGTTAATTGTTTATGATGAACTTTGGTTTGGTAAGGACTCGACTAAAGAGCAAATAGCACAGAGTTTAAAATCTTATAGTGACCCTTGGATTAATAAAAATGATTACTTCGCTCAAGTAGTAGGGTATTGCTACTACTTAAACTTCAGAGATGAGGACGACATCGCGATGTTAACAGATGAATTTCAAGAACTACACGACAATGACAGGTTTCTCTATGAAGGAGAAAGAACTGGTACAAAACACCGAGATAAATGCTTGCAAATATTAGTGAAAGCTTTGTCTTACGCGCTCAATTCACGTTCAATTGGTGGGGGTAGCTTGTCAGGAAAATCAGAATCCTTCAGAAATCCGTTCAAGAACTCAAGCCGTAACGGGGGATTTTTTGTTTAGCGCGATTGTATTCATCCATTGCATAATTTTCGTGACACCACCAAGAATCTTGTTATTACATTGGCAGCAACCTTAGCTCTTAAAAAGAAGAACGAAACCTACTTCTGCCTACTTCAGCAGGTTCATTCGGACAAATCAAACTAGAGCGGTTTTCCCAATACCAAGTTTCAGACTCTCGGATAACTTGATCTAGCTTTGGCCAGTTATCATAACCCACCCAAACAACTTCCCCTAATGGATCTCCTGTATTCCAATTGCATAGGTGTTTGTGATGATGATCAGGATGCCCAAGGTTAAGCATAAAAATGTCATCTTGGTTATCATACCGAAAGACATTCCCACATCCTTGAATCGATACATTGTAAGCATAAGAAACAGTCTGGACAACAGAATTGTCTCCAGACCCTTCCAAAATATTCAAATACTTGTCTACAGTTATCAAAATTTTACCTAAACACGCTATTTCTCCACTTAAGCGAATCTGAGGGATTTCGCTAAGATTGGCGTCAAGAGCTTGCCAGTTGGCAAACAAGAGGGTATCTTCCACAACAAAACCAGTATCAAGGAACTGATTCATAACGGTTTCATGAATCTCTTGATACGAAGCAAATCTATTTGGAGCGTGAACCCCCGTATTTCTGTTCAATCTGACCCCTAGTCTTTAGAAGCGTTAACCAAGTGCAAATCTCAGGAATCTTCAATGCTTGACCAGATTCTAAAGCCTGGAGCATTTCATCCGAAGACATTTTATACCGAGACTCGTACTCTTGGATCTCATCGCCTACTTGTTTTACCCAAGCCTGTCTTTGTTCAGGAGTAGGATTTGTAGCAGCTTGAAATAAAGCATCTACACGTTCCTTCCTCTGAGATTGAGACATGGAAGAAAATTCAGATAGCTTAATCGTGGTCTTATTTACTGCCATAAAGAACCACCATCCTTAACCACAAAATGTTTGTCAACTCTAGTTACAAGATACTTTAGTTAGGATGCATTTTCAGTAATCTTGTGAAAGACTTTACGCTTATGGTGTTTGCTAATTAATGGTCGCCACCCCTCAGGGCAAGGGTTTCAGCCGTCGCCACCCCTCAGTTACCCGTCGCCACGTTGGTCGCCACGTTGGTCCGTCGCCACGTTGGTCGCCACGTTAGTCCGTCGCCACGCTGGTCGCCACGTTGGTCCGTCGCCACACCTCAATTGTTGTACTACAGTTGTAGTGTATGTAGCGGCACCACGTTCAGAATGAGCTACAAGGCGGCTTACCCCTCAGAACGATGGATTGTACTATAGGCGGTATTAGAGGCTTGTTGCTGGCGAGTGTGGCGCGTTGTTTCGTTAGGCAGTTCTCGTCGCCATCATCCCTATCTACTAGTTATGGGAGTATAGCCGGAATATGAATAACCTATATATCGACATGTAATTCTAATATCTCTTATATATATCCGACGTGGCGACGGGTAGACAAAGTTGGTATTGTGGTGCTGACGGTTGGTATAGAGTCCGTAATGTACGAACGCGAAGTATTCAGTGTGTAGTGCTGTACGACAAATGCGACAAGGTGGAGGGGATGGGATGTTTTTGGAAGCGACGAGATGCGATGTTGGATGCGATCGCATGATGCAGTTACGATACGGAAAACCAGTTACAAGAATATCGTCACGGGATGGATGCACATTTGCGGAAGCGACAGGAAACTCGTTATGGAAGTCTAACTAGTTACGACGGAAGATAACGAGATGAGTAGTAACGACTGGCAGACTGAGTATTAAGAATGTTGCGACAGGCTTGACAGTAGCAGAAATCCATGCATAAAACCAGGGTCACAAAGGACGCGGACTTAACTAGTTACGATAAGGTAGTGGAGTGCAGTCAAGGAACATAACTAGTTATTGCAGACATACCAGAGTAGGCGAGGTGTTGTAGTGCGGGGTTGTAAGGATAAAGTCTGAAACCGTTACGCAGCAAGGGGTACGAACGTAACCAGTTACGCATACATGAGGATATACCTTAACCAGTTATTGCAGACATAACGAGATGGCACAACCAGTTACAATAAAACAACGCAGACATAACGAGATAGGTCATAACGTGTTTGTCCGGAAATTAGTTGGAGGTGGGCTTATGCGATCGCCGCTTCGCCCTCCAATCCACTTTCACTGCTTTTACGGCATCGCACTAATGCTTACTGTAACAGGGC
>Ga0049072_1000554_pt1 | contig 26877 bp, 19 predicted proteins | sample FECB27metaG_FD_55053 | JGI IMG/M metagenome (GOLD analysis project Ga0049072, IMG submission 55053) | Cyanobacterial communities from the Joint Genome Institute, California, USA - FECB-27 | ecosystem: Environmental > Aquatic > Thermal springs > Hot (42-90C) > Microbial mats | place: USA...
GCTTCATTCAGATAGCTACGCCAATAGCAGTCAAACTGGCTTAATTAGAAGCAGAGGCAGGGCAACAAATTGCTTCCGTGAGAGTCATACAACAAAGCCGCTATGAAAGGCTTTGTTGTATGAATGGAGGCAATAGTTAGCAACGAGCCAGCAGTGAGTAACTTTGGGATTACCACATCACCTTGCTACCCTGCTCTGGCTCATGTCAAAGATAGTTATCCCTACTGAAGCAATCAAACCGAAAGAAAAATACTGTTTGTCTAATTGGTCAGCCTATAATGAAGGATTAAAACAGCGTGGAAGTCTGACTTTATGGCTCAGTGAAGAAGTAGCTCAGCAGTGGTATTATCAGGGCCAGCAACAGAAAGGCGGCCCCTTCACTTACAGCAATGACTGTATTGTGCTGCTGTTGACCTTGAAAGTGAGTTTTAAACTGGCTTTTCGACAACTGGAAGGCTTTGCTTGTTCATTGATGCGCTTGCTGAAATTGGACTTACGGATCCCCGACTATAGCCAGATCTGCCGCCGACAAAAAGGATTAGCAGTTCCCTTGAGCTTTCAAAAACAGTTGTTGAGCGAGCCCCTGCATCTGGTCATTGACAGTAGCGGCTTGAAGGTCTATGGCGCGGGGGAATGGAAGGTGCGTCAGCACGGGGTGGGCAAGCGCCGCACTTGGCGCAAGCTCCATTTAGCAGTCGATGAGAAAAGTGGCCAAATCCTGGCTCAACGACTCACTGATAAAGATATCAACGATGCTTCCCAGTTGGTTGATTTGGTAGAAGATGTCAGGCAAGCTGGCATTGAGGTCAAGAAAGTGGGGGCCAATGGAGCTTATGACACTTCTGAAGTGTATCAAAGTCTAATCAAAGACCAGATAGAGCCTATCATTCCGCCCAGAGAAAATGCGGCTTGGTGGGTCGACCAGAATGATGGCTTGTTGGACCATCCTCGCAATCGAGCTTTAGAACAGATCGACCAGGGTGGGTTAAATGCCAGCCGAAAGCAATGGAAGCAGCAGTCAGGGTATCACCGACGCAGTAAAGTGGAGAACGCTTTTTTCCGCTGGAAAACCATCCACGGGCCAGGAATGTATGCCCGTAAAATCGATAATCAGCAAACGGAAGCAGCCATCAAAGTGGCCGTATTAAATCGTTTTATCCAGATAGCGGCTCCGATGGCTGTCAAAGTAGCTTAACCATAAGGGCAAAGCTAGCAAGAGCACCTTGAGCGAGACTCATACAACAAAGCCGCTATGAAATGCATTGGCACTTTTCTCTTTCTCTTATCTTTTCTACTCAAAGGCTGGTGCTCTAAACAGTCAGCATTTGAGTTTTACAGCAATCCCATTGATTTGCCTTATGATGAGAGTTTGCAAGTAATGATTGAAAAAACTTTCACGTACCCTAAAAAGCAAAAGCCCTCAAATCTTACGAAATGAGGGCTTTTTTGTGGTCTGTACGGGGGCCAAGCCGTTTTGCTTACCGCTCAACTATCACCTGGTGATTCAGATCAATTTTTAAGCAGCTAACCGAATAATTTCGCTGACAGGATTTCGACAGACCCTTATTGTTGTCCTGGTGCCGGTTAGCAGCTCATTCATCCCCTTCACTTCCCGTAATGACTTCCAGTACCCGGGCAATCGCTTCTAGGAGCGGTGTCTCCAGACGGGGCAGGTTGTCGAGTTGGTCGGGCGTTACCAATGCCCGGAACCGCTCCTCCTCATCGCGCTCGAATCGGACGGGGATCTCTCCGATCGTTACTTCAAAGTGGGGTTGGTACCCCCGCAGCAGGAGCCGGGTCGGAAAAGTCAATTCCTGGTTTTGGTAGGTTACGGGTAGTTCAAAATCACTCATGGAAAAGCGTTTTAGATAAGTAGGTTCCGTTAACATCCGGACCTACCTAAGGGCAATTTACGCCTTTTACTTTGATTCCTGTTGAGAAAAGGCATTCGCAACAGGCACCACTTTTTACATTGATTAGCCTCCGTTTCGTACGTTTCATAGATAAGCGTTCAACTCATCCAGGTGGGAGACCAACAAACTTTCAATGGCGTCCCGGCTATCGGGGTCCGCTTCGGGCTAGCAAAACCGTTACTGGATTGGCGGTGGAAGCCGATCAGACTTTTGTCCGGATGGGTTAGCAGGCCGTTTTCCATCTGCACCGGCAAGTGCGGATAAAAGCAAAACACGGGGCAACCTGGATGGAAAAACGATCGCTGCCCTCGGATGTGAAAAATTATAGTGCTTCTAATCTCAAAATCAACACAAAGAAAGGCCAATGTCTCCCCTCTCAGCAGAAGTTACGATTAGGGCACATCTTTATAGTTATGAGGCATTTAACTCCCCTCCTGTTTTAGGAGGGGCTGGGGGTGGTAAAATGGATAAATTACTGAACACCGATTAACCACCCCTAACCCCTCCTTGAAAATAAGGAGGGGAATTTGACAAACTCACTATTTGTGTCCTAATCGTAGCTCAAAAGGATTGGATATTTGCCTTTTTTCAATCAACTTTTTGTTTGTCAAAAAAGTAGCTGGAAACACTATAATTGCTTTTTTACCCTATTAAATCACACAGGAACAACTTTTTCAATCTACTCCAACAACCAGCCCGTTAACCCCTTTCCCATGAAACATTTCGTAGGTACCTGGTTCGTCTGCCTTTGGCTTGGCTGTTTTCACTCCGGGTGGGCCCAGCAACAAACAATCTGGAAAATCGGCGAAAGCGATAATTCGCCCACCGGCCTGGCCCTGGCCCCCGATGGGTTCAAGCGTTTTCTGGAAGCCGACTTCGGGTACGAAGACCGCTATTTTCTGGTAGGGCATTCGAAGCCCGAAACCGATTGGCCGTACGTATTGCCGGGACCGGTCAACGACTGGGGAGGGACGGGTACGACGGCTGGGATCCGGTCCCATTTCCTTACCCTCTTCTTTGAAATGGATCAAGTTCCCGCCGCCAGTCCCTGGACGCTGGTAGTCGACTTACTGGAAACCGATTCGGCGCAGGCTCCCTTGCTGAAAGTGCTGGTAAATGGCAAAGCCTGGAAGTTTCCGCTGCAGAAAGGTAGGGGCAGGAAAAATCCGGAGGGAGGTTTTGAGAAGGCAGGGGAACAAGTCGTAAAAATTGCCCTGCCGCCGGATCTGATTCGGAACGGAGCGAATGAAATTCAACTCACCAGCCTGGAAGGGGGTTGGCTGGCATTTGACCAGATCCGTCTGGAAGGCCCCTCATTCTCTACCCTGATTACTCCCTCATCCGCGCTGATCCGGGATTGCCAGGTGGCCGACTATGAAACAGAGGCGCCAGGCAAACGGTACCAACCCCTGCTGGTCGATGTGCTGCACGTGGAAGGCAATGCCACGCTGGCCGTCAAGCTGGACGGTAAAACGATTCTGACCCAACCCATTGAAGCGGGCCGCTATCGGCTTGAAGCACCCATGCCGGCCGTCACCCGCTCGCAAGCCAGCCAGTACCAGCTCTATATCAATGGGAAACTACGGCAGCAAGGCCGGGTGCAACGGAGCCGGCAAGCCATTCGGACGCCCGCCGGCTACGTCAATACCCGGATGGGCACGGCGCATTCGCGGTGGATGATTGCCCCCGGCCCCTGGATGCCCTTTGGGATGGTCAAGCTCAGCCCGGATAACCAACCCAGCGGCTGGCAGGCGGGTTACGATCCCACGATTGAGTCGATCGGCACCTTCAGCCACATCCACGAATGGACCATGACCGGACTGGGCACCTTCCCCGTTACCGGCCCTTTGCGTACCCAGGTGGGCGATCCCGGCAAGCCCGAAAGCGGCTACCGCTCTCGAATCGATCCCGGTTCGGAACAGGCTCCCCTGGGCTATTACAAGGTAGATCTGGCCGATTATGCCATCACGGCCGAACTGACGGCCACCACGCGGGCCTCCTTTCAGCGCTATACCTACCACCACGCCGATACGGGGCGTATCATGGTCGATTTTGACCTGCCGACTGAATACGGGTATGCGATCAAGGCCATTCAACTCACCCGCGTCAGCGAACACCGCATTGAGGGCTACAGCGAGCAACTCTCCGAAAACGTGTGGTCGGGCGGCATCAATCAGGCGTATACGGTGCATTTCGTGATGGAATTTGACCTGCCCATCCGCAGCCATGGCGTATGGGTGAATGATGAGATCCGAAAATCCAGCAATCTTAAAGCCGATTCGGTCAGGAATGCAGGCATCTACCTCGAATTCGATACCAGAACCCATCCGACCGTGCAGGTGCGTACCGGCATTTCCTACGTAAGCATAGCAAACGCTGCCCTCAACCTCCAAAGGGAAATCAGCGAGCCGTTTGGCTGGAAGTTCGAAGCCGTACGCCGGCACCAGCAGGCAGTTTGGGACGATTTGCTCGGCCGAGTGAAAATCACCAGCAACGACCAGCGGGAAAAGGAACGGTTTTATACCAACATGTACCGTTCCCTGGCCAGTCGCAACACCTTCAGCGATGTGGACGGACGCTGGCGGGATGCCGATGAAACGATCCGCACCTTCACCAACCCGGATGACCTGGCCCTGGGCTGCGATGCCTTCTGGAATACGTTCTGGAACCTGAATCAGTTCTGGAACCTGGTTACACCGGAATGGTCCAACCGATGGGTGCGCTCGCAACTGGCCATGTATGCGCACAATGGCTGGCTGGCCAAAGGGCCGGCGGGGATGGAATACATTCCGGTCATGGTGGCAGAGCACGAAATTCCCCTGATCGTAGGTGCTTACCAGATGGGCATTCGGCGGTACGATGTCAACCAGGCTTTTGAGGCGGTATACAAGATGCAGACCACGCCGGCCGCCCCGGTGGGCGGGGGACTGGCCGGCAACCGGGATCTGGTCACTTATCTCAAACACCACTACGTGCCCTACGATGAAGGCCGCTTTTCCAATTCGCTGGAATACAGTTTTGACGATTGGACGGTTTCTCAATTCGCCAAAGCGCTGGGCAAAGGGCCGGAATACCGGCAATTCAGGGAGCGCGGGCAGTGGTGGAAAAACGTCATCGATACCACCACGGGTTACGCCCGCATGCGCGACGCCCGGGGAAACTGGCTGGCGGAATTTGATCCGTTTAAGTCAGGTGCCAACGAGCATTACGTGGAAGGAAACGCCTGGCAGCTGACGTTTTTTGTCCCGCAGGACATTCCCGGCCTGGCCCGGCGAATCGGGGAAAAGACGTTCGTAGAGCGATTGGAGTGGGGTTTCAGGGAAAGCGAAAAATGGCGGTTCAACGGCCCCAACGACCAGTACTGGGATTATCCGGTGGTGCAGGGCAATCAGCAGTCCATGCATTTTGCGGCCCTTTTCAACTGGGTAAAAAAGCCCTGGCTTACGCAGCAGTGGACACGCTCCATCCTCAAGCGATATTACGGATACGGGATTTCCAACGCGTACCTGGGCGATGAGGACCAGGGACAAATGAGTGCCTGGTTTGTGATGAACGCGCTGGGACTTTTCCAAATCGACGGAGGAAGCCGACACCAACCGGTTTATGAGATTGGGAGCCCACTCTTTGAAAAAGCCGAAATCACGTTGGGCTCGCGGTTTGGCCGGGGCAAAAGGTTCACCATTCAGGCAAAAAACGCCTCCCGGAAAAACGGCTACGTACAGAGTGCTCTACTCAATGGGAAGCCGCTGCGTACGTTCTGGTTCCCGGCAGCAGATCTGCTCAAAGGAGGCGAACTCATCCTGGAGATGGGGCCCACTCCCAATCACGTATGGGGTACGGGTGAACTGCCACCCACGGAATAATACGCATTGGAAGTCAGGCCCGGTGTAGAATAAGGCTCGCCGTTGAACAGCGCTTCCCACGACCAACTACGAAAGGTTCAACCTGGCCAGAGATCGTTGCGTCAATCCTTTTCTGTTCTTCTGTTGCTTTTTCGGACTCACCATCCTCCTAGCAGGTTTGCTAACAGTCTTACACGGTACCAGGACTTCAAAACAACCTCAGTGACTTCTGTGTGCCCGTTGTGGGTGCAGGGTGTGAAAAGTTTGCGCAAGTTTTGGTGAACCGAAGAAAGGGAATGGATAATTGTATACATTCGGCTTCCTAAACCATGTCTACCTATGCACTTTTCACACTTGGGCCGCGCCTGTTTCAATTGGGTGGCGTTCATTGTTTTTACGTTCCTCATCGCCGCCTGCAACGATTCGAAGCCCACCTCACCAGAAGCGAAGCTGGCCTTCAGCCGGGTTATTCCCAAGCCGATTTCGGCCAACGCGACCGGGAAAACATTTCTCATTACCGAACATACCACCATTGTTGCCGATACGTCTTCAGCCGAACTGCGCAATGTGGGGAATTACCTGGTCGAAAACCTTAAAACGATTACGGGCCTATCCTTAAACGTGGTATCGAAAGCAGAAGAGGGTGCGATCCTTTTGACGCTGGATGGCCCGGCTTACCTCGGAAACGAAGGCTATGAATTGCAGATTGATGAAAAGCAGGTGAAAATTACTGCCAACCAACCCGCTGGGGTGTTTTATGGCATCCAGACGCTGCGCCAGGTCATTGCCGATAAAAATGAGAATGCGCCACGCAACGAGTGGGAAATAGCAACCGGCACGATTACCGATCATCCTGAGTATGCCTGGCGGGGCTCTATGCTCGATGTGGCGCGTCATTTTTTCCCCGTGCAGGATGTGAAGCGTTACATCGACCTGTTAAGCTATTATAAGATCAACATCCTGCACCTTCACCTGAGTGATGATCAGGGCTGGCGCATCGAGATCAAATCCTGGCCCAACCTCACTGCCATCGGTGGCCAGAGTCAGGTGGGTGGAGGCAAAGGCGGCTTTTACACTCAGGAGCAGTACAAGGAAATTGTCGCTTACGCCCAGAGTCGGTTCATTACGATCGTTCCCGAAATCGATCTGCCGGGGCACACCAACGCCGCCCTGGTTTCTTATCCGGGTGAACTTCTGCCGGGCCCTCCCATCAAACTCGAAGCCGGAGAAAAGCCGCGTCCGGTGGCAGGTCAGCCGCACATTGGTACCGAGGTGGGATTCAGCACGCTGAGCCTTCAAAAACAATCGACCTTTCAGTTTGTGAATGATGTGATCCGCGAAATCGCTGCCATCACGCCCGGCCCCTACTTCCACGTGGGCGGAGACGAAGCACAAGTAACGAAGAAGCCTGACTACATCGAATTCATCAATCGTTTCAAAGAGATTGTGAAAGCCAACGGAAAGACCATGATCGGCTGGGAGGAAGTCGCTCAGGCCAATCTGGACTCTACGCACATTGTTCAATACTGGCATTCGCGCGATTACGCCAAGATGGCGGTAGAAAAAGGAGCCAAGATCCTTTTTTCCCCTTCTACCAAAGTGTATCTCGACATGCAATACGACTCGACGTCGCGCATCGGCTTACATTGGGCCGCCTATATCGAAGCGGATTCGTCGTATCAGTGGGATCCCGCCAAACTGGTTCCTGGCATCGGGCGCGAGCAGATCATCGGGGTGGAAGCACCGCTCTGGACGGAAACCGTAGTGACGATGGACGACATCGAATACCTGGTATTTCCGCGATTGCCTGGCGTAGCCGAGATCGGGTGGACACCCGCTTCCTCCAGAAACTGGGACGATTATAAAGTACGACTGGCCAACCACGCCAAACCCTGGAAAGCCCTGGGAATCGACTTTTATCGATCGCCCAAAATAGAATGGGCCGATGCCACCAAACCTAATTGAGAAAAAATCCCGCTGCCTGCGGGATTTTTTTTGAGACGACTACTGGTAAGCGCGTAAGCTGATCGTGGTGAGGCGAATGGCCGGATTGAGAAGGTGAAAGCGCCAGGCAGTCACCACATCCTCAACTTTTGTTTGGCAAGACTTTTTTGACCAGCGCAACGATTTTCTCGATCACAAACCCGATCATCAGCCCGGCAACTGCACAGGCCAGGGCCTTGGTCAACCAGGCCACTACCGGCATTTTGGCAAGGGCGTGTTCCAAGTCGTGCAGTAAATGGCTGGTAAACGGAATGCCGTGGGCAATGATCTCCGCCCCTACCCACAGCATGGCTGCCGTACCTACGTAACCCAATATGCGTAGGAAGTGAGGCATAAACTTTACCATACTACGCCCCACTTTTTTTGTAATGGGATGGTTTTTTTCCTTGGCCAGGTGTACTCCTATATCGTCTGCTTTCACCAGCAAACCCACAAATCCATATACGGCAACGGTAATAAACACCGCCACGGCCAGCATCACCACAATCTGATTAACGATTGTCTGGCCGGTTACCTGACTATACGCAATGGCTATAATTTCTGCCGACAAAATAATGTCCGTGCGAACGGCGCCGGTAACGCGTTGCTCTTCCAGTTCCTCCGGGGTAATTATTTTCACCTCTTCCCCCTCAGAAGGTCCTTCGTGGTGTTTGCTAAACATGGAGTGCACTTTTTCGTACCCTTCAAAACACAAGTAGGCCCCCCCTACCATTAAAATAGGCGTAATGGCCCAGGGCGCAAAGTACCCCAGCAACAAAGCCGCCGGACTTAGGATCAGTAGTTTATTGATCAGCGATTTTTTGGCAATCCGGAAAATAATGGAAAGTTCCCTGGATGGATCGAGGCCTACGACGTATTTAGGTGTAACTGCCGTATCGTCAATCACGATACCCGAAACTTTTCCGGTCGTTTTAGCAACCTGTGCCGGTACGTCATCCAAACTGGCAGCGCTTGCTTTTACCAAAGCGGAAATATCATCTAATAACGCAAAAAATCCTGAAGCCATATTTTATAAGTTTCTACTTCATTTTCGGTGTAAAATCGCTCAACGTGCTTACTCCTTTCAATCGGGCAGCAATTTACGGGTAGCTTTTTAATTAATATGAGTAGTTATTGAAACCGGAAGGTTAATCCATTCAGCTCCTACTCATCTTCTAAATTTATTATACTGAAAGGTCAATCGTGGTGGACAGCGTAAGGCCTTCTATGTTCTGGGTCAATTGACGCATCCGGTAAATTCGTTCGGTTGGGGTATCCTGCCTTTGGTCCGGGGGACAATGGAAGTCGCCAAAGGAAGCCTTCACCTGGTAGCCCAGCCGTTTGGCCACGTGAAAGGTTAAGGGTCGCCATCCCCAGCCAATGGCAGGTTCCAGTTTCCGGAGGTAGGGTATGAGTTCGCGATTGAGTAAAAAGGGACCGTACACATAATCTACCGGTTCTCTGATGATCTCGGCGCAGCAGTGATTGATGGTGGTTTCGGTCATTTGTTGGAAAACCGGGAAGGAGGCGAATCCCGCAGCAGTGCGTGAGGCCAGCCATACGCCCAATTGCTCATGGGCCTGGATGTCTGCCAAGAGGCCAGTCAGGTGTTGCGCAAAGAAATCGGCTTTGTCGGGTTCGGTGTAAAAGACAAACGGCCTGCCTCCTTCGTAAGCCGCCAGCAAACTGGTATGCGTTTGCAACCAGACGCCCCGTTGGTGCGACTCCTGCAAATGGAACTGAGGAAATCCATGAAGAAAATCCAGAAAGGATTCCCCGGAACCGGCATCGGTGATGTAAACAGGAATGTGCAGTTGTGCAAGCCATTCCAGGGCCTTTCGTAAGGTTGCCTCTTCCTGGGCGTTTCGGGCCCAGGTAATGGTTGCCACAGAAACGTTGTTTTGATCCATCGCTTGGCTTGGGATAACTATGCGGCATCATACGGGAAGCACACCGAACAGTTACAAGGATACGGAACTTTGCATTTTTTTGTGGCCGCTTTGATGAAAAGCGATTGGCGTGTCGAGCATATTTTCCAATCAACCAAAGTGAGGCCAAACAATTTCTCGGAGGTGCAAATCCCCGGCTGGTTCCAGTTGGTAAAGGATATTTTCCAACTGAATCTGCGCGGTTCCGTTTGGGAGGGTAAGCCAAAAAAACTCCCCAATCCTGCCTCCTGATAAAGTAGCAGCCATTGGCACAAATACTGAAATTCGATTTTGGGTAACTTTGAAAACCGTTCGCACACACAAACGCCAGCTCCTGGTCGGCCTGCCACCCATTGCAACCTTAGTAAAATGGCTGATTTTACTGGGCGATTCCCAGCTTTTTCAGAACATCCTCTTTACGGTACCGGCTTATTTTGTAGGATTTACCATTCCTGGTTTTGATTCGAAATGCGTGATTGAAATCCGATTCCAGGGATTGAATCCGGTCGATGTTCAGTATAACCGACCGGTGAACGCGCAGGAATTGCGATGGATCCAACTGTTCCTCCAGGCTGTTTAAAGACGCTCTTATCAGGTGCTGGTGCCTGCCTTCGTAGATGATCACGTAGTAGTCATTGGCCTCGATGGAATCAATCGCCGTTACGTCCACGAACACGGTATGACTCCCTTTCTTCACAATTAACTTTTTGAGGTACTGCCTGGGTAGCATTCCGGTAGGGGGTGACCATTCGGCGAACAGGGGGGTAAGTGGCTGCTGCACCCGGACACTTTTCTTCTCCTGCACTACTTGTTTCACCTTGTTGAGTACGGTAAAGAACCGTTCATTTGAAAAGGGCTTGAGCAGGTAATCCACGGCGTTTACCTCAAAGGCTTTGAGGGCGTACTGGTCGTAGGCAGTGACGAACACCACCAGGGGAAGTTCATCGGGCTTGAGGGCTTCGATGAGTTGAAAACCCGTTTTACCCGGCATCTGCACATCCAGAAACAGCAGCACCGGACGGAGGGCCTTGATTACCGGAATGGCTTCGGCTCCGAAGGCATCCGAAGGCAGGACTTCGATGGCCGGGTCAGTCGCCAGCAGCCGGTTTACGCCTTCCCGGGCCATTGGCTCGTCGTCAATCACGAGTGCGCTGATTTTTTCCATTATTTCTCCCAAGTAGGTGTCCACACCGGAAGTGCCGCAAAGGCAGTCGGCAGCACAAATTCGACCCGGGTACCCGAACTGTCCTCCCGGTTGCTGCACGTAAAACGGTATTGCTGATGGTACTGGGCTTGCAGGCGGTCGGCTACGTTGCGCAGGCCAAGGCCGCCTTCACGGGAGGGGTGCTCTGTAAGCCCGCTTCCGTTGTCTTCGACCCGGATGTACAGCTTTTCCGACTGGCAATAGGCTTGAATGGTGAGTTGTGCATCCCTTGTTTTCCCGCTCAACCCGTGCTTTAGGGCGTTCTCTACCACCGGCTGCAGGAGCATATCGGGAATGAGGCACGCTTCTGCCTCATTCGTCAGTTCAATCCGGTAGCGGAACCGGTCCCCGAAACGCAGGGCTTCAATGGATAAGTACTTCTCCAGGAACGAGATTTCCTCGCGCAGCGGGACCAGGTGGACCTGCCGGCTGTCAAGCACCGACCGCAACAAATCCCCCAGTTTGGCCAGCACTTCCACTGCCTTCGTCCCCTCGTCCTTTCGAATCAGCATACTGGCCGTATTGAGTGTGTTGAAAAGGAAATGCGGCTGGAGTTGCACCTTCAGCGCTTCGAGCCGGGTCTCCGAAAGCGATTTTTCCAGCCGGAGTTGTTCGGATTTTTTGGTCTGCAGCTGGTGATAAAACGCAAAGGCATACCCAAGGGCCGCTACGGCAGCGTAGATAATGAGTTGCATAAACAACCAGCCGTAGGAGAAATGCTGCAGGTAACCCACCAGGGACAGCCAGTCGGTTTGCCCCGAAAACACCGACCGCGACAAAGCCAGTAAGCCAATGTGCAGCAAGCCCAAGCCAAGGGCTACCGGCAGGTGCAGCCGGAGTAGTACCCGGAGCCGCCGGCCGGGCACAAGTGGGTTTTTATGCACCAGGTACAACACCCAGGGAGAATACAGCCCCCAAAGCAGGAAGTTGGGCAGTTGGTCCACCAGGGTGCCTAAAAAGCTGCACTGGATGCCCTGAAGCGTGTACAGTAAATAGTTCTGCGTGCCATACAGCAAGCCTACAACTACCCAGCTAAAGAGAGTATACCGAAAAATGCGCCACTGGAGCAGGAGCATGACAGGAGGTGGTAAATACTTCTTCAAGGTACTATTCTTCGGGCAAATCTACAATCCCTGGTCCTCATACCCCGGCTTTTACAGCGATGGGAAGCGTGCGGAACCGCTGACCGGTAGCGGCGTAAAGGGCGTTACACAAGGCGGGTATTACCGGCGGCAGCGACACTTCGCCCAGTCCCATCGGGTGCTCCTGGCTTTCTACAAAGTGGACCTCAAGGCTTCTGGGCGCTTCTGGCATCCGTAAGAGGGGATAGTTGTCAAAGCTGCTTTCCTGTACCCGCCCTCCTTCAATGTGAATGGCTCCGTGCAGGGCTACGCTGAGTCCGTCGATAATGCCACCTTCCACCTGCGCAATTGCCCCGCTCCGGTTGATGATTCGTCCGCAGTCCAATGCGGCGACCACCTTTTCAATCCGGATAGTGCCGGGCGAAGGCATGGAAAGCCAGATCACTTTGGCCGCGTAGGACCCAAACGTGAAGTGCTGGGCAAAACCGCGAAACACCCCCTTGGGCAGCGGCAGGTACCAACCCGATTTTTCCACTACCAGTTCGATTACCCTTCTCATTCGGGCGGTGCTGAAAAGTTTGTCGCCGTAGGTATTCTGGGCAATGATCCGGTCTGATTTGCCCAGCAGGTCCAGTTGGAAATCGACCGGATCCCTACCCGCCAACGCAGCTAGTTCATCCAGAAACGACTGCAAGTAAAAAGCCGTCACATTGTGACCCGGTCCGCGCCACGCGCCCAGCGGTATGTTGGTAGTTACCCAGGGGGCGTATACCCTGAAATGGGGTACGAAGGCCGCCGGAAAGCTGTCGCCCCAGAAGAACCCCGTGGCCCGGGCTTCCCAGGTCAGGAGCTGGTTGCGGTCGTCCAGGCCGGCCTTCAGCTGGCAGATCCCTTTGGGATTGTAGTGGTCGTGGGCAAAGTCGTCCTCCCGGGTCCAGACCACTTGCACGGGCTTGCCAATGGCTTTGGAAACCAGTATGGCTTCGGCCGCGTAATCCGTTTCCAGTCTTCGTCCGAACCCTCCTCCTACCCGCGTCATCGTCACGTGGATCTTTTCGGCGGGGATACCCGTGAGTCGGACGGCTTTTTCGCGGACGGCTTGCGGCACCTGGGTAGGCCCTATCAGATCCACCCGGTCGGCCTGCACGTGCGCTGTGTAATTCATCGGCTCCATCGTAGCGTGCGCCCAGTACGGTACTTGGTAGGTTGCTGCGTGGTGTTTGGTGCTTCGCAAAAACGCCGTTTCCACATCCCCGTCGTTTCGCTTGGGAGTACTGGTAGGGCTGCGCAGGGCATCCTCCATTTGTTGCGCAATGGTGGCGTCCGATTCGGTTTCCCCACCGGCGAAATCCCAGGTTACCTGCAACGCTTTTTTCCCCTGCAAAGCGGCCCAAGTGTTGCTAGCTACCACGGCTACGCCGCCCAGCGTGGAATCCTTTTCGGGTGAGGTGATTTCCACTACCTGAACTACCCCTGGTACTTGCAGGGTTTTTGCCGCGTCAAAGCTTTTTACCTTGCCCCCAAATACCGGGCACCGTTCCAGCGTTGCTATCAAAGTGCCGGCAGGTCGGGCGTCGATTCCGAACAAGGCTTTTCCGGTCACGATGTTGGGATTTTCCACGCCGGGTACCGCTTTGCCAATGAGGGTAAAGTCCCTGGGGTCTTTCAGGTGCGGAAACTCAGGGACGATGACCTCTCGAATGGATTCATCGACAAGCTGGGCGTAGCTCCACTGCTGATCCGTGCCGCGTCGGTGCACCGCCCCTTTGTGGGCGTAACATTCCTCGAAGGACACCTGCCAGCGTTTGGCAGCGGCTTCCACCAGCACCTGCCGGGCCGCGGCACCTGCCTTGCGCAGGGTTTCGAAGTGGTTGCGCATGGCGCTGCTGCCGGCAGCCACCTGCTCCTGAAAACCACTGTTTAACGGGGCCTGTTGCACCTCTACATCCTGCCAGTTAACTTCCAGTTCTTCAGCAATGAGCATCGGTAGCGAAGTCATGACCCCCTGACCGATCTCCGGGTTTTTTGCCTGAATAATGACTTTGCCGGTATTGCTAATTTTGATGAACAGGTTGGGTTCAAAAATGACCTCCGGCGCTGCTCCTGTTGGTTTTACAGCTTTGCCCAGGGCGAGTTGCACCCCAATCAACAGCCCTGCGCCGGCCAGACTGCTTATCTGAATGAACTGCCGGCGTCCCATTGTGCCGGCGTGATCCCGGTTGCGGCGGGGAAAAGCAGGATGGCTTTCGGTAGTCATTGATTGCCTCCTTTCTGAGCGGCCAGTTGAATGGCTTTCCGGATGCGCAGGTAAGTACCGCACCGGCACAGATTCCCGGCCATCGCCACGTCGATATCGGCCTCACTGGGCTGTTTCTTCCGGGTCAGCAAAGCGGCCGCCGCCATGATCTGACCCGCCTGACAGTATCCGCACTGGGGCACATCGGCTGACAGCCAGGCCTTTTGCACGGGATGAGTGCCATCCGGAGAAAGCCCTTCAATGGTAGTGATCCGGCCTTTGGCTGCGGCACTGACCGGCAACTGGCACGAACGGACGGCATTGCCGTTGAAGTGAACCGTGCACGTACCACAAAGCCCCCGGCCACAGCCGTACTTGGTACCGGTGAGACCTATTTCATCGCGGAGTACCCAGAGCAGGGGGGTATCTGGGGCAGCCGTAACCGTATACTTTCGGGTGTTAATGAGCAGTGACCAGGTGGACATAGGGATGGAGTTTGGCTTTTCAAGTACCACCCCAAGAAGCACCTCACTTAGCTGGGATCAAAGGGAAATGCAGCCAATGGTCAAGACTTTGCAGGGAATGGTTCTTTGTCTGGCTACAATCAAAAGTCCATCCAGCCATTTCAAATTTCAAGAAGAATTCAAAGCGTGGCAAAGTGAGCAGGCAACGCCACTCACCAACGGCAACTAGCCATCAGATCGGAGAGCTTAAAGGCGTTATGAGGACAGACAAGGAAAAATAAGGACTCTCCCTGGGTTGCCCAGTCTGATTTTATCCATTGATGGGTAACATCTGGCAGGTAAATTCTTTTAAATTAACAGTGGAGTATCATTCGTTGGTCTAGACTTTTCACAAGCGGTTTGTCACTTTTTGGCATTGCCCGGGGGCCCCGCCCCAAAAAGTAATCCCGGCCGCTCCGGCGTACCGGGGGAACCGCAAAAAGGTCTAGCGGGGCCGCCGCCCGGCGTGGCGACGCCCGGCCTGTCCAATGCTTCCTTGCTCAAGGCTGACGCGCCCCTCGCTGGACAGGCAGGCCAGCACTCCAAAGTGGATAATCTTTAAAAAAATGACTGATTCTATTTGTCATTAGCACGATAGGAGGAATCGATTCTGTACGGCTAAAATAGATTCCTATCGTGCTAATGACAGCTACTAGTTAAACCTACTTACTTTACACTGTAATGGGTAACATCTGGCAGGTAAAAGTGTGTGATCTGCCAAAGCCACGTACTCCACCGAACGTTTACCAGGTAATCAGCAACAAACGTATGGCTTACAAACGGCGCTAAAAATGAACAGGTCTGAATCAGTAGCTGATTCAGACCTGTTCATTTTTAGCGCCGTTTATTTTACTAAATTCTTAAAAGCGGATCCAAAAATCAGATAACTGGTATTACCGGCAATTGTGCCCTCGTTTTGTCCCCAGAAAAATGGCCAGTCATCATAGTTTTCAAAGTGGTCGGGTTTTCTGAATAAAACGCCCGGAGCCACATTGCCCGGAATAAAGGAGAAATCGGCCCGGTTGTTACCATAAAACATGGCTTTGGGACGCGTGGCACCCACCGTTGCCACAAACGAATAATTGTGATACGGATGGCAGCCAAATAACCAGTTGGTGACCTTAAAGGCATGGCTGGCGTCAATAACGTCCGGGAAATATTTGTTGGCAAAACACAGCGTGGTCCCAAACATCGTAATTCCTCCGTTACCAGCCCAGTTGCCCAGGCCGATGGGTACTCCGTACGGATTGTCCTTTTCAAGCCCTTTGATGTAATCATTGTACTTTACCACATAGGGGCGCAACTTTTCCTTGAAGGAGGCGTCCATGTGTGGTATCGCATTCAATGCGGTCAAGAGGGTGAAATTAACGCTACGATCAAGTGCAGGCCATAACAGTTCCTGAAATTGATTGTTGTATTGTTGCTCCCCCGTTGCAATATACAGTTGAAGATTGGTGCCAATATTTGCATACCGGCCCCAGCGTGAAGTGTCTTGTGGCTGATTGGCAAGCAATTCCGTTGCCTCCCTGAGGAGTCTTTTTGACTGTTGCAACGCTCTTGCCGAAAGATCGTCGTTATACCCCTTCAACGCCCGGCTGGCGGCGGCAAAGGTGGTGGCCGCACTGAGATCGAGGCCGGGATTGCGGCTGGTAAATGCCCACAAATCATCCTTCACGCCACTGGATCGGCCGTCGGGGGCTACTTCGTAAGGGCCCAGGTTCGGATTGTACGGGAGGCCGTCGGTCAAGGAGGCGGCATCACCCAGGTGATGGTAATTGTCCAGCACGGAGTTGGAGAGCGTTTGCGTCATATGGCCGACAATCTCGGCCTGCGCCACCAGGTTCAGGGTGCCGTGTTCGATAAACTGCAGTACGTCGGGCGTTCCATCGGGCCGGTGCAGATCCACGTACCGCTGCTTCTGGCTCACAAACGTCTGATCGCGCAAGGGTTTGAAATACTCCCAGGTCTGTACGAAGTTCTGCACTACGTTGATGTTCGCTCCGGTCTCGATATCAAAATCGCCGGCGTCGAAAAAACCACCGACGTTCAATCCGGGGATCAACTCAAGTGCTTTATACTTGGTATCGGTGTTGGGTCCCTGCGCGTGGAGGTCGAAGTGGTCGGTGTTGGGCGGTGCCTGGCGATACCCCTCTTTAAAGGGTTCGCCGTGCCATACGCGATACGCCTCGTTGACGAACATGTGATCCATGTGGATGGGAATCCATATATCGCTGGTGGCGTCGGTGATCTTTTCGTAAACATTGTTTTCTATTAAGAAATTGTTCGTCTTGAAATTCCCGTACTGGATATAGTAGATGCCCGGCGCTTTGACGGACGTAAAATCGAACTTTACATAGTTGTATTTAAAGTAGTTGCCCCAGGGTACGATTTTGCCGTTGAATGCTTCGGTAACATTGCCGTCGTTGCCCACTTTGAATAAGGAAGCTTTGGGCAGGGGTTTGTCTGTCTTGTCGAGTTCAATAACTGCCACTTTGGGTTGCGAAGGGAGGTAGCCCACTTGAGAAAAACCGATGTTCGGCTCCCTTATCCACCCTTTGACGGCATTGGGTTCCACGGTCCAGGTCAGGACCTTACCGGTTTTTCCGGCCGGAAGTTTACTCCGAACCACAAACCAGCCGTTTTGCGCCAGCATCCGTCCGTCGAAAAGCATCAGATCGGCATCCGGCGAAGTGATTTTGACCAGACGGGAAGGTTCATCGGGTGCCAGCAGAAAGGTGCGTCCGGTTTCGAGCGGGAGCGGATCGATGAATCTGCCGGTCCCCCGGTCGTCGGAAGTGTTGTACCCCTTGAACTGCTTTGGTTTTTCACTGTTGGGCCTGGTCGTGGTGTTCCCCACCACGTAGCGCGGGAACCGGTTGTAACGCCCATCCATCAGGTAGGCCTTTGCCCAATACTGCGAGGGGAGAAACTCCAGGTTAAATCCGGCTGCCCCTTCCAGGGCTTTGGGAACGGGTTTATCCAGGTAAACCGCGATCTCCACCCCTTTGCCCTTCGCCGTGACCACTACCCGGGAGCTAAAATCATAGTCTTTATAACTCAATGTAGCCTCAATGGATTTTGACGCACGGTCTACTTTTCGGTTGGAGACATCCGGAACCAGGTCCCACTGCTCCGGCGTATTGGAAAGCCGCACTGCCCCCCCTTGCGCGGTGCGGACACCGTGGTGAATCAATTCGATACCGGCGTTCTTCTCATCGTTAAAACCTCCGGTAAACAGGTTGTTGTACACCAGGACGTTGACCCCTTGCGTCTCGAAGTACTCCAGCTCATTGAGTTTTAAATCCTGGCCCGAAGCGTAATTGGATACCGCTAATAGTAGCGCTACCAGTGATAATAACGTTTGTTTTTTCATGTTGATAAAAATAAATTGCAGTTGACTGGTTGCTGACAGGGAAGACTAAAACCAATGATTCTTAGCTATTTACAAAGCTGTATGTTGTCATAAGTTTTTGAATACAAGCGTGTTACAATGAAACAATAAGGCTGAACCATTCAAGAACAGCGTGAATAAGGTAAGGTCTATTGAATGGGTTTAATGAAATGCATCAACGCTCGATCGTGGTTGTTTACGATTCGGCATTGGGTATCAAAATACATCGTGGCACCAGCTGCTACGGTATAAGGCTCCCACTTTGGCAGCTTGCCATCGACATTAGGATCACCGGTTCTGGCAAAGTTTAACCAGGCCGAACTCATTTTGTCGGCCAGTTCACGCGCTTCTGCCGAAGTTCCGGTCCAGTCTGGTTTCAGATCCACATTATTGAACGCCAACGGAATGTCCAGGCCATGAAAAGATCCCTTTGACGCGCTGTCGACCGGACTTTTCCACGCCAGGAAATAGCTGTACAGGGGAGCACTTGCCTGTTTTACCCGGGCATCCGAGGCCATAATCGTAAAAGGTCGGAAGACCGTATCGACCGAGAGCAGATCCTGAGGCGTAAAATCGGGATAGGTCTTGGCGTAAAGCGCAATAAATTGGTCGGTTCTACCCTTGTATACTTTAGCCAACCGTTCCCTGGCCTGTTCTTTCGTCAGGTTTTTTTCGGCGTAGGCCGTGGGCATCAGCTCATTCAGCGTGGTTCCCATCAGGAGCGGTATACCTTCTGATATATTGGCAAAGCCCGGACTAAACGGTTGCTGGAGCAGCACTTCGCCATCAGCCGAGGGAGCAAAGCCGAACATTTTTGGAGATCCGGGTATCCGAGGTCCGGATATCGCCACAATCGCGTCACTTCCAGCTTTGACCAGGTGCTGGTAGGAAATGGTGTCGAGTTTTTCTACCTCCGCTGGCGTAAGATTTAAATTCTTGAGGACGGCTAAGCCCAGTGTCTGGGACTTTTCCTTCGTCATTACATTGACAAGGGTGCCACTTTGAATGATTGCCTTATGAAATAATCCTTTTGCGGAAGGCATACACATCAGGGTTCCGACTTTGCCCCCGCCTCCTGACTCACCAAAAATGGTTACGTTGGAAGGATCACCGCCAAAATTTTCTATGTTACTTTTGACCCACTCCAGGGCTTTTACAATGTCCAGCATACCCACATTGGCCGATTGTGCGTATTTCGGGTCTACGCCGGACAAATCAAGAAAGCCCAGAATATTCAACCGGTGATTCACCGACACCATCACCACATCGCCTTTTTTGGCCAGCGCTTTTCCATCGGTCATTGGATCACTGCTGCTGCCCACATGAAACCCGCCTCCGTGCAACCAAAACATCACGGGACGTTTTTTTCCGTCTGCTGTGCCCGGTGTCCAGACATTTACCCGAAATAGCTCTTTTTCATTCTGGAGCGAATCATCAATCCAGGGCACGATTTGTTTCGCTACCGGTCCAAAGCTGGTGCATGCGCGAACGCCTTCCCAGGTTTCAGGATCCTGCGGCGGCATAAACCGTTCCGCCCGGGCATACGGGATTCCCTTAAAAATAAACAGGCTGTCCTCGTTACTGCCGGAGACATCGCCAGAAGTGGTTTTAACAATCGCTTCCTGATGTTCGTTTTTTTGTTTTTGTGGGCTACACCCAGTGAAAAATAAGCCGGCGACAATCAGGAAAAGGGAAATAGAGGGAATAAAAAATTTCATGTTAAAACCGATGCGTTTGGTTGAATGAAGGTTTGATCCGGACTAAGCTTATTTAATATTTTTTCGATCTACTTTCCAGAGCGGATTTTTTGAAAGCTCTCCGGGGTTTCCACTGAATAGTTTGCCTGCCTCCGTGTCCTTCTTCAGTTGCCACTCAAACCACGCGGTGGCGACTTTCGCAAATTCTCCGCCGTGCGGCTTTCCATAGGTTCCGCCGTGACCAACATCCATATTGGCTACGAACACCGGAACGTGGTTAATGCGATTGAAGTCATCCATCCCATTGGCATAGGCGATATCGGTTTCTCCGCCCAGCAGATAAAGAGTTGGCGTATGGATCCTGTCCAAGTGATCCTTCGTGAGCGGAGGCATACCGGGCATGCCTCCGCCAGGATTACCCAGAATTCCGCTGTTGCAGATCACAGTCGTGGTAACGCGGGGGTCGGGAGCCGTCTCGAGCGCCTGGAGCCCGCCACAGGACATACCACTCACGGCTATTGCTTTGGTGTCCAACCTGCCGTAATACGGACTGGCTTTGTCCTTGTTCTGCGCAATGGCCCAATTGATGGCATCCGTCATTTGAGAAGAGGTTGACCGGTCGCGGGTCCGCTCACCTTCCTGCGGCATCGGACCAATGGCAATGACCAAAAAGCCATGAGACGCGACTTCCGACAAAAAATTGATGTGTTCCCAGGGAGAATTGGCGCAGGCACCATTGCCCCACGCAATGATCGGAAGTTTACTTTTCCTGGTAGCCGCGTTTAAGTCGGACGGTTTGAAAATGGTATGCGTCGGGAGCGAACTTTCCGAAACCATCACGGCTTTGAAAGGTCCCGTTCCTCCGTCCTCCACCACCCGTGAGGTCGGTTTTGAGGCAGGCGTCTCCTGGGCCGATGCTGGATTTGAAAAATAAAATCCGGTGCCTATCAGTAAAGCAAGTAGCGAGTAGGTTCTTTTCATAGTCGTATCAGAAGAGTGGTAATTTTTGAGTTCAACGGGCATTAGGGGATGCAGAATCGAGGTCAGTGCGCCTTAAAATTCCATTTGGAATTGTCGCTGTTCATATCAAATTGCTCCAGGGTGGGTGTACTATCTCCGGAAGAGACCAGCGCCCACTTTTCTTTTGCATTCGGCACTCTCTTGGGCATGATCCGGTACGTTCCATCCGTCAGCTGGTCGATTCGCCACAGTTGTTCCGGTGCTCCGGTAAAGGTGGGAACCGTAATCAGTTCCGCTTCGGCGGTGGCCGCCAATGCGCGATCGGTACCGGCTATGACTATTTTATAATAGGGCCCTCCCAGATACCCGCCTGCGTCCGGTACCGCCGTAATCGTCCACTTCTGGTGGGGACGGAACATATAATCGCCGATTCGTACGCCAATGTTTCCGGTGGGCCAGGTATGGATGACATCCTTCAATTCCTGGGAGGGAATGGATTTGATCGGCTCATCTGCCGGGACATTGAACCGCCTTTCGTAGGGCATGCGGACAAAATCAACGACCAGTTCCAAGGCGTACCCCCGGCGTTCGGATTCAATTTCGTACGTCCCTTCCTTGAAAGGATCGCCCGCTACCGGCCATCCGTTTTTCCAGAGCAACGGACGAATGCCCAGTACGCTGCGTCCGCTCTGATCCAAATCGGCTTCGTAATGGAGGGACATTTTTTCAACACCCTCTTCCAGCACGAACCGTCCAAAATGGCCGGGCCCGTTCACTCTTCCGCCCGCTGCCACAACCATTTTGCCGCCCCCTTTTAACATCTCCCTTCCCATATTGTCCAGGTAAGGACCGGTTACTTTCCGGGAGCGACCTACCACAATATTATAGGTGGAGTTGGGGCCATCGCAGCAGGTTCCGTGGGTACCCAGCAGATAGTACCAGCCATCCCGGTACATCAACGCAGTGGCTTCGCAATCAATGGCTATATCAATTGCTTTATTTCCTTCCTTCCGTTTTCCGGTTTTGGGATCCAGTTCTATCAGTCGAATGAAACCGAAATAGGTGCCGTAGGATAACCATAACCGCCCATCGGTTGGATCCAGCAGCAGTCCGGGATCGATGGCGTCATTGTCTTCGATGCCATCGGATTCGGCCACGACTACCGCTTCGGTATACTTAAAATCGGGAGATTTCGGGTCCAGCGTTTTGTTCCACATGGTCAGGATTCTCCCGTTGTGTCCGCCCCCCAATCCACCACCCGTTGCACCGTAGGCAATCAGGTAGCGGTCTCCGATTTTTACTACATCCGGAGCGGCCCCTCCGCCCGGTCGTTCTGCCCCACCGTTCCAGGTCCAGCCATCTTCAGATATCAACCCGCCTCCCCGCGTGCCAAATGTATAGTACTTTCCTTCGCATTCCATGAGGGTGGATGGATCGTGGATAAAGGGTTTTCCCACTTGTGCGATGGCAGTGGCGGTTACACCACACGATAACAGAGCCATTGCACCAATCAGTTGCATTCTTTTTCCCATAAGCACTCCAGTTCCGATACAGTTGAGATTATCAATAGGAAGACTACTTTTATTCGTAGCTAATTGTGAGGTCTTTGATAGGTGCCCTTTTTTCATCCAGAAAGCGAACGCAGAAATCACTCATTCCGGGACCATTGATGACCGCGCCCCGGATGATATTTTTTCCTTTGTTCAGGGTTAGACGGGTAGAGACACCATCGTCCATGACCATCCGTCGGTCGCCGGAAAGCAGCAGGGCTTCGTTTCCATTCAGCCACCACATAGATGCTGAATTTGACCCTACTGCCATGCGTACATTCTTCATTTCCCGCGGACTGTCGACCACGGTTACCGCCCAGAACAGCACGCCGTAGGTCTCTTTATGCAACCCGTAGGCGAAACGAAAGAGCTTAACATTGAAATTCCGGCTCTCCAAAGCGTGCCACGTGAGCTCCTGTTCGCCCACTTTTACCTTTTCACCATCTTTGGGAAGCACCGTGAACTGGTTGGGGAAGTATTCGGTGGCGAAGGCAGTTCGAAGGTAGCTATCGGTAAAAACCGTGTTGCTCCGGTTGGGTTTGTTGATGGGTTCCAGCAGCAACCAGCGTTGCAGGAATCCTTCCGCATCCGGGGTCTTTCGGGCGGTGGTGGCCGCTGTGAAGTAGGGCGCGATGCTTCGGGTCGTGTCGTTGTTGGCGGTCTTATCCATTTTGCCCCTCGATGTAGCGGAACATCCTTGCAGCCCCACTCCTACCAGGATTCCGAAGCCCACTGCCAGCAACCAGGTTTCGCGTTTCACGTTCATAATAGTTCCTTAAAGTTCTGACGATTGTTGATTTGAGAAGCCTTCTGTTTTTCACAAAAACAGAAAAAAGTATGTTCAAATTGAACTGTTGCCTGTCCGATGGAGATGGCAACTAAATCATTGCGAATAAGCAGTTGGTGTATCAATAAGTCTTGAGGATATTGTAGGTATGCCTGAACGGAAAAGACTTGCGTGAAATTAAATGTTGATTACCCTTCATAAACTTGATATACGGCATCCGTTCATTTTACAAAATCTTGTTGGCCAAGAGCCTGATCGATTTTTGAAATGGATTAACCTTGATACTATCAGTTATGGATCCTGCCTAAATAGCTGAAAGCAATAAACGGATCACTTATGAATCGGCTGGCCGCGCCTGTTTCCCAGGTCCGTTTTGATGACAGTTATTTGTTCGGCAAGTCATTAAAAACCCCGCTGTGGGTCTGTTCACAAATGATCTTGCCGGAAAAGAAAGTTTAATGTTAGGTAATTATTGTAAAAAGTACAATAACTTTGTTACAATATTATTGTACTTTTTACAATAACAATCATAATGCGGTGAAATACATTGCTTTACTAATTGTCTAGAATTGCGTCGTGCATAGGGTATTGAAAACTGCCTCAGGGATATTTTCGGCCAGGCGAATTTACAAGCGTCAATAGGCGGGAAACTGCTGCATATAGGAAGGCACTTGCATTGGTGGGGAATCGTGAGAAGGGATTCGGTTAACTCCAAGCTGCAAACCTTGGATATAGCCATTAACGCGCCATCAGCCATAGGCAATGCTGGAAGCCGTGATTCTTGGTCGTATCATTTGCTTTCATCCTTGTCGCAAAATCTTTTCCAGCTTCTTGCCTTTAGCCAATTCATCCACCAGCTTGTCTAAATACCTGACTTGTCTGGTTAAGGGACTTTCGATGTCTTCTATCCGATAGCCACAGATTACGCCGGTAATCAAGCCAGCATTGGGATTCAACTTTGCCTGTTCAAAGAAGGTTTCAAAAGTCACTTTCTGGTCAATGAGTGCTTGCAGTTCTTGGTCATCAAAGCCCGTCAGCCACCTGATGACTTGATGCAATTCTTGTTTTGTCCTGCCTTTCTTCTCCACTTTGGTGACATAGTGCGGATAGACGGATGCCAAGGTCATTTTTGCCATTCTGGCATCGTGTTCGGGTGTTGGTTTCATTCTATGCTAATCTTGCTAATGGTGTTTTTCCTATCTTTTATACGCCCGTTGCGTTCTTCTTGGTTGATGAGCCAACTTGAAATCATCCAGTCAACCCGCTCTGATGAAGTGTCAGCTTAGTAAAGGGCAGCGTCTGGCAGGAACTCGCCAGCGCTAGCCTCATCCAGCGACCGATTTGCGGACAATGCTCCCAAGCCTTCGCTTTCAAGAGTAGTTTTCCCAGACCGCTCAACGGGCAATCAGCTTAAAAAAGTACCTGGAAGGTGGTCCCCTTTCCCAACTGGCTTTCCACCCTGATCTGACCGCCGTAGTTCTCGATGATGCGCTTGATGGTGTACAAGCCGACACCGGATCCCTCCACGTGGGAGTGAAAGCGCTTGAACATGGCAAACATCCCCTGCTGCTGCTGGTCGGTCAGGCCCAGTCCGTTGTCGGAAACGGTCAGCAGCGTCCTTCCTTCCTGAGCACGGGTACGGATCAGGATTTCGGGCACCCGCTCCGGGGAACGGTACTTGAGGGCGTTGCTCAAGAGATTGTAGAGGATGCTGCGCAGATTCTTGCGGCTGTAGGCCATACGCTCTACCCCGAAGTCCACCACCAGGCGGGCTCCCGATGCCTCCAGTGGCTCGGCCAAGCCCGCCTGTACTTCCCCAAACAGCTCCGGCAGGTCAACCAGGGTCCTTTCCTCCTGCACATCGCGCTTCACCTGGGCAACCTGGGTCAGGTCCCGAATGGTGTTCTGCAGCCGCTTGCTGGAGGCTTGAATCAGGCTCAGTATCTCCTGTTCCCGGCTATCCAGTTTGGCCGACAAGCGGCCAGCCAGCCTCCCCAGCAGGGCATCCAGAGAAACCACCGGCGACTTCAAATCGTGGGAGGCCGTGTAGACGAACGTGTCCAGGTCCACGTTAGTGCGCTTGAGCTGCTCATTGGCTGCCATCAACTCCTGGTTGGCTTGCTCTACCTGCTGACGGGCCAGCGTTTGCTCGGTGATGTCGGTCACCAGGGTGTAGAACCCCCGCAGTTCCCCATCCTGCACGTCGGGTACGTAACTGGTGCGGATGTATTTGACAAAATCTTCCCGGTAGGCCATCCGGGATTCGAAGTCCAGCCGCTCGCCGGCCAGCGCCCGGTCGATGTAAGCCTTCACGCCCCGGTAGGCCGCTTCCCCCACGATTTCGCGCACGGGACGGCCCAGCAGCGATTGGGGGTCGCGGTTGAACCAGGTCCGGTAGGCCTCATTGGTGAACTGGTAGCGCTCCTCCCGGTCGAGATAGCCGATGAGCACGGGCAACGCGTCGGTGAGCAGCCGCAGTTGCCGGGCATTGGCCTCGATGGTGCGCTTGGCCAGCACCTGCTCGGTCACCTCTACGGCGAACACCAGGATGTCGGGGGAGGACTCGGCGGCATCCGGCAAGGGAAGATAGACGAAATTCAGGTACCGCTGTTGCCGCTGGCCCGTGGCAGGGTCGTGGAGCTGGATGGGAGTCTCCTGACCGATGAAGGGTTCGCCCGTGTTTCTTACGCGGTCCAGCAGGGCGATGAAGCCCTGCTCCACCACCTCGGGCAGCGCCTCGGCCACCGTCTGGCCCACTACCATTCGCCCGCCCACCAGCTCCTGGTAGAGATGATTGGCAAAGGAGAAACGGTGCTGCGGCCCGGAAAGGGTGGCCACGGCCGCCGGCACCTGCTCCAGGATGCGGCTGAGCCGCTGCTGCTGCTCGGTGAGCTGGCGGGTGCGTTCCTGTACGCGGTCTTCCAGCTGGCGGTTGAGTTGCTCCACCCGCTGGCGGGCCTCCACCAGTTGGGTGACCTCAGTGGCCGTCTGGGTAACCCCGATCACAGTGCCGGCTTCGTCGCGCAGGGGCTGGTAGAGGATGTTGAAGTAGCACTGCGCCAGCCGCCCCGACCGTTGCAGGGTGGCCGGCAGTTCTTCGCCGCTGAAGGCTTCCCCGGTTTGCAGCACGCGTTCCAGGATGAGCTCGAATCCCTGGCCGGCCACTTCGGGCAGGGCCTTGAACAGAGGGCGGTGCATCACCTGCTCAAGGGAGCGGTCCCAGATCTGGCACATCCTGGGATTGGCGAATTCGACGAGGTGGGTAGGCCCGATGTAGATGGCGATGGCCACCGGAGCCTGCTGGTAGAGCGAATGCAGCCACTTGGTGTCAATCATAGGGGTATCAAGGGAAAGAAATGTGAATCCAGGCTTTTTTTCTCGACAATGTTAACAAAAATGTACCATCGGGACAGCCTTTCAGAGAGGGAAAAGCCGAGATGGGTTAGGCGTATTTTGTAGCCTTTGTTGCCGGTTGAGCCGGCGGTAACGCCCGTTCAGCAGCCAACCGGCAACAAGTCTGTGACCAGTCAGAGGGAAGTCCATGGATTCGCGGTCGCTAGTACTGGTCTTCCACTACAAAAAAGCACGAAAAGCTGAGAACAATACCCTCTAATATCAATCCTGCAAAATGACCATTCTTGAGAGAATTGAGAAGGTCCAAAAAAGCGGCACAGTTGACTTGCTTAACTTAACGTGAACCATGGATTTCAACCATCAAATCTTCACCTCGTACGAGCATTTTTGTCACTTTTTGCTTGCCCAAAAAGTAACCAAAAAAGGCACTTTGCCCAATGCTTCTGC
>Ga0049072_1000569_pt1 | contig 26277 bp, 35 predicted proteins | sample FECB27metaG_FD_55053 | JGI IMG/M metagenome (GOLD analysis project Ga0049072, IMG submission 55053) | Cyanobacterial communities from the Joint Genome Institute, California, USA - FECB-27 | ecosystem: Environmental > Aquatic > Thermal springs > Hot (42-90C) > Microbial mats | place: USA...
GCTCGCCGCAGTCCGTGCCGCCGTTGAGCGGGAATGGGCGAACGCCCGCCGTGTCGGAAAGCTCGAGACCTTCTACGGTACGCTTCGCGATCGCTACGAGATCGTCGTGGAGGCATCCCCCGAGCCGGAGGGTATGGCGGGGCGCCGGCCATGAGACGGATCGGGCTTCTTCTGGCGCTTGTCGCATCCCTCTTGGTCCAGGCGGCCTTCGCCCACGAGGTCCGGCCAGCCTACCTCGAGTTCCGGCAGACGGCACCGGACACGTACGACGTGTTGTTCAAGGTTCCGGCGCTCGGCGAGGAATTCAGACTCGGGCTCATCCTTGACCTACCGGAGGACACGCAGGACATCGTGGCGCCACGTGCGGTCTTTGCCGACGGCGCCCATGTCGAGCGGCGCACGGTCCGACTCCCAGGTGGCCTCGCCGGGCACGCGATCGCCATCGAGGGACTGTCGGCGACCGTCACGGACGTCCTGGTCCGGGTTCAGGATCTTGCCGGGACCACGCAGACGGACCGGCTGACGCCAACCCGCCCGTCCTTCGTGGTCAAGGCGGGAGCAGGTACGGGCGAGGTGGCCCTTGCCTACCTGTGGCTCGGGATCGAGCACATCCTGTTCGGCTTTGACCATCTCCTGTTTGTGCTCGCGCTCGTCCTCCTGGTGCGGGGATGGCGCCGGGTTGCCCTGACGGTGACGGCGTTCACGCTGGCGCACAGCATCACGCTTGCCGCGGCAACCCTGGGGTTCGTGCACGTGCCCGGCCCGCCCGTGGAGGCCGTCATCGCGCTCAGCATCGCCCTGGTCGCAGCCGAGATCGTGAATGCGCGGCACGGACGACCCAGCCTCACGGGCCGCTGGCCGTGGCTGGTTGCCTTCGCGTTCGGCCTTCTCCATGGCCTCGGCTTTGCCGGGGCGCTGGGCGAGGTGGGATTGCCTGCGCATGCCATTCCGCTCGCCCTCCTGTTCTTCAACCTGGGTGTGGAGGTCGGGCAACTGGCGTTTGTGGCCACCGTCATGGCGATTGCCCTCACGATCGGGAGGGTTGCCTCGGCTTGGCCGACGATGGCAGGAGCACAGGGTGTGCACGCCCGGCTCGACGTGGCCTGCGCCTACGGGATCGGTACCCTCGCGACCTACTGGCTCATCGACCGCTTCCTGGGGTTCTGGTCCTGATGGCGCGCAGGCTCCGGCCGATCATCTTCGGGCCAGATCACACGCAGCGGCTCCGATCGGGAACGACCGCAACTGGCACGTTCCGGAAGTACGCTGAACTTCTGCAAAGGCGCGACAAGCGGACCTTCATTAAGTCCGCTCTAGGTTGCACTTTGACGATGTGCTGACCTCCGCCATTAGCGATCGTGTGCATCATGACCGTGCAGTCTTGCGGTGGGGAATGCTAAAGGCCTGTCAGTCAGCGCTTACGGCGTTAATCTCAATGATATTGCGGTCAGGATCGAGCACATAGATCTGCGGGTAGCCAACACGCATTGAAGTCCTGATGCCCATCGGGTCCTCTAGGCTCGCGTTCTCCAGGTAACCTTGGGCTTTCAACGCATCCAGCGCCTGCCTGTAACTGGGGACCCGAAGGGCAAAGTGGATGTCGTTGGCATCCATTCCTTTCGAGGCCCGGAAGGTTGCTTGACCATCCCCAACAACCAGATGCAGTTCCTGGCTAGCGCCGACCCGGAACCACGCCCCCGCCACAGGCAAGTCAGGCCGAGGGATTTCCGTTAAGCCAAGAACCTCCTGGTAGAAGCGACGGGAGCGCTCCAGGTCAGCACACGGGAGAGCCACATGGTGCAGGCCGTCTATCTGCATAATCCTCTCCTAGCTGGCCGCCTTCTCAGGTCACATTGGGCAAGTGCTGGAGCACCTACGTGTCACTATGGTTGGGTTTAGAGCGCTCCGACAATTCGTCTTGAGAGGTAGCGATCGAGCCTACAAGGCGGCTTGGATCCGCCTGTTTGACTGAAGCTAGCATTCGCTAGGAGCAGGGAAAAAGACATCAATCATAGCCAACACGCTTTGAGGTCTTGAGTATCCGGGGATGCTGCTTCGAAGCTGCCTTAGATCGATTTTGGAGCACCGTTGCATTAACTTTGGCGGTGTACGAAGGGGTGGTTCGTTAAGAAGCCCTCCCGTTGTCACTGGGATCTACACATACTCCAAAACGATGGGGTGGATGGCTCTCGCTCCCGGCGGTACCAAGATGAGCTCATGCGGGACAACTCCCGCGTTGGGTCGGATAGGTCCCGCGTCTGCGCCTGCTGTCGAGTGCACACGGGTGTCCGGCCTACTGATGCGGTCTTCTTGTGAATGCTGACCATGAAGGGCTTCGCCGGACCAAGCCTCTTTATTGTCTAGACGGACTGCCGTCAGAACCTGCAACAGAACCCCGCTACGTTCCCGAGTTCCTGTGTGAGGCCCTCACCTGAACCTGTTTCAAGCGGGAGCCGTGTCTAGGGGCCTTGCATCCGTGTTCGCGCCAGCTGCCGGAGGTTTGACCGCAGGCAGGCCCGGCGGAGATGACACGTACATGGAGTTACCGTTTTATTTATCTGGATCGAGTAGCTCTCCCGAAAGCAAGAGCAAGAGATCGATCTCAGGGGCGGTTTGCCTATGTCCGCGTGCATTGACGACAGGAGCCTGCCCTTCTGGAGGGAGGCCGACCGTCTCGCCGCTCTCCAGCGCTTTGGGATTCTGGACACCGGACCGGAGGCTGTCTTCGACGACGTTGCCGCCATTGCGGCCGAGATCTGTGATACTCCCATCGCGGCGGTGAACTTCGTTGACAAAGATCGGCGGTGGTCAAAGGCCATTGTCGGCTCAGACATCCGGCAAACAGCTCTCGACGCGTCGATCTGTGCTCACGCCATTCACCACCCGGACCTCTTTGTGGTTCCGGACACACACAGGGATCCCCGCTTCTACGACATTGGCCTAGGTACGGCTGAGCTAGGACTCCGCTTTTATACCGGTGTGGTGCTCGCGACCGAGCAGGGGCTGCCGCTTGGCACGCTTTGTGTCACAGATACTCGGCCGCGCCCGCAAGGAGCCACGCAACGCCAGACGAAGGCGCTGTGGGCCCTCGCCCGGACTGTCCTTCGGGAGCTGACGCTCAGACATGACAACATGGTGCTGGCGGAACGTGAGACGGGGCTTGCCACGATCATCGACGCTCTCCCCAAGATGGCCTGGATCGCAGGGCCGGACGGGCGTCACGAGTACCGCAACAGACGATACTATGACTTCACCGGGGCGGCTCCTGGTTCGATCCACAACGAGGGCTGGATAGGGCCACTAATTAGCTGGTCGTAGGTGTTGCCAGTTGGGATATGGCTATCCATCTTGGGCTTACGATTGGAAGGTACAGTTAATCCTCATCAGCTTGGCTTGTCCACTTGGCCACTTCCTCTGTTGTGGCCTTCCTTCTGCTGACGAGAGCAGCAAGCAGATCAACCGGGAACAGCGTGCTTTGAAGTGCAGTCCTGATGAATCCATGCTGATCAAGTTCAAAGAGACGGATCGTCAGTGTGTCGGGCTGCTCTGAGTCATACTCAATGTCGAACGAGTGATACGAACTATTCTGCCCATCTTCTATCGTGAGCGGAACGTTAAGTGAAACAACTTGGTCCTCAGGTCCAGCGAATCCGAGACACGCTTCAGGGATGAGTGTATCGCTCATGTTGTTATTTGTTGGCTTTCATTCGTCGGGCGACGAACTTGAGATGTGATCGGCGGGTTAGTTGTTCTGGCTCCTCAACGCTTTGTGGCGAAAAGAAGTTCCGCCATGAAAATTGCACATTTCTATTTGCATCACAAGAATTTATTCGATGAGCTATTATTTGACAGTGTTCTTATTATAGGAAATTTTGTCAGGTAATTAGGCTTGTACTACGCCTCGTGTACCTCTCAATAACATTAGCCTCATCAAGTACTTGTAGGCCCACACAAAGACTCATCCTCCAACAAGATGTTAGGCTGAGTTCTCTTTGACAGGAGAACCGGCTTGGGGACGTAACCAATCTAATCTGCCTTGAAGCTTTTCGTGAAGCTACCCGTGAGCTTGAGGAAGCTGAACTCAGGTGCCGTCAGGCTGCTCATGATTTGGCAAGCATCCGCGCAAAACTGGAACAAGCACTGGATCATGCCTACCGAGAGCAGTCATTCGGCCCACTTGATCCTCTGTTCTCCAAGGAGGAGGCAGCACTTGCCCTTTATGAGCAAGCACGCTCCAAACTCATCGGGGCGGAAGAGCGATGGTGTGCGCTGAGGGTCGCTTTGGCATATGAGAGGGAACTGATGCAGGAAGTGCAGCTATCCCGTAAGCGATTAAATTAAGTACCTTCGGCAGGGAAGTAATCCCTAAGGGAGGATTGCGGGTGGTTTGCCATTGGCTAATATTCCTCGCAGCCATGCCGCAGTACAGTCTCTTCATTTCCGATCAGCACCGTCGGGTCAGGTATCCCAAGAATCAAAACTTGCCTGATGTTGAAGATGCCCGAAGAGTCGCTTTGAGGGTGGCGCAGGTTTTTATCGAAGTCGTTCCCTACTGGAATGATTTGTCGGCCGAGCAGCAGAACAATTTTGTGGTTGAGATTGACGATGAGAGCGGCCAAACCGTCCTGACAGTGCCGTTCAGAGACGCACTAGAACTTAAGGCTTGATGTGCTTCAGGCATTTCATCCCGCCACCGTTCATGAACAATGGCTGTCGGAGCCGTTTGGCTCTGCTTCAACTGACCTAGTGCATCCTCTTAAACATGGGTGGCTCAGTACGAGTTTAGCCCTGCGAGGAGGGTTCCTATGAGCTTCGGTTGGAAAAGGGTTGTGCTTGCTGCTGTCGCCACTCTGACGCTTGGCGGCGTTACTCATGCATCGGAGCCGAGGCTTCATCGTATTGCCGACTACAGCGGTGAACGATTTGAGAGGCAGGATTACAGCCGCAGTGAACATTGGTCTGAGCGTCGTGACCCTGACCGATACTATGGGCGGCCTGTTCCAGAGTGGCGGGAGCGACGGTCCCATTGGAGCGGGTACCACGGTGTTCCTGTTGCGGAACGTCCTCATTGGCAGCGGCCTGTGTTCGCCGGGCGGCGCTGGGGCCATCACGATAGCTGCAGGATCATTATCAAAGAGCGGGTAAACCGCTGGGGCGAGAGGGTTCAGGTGCGTAAGGAAGTCTGTCGCTGAACCTACCTCATGCCTGTGCAGAGAGCAGGAGGCAAACCTCAGGACAAGTGTGGTTTTTAGTTCAGTAGCGTTCTGGGTGTCCCTTTCTGTTGAACTTGAGCTTGACGGAACCCCACCCATCAGGCTCTTTTCGTTTGATCTTCAGCCGACCGTAGCCTTAGCCAGCTTCTCTGGCCTTAGATGCGTGTATCCGCTCAACATCCGAGGGTCACGGTGGCCGCTGATGAGGGCAACCTCAGGCACGGTGAGGCCATATTCAAAGAAGCGAGAGACGGCCTCATGCCTCAGATCGTGGAGGCGCAAGTTCTCCAAGCCAGCCCTCTTCCTCAGCCTTCCCCATGCAAGGCGCACGGCATTGGGCGTGACAGGAAACACCCGCTCATCACTCCTCTCTAATGAGGACCGTATCTCAAACGCCTTCGGAGTAAGCGGGATGGTCCGAGGATGACCGTTCTTGGTCTTGAGGATGCGGATGGTTGGAGCAGTCATATCCACATCATTCCATCGGATCGACAGGAGTTCACCTCGGCGCATCCCTGTTTCAGTGGCGAGGGCGATGAAGGGGCGGAGATACCAAACCGAGGCTGAGGCGGCAGATGCCAGAGTGTTGCCCTCTCCTTCTTCCAGTCGCCTTTCGCGTGACCTCTGAGCCTCCGGCATTGTAATCTGCTGAACAGGATTAGTGAGGATGGGCAGACCCCATTCCTTCTTAGCAATCTCAAAGCAGTGTTGAACGATAGCAAGCTCACGCCTCACCGTTCCTGGTTTGACAAGCCTGAGGCGGTCATCGCGGTACTGAGCAACAGCAGCAGGAGATAGCTTATTGAGAGATACCTGGGCCACCGCATGAGCTAAGACAGTCTTGATCCTATATTGCTCAGGTTCTGCCCCGCGCTTCTATGGAGTTATTTTTTCGCTGTATCGGCGCAGCAAGTCCCCCCACACGCATACCCTTCAAAGCACGGGCAGTGTTCGGTAGTTCTGCACGGTCGATAGTTCGTTCTTGATCCCTCGCCCACGCTGCGGCGTCAGCCTTGGAAGGAAATGTTTTTGATAGGGGAGGGTAGCCTTCTCGCCGGACCGGAGCTTGCCAGGAAGAATTGCGCTTGCGGATGGTCGCCATGATCGTTTTCCGTCTAGCTGTGACAACGCTGTGACGGATTGGCCTGTCTGACTGTTAGGAGTGCTCTAGTTGCAGAGCTGATAGCCAAAACAATTCAGCGTCTTAGCACTTGGCGGAGCTGAGGGGATTCGAACCCCTGACCTCTGCAGTGCGATTGCAGTTCTCTACGTGGAAGTGCTGGCTACGTCCCCATCAAGGGTGCGAGTATTTGCTCGCGCAGAAGTTGTGATTTGTCCGAACTTTTTGTCTCTGTCACGGGCGCTTGCGAGTCGAACAGGCTGGTAATGTAAAAACTTTATCTGCTTGAGACGTTCCTATCCTAAACGAAGGTCAAGGACTTAGAGGCACTTTCTGTCAAAACTATATTATCGGAGCATACAAGGGGGAACTGCACATCCGGCGCCGCGCCACGACGGGGACAATCGAGATGCCGGTCCCCCTGCGCCAGTAGCGCGCGGTGGGCGAGCGGATCGACCCGGACAAACCGATGGGTGAGGAGTAGCAAAAGGCCTAGAACACGGAAGAGCCAAGCCCGACAGAGTACGTTCGAGGTCTGGCGCCTGCCCTGATCCCCGGCAAAAAAGCTGGAGCTATGAGCCGAGGCTGCCGCTACGGGCGCTTGTCGTTGTCGTAGACGTTGGTTCGGCTGGCTGTTGTGCCGGAGGTGGTGGAGGTGCCGGTGGTACTGGTTGTCGTTGTCCGTGAGCGCCCGCGCAGGAAGTACCAGGCGGCAGCGGCGACAAGTGCCAGCACAAGGATAATCCAGAGCCAATTGGTGCTGCCATCATCCGCTGTTGTGGGGGCAGCGGGTGCACCAGGGGTCGCAGGGGATGTCTGGGCGAGGGCTTCGTTCAACGCAACAAGCGTCGTGAGCATGGAGATCTGGAGCGTCCTCAGCATGATGTTCCTCCCTTTGCCATCCCGGCTGCCGATCCGGGTCAGGTTATGCCAGCGGCAGAGGAAGCCCGGCCTGACGGGCCGGGCTTCTGCAAGGATCAGCGGTTGCGGTCGGTCGAACCCGTCGTACCGGTGCGAGAGACGGTGTTGCCGCGCTCGTCCTCGACGTCCACCTCGGTCTTGCGCACGGTGTCGGACACGGTCTCTGTACGCTGATCAGCTTCCTTGCGCAGGACCACCTCCTCGACCACCCGGGCTTCCTTCGAGACCACCGCCTCCTCGCCACGTTCCTCGACCTCGATGGTGCGCTCCTGGAACGGATCACCGGCGAGAGTGCTGGCCTGCGTGGTGCCGGACACCGGACGACGTTCGACCTGCACATGCTCCTCGCGCAAGCTCACCTGCTCGCTGACGGGCCGCTCCACCACACGCGAGTGCAGGCGCACGCGACCGCGGTTCACCTCGCGCTTGCCGACGTGCAGTTCCTCCTCGGCAACCGGGATCACCTCGTCGGCACGATCAGAGGTGGTGGACGCGCGGCCCGTCAGCCCGGTCGCGCCTGTCGCGCTGGTGCTCGCAGTCGTAGCGCCAGCACCGGTCCAGCCCTCGGAGCGCCAGGTGGTCTCGCGCTCGTTGAAGTCCACCGTACCCTCGTCATCCAGGATGTCGACAATTCGGTCCACCTCGGCGTCGGCGGAGCGCACCGTCACCAGAGCGCCACCGCGGCGTATACCCTCGGCATAGGCATGGGCATCGTTCTCGTCGACACCCGCATCGACGAGGGCGCCGGCCAGACCACCGACGGCTGCACCAGCACCGGCCCCCACGAGGGTAGACACCAACCATCCGGCCGCCACCACGGGACCAAGCCCCGGAATGGCCAGCATGCCGAGACCGGCGAGCAGGCCGGCGCCGCCGCCCGCGAGCGTACCGACGGTGGCACCTGTACCAGCCCCATCGCTGACATCGTCATCATGATGGTTCGTGCCGTCGAAGGTGCGGCTGGCGTGCGACGAGTAGCGATCGCCCTCGTTGCTGGCGATCAAGCTGATGTCGCGATGCGGGATCCCTGCGGCCTCCAGGCGGCGGACGGCCTCAGAAGCATCCTCATAGTGGTCGAAGAAGGCCGTGATGGTCTTGCTGGTCATGTCTGTTACACTTTCTCGGAAAGAGTGCGGCTGCGCGCTGGCACCCTGGTTGTTGAATGGAATGGATGATGGGATCTGGCTTACTGCGTCTGCACCGTGCCCTTGTAATCGATGCCCACGCTGACCGATTTGCCGTCCCGCTGGGCCTTGCCCCGCCAGATGCCCTGATCGTCCTTGCGCAACTCGGCGACGTTGCTGAAGCCCTGTGCCTCGAGGCGGGAGCGCGCCTGCGCCTCGGTGAAGCTGTTGGCGCCTGGCTCGACTGCGCCGGTGGTCTGCGGGCTGTCGGCCGGCTTGTGGGTCACGGCGGGATTGGAGGAGCCGCTGTTGCCCATCGGCTGTGTCGTGGAGGATTGAGCAATAGCTGCTGTGGTCAGGGCCGACAGGACGGCCAGAGTTGCGAAGCCATAGCGGATCAAGGTTCTTCTCCTATGCAACAAACGCGTAGCTTCTCAATGTGCAGTCGCAGGGACGGTTCCGAACGCCAAGCTTGATGGAGAGAAGCTATTCCTGCGGAGACCGAGGCGCAGAGCCCCTCTGATCCGGTGGCGTGACCTGTGCCGTGATCTTTGCAAGACAACACACCGTCGGATTCGCCGCACCAGGAGGAACAATGGTCCGAGGCCTTGGTTGGCTTGCATCGCAAAAAGGACGACGGGCCATGCTGGCAGGACATCGCGTGCTCGTTGTGGAGGATGAGGCGCTTGTGGCCTCAGCGATCAGCGAGTTGCTCATCGAAGCGGAGGGTGTGCCGGTCGGACCGGCCGCCTCCGTGTGCGAGGCCCGCCGGCTGATCAAGGACACTGCCTCCCTTGATGCCGCTCTTCTCGACGTGAACCTCAGCGATGGTCCCGTCACTCCTGTGCTGGAGGCCTTGAGCGCTCGCGGCATTCCAACCGTGGTCTACACCGGCGGGATGGTGCCGGAGGATGTTCGTCAGCGCCATCCTGATTTGCTGGCGCTCTCCAAACCGGTGCTGCCCGCGCGGCTGATTGGCGAACTGCGAAAGCTGATCGGAAGTTCGCGGCCGCTCCAGATGCATAGATGATCCACGATAGGCGGAGGTCTTTGCTCCCTCGATCGGTCTTAGTGCGCGAACAGCGACGATCTGCCTTTGTGCAACGCAGCAACACGTTCAGCCCGCAAGCGTTATCTGCTTCGGGATTTGTAAGGAGATGATGCATGCACTACCTGGGATCATACGCCGATCTGAGTACAGCTCCTCTCAACGAAGGGGTAGAAGACGGCGAGGGCGTGCGGCATCCCACTCCCGGCTGTAGCCCGGATCATAGACATGTCAACGATCGTCAGGTGGGACTTCGAGGCAGCCTCAAAGGGCGTGGCTGGTTGGTGCCTACTCTTGTGGGCGTAGGGGCCGCCTTGGGTGCATCAGCCTTGTACAACCGCAAGCAAACTCATGATGCCGAGCGCCAGTACCCGCCCATCGGCCGCTTCCTCGACGTGGATGGCGTGCGGCTGCACTGCATCGAGCGTGGGCAGGGCGATCCGCTGGTGCTGGTCCACGGCAACGGCACCATGCTCCAGGACTTCACCGTCAGCGGCCTTGTCGACCGCTTGGTGGAGCGGTACCGGGTGATCGTCATCGACCGGCCCGGCTATGGCTACAGCGCGCGGCCGCGCCAGCTCTGGACACCTCGCGCCCATGCCCGGCTGTTCCGGAGCGCCTTGGCGCAGCTGGGGGTCACACAGGCGGTGGTGTATGGACATTCCTGGGGCACCCTGGTGGCGGTGGCGCTCGCCCTGGAGGCACCATCGCTTGTGCGCGGCCTCGTGCTGGGCTCGGGCTACTACTACCCGACCCTGCGGGCGGATACGTTCCTGCTCTCGCCGCCAGCCATTCCAGTGATTGGCGATGCCATGCGCTACACCGTCTCGCCGCTCGTGGCGCGGGCGATCCTGCCGGGCATGATCAAGCGGGTGTTCCAGCCGGCTCCCGTGCCGGAGCGCTTCGAGCGCGAGTTCCCGACGCCGCTGATGCTACGGCCGTTGCAGCTTCGCGCGGCGGCGGAGGATGCCGCTCTCATGACGCCCTCCGCAATGGAGCTGGAGCGGCACTACCGGGAGCTGACGATGCCGGTAACGGTCATTACGGGCGCCGACGATCAGATTGCCGACGTGGGCCGCCAGTCCGCACGGCTGCACCGGGAGCTGCCGCACAGTGATTTCATGGTGCTTCCAGGTCTCGGCCACATGATCCATCACTTGGCTCCGGACGCGGTCGCTGACGCGATCAATCACACGGCGCAGCAATCCGGCCGGGTGTGGGCCTTATGACTCGGAGGATGTCTTAGAGCATCGGACTGGAAAGCAGATTCAGGAGGTTTCGGGCTGGGCTGAAGTGTGATTCCCTTGTGAGAACAGGAGGTGGATCATGACCCAGAGCTTCTCCTTGGATCTGCGCGTGCGGGTTGCGGCCTTTGTTGAGGCGGGCCATTCCTGCCGGGCGGCGGCCCGCCACTTCGGGGTCAGCGACAGTTGCGCCATCAAGCTGATGCAACGCCAGCGGCACTCCGGCTCCCTCGCGCCAGCCCGTCAGGGCCGCCCGCCGGGCGGCGGCAAGCTGGTGCCCTATGAGGCCTTTCTGATCCAAGCGGTCGAGGCGAAGCCTGCCATCACCATGCCCGAACTCGCAGCCCGCTTGCTGGACGAGCACGGGATCAATGCTGCCCCGGCGATGCTCTCGCGCTTCCTGTGCCGGCGCGGCTTCACGTATGAAAAAACACCTAATGGCCGCGGAGTGCGCACGCGCCGACGTGCGGGATGAGCGCCGGGTCTGGGCAGGCCACCGTCAGGTGCGCATGCGCCAACAGCCGCACCGCTTGGTGTTCTTGGACGAGACCTACGTCAACACCAAGATGACGCGCCTGCGCGGACGCTCGCGCAAGGGAGAACGGTTACGCGCCGGCGCTCCCTTCGGCCATTGGAAGACGCATACGTTCATCGCGGGCCTGCGCTGCCATGAGCTGAGCGCGCCCTGGGTAATCGATGGCCCGATCACCCGCACGGCGTTTGACACATACATCGAGACGCAACTGGCGCCGACGCTCAGAGACGGAGATATCGTGATCCTCGACAACCTCGCGGTTCATAAGAGCGAGAAGGCCGCTCAATGCCTGAAGCAACGAGGGGCCTGGTTCCTGTTCCTGCCGCCGTACAGTCCGGACATGAACCCGATCGAGCAGGCCTTCGCCAAGATCAAAGCACACTTGCGCAAGGCCGAGGCCCGAACCTTTGAGGCGCTCTGGCGAGCCCTCGGAGGCATCTGCGATCTCTTCGAGCCACAAGAGTGCTGGAACTACCTCAAGGCAGCCGGATATGCGTCCGTGTAATCGTCCGATGCTCTAGCGTCCAGTGAGCCGGGTGTGGCGGCTTGTGCCGCTTCGACGGCTTCCACGGGCGTGGCCTCCTCGACCGTCGCTCCAGGGCGATCCTGGGAGGGACCCGCGGCCCCTTCAGCTTTGAGCTTACGCTCGGCCTCGTGCCAGTGATCGAACGGATTGCCCGTGCGGCCCTGGCGCTCCCAGATGTGGTAAGCCCGCACCCGGACTTTCTCTTCCCAATCATCCATGGCTTGTCTCCCGTGAGCTGTTACGATAGGCCGTAGCCGGTGCTTCGCCGAAGCAGAGCGTAGCGGCCCACCACCACAGCCTGTCAATCACTGTCGTTCGGGATGTTCAGCACGTGGCCGCAAGCCTTGCAGTGAACGGCGTCAGGCTCGTGACGTTGCAGTCCGCACTGTGGGCACGGGTAGAGCACCTTGCCACCCGGGCGGAACACAGCCTGCGCCAGGCGCAGGAACAGGGTGATCCCGACGAGCATCATCAGGATCGAGAGCACTTCACCGCTGGTACTACCGATAAGTGTGACATCCCCAAAGCCCGTGGTGGAGAGCGTTGCCACCGTGAAGTAGAGCGCGTCGATGAAGTCCTCGATCTTCGGATTGACGCCGCGCTGGCTGACGTAGACCACCGAGGCGATCATGAACACGAAGACGGCAAGATCCATCGCGGCGTGGATCACCTCCACGTTATGGCGCACCAGCGGGAAGCGTCGCTTGAGCTGCCCGAGCACGTTGTAGGAGCGGATCAATCGGACGGTGCGCAGAACACGCAGGAAGCCGAGATTGCCTCCAAGCGCTGAGATGAACAGGGAGGCGATGACCACGAGGTCGACCAGCGCCGCGCCGTTGTCCAAGTAGGCCATGGGATGGCGGTGGGCGAGCATGCGGCCGAGGAACTCCAGCCCGAGGAGAACCCCGAGCAAGAAGTCAACTACCCGCAGCCAGGTTGCGTCGGCCACGAAGCTGGTGGCGATGAAGTAGCCGATGGCTGCGATGTCGATGGCCAGCAGGCCCGCCTGGAAGGCGACGGCGGCCGGGCGATGGCCGTAGAACAGGCGCCGCAGCCGAACCCGAAACCGGCCCAGGGTACTCGATGGTGGGCGCATCCGTTCTACCACCTGGCTGCCGAGGCCGATGGATGTCTAGCTAGGGCGAGCCACTCCCTGACGGGAGGAGCATCGCCAGGCATGGCGAGTAACCTCGATGTTGGCCTGGCCATCTGCTTACCCTTCCTCTCGTCGTTCGCCTCATCAGGCCGCGTGGAAACGCCGAAGAAACCATCATTGCGGTGGGGCCGGCTGGCTTCAGTGGGGCTTCCAAAGAGATTACTGCCTGTAATGCTTATCGGATCTCGGTCAGTTCCCTGACCGCTGCTGGCGCCGGAGTTCCCCGGCCAGGCAGTTGGCCCGTTCCTCCGCCTGGGCCGGCTGCACAAGAGACCGGACCTGAGGCTTCGCGGCGATCTCACGAACGACCTTCGTTCGGATCGCCTGGGCGAACTGCGCCTTCTCCCGCACGGGGATCATGAAGGCTCCGGGCCCTCCGATCACGCAATCACGGAAGTAGAGATCAAGATCCTCAATATCCCAGGCACCACTAGGCCGCTTCAGCATGAGCGGCAGACCATTGATGGTGATTCCCTGCGCCACCGCCTCGTCCCGGGCGGCGGTCACGATGCGACCCTGGTTGTTGGCCCCGTCCCCGGAGATGTCGATCACCTGCCTCACAGGCATGACGCCACTCTGGCGAAGCTGTGCGATGCTGAAGTCGATGGCTCCTGAGATCGACGTGTAGCCGAAGCGCTGGATGGAACTCTCGGCCAAGCGAGCCGCAAAGGCACGGCTGTCGCTCGGCTGCTTGATCACGGTCCAAGGCACGACCACCTGCTGGTACCCGGCCCCCGCCCACTCGATGTAGACGACCGCAATGCGCCCCAGCGTGCCCTTGCCGATGGCCTCGTGCACGTCCGAGGATAGAAACGCCTCAACGAAGCCCTGCCGCTGAAGCTCCTGCTCGTCCGGTTCCATGGACAGGGAGACATCAACAGCCAGCACGAGCGCGAGATCGACCTCCGTCTCAGCATGCGCAGGCACTATCGACACCAAGGCTCCTGCCCAGGCAAACACAGCAAGCAACAACGCGCATACGGGATGGAGCATGGCAACCCTCCTGGCGATCAGCCGGAGGGACGAGGGCTAGAGCCAGCCCCTCCACTTGAACCAATGGTAGGGCAGCACCGCCGAGACGACCATGAGCACCAGGGCGACGACATAGCCGTACTCCCATTGCAATTCAGGCATGAACTCGAAGTTCATGCCGTAGATTGTGCCCACCAGCGTCGGCGGCAGGAACAGCACGGCGGCGATCGAGAACACCTTGATGATGCGGTTCTGATCAAGGTTGATAAGCCCGAGTGTTGCGTCGTGCAGGTATACAATCTCCGACGAGAGCTGCCCCTCGTAGGCCGAGAGCGAGCGTAGGTCCCTGTCGATTTGCTTTAGGCGGGCCGGACTGCCATTAGTGAGCCACTCCTCGGCTCCTTGACGGACATAGGGAATAAGCCGCGACAGCGACAGCACGCTCTCGCGCAGGATCGCTACCGTCATGTTCTTGCGCCCGAGCCGCTTGACCAGCACCTGGAGCTCGTCCTCGAACCGTTTGGCCTTGCGTCGCTTCAGATCGCTGTCCTCGACGAAGAGCCTTGTCGAGACCTCGTTCAGGTCGGCCGCCACCATCTCGAGCACGTCGGCGGCACGCTCGACAATGCTCTCCAGGAGCGAGGCCAGGAGGCTGTCGCTGGTGGTGTGCGCCTCAGGCTGGCGCTGGCTCTTGGCCATGAACGTGCGGAAGGGCACCGGGTCCGCATAGCGTACTGAGACCAGATGGGTTGGGGTCAGTACGAAGGTGACCTGGGTGCGGGAGGGCCGGCCCTCGGCGACGCCGTTGATGATCACGGCTGTCATAACCAGGGCGCCGTGCTCCTGATAGAGGCGGGCGGATTCCTCGATCTCAGCCATCTCCTGCCGGGTCGGCACCTGGAGCCCGAGCAGGGTCTCGACGGCCTTCTCCTCCTCGGGCGTGGGATCAAGGAGATCGATCCAGAGCACGTCGGATGCCACAGGAAGGGTCGCGCTCTCAGGTGCGAGGCGCACGAGACGGCCCTGGCGCAAGCCATGGAAGTGGATCATCGGGTAGTCCTCAGGCGGGAAGTCTAGCCGCGGCTCGGCTTCGGCGGCGTGGCGTGGTGGGCGAGATTGTCGGACGAGGATACCGCAGCTTCAGGGTCGAAGGCGACGGCAGCGATGTGCAGGCCGATGATCGGCACGAACACAAGTCCAAGAAGAAGGGCAACCATCAGCAGGATGCTGCGGTCGTCGGAGGATACGTGCTCCGGCCGCGTGTTGGCGCGGAGCGGGAAAAGGTTCAGAAGGGTCATGGCTCACCTCGGTTCCGACCAGCCGTCGCAGGCCGGTCGCAGGCGAGCCGATCAAGCGATCAGGCGTCTGCGCAGGCCGGCAACGGCGTGGTCAATCGACTGTGACTGTCGCTTGGCATGGGGTTCAGGGTTCCTGTGGGTCCGCAGCCTGACGAAGCAGGGTGCGAATGGACAAGCCAGATGCGCCCATTGCGGTTCCCAGTCAAGCCCAATGCATGTCCGTTCACCGTAGCGTTCGTCGGTTACCTCTGTGAGCGGCGACCACTCGCAACCGAGATCGATGTATGAACCGCCAGAGGCAGCTTTTGGTTAACATCTTAGGCTTGGGGGCCAACGAGGCGCACCTTGTGCTCAGCGCAGAAGACGTTGCTGTTCAGTTGCGCAATCCACTTCTTGCCGCTCACCGTGACGTTGAGGTACCGGAGGGCAGGCGCCAAGTGCTCCGACACGCTCTTCCAGAAGAAGTCCGGATAACGGTCAATCAGATCAGCCGGAGAGGTGTAGCCGAGCCTCTGCGCAATGCCAATCTCAGCGAACTCGTGGAAGAGGGCATTGGCCTTGCGCAGGTAGTGAGGATCACCAAGCTGGCCGGTCAGGTCCGCCGCGCGCACGAGACCCGTCTCATCGTCGATCTCGGTATGATCCCGTTCCGGCGGCACGGGGAAGCGGGTGAACTCGATCGCCCGGGCAATGCGGGAAGCATCGAGGCTGGTCGAAGCCCCAAGGCGCTCCATGACGAAGAGCTTGGACCGATCGACATGATAGGGAGTTAGGGCAGCATCCGACGCGCCGCGTGGAAGGGCGACCGTTCGGCCTTCAGCGTCAGCCACGAACTGGTTGCCTTGATCGCCGCGAATGATGCTCCTGACATAGCCGATATCGTGCATGAGGCAGGCAATGAGGAAGTGAGCCCAGTCGCTCGGGCTCGTCTGTTCAGTCAGAGCCCTGCCGCGCAGGATATCGCGACCAACAAGCGTCACCAGCATGGTGTGCTCAAGATTGTGGTAAAGTGCATCGCTGTTGCTGATGCACTCAAGCGCAACCTGGGCTGTGGAATCAATCACATGCGCCAGGTGGGCCTCAGAAGGTCCGAAGGTCCGCTTGAAGTCCTCCGCAAGAAAGGAGCCGAGCGCATTTCCCGCCAGTTCGGCAGTCGTCATCATGTGCATTCTCCCGGAGCTTGTGACAGCATTGGGTATAATCGTGAAGCGAACATGACGGAGGCCGCCCTAGGGCAGACCGGCGGAGTTCGTAGGTGCTCACGTTAGCCCACCGGAAGGCTAAGAGCGTCTAACAAAACCGGCGTGAGTGCGTTGGTTTGGCATGGCCAAACCTCTTGTTTCCAAAGCTCTGTGGGCGGCCGTTGAGCCGCTCCTGCCGCCGGAGCCCGCCAAGCCCAGAGGTGGAAGACCACGGGTCGATGACCGAGCGGCCCTGGCCGGCATCCTCTTTGTCCTGCGCTCCGGCATCCCGTGGGAGATGCTGCCTTCTGAGATCGGCTGCTCGGGCATGACGTGCTGGCGCCGGTTGCGTGACTGGCAGGCGGCCGGTGTGTGGACGCGCCTGCATCGCACCTTGCTGGAGCGCTTGGCCGATGCCGACAAGCTCGACTGGAGCCGGGCCGCGCTCGACTCCTCATCCGTCGCGGCGAAAAAGGGGGCGCTGCCACCGGCCCGAACCCGACGGATCGCGGCAAACCGGGCACGAAGCGCCATGGTGTGGTCGACCGGGAGGGCACGCCACTCGGCCTGAGCCTAAGCGGAGCCAACCGGCACGACAGCCTGATGCTCGCCCCCACGCTCGATGCCGTGCCGCCCGTGCGGCATGGGCGGGGACGTCCCAGGTGCAGGCCTCATAAGCTGCACGCCGACAAGGCCTATGATCATCGGCGGTGCCGTGCGGAATGCCGTCAGCGCTCCATTGTGCCCAGGATTGCCCGCCGTGATGTGGACGACAGTGAGCGCCTGGGACGGCATCGCTGGGTGGTGGAGCGCACACTGGCTTGGCTGAACCGCTTCCGCCGTCTCACCATTCGCGATGAGCGTCGCGAGGACATCCATCTCGCCTTCACCACGCTTGGATGTGCTCTCATCTGCTTCAACCAATGCAAACGGTTTTGTTAGGAGTTCTTAATCTGCGGAGGTAGATCGATAGCAGGATGAGCCATCCGCGTACTCGTCCCTCGCCATAGGGAGCCCGCGCATCAGAATTGAGGCGGCACCTCTGCGGCGCCAGCCGAACGAACGGGTCATACCTAGTGGCCATGCAGATCGCCTGCCGCCACGCCTCCTGCTATCATGCGGGAATGAGTACACCTGACTGGATCCCGGATACTCTCCACCGCTTTGCCATCAGACGCTCGCTCGCGGCAGGCGAAACCTTGTTCCTCCGACAGGATCGGCCCCTCGGCCTCTATCTGCTGGAACACGGCGAAATTCAGCTGACCCGCACGGACGCGCACGGGCGGGAGATGACGCTTTTCCGGGCGCAACCTGGTGAGACCTTCGCCGAGGCATCGCTCTTCTCTGAGATCTACCACTGCGATGCAGTGGCCAGTGTCCACAGCATCGTCCTTCTCCTGCCGAAACCCGCCGTGCTGGAGGCCTTCGCGTCGGAGCCGGACATCGCTCAGGCTTTCATGGCAACTCTCGCTCGCCAGGTCATGATGCTAAGAACCCGCCTGGAAAACCGGAACCTGCGGACGGCGCGAGAACGGGTCATCCATCATCTTGAACTCCAGGCCAGTGGCGTTGATCGCGTCGTTCGGGTGAGCGGCAACCTCAAGGCCATGGCATCGGAGCTCGGCCTCTCCCACGAGAGCCTGTACCGGACGCTGGCCTCGCTTGAGGCCGAAGGCGTGATCCAGCGGGGCAGGGGAGAAATCAGGCTCTCCGGTCTGGCCGTATGATCCCGATCATATGTCCTAGGGTGGGAACGGGGTAACCCTCGCGCATCAGGAACCTGGAGCTTCCCATGATCACCCGTTCCACCCTCGTTGCGCTGCTTCTCACCTTCTCGTCCGCGCCCGCTCTTGCCCAGCATCAGCATGCTCCCGCAGCCTCGCCCTATGCCGGGCTCGAGAAGAGGGCAGTGAAGGCACTCTCGGACGAGCACGTTGCGGACCTGAAGGCCGGCCGCGGCATGGGGTCTGCGCTCGTGGCCGAGCTCAATGGGTATCCCGGTCCGAGCCACGTGCTCGAACTGGGTGAGCCACTCGGGCTGACTGATGCGCAGCGGAACCGAATGCAGGCGCTCTTCGAGGCCATGAAGGCGGAGACGATTCTGATCGGGGAGCGGTTGATCGCGCAGGAGGCCGATCTCGACCGCCAGTTTGCCGGGCGCAGCGTGACGCCGGCAAGCCTTACGGCGGCGACGGCTGCAATCGGCGCCACACAGGCAGGGCTTCGGGCGGCTCACCTGAGGTATCATCTCGCGACGGTGGAGGTCCTGACCCCAGAGCAGGTCCGGCACTACGAAGAACTGCGCGGCTATTCCCAAGGGGAGTAGACGGCTGGATGAACCATCACCTACAGCAGTTCTACGATAGCGAGGTTCAGGCACGGCATCGTGGTAAGGGAACACGAGCGCCACTTGCTCGATACCTGATAAAGACGGCCGCTACTGACATCAGGCTGACCTTGACCGGATTTCCGCTTTTGGCATGAGCCGACCTTCATTTCATCTGCTGTTCATTACTCTTTGACTCCGAGCATGCCTTCGTGCTTCCGAGACGCTTCATTCGAACCAATGCCCAGAAGTCATTCACAAGCTATTCGCCAAGCTGCGGGCTTCCGCGGTGTCCGATCCCGGATGCCGGACGGGTGACGCGGCGGCGCGTTGCTGCCTTCAGGAGCTTGCGGAAGGTTGGGCATTCCAGATGCGAGGGAGCTGGACATTCGGCTACGTGACGGAGCGCATCCCGCAGCACTCGCAGGTCGAGCATCTGCCGCTGCAAATCATCCGCCTTGGCGCGTAGCTGATCCCGGGGAATGTCGGGTCGGCCGTCCGTCCCGAACATGCCCGCGATCTCGGTAAGTGAGAAGCCTGCTGTTTTCCCGAGTTCGATCAGGGATAGCTTCAGGAGGACATCGGCATCAAATTGCCGCCGCAGCCCATGTCGGCTGATCGAGCGGATCAAGCCGACCTCCTCATAGTAGCGCAGCGTCGAGGGCGGCACGCCCGATCGTTCGGCGACCTCTCCAATATCTATCATTCCCATGCTTGACCTCAAGTTGACTTGAAGTCGTAGCCTCTCTCGAATCGTCAGTTCGAGCAAGAGGCACGTCATGACCATCAACACTATCCCGAGACAGACACAGGTCTGGCAAGATCCGCGAGCGATCGCGCTGCTGATGGCGGCATCGCTCACCACGATGGCCAATGCCACCATCAGTCCGGCACTCCCCGGGCTCGAGCGCCTGTTCGGGGAGGATCCCAATGCTGGCATGCTGGTGCGCCTCTTGGTGCCTGCCCCCTCACTCAGCGTAGCCATCTTCGCGCCGTTTGCTGGTCTCGTTGCTGATTGGTACGGCCGGCGTCGGATGCTCCTTGCCGGGATCATTCTCTTCGTGATCACCGGATGCGCGGGGCTGTTCCTCGCCGATCTCACGACCATCTTTGCCAGCCGTCTGGTTCTCGGTGTCGCTGTGGCCCTCATCATGACGGCGCAGACCGCACTCATCGGCGACTACTTCACCAGCGACGACCGGAGCGCGTTGTCAGGTCTTCAGATCTCGGCCCGGAACTTCGGCGGGCTCGTGTTCATCGCGCTAGCCGGATGGTTTGCGGCGATCTCGCCCCGTCTGCCCTTCGTTATCTATGGAGTTGCCGCGCTCTTCCTGCCGTTGATGTGGAAGGTCATCGTCGATCCGCAACGGACCTCACCTGCTTCCCAAGCCGGCTTGGAGGTCAGCTCCTCCGATCCTTCATCCTGGGTGCTCGTCTTCGCGCTGCTCGTGATTCTCCAGGCCGTGACGAACATGATCTTCTTCGTCATGCCGACCCAGTTGTCGTTTTTCTTCGCAGCGGTAGGCTATAGCAGCCCAATGATGACCGGCTCGGCGCTCGGCATCCTGATGCTCTCCGGCGGCAGCCTTGCACTCCTGTACAGCCGGGTCCAGCGAGCCATTGGTTACGTTGGTGTCTTTGCTCTCGGCTATGGCGCGATGGCGCTTGGATTCGTGTTGCTGGCCCTTGCGGCAACACCACTGGTTTGGTTCGTAGGAGCCGCGACTATAGGCGCCGGCTATGCATTGGTCTCGCCGACCTTCGTGACAGTTGCTTTGGTGCTTGCTCCGCTCTGGCGGAGGGGAGTGGCAGGCGGTGTCCTGACCGCTTCCGTGTTCATCGGCCAGTTCTGTTCGCCCCTCCTGAGCACACCTTTGATCGTGACGTACGGGTACGAGGGGCTTTTCTACATCACCTCAGCGATTGCCGCCGCGATGGCCATTGCGGCGGTCTTGAAGGCCTGCGCGATGGGACGTCAGGGATTGAAACGCGGGACTCCAACGATGGAGTGGCATCATACAGCCAAACAAGGGGCTGCTCCCGGAACGAACTCTAGGGAATGATGCCTTTGGCACTCGTGCGACGTATGACCTTAGTCAGCTTTGCCTGGTCAGAGCTGACATTCGTTGAGCGGCCGGAATGTGAGCATCTGACCTGGAGCGGACTTCTGCTCCTTTGCTAGGACTGGAGCACATCATCTTGGTCAGTAGCTCGTGCCCTATCCCGCCAGCCCGAGAAACTCTGCTGTTTGCAGGTCTACAGGGATCCCGGTGCGCGCACGCTCGGCTTCGATTTCCCATTCCCGGTCACCAGGAGCCATGACGCTCTGCCCCTCCCGTGCGGCGCTGGCGCGCAGATCAGCCGTGCAACCGGCGATGGCCTCGTCGAAGAGAGCTCGTCCGGCGAAGCGGTCCGGGTCAATGGCCAGACAGAAATGGCCCATTCGGCGGGGTGTCTCAAAATCATCGGTCTCAGCCATCCGGATCATGATCATGAGGATGCAGCATGGGAGCTGAACCAAGCCGCGTCAGTTCATTCACGTGCCGTAAAGCAAAGAAAATCGATCACAGGAAGGGTGTGCCGATGATCGTCGGGTTCCGGCGCTTCCAGTGTGTCCGGAGATATCGCTGCGCTGATGGGCAATGCTTTGAGGAACCCAGAATAACCCTCGGGAATGCTGCCCCTACGGCATGGTGGCTCTATCAGACGTCAATGCGTGGCAAGGTTCATGATCTGCCGTGGGCCCTCGTCTGTCCTATGTGTAGTGACCGGCAGCGGGGCAACGGCGCTGCGTGAGCCTAGCCGCACTTCCGCACATCCATGCACGGCTCGCCACACCACGTATGAGCCGGGTTACGTCCTTGAGGAAGGGCCTTCGGCATCGCTGCCGGTTGCCGGCGTAAATACCTGTATTCCATTCAAGCGGAAGCTTGCGATGATGGTCCGGGCCGGCTCCGATGACAACCAGTCAAACCACGCTCGAGCGTCGTGCGAGGTCTCCTGGACCAGGTAACTGACATAGTCGGTGCGCAGAACCGGATCCCCTTCCACCAGCACCTCGAGACCGCGCCGGTTCTCCTGGGCTGCCCATGTCATGCGTTCAACAAGAAGGTAGGCGCCCATGCTTCCGGCCTGCCTGAGAACGCCGGCTTCATCGCCGCGGCCTTCGAGGTACCAGGTCGAGCGGGTCTGGACATTGACCCCGATGCTCTGCCACAGGGACAACTCCAGTTCTCGCGTGCCCAGCGCGGGGCTGCTGGACATGTAGGCTCCACGCGCCGAGGCAATCCAACGCAGGGCCTTCTTGATATCCTTCAAGCCCCGCACGCGGGCCATCTCCGCTCGCGATCCCACCAGAATGACATCACCCGAGAAGGCGACCCGGGAGGGCACTTTGACCGTTGGCTGGAGCCTTTCAGCAAGGCGTCCCGGAAGGAGCGCCGCATCGGCGCCGGCGTCTGACAGCGGTGCAGTCGGGTTCAGCTCGGTGGCCGTGACGGCAATGCCGGTCTCTGCCTGGAACGCAGGCGCCAAAACCTGCACGAGCTGAACCAGAGCTCCGGCCGGCACGCCAACCCTGATGGTGCGCTCTTGCGCTCTCGCCGGGCCCAAGCAGAAGAGAGCGGTGACCACGAGAGCCAAGACGGTCCGGTACAGTGACATGAAACCTCCGGCGCTCCTGACAGCAGTCATAGGGACAACAGGCCGGATCGACACTGGTTCACGCAATGCAGCAATGGCTGTGCCCGTTCAACCCGTCCCGTGCGAGGAGGCCGACGCCGGCACGATGTCGGCCTCACGCACCACGCGCTGGATCGGCCCTGTTGCGGCCTTGATCCGGTAGAGGGGCTCGTCGTCCGGTCCGGAGGGCAGCAGGCGCAGGATCTCGTAGATCCCGGTGTTGTCGAGAAGCCGTTCCCTTGGTCGCACAAGCTGGCCAACCCCAAATCTGTGAGTCATGGCGTCTGTTCCTCGTCCCTGGGCGCGGCTCTTCTGAATGGCCGGCCCGATGCTGGACCAACCGCGTCGCTTGGCTTGGCGTTCCAGCGCATGCTGTCCTGAGGGTCAGGCTATTCCTCACCACACTCAAGCCTTGCTCTGTTCAACAAACCAGGAGCAACTCTGCTGCTTGCCGGAATTGCGCGTTAGGCTCGTGAGGTCCATGAGTGCCATGCCATCCCTTCGAGGGGCAGATAAGGAGAAGGACGATGCTGAGCTGGCTCTGCGGCCCTCGAGACAGCAAGTCCATGACCCGGTCAAACTCCTACGCGCGCAAGCCCCACCGACAACAAAGGGCAGCCAGGCAAGCTGACACCGCCGAGGGTCCTATCCGCAGAGGTCTCCAAGCTCCCGCTAGGACTAGCTTTCAATTGGGGTCGGGTGGTCCATGGGAAGATCTCACGAGCCGTGTGTCCCCAGGGCTACAGACACCAGCGGGCAAATCGGGCAGATGATCTCCGGCTGGGCAGCCCGGTTGCGCCCCGCTTTGCCAATTTCCAGAACCAGCTACTTTTCCTCAAGGTCTTCACCATGCGTCAGACAGAAGTCACAGCGCCTGCGTTCTCTCCTGTGCCGGCCCCGACATTCACGGCGGCCGTTCTCCGATTTATTGTCTCGCTGGGTGCCTTGATCGGCGTCTGCCTCCTGCTGGCTAGTCTTTGAGAGCGCAGTGCCCGGCCTCTGTGCCTTTTCCGGTTCAGCCACACCCCCGTTCATCAGGCATTCTGCTCCGGTCCATGGTGGAGCGGCTGGGGGGCACTCCTCCTAGAACTGAAGCGCCCCGCATCACATACGGAACGGTTCCTTGTCCGGAGCGGGTCGCTCGCTGGCATGACCCTCGGCCAGACGCAGCTTTCTCTCTCGAGGTGGTGCCCTAGGTTGAGGGTGGGGCGGAAACTTGTCACCCCGGCGAAGAGAGGGACCCCACCGCGTGCCGATACAGTGCCTGTACATCATCGCTCCGTCTGTGGCGCGCCTGATCCGGAAGGAGAGGGAGGGCGAGCATATGCTCGAGGGCTACTTTCCCGATCAGCAACAGCGCGGCACCTTCGTCCAGATCGAGGAGAGTCGCGGCAGTCTGATCCTTGAGGCGGGGGCCGATGAGGCATCTGAGGAGCGGGCCGACATCCCGTTAGCTCATGCGCAGGCCCTGCTGGCGGTCAGCCAGGGTCAGGTGGAGTACCTGCGCACCCGGCTGTCGATTGGCTCATACGAGATCCAGGTTCTTCATTTCGTGAGGCCTGCTCCCCTCGATCTGGTCGCAATAGTCGTCCCATCAGAGGACAAGAGGGCTGTCCATCCTTTGCCCTGGTTTGGCCCGGAGGTCAGCGCCGAGCCGGCCTACCAGCGCCGGCGCGTGGCTCTCGAGGGTGTTCCGGATGAGCGGGATGTGGAAGTCACGAACGGGGCTCTCAACAGCCTGCTCGACCTGCTGGAGGATCGGCTCTCCAGGTGGCCAGGGCCGCACGAGGCTATGATCTCAAACGCCGCGGCGGCTGATGCCACTCCACGCCCCAAGGCTCCTGCCTCGGAACTGGAACCTGAGATGGATGAGGAGGTCGATGAGCTCGGCATCGAGGACGAGGTCATCCGCGAGCTGGCCCGCTCGCTGCAACCACGGCAGCGGTAGTAGATTGCGTTGCGTCCAGGTAGGAAGAACCAATGGCCGTTCTCCCGTAGTTTGACCAATCGCCTCTCGCCGTTCGGGAACTCATCACCTGCACATGGCCGATTGTTTCGATCCGGCCCAGCAGCGCACCAGGCGCGGATAAGTGTTTGCGGGCCTGAACCAGATAAGCGCGGACCGTCGTCTCGCCGAGTGCCTTGCAGGCTTCCAGCCGGTGCAGCCCCTCAACCAAGACGAAGCGGTTGCCGTCGGGCCGTACCAGAATGGGTGCTTCCTGCCCTTTGATCAGGATGCTTTCCGCCAATGCGTCAACCTTTTGCAGATCTAGGGTTTGACGCCGCTTCACCGGCACATACACATCCTGGATCGCGAGCATCTGCCGCTTCAACTCCATTCCGAGGGCTCCCGTGCACGATCTCTCGGGAGAAGCTTACGCGCAGGGATCTGGCTTGCATAGGAACATGCCCGCGCGAGGGGCGTTCCCTAACAGATCCAGCTTGGCAATTGAGTTGGCGTGTGCGCTGGACCTCCTCAACCGGAGATACAATCATGAGCAAACTCACGGCACTACTCGGCTTTATCTTCCTGTCTGTGTCATCGGCATGGGCGCAGAGCCCAGCACCCACCACTCCGGCACCTGGGGCTACTCCCGGCTCTCCCCTTCCTGGGGATGCTGCCGCAGCAGGTGGTAGTTTTGCGGATTACTGGTGGATCATCCTGCTGGTCGTCATCGTCGCCGTAGCGATCTGGTTTTTCTCCCGCAGTCGCAGCCGTAGTCGCAATCAGCTGTAGAACATCGATCCCTCATTGCCACAGGTCCGGAACGACGCCATGGGCGTCAGCGTTGATCAGCAGACGTGTTGATGCTCATGACCGTCTCCGAGACAGAGCCCGGCCCCGTGCCGGGCTCTTTTTGCCTATGCTGACTTCTGCACCTATGCGCTCCAAGGATGCGGATCCTGAGAACGTGAGACGTGCCAGTCGATCTCCATCGGCGCTTTGACGGTGCAGACCTGCTGGCCGCGCTCGTCCCGCACCCCAAAGACCACATCGCTGATGTCACCTTTTACAAGATGGCCCGTTCCGATCTCAGCCGCCGCGCGGACAACTGCCTGCACGGCAGCGTCCATGCTGTCGAAATTGGAGCCCTCATCATCTCACACGCTCTGTGCGCTACCGTGAAAGTCGAAGTAGATCTCCTCTGGGCCAGCGCCGATGGATCATACGTAGGCTGGATCCCGGCGGTAACACCCTGGCTGAGGGCGCTGTTTGAAACCCTCAGCCAGGGCAACAGCGGAGAGGAAGCCCTCCATCAACTCCGAGGCCATCAACCGCCAACGGCGCCAGAGTCTCTGTTCGGGCGGACAGAATACCCGCCCGAACAGGGATCCTGTCTCAATCAGAGTAAACAAGCCGTAGACGTCGGAATGTTGTGCGTGCAGCAAATACATCTCAGAGACGTCGTTGGTCCTTTGACGAATACAAAGACTCAAGGTCTAGCAATCATCAAACGGGTGTGACACTGGCTAAATCCGTACGATCCAAACTGCCACGGCGTCATGAGGCTGTCATTAAGCCGCTTTAGGCGAGCCCTGTGGCCGCTTGGCCCGAGGGACAAGGATAGGCACGGATGCACTGCCGTCCTTGTTCCTCACCCAATCTCATCGATCACAGCAGCACCCAGCTCAGGTTTCAGTGGCCCTGGCGTGCCACCTGCGCGATGTCGTGCCTGGCAATGCCTATGTCCGACAACTCGCGATCAGACAGAGCATTCAATTGGCGTGCGGTTTCACGCGCACGTAACCAGCGACGAAGACCTGACAGAACGACTGATAGGAACATAACGCAACCTCAATGATGTGACGGCCCAGGCGCAAAGGCGCCACGCGTGGGCCGCGAGAAAAAGGGCCACCTTTTGGGGTGGCCGAGTTCAGGGAGGAAACCCGCCACAGGAGGACCGTGGCGGAGGAGGGGTCATCTACAGCGC
>Ga0049072_1000614_pt1 | contig 24448 bp, 26 predicted proteins | sample FECB27metaG_FD_55053 | JGI IMG/M metagenome (GOLD analysis project Ga0049072, IMG submission 55053) | Cyanobacterial communities from the Joint Genome Institute, California, USA - FECB-27 | ecosystem: Environmental > Aquatic > Thermal springs > Hot (42-90C) > Microbial mats | place: USA...
ATCGCCGGCGGGGCCGCTGCGCCGACCTTCGACGGGCTCTACTCGGGAGAATGGACCCACCCTACATTTAGTGGGTGTGGGTAACAACCGGATAGGCAAGGTCTGAATCGCCCACGCTCTTTTTTCCAAAATCTGCTTTTTTCATATATGCGCATTGGGAGTTCTCGTGAGTCAATACACACCTCTACAGGGTCACTATCACAGTCACCGCATAACGCTCGAGGGGTTTTCCGCGGACGCTCTGACGCGTTCCCTAACGGCCGCGCGTGTCGAAATGAATCCGCACCAAGTCGAGGCGTCGCTTTTTGCGCTGAAGTCGCCGTTGTCGAAGGGTGTGCTCCTCGCTGACGAAGTGGGCTTAGGAAAGACCATCGAAGCCGGCCTCGTGATGGGCCAAAAATGGGCCGAGCAGAAGCGGCGGATCCTGCTGATTGTTCCGGCCTCGCTGCGCAAGCAGTGGGAACAGGAGCTGCGCGACAAGTTTTCGCTGCCATCGACGATCCTTGAGGCCGCGACCTACAAGGAGCTGAAAAAGTCCGGTCATACAAAGCCTTTCCGCGACGCCCCCGGCATCCTCATCGCCAGCTACGAGTTCGCGGCTCGCTGCTCTGATGAGCTGGCCCAGACCAAATGGGATCTTGTCGTGTTCGACGAAGCGCACCGGCTGCGCAATGTCTACAAGTCTAACGCGCTACGTTCCAAGAAGTTGAAGGACGCACTTAAGGATCAGTTCAAGGTCCTTCTAACGGCAACGCCGCTGCAGAACTCCTTGATGGAGCTGTTTGGCATCGTCTCGGTGATCGACGACAATCATTTTGGTGGCGAGGACGCATTCAGGACGCTCTACACCGGCGCGCGCGCGACGCCCGCTTCGCTGGAGGCGCTGCGTCAACGACTTGTTCCGGTTTGCTATCGGACGTTGCGGCGCCAGGTCCAAGAAGCCGGCCACATCAACTTCACCAAGCGCAACGCGATGGTGTTCGATTTCGAGCCGCCAAGTCTTGAAGTCGAGCTCTACGAGCGAGTGTCGGAATTCCTTCAGCGCAAGGACACCATCTCCTACGGAGATCGCGCCAATGCGCTTGTCGTGCTGCAGGTGCGCAAGATCCTTGGATCGTCGACCTTCGCAGTGACGGGCTATCTGCGCTCCCTCATCGAGCGGCTGGAGAAGCGTGGAATTGTCGACGAGACAGTTACCGACGATATCGAAACCATCGGCGAGATCGGCGAAGAGCTGGGTGACGATGAAGATGATCACACAGGCGAGATAGACGCGGCGCTGCTTGAGGTGGAGCTGCAGGAACTGCGGTCCTTCCTGCGGCTCGCCGAGTCCATCGGGCAGAACGCCAAGGGCGAGAAGCTCCTGACCCAGTTGCCGGGTATCCTCAACGTGATCTCGCAGAAGGGTGGCCAGCGCAAAGCTGTCATTTTCACAGAGAGTGTTTGCACCCAGATGTATCTGAGCCAGCTGCTCTCGGAAAATGGCTACGACGGCCAGATCGCACTTATGAACGGGTCGAACAACGATCCCGTCAGCCGGTCACTCTACCAGACGTGGCGGGACGAACACGCTGGCACCGATCGCGTGTCCGACTCGCGCTCGGCCGACATGAAGGCTGCAATCGTCGATGCGTTCCGCGGCGCGGACAAGACGATCCTGATTGCAACCGAAAGCGGCGCCGAAGGCATCAACCTGCAGTTCTGCTCTCTCGTCATCAACTTCGACCTCCCGTGGAATCCGCAGCGCGTTGAGCAACGCATAGGCCGCTGTCATCGCTACGGCCAGAAGATCGACGTCACCGTCGTCAACATGTTGAACCGCAAGAACCAGGCAGAGCAGCGCATCTACGAATTGCTCGACCAGAAGTTCAAGCTGTTCAGCGGCGTCTTCGGTTCGAGCGACGAAGTTCTGGGCACCATCGAGCGCGGCGTTGATTTCGAACAGCGGGTCCTCGGTATCGTTCAGTCTTGCAGGACCGAGGCCGAAGTCATTCTTCAGTTCGACGCGCTGACGGCGACGTTGCAGGACCGCATCGATGCTGACATGCAGTCCGCACGTGCGAAGGTTCTGGAGCATCTCGACCAGGACGTTGTTGCGAGGCTGAAGGGCCGCAAGGGCGAGCTCGACAACGCGGTCGACGACTTCACACGAAGGCTAATCGTCGTTGCGCGGGCCGAGCTGCCCACTGCCGTATTCAAGGACGACGCCGTCTCCCGTTTCGACTACGACGGCAAGACCTGGACGACCGTCTGGCCAGAGGCAGATGATCACGACTGGCAGTTCTTTCGTCTGGCAGATGGCAACCTCGCCAGCGATATCGTGGCGAAGGCCAAGGCTCGCGACCAGAAGGTTTCGGTCTCGTCGCTGCGCTTCAGCGTCGCCGACTATGCCTTTCCGGGCCAGCTCGGAGACGTCAGAAATCTCGGGGGGCAGTCGGGTTGGCTACAGGTCGCCAAAGCAAGCATCCAAGCACGCGGGACAACGCGAGAGGAACTCCTGTTGTCATGCATCACCGATGAGGGCGTGACCGTCCCTCCTGAAACAGCCGACCGCATGCTTATGGTTCCAGCCGTGGCGGAGGTGCTGGACCGGGAGGTTGATCCCGGCGCGCTCGACGCCATCCAAGATACACTGTTCTCCCGTTTTTCCGACCAAGTGCAGCGCCAGAATTATCTTTGGGTCGAGGAAGAGGAGACAAGGCTCGACAACTACGCGAATGACATCGAGATCGAACTCGATGCCCGGATCGGCGGCCTGGAGGGCGAGATCAAGCTTTTGCGCAAGGAGCGCCGGGCGCCGGACGCCTCGATGGAGCAGAAGCTCGATCTCGGCCGCAAGATCAAGAAGCTCGAAGGAGAAATGGACGACCTCAAGCTTTCGAAGCACGAGCAACGGCGCGATGTCCAAAAACAGGTCTCCGATATGCTCGACGAGGTGGCAGCGAGCCTCAATCGGCAGCCGACGCTGACGCCCCTTTTTGCGTTACGTTGGGCCGTAAAATGACGCTGTCACGCCTGCGTTCCTGCTGTGACAGGGACTTGGGCGTCGCGTCGGCAACCCTTCACTTCAAGGTAGAGCCCTATTTCAATCTCTCATGGGGCATGAATCCGCTGGAAGGCCTTTCTGGATGGATGATCTGTTCTCGGGTTTTCGTCGATACAGGCTTCGTGTCCTGGACTGCTTGCATCGCGGCAGCCATTACCGAGGACGGCGAGCGTGTGCCGGACCGGGTTGTGAAGAAACTCATTTATTTGCCAGTCGCTATGTCAGAAGATGGCATTGGTGAGCCGCCTGAAGAACTTCTTGTGGCCTTTGATACGATAGCTGGCTTTGTTCAGAGAGAGTGCGATTCTCAGCATATGGATTTGCTGGAGGAGCGCGACGCACAAGCCGATCACCAGGCTGCCGCGCTCCAGGATGAACTTAGCCGCGCCGTGATCAATGGAGAGGCCCGTATTGTTGCTTGGCGACGCTCGATCCGTTCCGGAGAGCTGGACAGTGACGGGGTGGCGCAGATGCGTTCGGATATTGTCCGAATGGAAGACCTGATCAGTGAAGCGGGTGGAACCGTGCGAAATCGGGTTGCCTCCATTCGTGCTGACGCGTCGGTATTTGCAGCGGCGGTGCTTGCGGCACTGCCAACGAGTGCGGAGTTTGAGCATTTGTGGGTCGCACGCTGGACGACGGCACCACTCCGGACGAACGGTGGGACTGAGTGCAGTGAACCCAGCGCTCTCATGGATGAACTACGTTACGACGCGCGATGGTTCGGACAGCACACGGAGAAGCGAATCCGTGGCCAGTCGGTGCTCCCAGCGCCTTGCAGCGAAGAAGATGTCCGGCGTCGCAAACGAAGTGCAACGATTCGCGACCTTGAGAGAGCGGACCGGGAACGCCAGGCCGCTCGTCGTCGACTTGCAGCGCGACACGAGAACCTACCGTCTAGTAGCCTCAGCCTTAGACCTGAGCAGCGCGATCTGTCTTCGAAGTCATCAACTTCAAACCTCCAACTCCAGCAATTGGCCTTACGTCCGTCGGAATTGACCGGGTGGTATATGAGGAGGCTGTGGCCCCGTGCTCGCGACGATCAACGGATTCTAAGCCGTGCAAACCCTTTTGCTTCGGAGGAGCAGAAGCGAATCGAGGTTGAAACGACTATTGCTCGCTGGCGATCCGCACTGCGAGGTGAGGGTATCGCAGGCGACGGAGATCTAAGTGACGATGCAGTTGTAAAGTGGGCAAGACGTCGGGGCTTCGAATGCACCTGGTCTACCCAGCGGCCCGAAAAGGTGCTGCAAAACTCCAGAGATGAACCTAGGAAAGGTGACGTGGCCGACGTAAAGCCCGATCCGCGAAAAGAGCACAGAGCTTTAACTCCAAACTCGTATGTGCGCGCATGGCGCAAGGAAAATCGTCAGGTCGACAATCCCCGCTATACGGACCGGGACGCCTGGTTCAATACTCCGGAAGGTCAGGCATATATTGCCACTATACGCGAGAGAGCAGAGCGGCGTGACGAAACGAGAAGACTTTCCATTGAGCGCCGCAAGACATTGATGGCATCGAAGGTCCCGGATGCTATAGACTGGAGTGAAGGGCAGGACCCAGTGGCGACGCGGCACCGGGCGGACGTGCCAGTCGCACCGTCGACGTTGCCTGCAGCCAGCCAGCAAGATCGAGCCAGTCTCGTCGGTGTAGTGAAAACAGCGTCCGGGGATCCGGCAAACGCAACGGTCGAGTTTGCCGCTGCAGATCTGCGGCCGGCTGTGGGATCACCCAATGAAACCCTGTCGCATCAGGCGCTTGGCGAAGCCGTTACCATTGCAAGGAACGAACAGCCCACCGGACCAGCGATCGAACGAGGCAGCTTGCCACCTGCCTCAACCTCCAAGATCATCACCGACGAACGTGCTGTCCAGCGTGCACGCTGGCGTGCAGAAGACGAAGAAGACCGCATTCGACGCGGCAGGGAAATGAAGAGAGACTGATGTCCATGCCGCGCAAGACAAAACTCGAATTGACGTGGATCGGCAAGGACGAGCGGCCGAAGCTGGAGCCGCGGATCTTGGTCGAGGATCCAGCGCTGTCGCACTACGCGGCGACGCGGCGCGATGGCGACATCTTCGACAACATGCTGATCCACGGCGACAACCTGCTGGCGCTGAAGGCGCTTGAAGCCGACTACGCCGGCAAGGTTAAATGCGTCTTCATCGACCCGCCCTACAACACCGGCAGCGCCTTCACCCACTACGATGACGGGCTGGAGCACTCGCTGTGGCTTAGCCTGATGCGCGACCGGCTGGAGATGATCCGCACGCTTCTGTCGGACGACGGCTCGCTGTGGATCACCATCGACGACAATGAGGCGCACTATCTCAAGGTGCTGTTGCCTATCGCGGGGCCGGGAAGAAGAAGCCCGGCAACGTTTCCGCAGCCGGGCTTTGAGGTGCTTCTGCGGTCATCGGGATTTCCCCCGTCCCGCTATAAGGAAAGCCCCTCGCTACTGCGGCGGGCTTTTTCACTTCGTGAGGTTGTCTGCAAGTACGCTGTCATTGTTCGTGTTCCGCTCCGGACAAGGGCTTCGCCAAGTGCATCTGCGCGCGTGCCAGGCGTTATGATGGAACAACGACACCTCCGAAGGGTTTGGCTCACAGACGCCGCATAGGCGGCTCTATCCCCAAGGAGGAAGTTATGTTTTTGAGATTAGCTGCAGCAACCGCATTTGTGATTTCGCTTTCCGCCGGCGCAATAGCCCAGACGGCGAGCGATGGAGACCAGGATTCTGGCAAGACGTCGATACCTGCCGCATGGACAGGGCCGATCGCTGAAGCATTTTACACCGATGGTTCTGGCGCTGCACTCCGCTCAGAGGCAGAGGCGAAATCCAACTTCGCCGCGCTGACCCCGGAATTGCAGGCCCAGGTTAAGACCGATTGCCTGGCGATGGTGACACCAATGAATCCTGCGGCATCGACAGATACGACGACAACTTCAAGCACGGATACCGGCGACGCTGGCGCAGGTGCAGCCGGAGCGACGGCTGCACAGGCCGCAACAGCAAGCCAGGTGTGCATGTGGGTGGGGCAGAACTAACTGCACTTCGACATCTCGACTTAGGGCCGCCGCGATTGTCGCGGCGGCTTCGCCGTTTTTACACGCCTACGATTCTGTATCGCCTGCCCCTCGCGTCAGCGCTGAGGGCACTTCCTGATCTGGAACCCATTCTTGACGCTTGACCATTATGTCGATTGCCGTGTCGGCAATGCCGAAACGTTCGGCGTGGTCGTCTTCGCGGTATCGCACCGCGAGGAAATAAGCCTTCAATGCCTCGCATATGGCACGCGACATCACATGGAAAACCCCGCTACGTTCCGCGCGCGATCACCTCAACGGATCCGGTCCCCCCAAAAGCGTTCGACGGCAAGCGAGGCGGCGCGGTCAAGATGTTCGCAACGGAGATCCTCGCTGCTGATTATTCTATTTATGTTGGTAAGCCTCCGAACTGCAGGGCACTGTACGCTACTACTTAAGGCTAATTCGACGGTGTGTTTGTAGCGCGCTGAGATGGTCACATTAGCCTGCAGCCCGCATTTCTCACAAGTTGCAATCATCGGCTTAGTCTCCCCATCGGGGAGGATGCCATAACGTAGGGCGGACACGCTAGGCTGTGGGATGCGTCGAAAACTTCAGAAGGTGGCAAGGTATCGCTCTGCAAATTCGCGAACCGAGACCCGCCTATTGATTAGGCCGGACTGTAGAAATCTGGGCTTCTCAGGGCGACAAGTGGAGAACGCCAGTAGGTAACCAGCAAGACCGACATCTCGAACCCTGTAGAGAAAGCGCCCCTGCTCCGAAACGATAAGGGCTCCCAGCGTGTTTCTGGGAGCCCCTTTCGGTAGGTTGAGTTGTCCTCGTGGCAGCAAGAACATTCTCACAGTGCAGCCAAATGGTTAACGGATCGCTAACGCGGCGCACCTCGGCTCAGCGCAGCGCCTCGCGCTCCAGTTCCGCCACCATGCGCCCGCCGATGACTGTCAGGCACCGCGCGGCCCGCACGATGGCCCGCGCCAGTAGAATGCGCGCCAGCCTCATTTCTTGCCCGCCATGCCCTCGTGGCTTTCCAAGGCGTCATGGACAGGCCCGAGAAGCTCCAGAGCCGATCTGAGCGCCAAGGCTATATCGCCGGCTGTCTTGTCCACGTTCTCCTCATTGATGCCATCCAACGCCATCGCGCAGGTCGAGACGATGGCCAACGCTTCGTAGCTGCATTCGAGGATTTCCTGTCGCGTCATGTCGCGATGGTCTACGAGCCGCGTCATATCTCGTCCTCCATTCCGCCGGGGATGATCAGGTCGCAATCGCCGTCGCCCTCGTCGTGTTCGAGGTCAGAACTCGCGCCCGCAAGGTTGCAGTCGGTTTCTTCCGGTTCACTGTCGCCGCCGTCCTCGTCGTCGACCGTGTCGAGTTCGAGGTCGCCGGCAGTGTCCAGCGCCGTGATGAGCGCCATGGACTGGTCGAGCAGGTCGTTAATCCGGGCTTCGACGGCTTGCCGCCAGGAACGCGGATCGATGCCGGCAGGGATGCCGTAAGGATGAAGGGTGGGGACATGCATGTTCATCCGAATGCCCTCCCCGCAACGCGAAGGATCGACGCGGCGAGGCCCGGTCCCCATGTGTCTGCCGCGAAATACATGCCGGGGGCGATTGTGCGCACCGAGGGCCATAAGGCGAGCACCTGGGCCTTGATCGCAATGCCGTCCATGGTGACGGCCGGCGCCTCCATGATTGCCGCCAATTGGCAATGCCGATCTTGGTTTTGGCCCTGGCGATGCCAATGGTGCGCACGAAGAGGCCCATTCTCACCTTCTGCTGCGCGAAGACATGCTCGACGCGAGAGCGGACCTTCGATTTCGCGTTGTTGGCGTGCCGCGTCGCCTCCGGCATGGGTCTGCCCTTGGGCTTCTTGCGATGTATCTTGCTGACGAAGCCGTGCTTGTCGAGGAAGGCCTTTTTGGCCGCGGAGCGGTAGGCGTATCGGCCCAGACGGCCTTCGAAGTGTTGGTGGGATCAAGCAGGCCCTCGCGCAGCCGCGCGCCCTCATAGGCGGACGCATCCGTCACAAGCCAGCGGCGGATCAGGCCATGCTCGCGGTCGATCGCGATATGGTTTTGATAGCCGAAGGCGGGAATGGCGATGTCGACCGGCGGGATTGTGCCGTCCGCCTGCGGCTTGGCTTTGGTGAACTTGACCGTCCAAGGCGCGTCACGGTCCTTCTGCACGAGCCTGGCCGGACGTTGCTTCCAGGCCTGGGGAGAATGCGCCCGGCCTTGATCTCGTCCTTCTCCTCTTGGGTGTTGCGCTGCCTGGGTGCCGCAACCAGGCTGGAATCGACAATCTGTCCGGCCATGGCGATGTAGCGGCCTCGCGCAGCGTCGTCTCGAAGCGGGCAAAAAGCGGCTCGATCGCACCCGCCTTCGTGAGGCGCTCCCGGAACAGCCAGATCGTGCGCGCGTCCGGGACGCGATCGGACAGGCCAAGGCCGAGAAAACGCATAAAGGAGAGCCGGTCGTGTAAGCGCGGGGTTCGGTTTGTCAACTGGCACAACGGTAGCTCACTTGCCACAGGGGGCGTGGCGCATGGGTCGCCCGAGGGGCATACCGGGCGAGTGCAGGCTCTGCCAGAAGGCGTACCGCGCCAAATGGCGCATCTACTGCGGGCCTGTCTGCCGCCGCGTCGGTCAGCGAGAACGCACCGATGAGTGTTATGAGCTACAGCTGTTCGCGCGGTGGGCTCTCGACCAAGGTTCATACCCGAGCGAATGCGGAAGGACTGGCGGTCGGTTTCCATGTGACGCCCGGCCAGGCTTCGGACATGACGGCCTACGACGACCTGATGGCCGAAGACGCGCCGCTGCCCGAGGTCATGCTCGGCGACAAGGGTTACGACAGCGACACCATCAGACGCGACCTCGAAAAGCGCGGCATCGATCCCGTGATCCCAACGAAGTCGAACCGGAAAGTGCAGCGTGCCATCGACAAGACAACCTACGCGATGCGCAACCGCATCGAGCGCTTCTTCAACAAGATCAAGCATTCACGCCGCGTCGCCACCCGCTACGACAAGCTGCAGTCGAGCTTTCTCGGCTTCGTGCAGCTGGCGACAATCAGATGCTGGATAAGGTTTGTCCACACGACCTAACACCGCCTGCGCCAGCGACGGCTGGCTTTTATTTCGAGCCTAGAAATTCCTCATCGGTAAGGCGTCTCTTTCCGAAAACCTCTTCCTCTGTGAGGTATTCAGGGGCGTTGCATTCTTTGGCTTGGCAGAAGCGCACTTCACCGGTCCAGCGATTGAGAAGGAACAATCCGCCACCGGTTGTCGTCAGCAGCGCTTCGTACCGAGTGACCCAAAACAGCGCGCCTGTTACCGCTACGACAAAATAGATCGCGATGGCTTTGTCGCCTACATACCGACGAATGCCGCTCTGCCCGCCATTTCCCATGCGAGGGATCAAGCATGCCGAGGTATCCCATAGCAAGGTGGACGCCGCCGGAAAGTAGCGGATTTCCTCATTTTCTGATTCATTGTCCTTGGGTTGGAGCGGGGGCGGACGATGGCGGGTCAAAAGGGCTTTTGGGATGTTGAGGACCGTCTGGCGGAGCTTTCGGCGGAAGGCGATCGCGTCGTGGCCGTCTTGATCGACATAGCTCATGCATTTCTCCCGTGCTTGTTAGCGCAGGAAGGATAGCACAACCAAAAGTTGCAAGCCAGCAAAGCCATTCCAGACTGTTTTGCAACTAGAATCGCTTTTTCAATTACAGCGCCAGCCCTGAATTCCAGCCCTAGCCAGCGCCTCGCCACGCCTTCCGCCCGGCCCTCGCGTAGCTCCCACGCCTAGCGCCCGCGAGCGGCCTTGCCTACAGCCGCCGCTGGAACATTTCAGACGGATCGACATGCATCGTCACGTATCGCCATGCCTCTTTTTTGTCGGCAAGCAGATTGTATCGAGCGCATCGTGTTGACGCGCACAGATGTCGGCCCGATTATGCCTGTGTGGGCGTGAGGGAGACTGGGATGCGTCGCTTGTTGGCTGCAGCATTGATATGCGGGCTGGGCGTCGGTGAAGCTTCGACTGCGGAGTGGTGGCAAGACAAATTCGTCTACGATGGATCGGACAGTTGCGAAGGCAACGACAGCGTAAGGACGTACTCAGCCGCTACAGTCGAGGGATGGGAAGAAAGCTGCACCATCGCTAAGCAGACGCCCATAGTCGGCCTCGATGCGTTAATACTCGACCTGGATTGCAGCTTCGTTGAAGGCGACCCGCCTTGGAAAGAGCGGCGCATCCTTTTCAAACTGGACGGTGACGAAGTCGCGCAGTTTCCGCCGTTCACAAAGCTGCAGCGCTGCAGCAAGCTTACGGGCGATTCAAAATCGGAGAAGGTCCCGGAGCAGCCTGAATGCAACGATAGGCCCGCTTTGTTCCGCACGCCGCTTCGCAACAATCCTGACACCACTTCCTACCAGGAACTGGAGTTCGACCCCCAAATGGCTACCAGCGCTGCGACCCTAACCGAATACAGGATGGGCAAGGCGGTCTGGGTGTCCCGTGGTGACTATACCTGTTCGAATGGCGCCGTCATCTGCTACCTCATCTTCCCGGTGATGGGCAGTGGCGAACCGATCAGCATGCCAATCGAGATAGTGGAAGGCAAAACCGGCCCAACGGTTGTTATCCCATCTTTCAGTCAGTCGATTTATCAAACAGAGAAACACTCGGTGGATTTATACAATAAGCCCTATGGAGGGTTGGTTGCCGACCTCCTCAATGGCTTTGCGCCAGCGGTGGATGAGCTGACTTCTCCCTATAACGTCTACTCGTTTGCGGAATGCAAAGCCAATGCGACCCTCGAAGACTAAGCTTGTGATAAATAAATAGCTATCACAAAAATGCTCAAAGGGGAACGATTCCAACCCGGCATCCCACTATAATGTGCTTAAGGGGGAAACAAATGAAAGACATGAGAGCCACCCGAGCCGCCGAAGATTCATTGGAACTCACGGCCACGATAATCTCCGCATACGTGGCAAACAACAGCGTGCCGATGACGGCCTTACCAGAGGTCATTGCATCCGTACACGCGGCTCTGCAAAAGTTGGTTCCTACGGCACCCGAGCCGGAGAAGGTCCGCCCCGAACCTCCGGTGTCCATCAAGAGGTCGATCACTCCGGATTACCTCATTTCGATGGAGGATGGTCGCCCTTACAAGGCTTTGAAGCGGCACCTAACAGGCCGGGGTATGACGCCCGCTCAATATCGACAGAAGTGGAATTTGCCTGCCGATTATCCGATGGTAGCTCCGAGCTACGCGGCAAGACGTTCTGAACTGGCAAAGGCGATAGGACTCGGTCGCAGGCGCGAAGGAGCAGTCGCCAAAACAAAGCGCGAGCCGGGCAAGCGCGGTCGGCCACGATGAATTATTGCGGACCAACTTTTGCAGCAACCCAGGTTTTCACGCGGCCGTCAACTGAACTCACTAACCATTGTGAACCGTAGTTTATCTCAAAAATCAGCAGTTTGTCTTCTCTGCTAAGATGATCTGCGAGCTGGTCATGAATGGCTGTCGCGGGACCCACCAGCTCCGCAAGCCATACGGACTTCGTCAGCGCAATGCACTTCCAACGCAAAAATTGACGCCACAACGCATCATGGTTTCGATTTTTGCTTAATTCCAATGAAATCACATAAATGGCCATGCACAGCGGAAACGGGAGGCCGCCGAAAAAGTTTCATTCGTTTCCTATCAAGGCGAAACAAATGATATCGGGCTCGGTGAAACTTTGAGCTGTCACGCTCGTATTACTAAACGTGACGCGTTTTGGCTCCCAGTGTGGCGATGATGTGACACATCGTTTCGGACGCCGACCATACGCTCAACACCGAAACTTGTAGTCGCCTGCAAAAAGAGAGGACCGCCATGTGCATGCTGCGTACCGTGACTATTTCTGGCTTGCTCGCCCTGATTGCGCCCGCAACCGCTTTGGCTGCTGACCCAGCCTACGACGAGACCGTCTCGGCCTTTAACTGGACCGGTCTATATGTCGGAATATCGGGTGGATACCTCGACCCCAATCTAGACATTGGCTTCGGCGGCACCAACCTTGACTACGGCGATAGCGGCTACCTGATCGGCGGCACCGTTGGCTACAACATGCAGTCAGGAAACATCGTCTATGGTGTTGAGGGAGATTTCTCATATGCAGACCTGAGCGGTGATTTCAACAATCTCTTTGGCTTCGGCTTTGATGGAAGATCAGACGGCGACTATTTCGCAACGGTGCGCGGACGCCTGGGCTATGCCATGGACAGGTTCCTTGTGTTTGGTACAGCCGGTGTTGCGTTTGCCAACCTGGACGTCGAGACACCTGCCGGGAATTTCTCCGATGACATGGTCGGCTACACAGTCGGCGGCGGTCTCGAGTACGGCATCACCGAAAATCTGACGACCAAAATTGAATATCTTTATTCCGATTTCGGCAACCAAACGACAACACTTTTCCCGGGTGACATCGAAACCGAGGCTGACATGAACATCGTCAGGGTTGGGCTGAACTACAAGTTCTAGATACACACGACCGACTTGAATTTCGGATACAGCGCTTTTCCGTTCGCGGCGAGGCGGCGTTATTTCTTTGCCTATGAAAACCTCTGAAAGGGAGATGGCACATGACAAAAGTATTTGGGGACGAACAAATTGACCTTTCCAAGATCGATCTAGCTGCCGGACGTCGCGCATTTCTCAAGACGGCAGGGTTGATAACAGCTGGTGTGGGGACGCTGGGATTAGTGGCCAGTCCGCAAGAGGCTGAGGCACAGGTCATCAATGACGCCGTAGTCCTAAACTTCGCGCTGAATCTCGAATACCTCGAAGCAGAGTTTTACCTCCGCGCCGTAAACGGAGTGGGGCTCGGCATAAATGACATCGCTGGGACCGGGACGCAGGGTGATGTCACAGGAGGACGCCGTGTGCCTTTCGCTACACCAATCATCAGGGGATATGCGATCGAGATCGCCAACGACGAACTGGCCCACGTCCGATTGCTGCGTGCCGCGCTCGGTGCCGCAAAGGTTGCCCGCCCTCGGATCAATCTTGTGTCGAGCTTCACAGCCGCCGCACGTGCTGCAGGTCTGGTCGGCCCCACTGGAACTTTCGATGCGTTCGCCAACGAGACGAATTTCCTGCTGGCAGCCTTTATTTTCGAGGATGTCGGTGTGACGGCCTACAAGGGTGCCGCACGTTTCATCCAGAACAAAGATTTTTTGGAAGTCGCAGCGGGCCTACTTGCCGTCGAGGCCTACCACGCAGGAGAGATTCGTACCGTCCTGGTAGGCCGTGGGCTCTTTTCACAGGCGCAGGCAATTTCGAATGCCAGGGACTCGCTCGACGGTGCCACCGATCTTGATCAGGGAATCGGTACAGCCGCTTCGGTAAATGTGGTTCCGACCGATGCGAATGGCCTGGTGTTTAGTCGGACGCCTGTGCAGGTCCGCAACATCGTCTATCTGGGCGCTTCTCCAACTCCAGCAAGCTTCTTTCCGAGCGGACTGAACGGCTCGATCCGATAGAATTGCTACTACCCTGACCGTCGCGGGCTGAAATCTCTAGGATTCTGAGTCTGGCATGGGCAATAACGCCCATGCCAGCTTCGGGTCTTACGAGCGACGATCCAGTCTGTCGTTACTCCATGGGATTACAGAAGGAGTGACCCGCCGCACGTCGATACCACCAACTATGCGACGGGCCGATTGAGCCGTCCGGATCGGAAACGCTCGACCTCATGCGACCGCAAAGCCATTCACAGCCGCAATGCGAATATTCATCCACCGAGTGGCTTGGCACCAAGTGTCGGATTGTCAGGGTTGGCTTGCCGCTTCAACTGCTGCAAGCCAGCATCGGCCACACGGAAAAAGGTCATGCGCTTGGTGTCTTGATCGACCGCGGAGAACACCGCCTGCATGTCAATGAGGATTTGCAAGATCTTGCCGAGACGGTCGCCACGATACGTCAAATCATCCGTGCCGAAGTCCACCGAGTAGCGAAGCCCTTCACGCAGCGCGCGAATGCTAATCAACCCATCTGGTAGATCGCGAAGCAGATTGTATGCACATCCTGCCTCATGGGCGGTCAGCGACGGCTGCTGTACAGGCACCAAGCCTTGATGCCGTGGCACCCGTATTGATGGCTTCGCTTCGGCGTCGGCGGGAGCGTTCAAGTTGATCGGCGGGCCGTCCACAAGCTTAAAGCCGTTCACCAATGCTTTGCCCGGCATGACGTGCGGAACCAGCTTCACCAGCTCGTCTAGCGGCGGTTCAACACCTTGATCAGCGTAGCGATCCACAACGGCAGGCGACAGGCCAAGCTGTTTGCAAAGGCACGGGCGCTCTGTTGCTGGCATGTCCTGCAATGCCTTGCGGATCGTCTTCACTGACTTCTCGCGCTCATTATCCACGGGCGGCGGGCCTAGCACGGCCTCGCGGATGCGTTGACCGAGCGGCTTGCGGGCTTCAAGGCCGACGTGCTGGCCTATTTGGTCGAGCGGAATTGGGTCTGTCATCAGTAATACCTCACGAAATTTATCAGGCGCTCATTCTCTTCGGCGCTTATCAGTCCTGCCGTGGCACGACCTTCGCGTATGGCGTCAATCCTGAAAGGCGCTACTTTCGTGACCTCGGATATTCTGTCGGAGTGCCACAGCGATTTGGCTAAGGCGGCACTGAGTTGGGTGAAGGTCATCCCTGCACCTGTGCGGGCATGAAGGCTGCTTTGAGCTTCATGAACGTGTCGAGCGAAATGTTGCCGCCGCCGTGAAATCTGCGGATCAACGTGGCGTTTGGCCGGGAAAGCGGAGGCTGTAACGTGAGGGTGCCTGGAGGAGCGCTTGCTTGTAGGCGAGCATATCCTTGCGCTTCCTGATGTCGGAGTGGGAGAACGTCATCGACCCCTGGCGGATCGACAGCGAAGCGGCGTATGCCGATGTGCCGCGCATGGGCCGCAAGAACCGACTGGGCGCCAAGCAGCGCGAAGGGCTCTGGACGGTATTTTCCCGCGTCCGGGATTTGCTCAGGCAGCAGGCTCTCTTCACGCGAGCCTCTCTCTTCGATGCCGTCACCACCGCCTATGTGGCGCGAACTGATAAGCCATTCTCGCACATCGTTGTGGACGAAGCCCAGGATCTCGGGGTGGCGGAGTTGCGCTTCCTCGCCGCCATCGCGCCGAGCCAGCCGGATGCGCTGTTCTTTGCCGGAGACATCGGGCAGCGCATCTTCCAGCAGCCATTCTCGTGGAAAGGGCTAGGCATCGATGTGCGGGGGCGATCGTCGACCCTAAAGGTCAACTACCGGACATCGCAACAGATCAGGCAGCTGGCCGATCGGCTGATGCCGAAGGTCATCCGTGACGTCGACGGCCTGGAGGATGACCGCCGTGGCACGATCTCGGTGTTTGAAGGACTCGAGCCACTCGTCCGGGTGGTGCAGGACGAAGCTGCCGAGCTTGCCGAAGCCGCCACTTTTATCGCGACTGCTCTGGCCGACGGGATAGTGCCGAAAGAAATCGCCATATTCTTCCGCTCGGCCGAGCAGTTGCCTCGCGCGCGATCCATCGCACAGGCTGCGGGGCTGCCCATCCGATCAGCCTTGTCGGATGCGCCCGGCCATGAAGAGGCGGCGCTGATCGGCACGATGCATCTGGCAAAGGGGCTCGAGTTTCGCGTGGTGGCGTTGATTGCCTGCGACGAGGGTGTCCTGCCGCTTGCAGCGAGGGTTGCGGAAGTTGCTGATGAGTTTGAACTGGACGAGGTCATCGCGACCGAGCGCCAGCTCTTCTACGTCGCGGCCACGCGCGCACGAGACCGGCTCTTTGTTTCTGGGGTCACACCGGGTTCGGAGTTCATCGTCGACTTGGTGTCGTGAATCGAAATGAACGGCTTGGCGCCCTCGAATACGGTAGCGGGCCTGTTCTTGCTACGGCAAGTGTCGCTGAATGGTCAGTCCTGCGCGAGAAATGATGATCAGCCCACTTTCAGGGACTTCGTGCGGTCAGGATGGCGGCTGAAGATGCGCTAGATTGAGGCCGGGATAAGCCACCTTCTCAATCATCTCGACGCGCTGGCGAAGCATGCCTTGTGGGAGGGTGCCATACTGTCCGGTCACGGTATGCGAGGTGTGGCCGACAAGAAAGCCGAACTGATCGTCCAGATACTCGGCACGGCGAAGCGCGTCGGTGAATGCGTGGCGAAAGCTGTAGAGTGACAGGCCGCGACCGTCCTTGACGCCGATACGCGTCAGCATCTTGGGAAAATCGGTCGAGAACTTTGCTGCCATCTGACCACGCGCATTGCGTTCGGCTTCGGGGAAAAGTCGAACGCCTCCCCTCACCCGCACCTTGGCATGGTAGTTCACAAAACCGAGACGGACTAACTCAGAATGGACGGGCACGACGCGCTTCGAGTCACGGGTCTTGACGCTCTTGTCCTCGCTGGCATCGCCTTCATCGGTGATGTGCATGATCCATTGGCCATGCTCTTGCCGGACATCAGCGATATTCAACTGGCTGATTTCGCCTGGCCGCGCGCCGGAGAAGGCCATGACCAGAGGAACCCAATAGCGGTGATCGCTGATCTTGTGAGTGCCTGGCCGATGGTTGCGCCGATCGCTTTCACAGCCGGCGAAGTGCGGCGATGAAAATATCGTGTTCATTTGGTCAACGGTGAAAGGCACCGTTGTCCGCTTTTTCCTATCGATTGATTGATAGAGGCCGACGACCGGGTTGCTCTCGATGAACTCGTTTCGCTGTAGCCAATCACAGAACGCGCCAAGCCCAGCCAGATAGCGGTTTATGGTCTTGGTCTTGATCGTCGCCTTGCCGTGTGTCTTGTTCGCCTCGATGATCTGTCGGGCAGTCATGCCGGAGAAAACTCTGATCTCGTTCGCCCTGACTGGCCACTGCATCAAAATGGCCTTCCACTCTCTCACTGATTTCTTGTCGATCTTTGCCGCAGGATAGGATCGACCGACCGTCTCGACGAAATGCTCGACGGCATGCCGCGATTGGTCGAGCGTGTCGGGCTTAACCTGCTTGGAGTTTTCCCGCGCATACTGCTCAAACAGTTCCATGACGCTTTCGCCGGGGCCGGCAGTTGCTGTCTGGCCAGGCGAAGGAGGAACCACGATCGGGTCGCTTGGCGTGCCGGTGTAGTCGCCTGCGTCGCGTTCGAAGGTGCGATTGAGAGCCTCGATGTGCGCGCGCTGTAGTCGAAGGCAGAGGTCGCGGTATGCGGGTGTCCCCTTTTCGACGAGTAGTTGGCGGCGCACAATGTAGTCGTCGGCCGCCCACTCGATCAGCGCCGTCTCGCCGCTGGCGACGTGCTGACGCATCATCGACGATTGAGCCTTACGATTGTCCTGCTGTGCGGTTGCCCGGCTCTGCAGGACGTCTATGTCAAGCGTAGCGGCCATGATGCCCAGCGGGCCCTCGCCGCGAACTTCACCACGATCAGCGCTGGCAAATAGTTCTCGTGAAGCAGAATCAATGTCGGCCTGGACGGGCAATGCCTGACGTGCGGAGTCATCTTGCCCAAGCTCGCCCGTGTAGTGATCCCAGACGGCGTGTGCGAGGTCGGCCGGTTCGATCTCTCGACGCCGACGCTGGTCCTCAAACTGGCGCTGCCAACCTGCTATGACAGCGGTTAGCCGCCTCTTGGCTTCGCGGGGCTCACGAGTGTCGAGCGACTTCGCCAATTCCTTCGTGCCCAGCACGTCCTGCAAATCGAGCGGAACTGGCATCCGCGCGTAGTAGGTCGAGCCGCGCCGCTTGAGATAGCTGATTCTGGCCATTTATGATCCGATCTTCCCTGCAACTTGGGACAGGTGATTGGGACACTACATCGGCCTTAAACCCTTGCAACACAAGGGGTTCAAACGAAATCAATGCCTTGAAGGATGATGGCTGGGGAACCTGGATTCGAACCAGGACTAACGGAGTCAGAGTCCGTGGGTCTACCGTTAACCTATTCCCCAACAGCCGCCATCGGCGGTGCCGTCGCATGCAAATGGACACACGCCACGCCGGCGCCGATCCAATCGCGCCGCCTTGTAACACATCCGCCCCCCCGATCAAGGGGCTTCGTCCCCTGCCCCGGCAGATGCCGGCCCGCTTCGGATGCGCGAGATGGCATGCCCGGCGGCGCGGGCGGTCTCCGATCGCGGCGCACGCTCATACGAGACGCGGCGCCCATCCCGAGCGCACGCTGCGAACGCGCCGCTGGCGACACGGCGGGGAGTCTGCCTTCCCGGCGCAGCACCATGTCCACAGGTCTCTTCGCCGGGTTGGACCGGCATCGGCGCCGTCGCCCGGCACTCGGAAAGAAAGAGGCCCGGGCGCGACGCGCCGGGCCTCTTCATATTGGTTCCGTGCGATCGGCGTCAGCAGACGCCGATCAGGCAGACGTGGATCAGTAGCCCATCCCGCCGCCGCCGCCGACACCGGCAGCACCGGCGTCCTTGGCGGGCGCGTCGGCGATCATGGCTTCGGCGGTGATCAGGAGGCCGGCGATCGAGCCGGCATCCTGCAGCGCGGTGCGCACCACCTTGGCCGGATCGATGATGCCTGCGTCGATCATGTCGACATAGGTTTCTGTCTGCGCGTCAAAACCCTGGTTGGGGTTGTTGCCGGCCAAAAGCTTGCCGACGATGACAGAACCCTCATTGCCCGAATTCTCGGCGATCTGCCGGATCGGAGCCTCGAGCGCACGCAGCACGATGGAAATGCCGGCCAGTATGTCCGCATTGCCGTCGGTCAGCACGTCGAGCGCGGCCTTGGCGCGCAACAGCGCCACGCCGCCGCCGGGCACGATGCCTTCCTCGACAGCCGCACGCGTCGCATTCAGCGCGTCGTCGATGCGGTCCTTCTTTTCCTTGACCTCGCTCTCGGTGATGCCGCCGACGCGGATGACCGCGACGCCACCCGCCAGCTTGGCGAGACGCTCCTGCAGCTTCTCCTTGTCGTAGTCCGACGTCGTCTCCTCGATCTGCTGCTTGAGCTGCGTCACGCGGCCTGTGATGTCGGACTTCTTGCCGGCGCCGTCGATGATGGTCGTCGTGTCCTTCTCGATCATCACGCGCTTGGCGCGACCGAGCATGTCGATGGTGACATTCTCGAGCTTGATGCCGAGATCTTCCGAGATCATCTGGCCGGCGGTCAGGATGGCGATGTCTTCGAGCATCGCCTTGCGGCGATCGCCGAAGCCCGGCGCCTTGACGGCGGCGACCTTGAGCCCGCCGCGCAGCTTGTTGACGACGAGCGTGGCAAGCGCCTCGCCCTCGACGTCTTCCGAGATGATCAGCAGCGGCTTGCCGCTCTGCACCACGGCTTCGAGGATCGGCAGCATGGCCTGCAGATTGCCGAGCTTCTTCTCGTGGATCAGGATGTAGGGATCGTCGAGCTCGACGCGCATCTTCTCGGCATTGGTCACGAAATAGGGGCTGAGATAGCCGCGGTCGAACTGCATGCCTTCGACGACATCGAGCTCGGTCTCGGCGTTCTTGGCCTCCTCGACCGTGATCACGCCTTCATTGCCGACCTTCTTCATGGCCTCGGCGATCATCTTGCCGACGGAAGCGTCGCCATTGGCGGCAATGGTGCCGACCTGGGCGATCTCTTCCGACGACTTGACCTTCTTGGCGCGCTTCTGGATGTCCTTGACGACAGCCGCGACGCCGATGTCGATGCCGCGCTTCAGGTCCATCGGGTTCATGCCGGCGGCAACGAGCTTGGCGCCTTCGCGCAGGATCGAGGCGCCGAGCACGGTCGCCGTCGTTGTGCCGTCGCCGGCAAGGTCATTGGTCTTGGAGGCCACTTCGCGCACCATCTGTGCGCCCATGTTCTCGAACTTGTCCGTCAGCTCGATTTCCTTGGCCACGGTGACGCCGTCCTTGGTAATGCGCGGCGCGCCGTAGGAGCGGTCGATGATGACGTTGCGGCCCTTGGGGCCGAGCGTCACCTTGACCGCGTTGGTGAGGATTTCGACGCCGCGCAGCATGTGGTCGCGGGCGTCCGTTCCGAATTTGATTTCCTTGGCAGACATGGTTTCCTGTCCCGTTCGTTTGTCGGAGAGATTGCGGAGGCCGCGCTCAGGCGGCCTTCTTCGCCTTGGTCTTGGATGTGGTCTTCGGCTTGGATTCGGCCTCCGGGGCCGATTTCTCGACGATGCCCATGATGTCGGCTTCCTTCATGATCAGAAGGTCCTCGCCATCGAGCTTCACTTCCGTGCCCGACCATTTGCCGAACAGGATCGCGTCGCCGACCTTGACGTCGAGCGCAATCAGCTTGCCGGCATCGTCACGCGCGCCGGGTCCAACCGCAACGATCTCGCCTTCCTGGGGCTTTTCCTTGGCGGTGTCGGGAATGATGATCCCGCCCTTTGATTTCAGTTCGCCTTCTGCGCGCCGAACGACGACGCGGTCGTGAAGTGGTCGGAATTTCATGGGAGGTTCTTTCCGCTGGCCGTCGAAAGCAGGGCCGCCGCTGCTGATATAGAGGTTTTGGCACTCGATTGATAGGAGTGCCAAGAATTTTTCGTGATGGTCGGAAAATAAGACGGAACGTGTTAGGGTGCCCGGTGAAGATGATCCCCGCCCGCAACCAGTCGGGGTTCGAATTTGAATTTCGACCCGTCGCTTCCTATTTGAGGGCAGTGGTGGACTATTTTTCAGATCTTGACGAAAGGAACGCGAAGATGGCCGAAAACAACCAGAATATTATGGAAAAGGCGCAGAATCGCTTCCTCGAGACGCAGAAGAAGACCGCCGAGCGCAACAAGGCCACGGCCGAATACCTTTCCGAGGCCAAGGCAACGGCGATCAAGACCGCCAAGCTGCGCCAGCTCCGCCTGGCCCGCGACGAGGCCGACCGCGCCGCCGAGGCGTTGAAGCCGGTCGAGCCCAAGAAGAAGCGTGCCACCCGCGCCAAGGCGGCGGTGACCAAGGTCGCCGCCGAATAACAGCGCCCGCGTCGGCCCGGCCGCCTCCCGGCCACCGGACCGCCCATCGTGGTTGAGATGACCTGCCTCCTGGCCATGTCTCCAGCCCGACACGACATGACTGGCGGTCCGGCGGGGGTGTGTCGGCTGCCGGGGTGGCGTGCCGACGGCGCCGCCTGACGCGCTCGGATCCCCGGTCGGCGCAGCCCGCCACGAACGCCGGGCTCGTCTCTGGCATGGTCAATTTTCCTCGTGTCTGCCAGGCCCGTGTGGCATCTGGCGTGTTCCCGCACAGTGATTCGGAGCCGAGGCATGGGGCCGCCGATCGATCCAGTTCCGTCGCTCGACGCGCCGCCGGCTTCCGCCGACGTGGTCATCGTCGGCGGCGGCATCATCGGCGCCTGCACGGCGCTGTTTCTGGCGCGCCAGGGCGTGTCCACCGTGCTCTGCGAAAAGGGCCAGGTCGGTGCCGAACAGTCCAGCCGCAACTGGGGCTGGTGCCGTCGTATGGGACGCGACGAGCGCGAACTGCCGCTGATCGTCGAATCGCTCAAGCTGTGGGACCGCATGGACGAGCTTGTCGGTGAGGATGTCGGGTTCCGCCGTTCGGGCATCGCCTACATCTGCAAGGACGATTCCGACGTTGCCAGGCACGAGGGCTGGCTGCGCCGTGCCGGCCCCTACGGGCTCGATTCGCGGATCCTGCGCGGCGCCGAACTGCAGGCGCTGCTGCCCGGCAGCGCAAAGCCGCTGCGCGCGGCGCTCTTTACGCCGAGCGACGGCCGCGCCGAGCCGCAGCGCGCAGCCCCCGCCATTGCGCGAGCCGCCGCCCGATCGGGCGCATCCATCGTCACCAACTGCGCCGTGCGCAGCATAGAGACGCAGGCCGGGCGCATTGCCTCGGTCGTTACGGAAAAAGGCGAAATCGCCTGCAGCACGGTGGTGATCGCCGGCGGCATGTGGTCGAGCATGCTGTGCCGCACGCTGGGCATCCGGCTGCCGCAGCTCGGCGTGCGCTCCTCTGTCATGCGCACCGGACCCTTCGCTGGCCCCGAAGGTGCCGCTTCCTCCGGCCACTTCTCGTTCCGCAAGCGGGCAGACGGCGGCTACACGATCGCGGGCGGCGGCCACAGCCATGACATCGTCGCCGACAGCTTTCGCTATTTCAAGGACTTCCTGCCCATCCTCGCCATGGACTGGCGCGAGCTTTCGGTGCGCGTGGGTCGCGATCTGCTGGAGTCGCTGATGCGGCGCACATGGAGCGGCGACGAGGTCTCCCCCTTCGAGCGCTGCCGCATCCTCGACCCCGCCCCCGTCTATGCCCACACCGAACGCGCCAGGCAGGCGCTCGAGACGACGTTTCCGGCCTTCCGTGGCGTGCCGATCATCCAGCGCTGGGCCGGCATCATCGACGCGATGCCGGATGCCGTTCCCGTCATCTCGCCGGTCAAGTCGATGCCGGGCCTGATCCTGGCGACCGGCTTTTCCGGCCATGGCTTCGGCATCGGCCCGGCCGCCGGACGGCTGACCGCAAACCTCGTGCGCGGCGACACGCCGATCGTCGACCCCTCCCCCTACCGCTACGAGCGCTTCATCGACGGAACCCGGCACCGCCCGACAACCAGCGTCTGAGTGGTCGGGCGGTGCTTTGGCGCGACCGGGCGAAGGCCGCGGTCGGGTGAAAAACTGCCGCCACCTCATCTTGTATACAGTTGGCCTCCCGGCTAGAAATTACGCGGGGGAATTGGGGGAACAGGCGCATGCGCCCATCATATCTGTCTGCCTTCGCCGCCATGGTGCTGCGCCGTGCCGCCGCCGTGGTGTTGCTCACCTTCGGCTTGCTGGGTCCGGCGGCCGCGGACGGCCTGTTTTCGCTGCTGCCGGGCGAACTGACCGGCGCCGCGGCGGCCCAGCAGACGCCCGGCCTTGGGGTCATCCGCTCCCGCGACGTCGTGCTCGATTCGGCCTATCTTGCCGCGCGCATTGCGCCTCAGGGCGTCGACAATGCCGCCAATCGACTGGCGCTCGCACCACCGGCCGCAACGGTCCGCATCGAACTGTTCACCGGTTACACCGTCGATCTGCGGCGCACATCGATCAGCGAAGCGTTCGGCGGCGGCTTCATCTGGACCGGACAGTCCGCGCGGGGCGGCACCGAAACAGCCAATCTGGTCATCCGCAAGGGGCTGGTGACCGGCACAGTCGACTTCGGCAAGCACACCTACCGCATCGATCCGCTCGGCGTCGGCAAGGCGCACCGGATCAGCGAAATTGACACGTCCGCTTTCCCCGAAGACATCGAGATGCCGGTGAAGGTTCCCCCGGGCGAAAAGCGATCCGAGGCGGACCAGACCGAGGCCATCACCGAGATTACCGTGCTGATGCCCTACACGGCGCGCGCAGTGACCTCGCTGGGACCCGGCGGTGACATCGTCGCTCAGGCAAATCTGGGCATTTCTCGCTCCAATACGGCCTACCAGCGCTCCAACGTCGAAATCACGCTGCGGCTCGTCGGCACGCCGCTGGTCAATGGCTATGACGAGCAGGCCGCCGGCAAGACCTACGATTCCGTTCTCCGGGAAATGACCAACAACACAACGACCGGCCCGTTCCAGCCCGTGCATGCCGCGCGCGACGCGCTGGGCGCCGACCTCGTCGCGTTGCTCATCGACCGGCCGGAATTCTGCGGCCTTGCCTGGAAGCCCGACAACCCTACCGCACAATCAGCCAATCTCGGCATGTCGGTCAACACAGTGGCGAACTGCATCGCTGTCGACGTCATCGCCCATGAGCTGGGTCACAATATGGGCCTTGATCACGACCGCTTCGTCGTCAACCCCGCGCCGCCCAACACCGACTACAATCTCGGCTTCGTCAGTCTGCCCGGCCAGTTCAGGGACATCATGTCCTATAACGACCAGTGCGCGCAGGCGAATGTGCAGTGCCAGCAGATCAACAATTTTGCCAATCCGAATGTGCAGTTCAACGGCTTTGCCACCGGTATTCCGGCCGGGCAGAACGGTGCGGCGGACGGCGCAAGGCGTCTCAACGAGACGAAGGCCGGCGTGGCCTCCTATCGCGCGACGCCGCCCGGCACCACGCCGGCCCTGCTTGCCGCCGTCACGCCCGTGGCCCGCGCCACCGCCGTCGGCGGCACGGTCACGGCCTTTGCCACCATACTCAACACAGGCAATGTCGGGGCCACGACCTGCTCCATCGCCATGCCGGCAGGCCAGCCGGTAACGTTCAGCTATTCCGGCCGCAATCCCGGCACCGGCGCGCCGGAAAACCCAGACCAGCCCGTGAACATCCCGGCCGGCGGCCAGTACGACTTCCTGATGTCGTTCACGCCGACGGCGGCCATCCAGGCCAATCTCGCGCTCGTCTTCGACTGCGCCAATTCGGCGCC
>Ga0049072_1000709_pt1 | contig 21780 bp, 20 predicted proteins | sample FECB27metaG_FD_55053 | JGI IMG/M metagenome (GOLD analysis project Ga0049072, IMG submission 55053) | Cyanobacterial communities from the Joint Genome Institute, California, USA - FECB-27 | ecosystem: Environmental > Aquatic > Thermal springs > Hot (42-90C) > Microbial mats | place: USA...
CGNCNGCCAAAACACTGCCCAGACCCAGTCCTGGGCAGTCAAACTACGTGCGCACTCGCACGAGCCAAAGCCTCAGACTCCGACCACAAGCCCGCGGCGCAATACGCAACAGTCCCCTGAGGGGAGAAGGGAAGCGGTGGCTGTCAGGCCGCGAGCTTCTTCAAGATCGCGGCGCCCATTTCCTCGGTGCCGACGGTCTTGCGATTGTCCTGCGCGATGTCGCCGGTGCGCAGCCCATCGGCCAGCACGCTGGAGATCGCGGCTTCCAGCCGGTCGGCCAGTGCCACCAGGTTGAACGAATAGCGCAGCGCCATGGCGAAGCTCGCCAGCATGGCGATCGGGTTGGCGACGCCCTTGCCGGCGATGTCAGGGGCCGAACCGTGCACCGGCTCGTACAGCGCCTTGCGCTTGCCGGTTACCGCATCGGGGGCGCCGAGCGAGGCCGAGGGCAGCATGCCGAGCGAACCGGTGAGCATCGCCGCCGCATCCGACAGGATGTCGCCGAACAGGTTGTCCGTCACCATCACGTCGAACTGCTTGGGGTTGCGCACCAGCTGCATCGCCGCGTTGTCGGCGAGGATGTGGTGGAACTCCACATCCGGATAGTCCTTGGCCACCGCCTGCGCGACTTCGTCCCACAAGACGCCCGACTTCATGACGTTCTTCTTGTCGGCCGAGTGCACCTTGTTCTTGCGGGTGCGGGCGAGGTCCATGGCGACGCGCACGATGCGGTCGATCTCGTAGGTCTCGTAGACCTGCGTATCGATGGCGCGCTTCTGGCCGTTGCCGAGGTCGGTGATGGTCTTGGGCTCGCCGAAATACACGCCGCCGGTCAGCTCGCGCACGATCAGGATATCGAGACCCTCGATCAGTTCGCGCTTCAGCGACGAGGCATCGGCCAGCGCCGGATAGCAGATCGCCGGACGGAGGTTGGCGAACAGCTTCAAATCCTTGCGCAACCGCAGCAGCCCAGCTTCCGGGCGCTTCTCATACGGCACCTTGTCCCACTTCGGACCGCCCACGGCGCCGAAGATCACCGCATCGGCGGCGAGCGCCTTCTGCATATCCTCTTCCGAGATCGCTTCACCATGCGCGTCATAGGCGCAACCACCGACGAGGCCACTGTCGAAGCTGAAATCCGTCTCACCCTGGCTGTTGAGCCAGGCGATCACCTTCTCGACCTCCTTCATGATCTCGGTGCCGATGCCGTCGCCGGGGAGAAGGAAGAGTTTCTGGGCCATGGGTGATCCTCGCTTGCAGGATAATGCTGGCGCGGGACTTATCGCTACTTGCCCCGCGCCTGCAAGGCCGACGAACGCCTAAAACGCCCAAGTGGCGCCCGGTGGGTCAGCTCGCGAAGATCAGCCGCGTGCCTGGTGCCGTCAGACGGCATCGAAACGCTTTTGCATGAAGTAGCGGGCGCCGCCGGCCGGATGATCGTGTAGCGTACCGAACACCGAAAAACCGAGCTTCTCGTAGAACGGCCGCGCCTGGAAACTGAACGTGTCGAGCCACACGCCTAGCAGGCCATGTTGCCGAGCGAAGACCTCGGCCTCTGCCATCAGCGCCCGCCCGTGGCCCTGGCCACGCAACTCGGCCGGCACGTGCAACCACTCGACGAACAGCCAGTCCAGCACCGCGGTCGCGGTCAAGCCGCCCACCGCCTTGTCGTCCGCATCGTAGAGCAGCAGCGCGATATTCTGGGCCGCGATGCCGCCGGTCTGCTGTTTGTTGTAAGCGCGCAACCCATTGCGCACAACCGCAACGTCACGACCCAGCGGATTGAGCTTGAGCCTGATCTCCACCTGCGTCAGTGCCCGCGAACACCGAAGAGTGCGGTGGCTTCGATCTCGAGCTCCATCTCGGCGCGGTTGAGCCCGTCGCCGGGGAGAAGCAGGAAGGGCTTCTTAGCCATGGGGATCCTCGCTTGCGGGATGATGCTGGCGCGGGACTTATCGCTACTTGCCCCGCGCCTGCAAGCCTTCGTCAGCTGGTGAAGAACGGCTGCGTGCCATGCGCCTCGATGGCAGTGGCGAGCCGCGACAGCGCATGGACATAGGCGGCGGTGCGCATGGTGGTCTTGCGATCCCTGGCGATGTCCCACACGGCCCGGCCTTCGCGCTCCATGATGCGCAGCAGCCGGGCGTGGATCTCCTCGACGTCCCAGTAGTAGCCCTGCCGGTTCTGCACCCACTCGAAATAGGAGACGGTGACGCCGCCGGCATTGGCGAGAATGTCGGGCAGCACGGTAATCCCCCGCGCTTCGAGCAGCTTGTCGGCATCGGGCGTTACCGGGCCATTGGCGAGCTCCAGCAGCACCTTGGCCTTGATGGTCGCCGCATTGTCGACGGTGATCATGTCTTCGAGTGCCGCCGGCACCAGCAGGTCGCAATCGACCCCGATCAGTGCCTCGGCCGCAATCACCTCGGCTCCCAGCTCCGCGGCGAGATCGGCCACCTGCCGACCGGCGGCTTTGCCGGCGATCAGCTTCGCCACGTCGAGCCCGTCGGCCCGATGGATGGCGCCCGCCGAATCCGACACGGCGACGATCTTGTGCCCGTCGGCCCCGGCCAGCTGCGCATAATATTGCCCGGCATTGCCGAACCCCTGGATGGCGACCCGCATCCCGGCACCGAGCCCCAGTTCGTCGGCCAGATGCCGCACCAGATAGTAGCCCCCGCGTGCCGTCGCATCGTTGCGACCGAGTGAGCCGCCCAGCGCGATCGGCTTGCCGGTGATCACCGCCGGGCTCGGTTGCCCGACGATCTGGCTGTATTCGTCGGCCATCCAGCCCATGATCATGGCGTTGGTATAGACGTCGGGCGCCGGGATGTCGCGGTCCGGTCCGACGACGCGGGCGAAAGCCTGCATATAGGCGCGCGACAGCCGCTCCAGCTCCGACTTCGACAGCGTGCGCGGATCGACCCGCACCGCGCCCTTGCCGCCACCATAAGGCAGGTTCATCACCGCGCATTTGAAGGTCATCCAGAACGCCAGCGTCTCGACCTCCTCGATCGTCGACTCCGGATGGAAACGGATGCCGCCCTTGGTCGGCCCGCGCGTGTCGTCATAGCGGCAGCGCCAGGCGAGGAACGACTTTCGCGAGCCGTCATCCATGCGGATCATCAACCGCATCTTGGTGGTTTCGCGCGGGTATTTCAGTTTCTCGATGACATCCGCATCGATCTTCAGATGGCTGGCAGCCTCGTCGAGGCGGGTGAGGGCGCGGTCGAGCAACGTATCGTCAGACATGAAAAATCCTGGATCTGGACATGAACGAGAGCCGGCGACCGCTCACCCCCCGTGAGAGGCAGAGACGCGAGCGCCGGTACTGGGCAGAGGCGAGCGATAGCCGCCTGGAGCCGATCAGGGCGGGGGTGAGGCGGGGGAGGTCAGGTGCTGCTGCACCACGCGCCGGTGCCCGCTGCTGAGGCCCTGCAGCCGCGCAGTGGTGGCAAAGCCGACCGTCAGCGCGGCAAGGCTCGGCCCTGGCAGGTCGGCGAAATCCATCAGCGTCCGTGGGCGCCGAAGCGGGCGGTGACTTCGATCTCGAGCTTCATCTCGGGGCGGGTCAGGCCGCACACCACCATGGTGGCGGCCGGCCGGATGTCGGCGAACACTTCGCCGGCCACGGCAACCAGCGCATCGTAATGCGCCATGTCGGTGATGTAATAGCGCACCCGCACCGTATCCTTGATGGTGCCGCCCGCTTCCTCGAGCGCCTGCGCGATGGTGGCGAAGGCGTTGCGGGCCTGCTGGCCGGCGTCTTCCGGCATCACCATGGTCTTGTAGTCATACCCGGTGGTGCCCGAGACATAGGCCATGTTGCCGTCGATCACGGCGCGCGAGTAGCCGATCTTGGCTTCGAACGGCGAGCCTGAAGAGATGTGGAGGACCATGACCCGCTCCTCAGAGCCAGGGCCGATCCTGGCCCATCTTTTTCTCGAACCCCGCAATTGCCGGATCGGACTTCAGCGTCGTCGCGATGTCGTCGAGCCCTTCGAGCAAGGTCTGCTTGCGCGCTGGGTCGATATCGAAATGCAGCGACCCGCCATCCGGGCCCCGGATCGTCTGGCTCTCGAGGTCGACGCTGATCGTGGCGTTGGAGCCGCGCTCGGCATCGTCCATCAGCAGCGCCAGCTGCTCCGGCGTCACCACGATCGGCAGAATGCCGTTCTTGAAGCAGTTATTGTAGAAGATGTCGGCGAAGCTGGTGGAGATCACGCAACGCACGCCGAAATCCAGCAGCGCCCACGGTGCATGCTCGCGCGACGAGCCGCAGCCGAAATTGTCGCCGGCGACGATGATCTTGGCCTGCCGGTAGGCCGGCTTGTTGAGCACGAAGCTTTCGTTCTCGGTGCCATCTTCATTATAGCGCATCTCGGAGAACAGGGCGGTGCCGAGCCCGGTGCGCTTGATGGTCTTGAGGTACTGCTTGGGAATGATCATGTCCGTGTCGATGTTGATGATCGGCAGCGGCGCGGCGACGCCCGTCAGGCTCGTGAACTTTTCCATGGCAATACCCCTTTCGGTGCGGCTGTAATGAAGCAACAGGGGCCGGGAATCAAGTCGTTCGCGTCCGGGCCGTCACACGGTTCGGATGTCACGCAGGCGGTGCTGTTCGCCAGCGACCGCGACTAGCCCAGCCGCGGCAGGTTGCGGCCCATGTCGCCCTGCTCGATCTCGCGCGCCTCATCGAGGCTGAGCATCGGCACGCCTTCACGGATCGGGAACGCCAGGTGCGCCGCCACCGAGATCAGTTCGGTGCCGTCGGCGGACAGCGTCAGCCGGGTCTTGGTCAAGGGACAGACCAGCATTTCGAGCGTCTTCACATCCACCACATGGCGGAGGTTGGCGGCGGCCTCGGCTGGTGTCGCCTCGCTCAATTGAGCGGTGACGCCCGGTCGCCGCCCTTGGCCATCTCGAACTCGGCCATGGCGATCAGCGTCTCGGCGCGCGTCTCCAGCGTATCGGCCTCCAGCAGCGCCTGCTTTTCAGCCGCCCCATAGGGCGAGACCATGGCGCAGAAATTCACCAGGTCGGCCGTGCCGGTCTTTTCGATCTCGTCCCAGTTGAGGTCGAAATTGCCGAACTCGGCATAGTCGCGCATCATCTTGAGGAAGCGCGGCCGATCCACCGCCTCCTCGCCGAACTCGCGGTCGAAATCCGAGGCGAAGGCATCGGCCGCAATCATGCCGCGCCGGAACGGCGTCATGGTCGGCATTTCCTTCAAGAGCTCGAACCGGCACAGCCCTTCAAGGATAACGAAGTAGCGGGCCTCCTCGACCTCCTCGAAATGGCTGATCCGCCCCACCGTGCCGATGCGCTGCAGCGGCGCCCGGCCCTTCGGGCTTTCCTCGGAGGTATCGCGCGGCTGGATCAGGCCGATCAGCCGATCGCCCTTCAGGGCATGGTCGACCATCTCGACATAGCGCGGCTCAAAGATATTGAGCGGCCGCCGCGCATAGGGCAGCAGCAGCGCGCCGGTCAGCGGGAACAGCGGCACGCTGGCGGGCAGGTCGGCGGGGGAAGTCGGTCGCTTCAACACGGGCGCCTCCTGGGCGCGATCAAAGCTGGAGCCACTGAGTGGCTCCAGCTTGAAGGTAATAACTCAACTGAACAGCAGCGCCGACAGCAGCCGGCGGCCCTTCAGCGTGGCAGGGTCCTTGGCACCCCAGGCTTCGAACAGCTCGAGCAGCTTCTTGCGCGCCCCGTCCTCGTTCCAGGTGCGGTCGCGGCGCATCAGCGCCACCAGCGCTTCGGCGGCTTCCAGACGCTTGCCCTCGGCATTGTACTTCACCGCGAGGTCGAACCGCGCCTGGTGGTCGTCCGGGTTCTTTTCGAGCTGCGCCGCAAGCTCGTCGGTTTCGCTGAGCTCGGCGGCTTCACCGAGCAGCTTCAGCGCTGCCAGCGTCGAGGTGTAGTCGTCACCCTTCCGCTCGGCTTCCGGCATGGTGTCGAGCACCGCCTGGGCCTGGTCGGGCTCGCCGGCGGCGAGGAACACCTTGGCCATGCCGACGATACCAGGAGCGTTCTCCGGCTGATGCTGCAGCACCATGCCGTAAATCTGCGCCGCCTGGTTGAGGTCGCCGACCTTCAGCGCCTCGCCGGCAGCAGTGAGCGCATTGGCGATTTCTTCCTCGATCGAGCCGGCCTGCGGCTGGCCGGCCGGAGCACCGGAGATCACCTTGTCGGCAAAACGCCGCACCTCGCTCTCGGGAATCGCCCCGAGGAACGCATCGACCGGCCGGCCGCCGGCAAAGGCAAACACCGCCGGGATCGACTGGATGCCCAGCTGCCCCGCCACACCGGGGTTCTCGTCGATATTGATCTTCACCAGCCGGATCTTGCCGGCCTTCTCGTTGATCACCTTCTCGAGGTTCGGCGTCAGCTGCCGGCACGGGCCGCACCACGGCGCCCAGAAATCCACCAGCACCGGGGCCTCCAGCGAGGCGTCGATCACGTCGGCCTTGAAGGCACGATCGGTCGAATCCTTGATCAGGGCGCCGGCGGGCACCGCAGAATTTTGTGAAGCCGGGTTGAGGTCATTGAGGGACATGCTGTGCTTTTCCTGCCGCGACGGGCCACTGAGAGGCCTGTCTTTCCTTGGTTTTCTTGCGCTCCGATGGCTGTCGGACGCAAGCTTTTTCCAAGGCGTGATGAGACCAGAATTATGGGTTGCAAACCCGCTTTCGATTGGGCATATAGGCGCGCGGTTCGGCGCTGCCAAGTTTCCCACGGGAACGGAGCATCGTAAAGAGCCGATGGAGTGCGGGTGTAGCTCAGGGGTAGAGCATAACCTTGCCAAGGTTAGGGTCGAGGGTTCGAATCCCTTCGCCCGCTCCAATATCCTCCCTGGACCTCAGGGATGTGACGATAAGGCCGGGCCAACAGCCCGGCCTTCGTTTTTTCTGTGCCTGCGTCATCGGCACCAGTTCCCGGGCGCAATTCCCTGGGGGACTGACCGCCGTACCTGTGCTTGATTGCCATACCTGTGCTTGATCAATGTCTGCGACGGGAGCGCTTTCGTGAACGGGACCGAGGCCGAACGGATCCACGCGCTTTGGGATGACCTGTCGGATTTCGACGTCAGCCAGTCCGAGACGGCCGCAGCCCACCTGATGCGGACTCTGATCGAGCTGGTCGGAATGCGAACTGCGGCCTGGGCCGGCGCGCTGCGGGTTGGCGGACCGGACGACCCGCTGTTCGGTTGGCGGGTCGCGCCGGTAAGGACCACCGATCTCAACGACACTCGGATCAATGTCCTCGACGCCTGGGATGGGCGTGAGATCGATCCATGCTTCCTCCTGCCGATGCGCAACGAGGGAACGTTCCGCATCTATTCGCTGCGGCGCGACCTGCCGGCCAATTGGTTCGAGGCGCCGTTCTACCGCCAGCACTACGGCAGTGCCGGCATCCATGATGCAGTGTTCGTCGGCTTTCCGCTCAATCAGGATTGCGAGTCGCATTTCGGCTTCTACTCGGCTCTGCCGGTAACCGATGACAGCATCGAACTGCTCGCCTACGCGCTGCGCGGCATCAAGTGGTTCCACCGCCAGCTGATGCTGAGCCACGGCCTGCTGCTCGCTTCCGCGCCACTGACCCCGACTGAGCACAAGGTGTTACAATTGCTGCTCACCGAAGCCACCGAGAAAGCCATCGCGCATCAACTCGGCCTCGCCGAGTCGACCACCCACCAGCATGTCGTCGCCATCTTCCGCAAGTTCGGCGTCCGCAGCCGGGCCGGCCTGATGAGCCTGTGGTTCAACCGCCCGGCGCCGTCCTGAGACCCACCCCTACTGTTTAGTCGGGATGACGCTCGCGCCTCCCGCCCCCTAAACCAGTTCATCCCGCGTCGTGCGACCGAGCTGCGGGAAGCAGAGGGGTGGGAACAGTGGCTGAATCTCATGCGGTGGCGCCAACAGCCGTTCCCGTGCGCCGCAGGGCTGTCGGGCCGCTGCTGCTGTGTACGGCGTCGATTGCGCTTCTTGCGGCGATCGGCGCTACCCCCGCCCTGGCGGCCCCCATCATCATCACCGACACCGTTGCCGGCGCAAATGGCGCCAACGGTGTCGGCCTTGACGGCGGAGCCGGCGGCATGGCCGGCATGGGTGCGGGACAGGGCGGCACTGGTGGCACCGGTGGCAACGCTGGGCCGGGCGCACTGGGCACCGCCGGCACCGCCGGAAGTGGCGGCGGCACTGGCGGCAGTTATGGCCCTGTTTCGGGCGGCGCCACTGGCGGTGGAGGCGCCGGAGCCACCTCCGGTTCATTCGGCTCCGGCCTGGGTGGCGGTGGCGGTGGCGGCAGCGGCATCGTCTATTCCGGCAGCCAGAACATCACGGTCACCGGCACCGGCAGCGTTTCGGGCGGCAATGGCGGCCTGGGCGGCTCGGGCCACCGCAGCAACGCCGGCAGCCCCGGCGGCGGCGGCGACGGTATCACGCTGACCAACTCGGACAACTCGGTCATCACGGTAGCGGCCGGGGCCACCGTGAAGGGCGGCAAGGGCGTCGGCTCCGTCGGTCATCCCAGTCAGGGCGGCAACGGCATCGCGCTGCAGGGTAACGGAGGCACGATCATCGTTGCAGGGACCGTTGCCGCAGGCGGCCAGGAACTTATGGGTAACGCCGTGCCGGAGGTCTTTAACAATGCCATTGTGCTTACAGGCAACTCCAACCGCATCGAGCTTCGCTCCGGCGGCGTCATCACCGGCCACGTCATTGCCGTTGGCGCAGGGAACGCACTGGCCCTGGGCGGCGGCGACGACGCCAGCTTCGATGCGTCGACCCTTGGAACCCAGTTCGAGGGCCTCGACCTGCACAAGGCCGGCGCCAGCACCTGGACCGTGACCGGCGATGGATCAGCTTTCAGCGGCACGACCACGGTCTCGGGTGGCAAGCTGGTGGTGAATGGCAGCCTCGGCGGAACGATCGAAATTGCCAGCGGCGGACGCCTCGGCGGCACCGGCACGCTCGGCACTGCCGGTTCCACCGTCACTGTCGCCACCGGCGGCGTGCATGCGCCCGGCAACTCCATCGGCGTCCAGACCATTGCCGGCGACTACGTCAATCACGGCACCCTGCAGATCGAGGCCGAGCCGACCGGGGCCGACAAGCTGGTGGTCGGCGGTACCGTCGATATCGGCGGCGCCACCCTCGATCTACTGCTGTCACCGGCCACGGCATCGAGCTGGAACGTCTTTAACGGACCATTCACCATCATCGACAAGCAGAGCGCCGGAGCCGTCACTGGCATGTTCGGCTCGGTAACGCAGAACCTGCTCTTTCTCGATGCCAGCCTCGACTATGCCGGCGGTGACGGCAACGACGTGACACTGGAACTGCAACGCAACGACATCGCTTTTGCCGACGTCGGTACGACGCCCAATCTGATCGCTACCGGCGGCGCCATCGACTCCCTGGACAGCAGCAGCGCCGTCTGGCGCGCGATCGCCCTGGCAGGTGACGAGGACATCGTGCGGAAGGGCTTCGATGCCTTGTCGGGCGAGCTCCACGCCAGCCTCAAGGGTGCGCTGATCGAAGACAGCCGCTTCGTCCGCGACGCCATGAACGACCGCCTGCGCGCCGCCTTCGACACGGCGGGCGCGAGCTATGTCCCGGTGCTGTCCTATGCCGCCGGCGAAACCCCGCTATTGGTCGAGCCCGACCATTCGGGCCCAACCTTCTGGGTCGACGGCTTCGGCGCGTGGGGCAGCATCGACGGCAACGGCAACGCCCAGGGAATCGAGCGCTCGACCGGCGGCATGCTGGTTGGCCTCGACGCCCCGGTCGGCGACTGGCGCCTCGGCCTTCTCGCCGGTTACGGCCAATCGGCGTTCTCGACCGCCTCAAGCACCAACTATCAGTTCGGCATCTATGGCGGCACCGAATGGGGCGATCTCGCCCTGCGCGGCGGCTTCGCCTATGCCCGTCAGGACATCGACACCAGCCGCACCGTCGCTCTCCCCGGCCTTACCGAAACCCTGACGGCAAGCTATGGCGCGGACACCCTCCAGGGCTTCGGCGAACTGGCCTATGGCCTCGACGTCGGCGCGACCCGCATCTCGCCCTTCGCCAACCTTGCCTATGTCAGCCTCAGCACCGCCGGCTTTACCGAAGCCGGCGGCGACGCCGCGTTGAGCGGTGACGCAGGGAGCACAGCGACAGCTTTCACCACGCTGGGGTTCCGCCTCGAGCACGGTCTCACCCTCGGCGGCATCGACGGCACGCTTTCCGGCATGCTCGGCTGGCGGCACGCCTTCGGCGACACCGTGCCTGAAAGCAACCATGCCTTCACCGGCTCCGACAGCTTCCTCATAGCAGGCGTTCCGATCGCGCCCGATGCGGCGGTGATCGAAGCCGGCCTCGACCTGAACCTCGCCCCCGGCGCCACACTCGGTGTCTCGTATGCCGGCCAGTTTGCTGCCGACGCCCGCGACCACGCCATCAAGGCCAGCCTCGACGTCGCATTCTGACCCGCCGCCAATGCAAGAGCCTCTTCGATTCACTTCGACGCAGGCGCGTCAAACATCAAAGGCCGTTCCGATGTCGCAAGCCGAGCGCTCACTGCGGTTCCTGCTCAGATCGACCGCACTGGTGGGGATTGCCGTTTTTCCGTCCATGGCGACGGCGGCTGACTGGACCGGCGCCGCCTCGTCCGACTGGTTCACTGCTGGGAACTGGTCGACGGGCGTTCCGACCAGCGCAGACATCGTGAACATCAACACCGCTACTCCCAACGCGGCGGTGGTCGGCGCGGCCGCGGCGCAGGCGAATAGTCTCCGCATCGGCGATGGCACGCTGACGATCCAGAGCGGCGGGGTGAGCAGCGTCATCGGTTACATCGGTTACGGTTCCGGCACGACCGGCACGGCGACCGTCACCGGCGCCGGCTCGTCCTGGGCCAATTCCGGTGATCTCGACGTCGGCGAGCAAGGCACTGGCACGCTGACGATCCTGAACGGCGGTAAGGTGAGCAACTCGGACGGCTACCTGGGCCACATCGTCGGCTCGACCGGCATTGCGACGGTCGATGGCGCCGGCTCGTCATGGATCAATTCTGGTGATCTCGATATCGGCAGGGGCGGATCCGGCACGCTGACGATCCAGAATGGTGGCATGGTAAGCAACGACTACGCGACCATTGGCGGCGCCGGCACGGTGACCGTCACCGGCGCCGGCTCGTCCTGGACCAGTGCTGGTCTTCTCACTGTCGGCAGGGACCATGCCGGCACCGGCACCGGCACGTTGACGATCCAGAACCGCGGCGCGGTGAACAGTGACACCGGCCGTATCGGCAAGGATCCCGGCACCACCGGCACGGTCACCGTCGACGGCGCCGGCTCGTCCTGGACCAATTCCGGTATTCTCGAAGTCGGCTATGACGCCACCGGCACGCTGACGATCCAGAATGGCGGCGCGGTCAGCAACGCGATCGGCCACATCGGTTACGAAGCCGACTCGACCGGCACGGTGACGGTCGATGGTGCCGGCTCATCCTGGACCAATGGAGGTGGTCTCCATGTCGGCAATTCCGGCACCGGCGAGTTGACGATCAGCAAGGGCGGCGCGGTCAGCGACTCCAGCGGCTACATCGGCTACAATTCCGGTTCGACCGGCACGGTGACGGTCACCGACGCCGGCTCGTCCTGGGCCAGTACCAGTCATCTCTTTGCGGGTTATGCAGGCACCGGCACGCTGACGATCGAGAGCGGCGGCGTGGTACGCAACCTCGGCGGCTATATCGGTTTCCAATCCGGATCGTCGGGCACGGTAACGGTCAGCGGCGCCGGCTCGCGGTGGCACAATGCCGCTGATCTCTATATCGGCAATTCCGGCAGCGGCACGTTGACGATCCAGAACGGCGGCACCGTAAAAGTCGTCGGCGCGGTCATCGTGGCCCTCAATGCAGGCTCGACCGGCGTGCTGAATATCGGCGCGGCTTCCGGTCAGGCGGCGGTGGCCCCTGGCACGCTGGATGCCCTAGGGGTCACGTTTGCATCCGGCACTGATCGCATCGTCTTCAATCACACCGCCTCGGACTACACTTTTGCACCGGGCATTTCGGGCGCAGGGTCGGTGACGGTCGAGGCCGGCACTACCATTTTCACCAACGTTAAGAGCTATAGCGGTCCGACAACGATCAATGGCGGAAAACTTGTCGTCGACGGACTAATTGCGTCGAGCACGACGATCAACGGCGGCACGCTCGCCGGCACCGGCAGCGTCGGCTCGGTGACCGTCAATTCCGGCGGCGTGGTGGCCCCGGGCAACTCGATCGGCACACTGCATGTTCCCGGCAACACCACCTTCAATGCCGGCTCGAGCTACGAGGTGGAACTGAATGCCGCCGGCGCCTCCGACCTGATCGATGCGGTCGGGACGGCCACCATCAACGGCGGCACGGTCCAGGCCCTCGCGGCGCCTGGCCAATATGCGCCGTCGACCCAATACACGATCCTGACGGCAGCCGGCGGCGTCAACGGCACCTTTACCGGTGCCACGGTGAACTCGGCCTTCCTCGCGGCCTCGCTCGACTACGTTGGCGACGACGTCCTGCTCACCCTCGACCGCATCAACGCCGCGATGTTCAACAATGCCGGCGAGACGCCGAACCAGCAGGCCGCCGGCGCTGGCCTCGACAGCCTTGCCGTTGGCAATACCATCGCCGAAAACCTGGCGCTGCAGAGCGACAGCGCCAAGCGCGCCGCACTCGACCAGCTTTCGGGCGAGCTTCATGCCTCGATCAAGACCGCGGGGCTCGAGGATAGCCGCTTCGTGCGCGAGGCGATCACTGATCGCATGCTTGCGCTGCCTGCTGCTGACGCGCCAAACTTCTGGATCCACGGCTTCGGTGCCGTGGGCACAATCGACAGCGATGGCAACGCAGCGGAGTTCGGTCGCACGACCGGCGGATTGTTCGTCGGCGCCGACAGCGTGATCGCCGACGGCTGGCGGCTTGGCCTGCTCGGCGGCTACAGTATTGGCAACCATGACGTTCCGGGACGTGGCTCGTCGGCGTCGGCCGAAAGCTATGACGTGGCGATCTACACCGGTTTTGAAGCCGGCGGCCTCGGCTTCAAGCTCGGTGCCGACTACGCCGCACACTCGATCGAGACTGACCGGACGATCGCCTTCACCGGCTTCAGCGATGAGGATGTCGCCGCCTATGCCTCCCGAACCGCGCAGGTCTTTGGCGAAATCGGCTACAGGTTCGAAGCCGGCCCGGCCTGGTTCGAACCCTACGCAGCGGCCGCCTATGTCAGCCACTCAACCGACGGCTTCGGTGAGGCGGGCGGGGCGAGTGCGCTGACGGCCGAGGCCGATACGCTGGCTGCTACCTTCACCACCCTCGGGTTCCGGGCGGCGACAAGCGTCGACATTGGCGAGGCGACTGGTACTTTGCGAGGCTCGCTCGGGTGGCGCCACGCCTTTGGCGACACGACGCCGACCACCACCGTGGCGTTCTCCGGTGGCGAACTCTTCACCGTTGCCGGGGTGCCATGGGCAGCCGATGCGGCGGTTGTCGATCTCGGTTTCGACATCGCCCTGCCCGGCGGCGCGACCTTCGGCGCCTCCTACTCGGGCGTGATCAGCGAAGGCGGCTATGACTACGGCGCCAAGGCGGAGTTGGCCTGGCAGTTCTGAGCTCACCCGAGACGCCGTATCATCCAGTGTATCCCGGCCGAAGCACATTGCCCTCAAATTGATGGTCTTCGATGTCGATGCCTAGGCCAGGGGATACGCCGAACGGATCTCACGAGGCGGGGGTGCCTGACGAACCGTCGGCTACGCGCATCGCGAGAGCAAAGGCGTCGGTAGTGGGCTGAAGATGTTGGCTACCGCCTCTGCCGGAGTGGACGGCGTCGATCGACGACAAACGGCAGCTCATGGGCGCAAAGCGGCCATTGCCCGCGGGGAAAAGCGGTGGCCGGCAGTGCCAGGATCTTGGTGTGCCAACTACGGCCGCCGGACTTCCAACAAAAGAAAAGGGCGCCGAAGCGCCCCTTTCCACACATCTCGAACGTTCGATCAGAACGGGCTTTCGGCGTCGAGGAACTCGGCGGCGTTGTCCTTGGTGATCAGGGTCGAGTCGAGGATGTAGCGACCCGCCACCTGGATGCCGCCGGTGAAGTGCGAGGTGGTGAGCTCGATCGCCGTGGCGATCATCGCCGGGCTGTAGCTGACATCGACCGGCACCAGCTTGTCGCCGGCCGCGACGCGCTGCAACATCTGCTGCATGCCGGCGCCGCCGACGATGAACATGTCGTTCTCGCGGCCGGCCTGCTTGATCGCCTCGATGGCGCCCAGCGCAATGTCGTCGTCCTGTGCCCACACCGCCTTGATGTCGGGGAAGCGGGTCAGGAAGTCCTGCATCACCTTGAAGCCGTCATCGCGGTTCCAGTTGGCGAACTCGTCGTCCAGCACCTTGATGTTGGTGCCTTCGATGCCGGCAACGAACGCATCGAACCGCTGCTGGTCGATCGGGATCGGCAGGCCGCGCAGGATCACGATGTTGCCGCCCTCGGGCAGCGCCTCTTTGAAGTAGGCCGCCGAGTTGGCGCCGAGGCCGGGGTTGTCGCCGGCGACGTAGAGGTTCTCGACGCCGTTGATCGACAGCTGCCGATCGACCACGGTGACGAACTTGCCGGCGTCTTTCACCTGCTTGATCGCCGAGGTCATTGCATCCGGGTCGCCCGGCAGTATGACCAGTGCATCGATGTTGCGGGTCGAGACCATGTCCTCGATGTCGGCGATCTGCTTGGGCGCATCCGGCGCCGAAGCGAAGACGAAGTCGACATTCGGATAAGTGGTCTTCAGCCGGTCGATCGCCTGCTGGGCGAAGTAGTTGACCCCGCCGGTCCAGCCATGGTCGGCCGCCGGCACCGAGACGCCGATGGTGACCTTGTCCTGAGCCAAAGCGCTGCCGCCGAGAGCGCCGGCGATCACCGCCGCTCCCATGAGGGATTTCAGCAATTTCATGTAGTCCTCCCGTGGTGCCCGCTCCTTGCGGGCGTTGTGAAACCGTTATGCCTAGCTGCTGCGGCGACCCCGCTGCAGCAGCACGGCAAGAATGATGATGACGCCCTGGAACGCCCCGTTGAGGTACGGGCTGATGAAGCTCTGCAGGTTCAGGATGTTGCCGATGAGCCCGAGGATCACCACGCCCACCACGGTGCCCCAGATCCGGCCGTAGCCGCCCTTGAGCGTGGTGCCGCCGATGATCACCGCGGCGATGGCTTCGAGTTCCCAGAGCACGCCGGTGGTGCTCGAGGCCGAACCGAGCCGCGGCACATAGAGCAGCACCGCGACACCGACCAGCACGCCCTGCAGGATGTAAGTGAGCAGCCGCACGTTATCGACATTGATCGAGGAGTAGCGCGCCACCTGCTCGTTCGAGCCGATCGCGGCGCAGTAGCGCCCGAACGCCGTGCGGCGCATCACGATCTCGCCACCGATCGCCACCACGGCGAAAACGATGATCGGCCATGGCACGCCGAACAGCCCGTCGTAGTAAACCGGGCGATAGAGGTCGGCGACCTGGAAGTTCAGCGACAGCGTGCCGCCATCGGCGAGGAAGGTGACCAGCGAGCGGAAGATACCCATGGTGCCGAGCGTCACGATGAACGCTTCGATGCGGCCGCGGGTGATCATCAAGCCGTTGCCGATGCCGGCCCCGCCGCCGATCACGAGGCCCGCCGCCATGCCGATCAGGATGACGCCCCAGGTGATGCCCATCGAGGGGATCAGCGAGTTCATTACGATGATCATGACACCGGCGATCACCGCTGCCATCGAGCCGACCGACAGGTCGAGCCCGCCTGAGGTGATGACGAAAGTCGCGCCGATGGCGATGATGCCGATGAACGACGAGCGCGCCAGCACATTGGTCAGGTTGGAGTAGCTGAGGAAATTCTCGTTGAGCGAGATGCCGAGCAGCACCAGCAGCGCCAGCGCCAGCAGGGGCCCGACGGTCTTCAGGTCGAGGCGGAAGCCGCTTGCCGGCTTCACGGTTGCGTCAGGCGCTGATGCGCTCATCATTCCCACTCTGCTTGATGCCTGCGGCGTACCGCATGATTTCCGCCTCGGTGATCTCGGCGCCTTCGAGCAGCCCGGCCATACGGCCCTCGCGCATCACCACCACACGGTGGCTGAGCCCGATCACTTCCTGCATTTCCGACGAGATCACGATGATCGATTTACCCTCGGCCGCGAGGGCCGCGATGATGTGATAGATCTGCTGCTTGGTGCCGACATCGATGCCGCGCGTCGGCTCATCCATGATGATGATGTCGGGCTCGGTCTCCATGGTCTTGCCCAGCATCAGCTTCTGCTGGTTGCCACCCGACAGACGGCCTACCGCCACCGAGGGGTCGCGAGCCCGGATATCGAAGCGGCGCACCGCGCGCTCGAGCGCCTTCTGCTCGCTGGAAAAATCGAGGAACCCGGCCTTGAGATGCTTGCCCAGCGTCAACAGCGTCAGGTTCGGCCTGAGGCCCATATTGAGCAGCAGGCCTTTGCCCTTCCGGTCCTTGGTCATGTAGGCGAGCCCGGCGCTCACCGACTGCGCGACGCGGGTGAAATTGACCGGCTTGCCGTTGACCTGCACCTCGCCGGCGCTGCGGTGCGTGAGCCCGACGATCGCCTCGGCCACCGCGGTGCGGCCCGAGCCGATCAGCCCGGCAAAGCCGAGGATCTCGCCGCGCCTCAGCTCGAACGAGATGTCGCGTACTCCGGGCGCCTGGAGGCCGCGCACCGACAGCACCACCGGCGCATCGACATCCGGCTCGTGCTTGGGCGGATAGAGGTTGGTGAGTTCGCGACCGACCATCATCTGCGCCGCCGAATCCGGCGTCATCACTTCGGTGCCGACCGTCGCGATCAACTGCCCGTCGCGCAGCACGGTGACGCGCTTCGCCAGCGCCATCACCTCGTCGAGCTTGTGCGAAATGAAGATGATGGCAACGCCGCGCGCCGTCAGCCGTCGAATCTGTTCGAACAGCGTCTGCGTTTCGCCCACCGACAGCACCGCGGTCGGCTCATCCATGATCAGGACGCGCGCGTCACGGCTGATCGCCTTGGCGATCTCGACCATCTGCTTGTCGGCCACCGACAGCGTGTTGATGCGCGTATCGGGATCGACATGCACATGCAGCGTTTCGAGGATGGCGCGGGCTTTCGACCGCATCTCAGCGACGTCAAGGAAACCGAAGCGCCGGATTTCGCGCCCGAGGAAGATCGACTCGGCGACCGTCAGATGCTCGGCGAGGTTCAGCTCCTGGTGGATGAGCACGATGCCCAACCCCTCCGCCTGGCCGTTGGGCGGCAGCACCACCGGCTTGCCGTCGAGCATCACCGTGCCGGAGCTCGGCTGCTCGATGCCGGAAAGAATCTTGATGAGGGTCGACTTGCCCGCGCCGTTCTCGCCGATCAGCGCATGCACTTCGCCGCGCTTGACGTCGAAATCGACGCTGAACAGCACCGGCACGTCGTTGAACGACTTCGAGATCCGGCTGGCCGCGAGTACTGGCGGCGCTGACGCGTCAGCGGCATGCGACAATGATGAGCCCTCCCCGGGAAGCGGCCGGTTCCCCCAGGCTCTGCTTCCTTGGCGGATGATGTAAAGGTTTTCATGACCCATGTAAAGGTTTACATGAGGCATCATTCGTGTAGCCTTGCGCGGTGACGACTGGCGAAACCCGCGCCTTCTGATATGGGATTCGTGAGACCACGCCGCCCGCTGGCGGCGGACGGAGCGGCGCGTGCAGCAACAAAAACTGGCTACGATTGAAGACGTTGCGGCCATTGCCGGCGTTTCCATCGCTACCGTCAGCCGCGCCATCAACGAGCCCACCAAGGTCGCCGACGAGACCCGCCGCCGCGTCAACGACGCCATCGCCCGCACCGGCTACACCACCAACGCCATGGCGCGCTCGCTGCGCATGCGGCGCTCAAACATGATCCTGATTCTGGCGCCCGATGTCGGCGACCCGAACTTCTCCAACATTCTCGTCGGGCTCGAGACCGAGGCCAGCAAGCGCGGCTACGGTGTCCTGATCGGCAATACCCAGAACGATCCCGAACGCGAATCCGATTACCTGCGCTTCCTCAGTTCGAACCAGGCCGACGGGATGATCCTCCTCACCGGGCACCTGCCCTTCGGTCACGCCCAGCCCGGCCAGGAGACCAGGCTGCCGCCGATGGTGGCGGTGAACGAACCGGTGCCCAACAGCGACATCCCGTTCGTCGGCGTCGACAATTTCGAGGGCTCGCGCCTCGCCGCCGAGCACCTGATTTCACAGGGGCACCGCCGTATCGCCTTCATCGGCCACTCGAGCAGCCGTGCGGTGAACCAGTTGCGCGAACGCGGGTATCGCGCCGCGTTGGAGGGTGCAGGCATCGCCATCGAGCCGCTGCTGATCCTCGATGGCGACGGCACTACCGAAAGCGGCCGGCAGGCCACCGAGCATATGTTCGTGCGTGATGTGCTGCCAACCGCCTTCCTCTGCGTCAACGACGCCACGGCGCTCGGCGTGATCATCGCGCTGAACGCCCGCCGCTATGACCTGCCGCGGCAATTCTCGGTGATGGGCTTTGACGACATCTCGTTCGCGAGTTTCGTCACCCCCTCGCTCACCACCATGAAGCAGCCCCGCCTCCGCATCGGCGAAGCCGCCATGGACATGCTGCTCGGCCTGCTCGAAGGCAACCGCCCCGACCGCAACAGCGTGCTGCTGCGGGCGGAACTGATCGTGCGAAATTCGGTGGCGCCGCCACGCGGGTTGTTGCCTTAGACTCGATGCGGCAGTCGGAAGCCCTCTGCCGCTTGCGGGGGAGGGGGGACCGCCGTCAGGCGGTGGGAGGGGGGTGCCCCACGCACTAAATGCTTGGCTGACGCCCCTGCTACTGCAGTCGGCAATGCTTCACGCACTGACCGTGGGCGGCCGAGGTAAGGGCCAGAGTTTGTGGCACCCCCTCCCACCAGCCTTTCAGCCGGTAGGGAGTCCCGACTGCAAGCATCAGCTCACCACCGCCTGCGGCTCCCAGCTCGTCAGCAACCCTTCCCAGCCCGGGAACCACTCGAGCAGCAGGATCTGTACGCTGCGATCCCACCCAAGCCAGATCGCCAGCGCCGTGAGCAGCAGCACCAGGCCGAACACCCGCTGGATGGTGGCGGCATGGCGCTGGAACCAGTCGAGCCGGCGCACCAGCTGGCGGCCGCCGAACAGCACCGCCGCCATCGGCAGCGCCGTGCCGAGCGAGAAGGCCAGCGTCACGGCAACAGCACCAAAGCCCACTGATTGGTTGAGCGCCAGGGTGATCACCGAAGCCATGATCGGTCCGACACACGGGCTCCAGGCAAGTCCGAGCCCGAGGCCCACTACCACGCCGCCGCCAAAACCGTTGCTGGCGCTGGCTGGCATGGGTCCGGCAAGCCCGCCGGCCAGCCGCTCGAACTGCAGTTGCAGCCCGGGGATGATCAGCACCAGCCCGAGCACGGCAAGGATCGCAGCGCTCAGTGTCCGGTTGATATCAGGCGGCACGCCGAGCAGCCGCACCAAGGCGCTGAGCGCCAGCGTCGCGGCAGTGAAGGCGAGTACGAACCCGACGATCACCCCTGCTGGACGCGCCTTGCCCTCCTGCGTTGCCGTCGCGAGGATCATCGGCAACAGCGGCAATACGCAGGGCGACAGGATGGTGATGACGCCCGCGACGAAGGCGAGCGCGATGGTCGGCAGCATCAGCGGTCAGAGCGCGCTGGCATGGGCGTTGAGGCCGTTGACCCCGCCGCTGTTCCAGATTTCGACGCCCTTGCCGTCCTTGTCCAACAGCACGAACGTATCCTGGTAGGTGACGCCGAAGCGCGCCTTCAGCGCCTGCTCCTTGTCGTAGTCGGCAATGACCAGCGTCAGGCCGGGATTGACCTCGTCCCAGCGGGCATTGAGCTCGGTCACCGTGGCCCGGCAGTTCGGGCACCACGCGGCATAGAAGAACACCACCGTGGTCCCCTTCGCCGCCAGTTCTGCAAGCTGCGCATCGCCCTCGTAGGACAGCACCTGCGAGGCGGCGGCCGCAGTAACCGCCTCCTCCGCGATCGCCGGAGCGATGACAGGCGACAGTAGCAGAAGGGAGGTGAGGAGCAGGCGGAGCAATGAGCGCATGAAATGGTTTTCCGGCACGACGAGCCGTCGATTTGAGCGGCATTATCGCCCGTGCCCACACATATGCCTATGGGCTCACAAGGAAATTGATTGCCGCGAGACCGGTGCCCGGCGACGGAAATTCCTGTCGCACGCTGCAATTTGGAAACGTGTCGGCAGCATCGGAGGGGGCGATCCGACTATGATGCGGGCAAGTTCATGCTCGAGAGTGAGAATACTTCAATGCGTTTCAACGTCCTCGCCACCGCGCTGGTCATTGGCCTCGCTGCCGCCGGTAGCGTCCAGGCCGCGCGGCTGACCGACCAGCCCCTCGTCGACGCTGCCTGGCTCAACAGCCAGCTCGGCAAGCCAGACCTGGTGATCATCGACATCCGTGACACCCCCAAGGATGGCACCGCGCCTTACGCCGCCGGCCATGTGCCGGGCGCCGTGGAAGCGCAGTACGCCGCCTATGGCTGGCGCGCCAAGATCGACGGCGCCCCGGGCCTGTTGCCCAAGCTCGAAGACATTTCGGCCAAGATCGCAGCGCTCGGCGTCAGCGACGACACCCAGGTGGTGATCGTGCCGGCCGGCAGCGACGTCGCCGAGTTCGGCGGCGCCACCCGCGTCTACTGGACCTTCAAGGTGCTCGGCCACGACAACGTCACCGTGCTCGATGGCGGTTACGCCGCCTGGGCCGCCTCCGGCCAGCCGGTTTCGACCGACGCCGTCACCCCGGCCGCCGGCAGCTTCACCGCCAAGCCGCGCCCCGAACTGCGCGCCGAAGTGGCCGAAGTCGAACAGGCGATCGCCAGCGACACCAACCTGATCGATGCGCGCTCCGTGGCCCAGTTCATCGGCAAGGAAAAGACCAACACCGTGCAGTCGCTCGGCACCATCCCGACCGCCGTGAACCTCAACTTCGACAAGTTCTGGGACAAGGACGCCGGCAAGTTCGCCTCAAAGGCGTCGATCGATGCGCTGGTGCAGCAGGCCGGTGTCACCGACACCGACGGCCTCATCACCTTCTGCAACACCGGGCACCTCGCGTCGATCGCCTGGTTCGGCCTTTCCGAGGTGGCCGGCCTCAAGGGCGTGCGCCTCTATGATGGCTCGATGTCGCAGTGGACCCTCGACCCGGCCCGCCCGGTGGTGGTGCAGAACTAAGGGCCCTGCCGTAGGCGCAGCCCCTCTCCGCTGAGGGGAGAGGGTAGTGCAGCTCGGACCGGTAGGTCCGTAGCGGAACTTGGGTGAGGGGTTCAGACTCTCAGTATGCTGGCTCGTCCAGCCCGTTGCACCGCTTCCCCCCTCAACCGACGCTTCGCGCCACCTTCTCCCCTCAGGGGAGAAGGGACAGAGCGGCGGCTACCGTGAACGCTCGCGCCTTCGACCAATCGCTTAGGGCGCCCGAGATTGCGGTCTCGGGCGCTGCCGTTTACGAACAGACGTTCGGCATAGGATCAGACTACCGTGACAGACATCAGCGCGTCTCAGCCCGCTCCCACCTTCAGCTGGCCCAAGCTCGATCGCGGCCCGGTCATCGTGGCGCTCGCCATGTTCGTCATCGGCAGCGTGGTGATCGGCCAGGTGGTCGACCTGCGCCAGACCGTGCTGTTCCTGATCGGCGGCCTGCTCGG
>Ga0049072_1000733_pt1 | contig 21191 bp, 21 predicted proteins | sample FECB27metaG_FD_55053 | JGI IMG/M metagenome (GOLD analysis project Ga0049072, IMG submission 55053) | Cyanobacterial communities from the Joint Genome Institute, California, USA - FECB-27 | ecosystem: Environmental > Aquatic > Thermal springs > Hot (42-90C) > Microbial mats | place: USA...
ACAGGTTCTGGCGGCTGCTTGTAGAGATGTCTCGTGGCGAAGGCGTGACGATCTTCATCTCGACGCATTTCATGACCGAAGCGGAGCGCTGCGATCGCGTTTCGCTGATGCACGCGGGACGCGTTCTCGCGGTTGGCACTCCGGCAGAGCTCCGACGCAGCCAGAGTGTTGAAACACTCGAAGATGCTTTCGTCGCGTATCTTGAAAAGGCTGTCCCGCCCCCAAGACTCCAGATCGCGGAGGATGCCTCCTCGGAGAACGAAACTACCGGCAGCGCTCTCGCAAATAGTCCCGAAATCGGGGCTTCACCAGAGCTGCAGAAGTCGGATCGGTCGGGGGGCGCGTCGTTGGGTCGTATCTGGGCGTTCGCCCGGCGAGAATCTATTGAAGTACTTCGAGATCGTATCCGGCTAGCATTCGCGTTGATCGGTCCGCTCATTCTCATGGCAGCGATCAGTTACGGCATCTCATTTGACATTGAGAGTCTGCCCTATGCGGTACTAGACCGGGATCAAACCATCGAGAGTCGGAATTTCCTCGAACGCTTCTCGAATTCTCGCTATTTTGTCGAGCGCGACGCGATCAATGACGAATTTGAAATCGACCGCCGACTTCGTTCGGGGAGCCTACGTTTCGCCATCGATATCCCTCCCAGTTTCGGTCGCGACCTCTTGCAAGGTCGTAAGCCGGAGGTGAGCTTTTGGCTGGACGGTGGCAACACCTTCCCGGCAGAGACTGCTCGCGCTTACATTCAAGGAGTCATTCTGAACTATGCGACGGAACGCACGCGCCGATTTGACGGCCGGAATGCACAAACTTTTCCGATCGGCGTTGAGCCACGCTTTCGTTACAATCAAGATTTTCGCAGCGTCTTCGCAATGACGCCCGGAGCGATAATGCTTTTGCTCGTATTAATTCCCGCCATGTTGACTGCGGTCGGAGTCGTGCGAGAGAAAGAAATGGGCTCGATCATGAACGTGTATGCCTCCCCCGCAACCATAGGAGAATATCTTCTCGGCAAACAAATTCCGTATATTGCAATCGGCTTTGCCAGCTTCATAAGCTTGCTGGCCATGTCAGCCGGTCTGTTTGGTATCGTTCCCAAAGGCTCGGTAATCGGCCTCTCAATTGCAGCTCTGATGTACGTGTTCGCCGCCACGGCATTCGGATTACTGATCTCAGCCTTCGTCTCCACACAGGTTGCAGCTGTTTTCGGCACCGCAATTCTGACGGTGATCCCGGCAGCACATTATTCCGGATTTCTTTATCCGGCCTCGACACTCGAGGGCATTGCTCGTGTGATGGGATTGGGGTTTCCCGCACTTTGGTTTCAGACCGTCAGCCTCGGTGTTTTCGCAAAGGGACTCGAAGCAAATGCCTACATCCGCGAAATTACCGTTCTGTTCGGTTTCGGCCTTCTATTCCTGCTGCTAGCCCGCCTGATCGTGCAAAGGCAAGGACGGTAGCAATGATGCGCTGGTTTCAAAACGTGTTCCGTCTCGGATTAAAAGAGATCGCAAGTCTTTCCCGCGATGTCGTTATGGTCATTCTCATCATTTACGTTTTTACAGTCGCGGTCTACGCCATGGCGACAGGCATTAAGACCGAGGTGAGAAACGCGAGCGTGGCCGTGGTGGACGCAGATCAATCGGCGTTGTCGTCTCGCATCAAGGCTGCCTTACAACCTCCCTATTTTCGGACACCGCGCGAACTCGACAGGTCAGAGGTCGATCAATTACTCGATAAAGGAGAATACACTTTTATTATTGAAATTCCGCCGCGGCTAGAGGCCGATTTGTTGGCAAATCGCAACCCGTCAATCCAGATCAATGTTGACGCTACCGCCGTAAGCCAAGCGGCCGTTGGAACTGCTTACATCCAGGAGATAATCGCGCGCGAAACCGCGGGTTTTCTGAAACAAGGCAACTGGAGCCAAGCACTGCCGATTGATCCAGTTATTCGGGCTTTGTTCAACCAAAACCTCGAAGCAATCCGCTTCAACGCAAGCATGGATATCATGAACAACATCACCATGCTTGGTATTATCTTAGTAGGCGCCGCCGTCATGCGCGAACGAGAGCGTGGCACAATCGAGCATCTACTGGTTATGCCAGTAAGACCGAGTGAAATCGCAGTAGCAAAGATTTGGTCGAATGGTTTGATCATCCTAATCGCAGCGGGCCTTTCTCTTCACCTTGTCGTACAGACCGTACTTAGCATTCCGATCGTCGGATCGATTGAACTATTTTTAATTGGGACCGCAATTTATCTGTTCGCAGTGGCTTCTCTGGGGATCTTATTGGCAACCGTTGCAAACTCGATGCCTCAATTCGCGCTGCTTTCTATTCCTGTGTTCGTCATCATGTTTTTGCTATCCGGCACTTTCACGCCATTCGAGAGCATGCCAAATCTGCTACAGAAGGCGATGCTCATCTCTCCGTCCACTCACTTTGTTCGTTTCGCACAGTCCGTGTTGTATCGCGGCGCGGGAATAGAAGTCGTCTGGGCCGACCTGATGCTGATAGCCGCCATCGGCGCTTTTTTCCTCATCGCTGCACTTTCCCGCTTCAGGAAGATGCTAGCAAGTCAGGGATAAAGACAACACGATTTTCTCGTTCAAGACGACGCTTAATTTTTGAGTCGAGGGTGCGCATGCGGCACCAGGTCTTAGATCATTTGGCTTGCGTGCTTATCTGCCTGAAGTGGTCGCACCAGGCGCTAGGCTTTCCGACTTAACCAAATTGCGGCAGCGGCAGCGAAAGCGCAGGTTGGCACCACAAGTCCAAAAAGCACACCAACGGCTCCATATCGCGCATAAACATCCCACGTTGCATCCGACATAGGGCTCGGCAATTGCATGATAAGCACTGGCGACAAGGCAGGTCCTCCGCCAACACCGAGCTGCAAAAAGAGGAAGGCTGAGGCAAACCCCAAGACGACGAGAAGGAGACTGAATAAGTTCTTTGATCGCCGAACCATTTTTGCGTTCACCTATTACGGAGTTGATACATTAGGACTGAGCTGTGCCAGACTCAAACTCTGGCGCCGACGTCTTTTCTCAAAGTTGATTTGTTGTAACGCAAACAGGTTGAAAACGATAGCGACTGGCAATACTGCAAGCCTATCCCCACCGATCGGACCATTGACTGGCATAAGCTGCCGGGATGCAGAAACCCACTTTCGAGAAAAACGCACATAAAGGTCGTCGTAAAGGACCGACGCTCGCGAGAGACCCACAGGCGCAACGACTCTAGAAGCGTGACTTTTAGCCATGCTCATGCGGGTGTCTGAGCGCCCTCGTCGTTGCTTGGCGGTTCGCGTCATCTCTCGATTTGTGACTGAGAGATATCAGAGGACGCACCAGAAGCTTGGGCAGCCCCAGGCTCGCGATGGCCCCCACCAAAACAATTACAGCGGTCACGGTGAAAGCCGAGCCGGGCAATAGCGGCGCATCGAACAGCAGGCCTCCCGCGGCCGAGCCAAGGGCTTGTCCTAGGCTGGCAGACGCGGTCATGCGGCCCAGATCGGCACCTTGGCTCTCACCCGCATTGAGCGAGGCCCAATAAGTAGCGATCGGTGACAGGATGCCTGCACTTGCGGCCACCAACGCGACGGCAATACTCAACGTCATAGGGGTGTTTGCGAACGGAACGAACACAAGACCCAGGGCCAAGACCGCTAGACCCGGAGTCAGAAGCCAACGCGTACTCTCCGGCTTGATGATTGGAGAAAACACAAATGCCTGAGCAACGAACATTACAAGGCTGCATTCCGCAAACATCATCCCTATGCGGGTCGCATCCATTCCAAGTACTTGTTTTCCTCGTAACGCCAAACCCACTTCGAAGGCGCCAATTGCGCCGGCAGTCACGAACGCTACTATATAAAGACGCAAGATCACTTTTGGATCGCGATGCGTCCCGACGCTAGAAGACCGATTACGCTGTAATTGATCGGTGCCGGGCACCAGATTCCAAACTGCCGCAGCGGCAGCAAGGGCTAGAATTGAAGCTGCGAAAAACGGCAAGGAATATATTTCATTCGCTTCGGGGTTTAACAGCCGGGACGCTTGTAGAACGGCGCCTCCAAGCAACGGTCCGGCAAAAAATCCCGCCGTTCCCGCGATGCTTATCAAGACAAAACGACGAGCTTGCAATTCCTTCGACGGAGAATGAGTGCCGACGAGTGCGTAAGTTACCGGCGCAATCGCGGCAGCGAATAGTCCGTCAAGAAAGCGTCCCAAGTAGAGCACAGGTAAGCTTTCGATTAAGCCAAACAACGCAACAGATGACGCAAAACCCGTTAGACCCAACAGAATGACCGGGCGTCGTCCCCATCGGTCTGAAAGTTTGCCCCACACCGGCGCGAATAGGAAAATGGCAAGAATGTAAGTCCCAGTCACGAGGCCGGTGTGCCACGATTGGATAACTGGGTCATTGGTCCCGGCAAGCCGCCCGACCAGGAACGGTAGTATTGGTAGCACGATGCCATAGCCCACGCTGATGGCGAACATCGCGAGCAAGAGGGCGAGCAACGCGCGCCATGAAAGCGGCTCAGCGTCTGCTTGGCCGCTCACGCACGCGCCACTACGCCGCCCAACGGCGCGGCAGAGGCTACGTCGTGGCGCGAGATGCCGGCGAGCTTGGTGCGCTTAAGCATCAGCGCGTTGATCGCGACGATCGCCGAGCTTCCCGACATCGCGAGCGCAGCGATCTCCGGGCTGAGGAGGATTGGATATAACACGCCGGCAGCTAGTGGAAACGCAACGACGTTATACCCGACAGCCCACCATAGATTTTGGTGCATTTTTCGTAAGGTAGCGCGCGAGAGCTCCACTGCTCCGACCACGTCGTAGGGGTCACTCTTCATGAGCACCACATCGGCACTTTCGATGGCAACATCAGTGCCGGCGCCGATTGCAAAGCCAACATCCGCCTGTGTGAGGGCTGGCGCGTCGTTGACGCCATCGCCCACCATGCCCACCTTTTTACCCTGACTCTGAAGTTGCTTGACTTTGTCGGCTTTCTGTCCGGGCAACACATCTGCGAGCACAATGTCGAGACCAAGATCACGACCTATTCTTTGCGCTGTCCCTGCATTATCACCGGTCAACATTGCAACCTCTATGCCTCGCTCGCGCAGCTTGGAAACAGTAGCTGCTGCACTAGGCCGAATCGCGTCGGCAATGGCAATTAACCCAATGACCTTACCGCCCCGTGCGACGTGGACCACGGTACGACCGGCGCCTTGCAACCGCTGAGCATCCGTTGCGAGAGCACCGAGGTCAAACTTTTGGCTATCCATAAGGCGGCGATTGCCCAGGAACACGGTCTCTCCGCTGATGTGAGCGCGCGCACCCATTCCCTCGATATTCTCGAAGCCGTTTTGCGTTGGAATTGAAAGCCCTTGTGCGCGTCGTATAATGGCCAAAGCCAAGGGATGGTCGGAGCCCTGCTCAACTGCTGACGCCGTCGTCAACACGACTTCAGCGCTCACGTCCGTTGCCGTGACGACATCGACGACCTCGGGCTGACCGACAGTAAGCGTTCCGGTTTTGTCGAAAATGATGACATTAAGTTTAGTCGCTTCTTCCAAGGCGGCAGCGTTTTTGAACAGAATGCCGTTCATGGCGCCCAAACCCGTCCCGACCATCACTGCCATTGGAGTTGCGAGCCCCAAGGCGTCTGGGCAGGCTATCACGAAGACCGTGATCGTCAGCGTCATTGCGAACAGCAAAGACTCGCCGATCAACCAAAACCAGACTGCAAAAGTAAGAAGCCCAATCACAATGGCAATCAGAACCAACCACTGCGATGCGCGGTCCGCAAGTAATTGAGCTGGCGCCTTGGAGTTCTGTGCCTCCTGAACCAATTTGACGATCTGCGCCAGCGCCGTGTCTGCCCCGACTTTAGTTGCGGTGTAGCGGAAGGTACCGCTCTTGTTGATAGTCGCTCCGATGACCATATCACCGGGCTTCTTGCCAACCGGCATCGATTCACCGGTGAGCATAGATTCATCGACTAGCGAATCGCCCTCGGTAACCGTTCCGTCGACGGGGATCTTGTTGCCTGGACGAATTACGATTGTTTCGCCCACCAGAACTTCAGCAGTCGGTATCTCCACTTCTCGGCCGTCACGAAGCACGATCGCCATCGGCGGTGCCAAGTCAAGTAACGCCCGGATCGCTTCCGAGGCCCCGGCACGAGCCCGCATCTCGAGCCAATGTCCGAGCAAAATGAATACGAGAAGCACAGCGGATGCTTCGTAGAATTGTTGACCTTCGAAGAAGAACGTGGCGCCGACACTGAAAATGTATCCGGTGCCAACGCTGAGCAGCACCAACACCGCCATGTTGAGGATTCCGTTCCGGAGCGCCCGGATTGCGGCAACTGCAAAAGGCCAAACCGGATAAACGATTGCGGCGCTTGCGAAAAAGAACAGCCAGAGATCGAGACGAAGCCCGAACGGCGGAGCCGGCGGGGTGAACATATTCCCCATTGGCGAGTAGATGAAGATCGGCACGGTGAAGATAAGGCTGATCCAAAAGCGGTTGCGCATATCGCGAACCATGGCCTGCATGTCCATGCCGGCGCCGTGGCCCATCTCATGGGCGATTTCGCCTGCCATCGGCATCGCCTTTGCCGCCATGGAGCCGGCTGCGGCCAACCCGTGCGCCTGATCGGCGTGATGCTCCCGGACCGCAGCAGCGACCGTAGCCGGCGTTGCTTCCGCCGACCCCCTCGGCACGGCCGGCGTCACGTAGTTCCGGGCGTGTTTCTTGTTGCTCTCGCAGACATGCTTGGGCATGATTTCACCAGTGCAGTGAAAGCCACACTGATTGATTTTGTCCTTAAGCACCGTGATATTGGTGACGGCTTCCTCATATGCGACCGTCACGCTGTTGGAGCCAATGCTGGCGTCTGCACGTTGAACACCACGGAGCCGGCGAAGCTGCTTTTCAATGCATTGGTAATCGAGCACGGAAAGCATGCCGCCCACATCAAGAGTGGCTGTTTTCACGCCTTGCTCCTCACGCTCTCAAAGGTTCAGTTGGATGCTACTCTAAGCGAGTTCAGGTCGAGGGTTGGCCGTCTTTTGTTCCGCGGCAGCAGGAGGATTTGTTGACTTCGGACGGCACCGTACGTTCGCTGCGGTTTTGTTCAATCGATTTCGCCGGGCCAGCCTGTGACGTGACATCAGATGCGCCCTCGCAGCAAGCGTGTTTCGCCTTGCGGACGGCGTTGACCGGACCTTTCGGATCCGCCTTGCTCTCTGTGGTCATTATCGGTTTCCCATTGGCACCACACCCGCACAATTGCCGGCGCGACAGCACGTGACATTCATAATTCCAGCGCGCGCAGCAGTCTTTAATCCATATCAATTTTGGCTCAGCTGCTGTTGGCCGCAGTTTTATCGGCTAGATCAACGATTACGATCGTCAGTGAAACACCATACCTTCAATATGAAATCCGCCATCGACGTGCAGCACCTCGCCGGTAATCGCCGTCGCATAATCGCTCGCAAGCAACAGCGCAGCGCGGCCGACTTCATCTGCTTCGACCAAACGGCGTAGCGGCGCCTTTCGGACGGACTCGTTCAAAAGTTCGTCGAAGTGTTCAATACCGGAGGCCGCGCGGGTCGCGACAGTTCCAGCTGAAATGGCATTGACGCGAATCTGTTTGGGGCCAAGCTCGTGGGCGAGATATCGTACTGAGGCCTCGAGCGCCGCTTTGACGGGTCCCATAACGTTGTAATGGTCGACGACCTTCTCCGCGCCGTAGAAGCTTAGTGTCGTTAAACTTCCGCCCTTTTCCATCAGCGGCTCTGCCAATTTTGCCATATGAATGAACGAATGACAGGAAACCAACATCGCCTCCGTGAAGCGTTCCGCAGCGCAATCGGTCAATCGACCCAGAAGCGCATCCTTGCGCGCCCAGGCGACTGCATGAAGTGCGAAGTCGAGACATCCCCATGTGTCCTTGATCGCGGCGAACACCTCTTCTAATTGACTTGCTGTGGCGACATTGCATGGAAGGAATATTGGCGCTCCGACTTTTTGCGCAAGTGGTTCGACATGGGACTTGGCCTTGTCATTTCGATACGTCACGGCGAGCTCCGCTCCCGCGCTACGGAAATGCTGTGCGGCCGCCCAAGCCAGGCTATGCTCGTTGGCAATCCCGATAATCAGGCCCCTGCGTCCTCGCAGATCAACGATTTCCATTGCACTCTCCGCCGCAGGGTTCGTTTCGTTACGCTGGTAATGGATGGCAAGCCGCCTCGAACTGAGGCGCGGCGTGAACCGTCGACTCGGCTTCAGGACTGCTGACTGCTGGCTTTACCGCATTGCTCCCGTGGATCAGCGTCGCCAGGGCAATCGAAGCAACTCGCGCGGCAGAAGGGTCGGCCCGGGAGGTCAGGACGACTGGTGCCGCAAGTCCAACGACAGCTCCGGCTAGTGTGGCGCCTGCGAGGTATTCGAGATTCTTTACGAGGATGTTGCCGGAGACAAGGTCGGGCACGAGAATGATATCGGCGTCGCCCGCTACCTCGGACACGACGCCCTTCTCTTTCGCGGCGGCGGCTGAAACGACGTTGTCAAAAGCCAGAGGTCCGTCGACCAGTGCGCCGGAGATCTGGCCGCGCTGACTCATAACAGTGAGTGCCGCGGCATCAATTGTCGACGCTATGGCCAGGTTCACGGTTTCGACCGCCGAAAGAACCGCCGCTTTGGGCTTAACGATCCCGATTGCTCTCGCAACCTCTATTGCGTTCTGAAGAATCTGGGCCTTCGCATTGAGATCGGGGGAGATGTTGACTGCCGCATCTGTAATGACCAAGAGTTTTGGATACGTCGGCACTTCGATAACAAATACATGACTCGCGCGGCGGCCCGGGACGCGTAAGCCGCTCGCCTCTGAGAGCAGCGCGCGCATGAGCACGTCTGTGTGGATATTGCCCTTCATAATTGCGTCGACCCGTGTATCGCGTACCAGACGCGCGGCAATTGCCGCAGCTTTCGCGTCGCCGCCGCCGGCAGCGATGCAGGTGACGGAAGGATCCCATCCATGTTGCTTGGCGAGATCGGCGATTTCGCTGGCGTTGCCAATCAAGCAGGGTTCGACCAAGCCGAGTGCCTTTGCTTGTTGCAAGCCGTCTAGCACCAAGTCCCGGCCAGCACCAACCACGGCCAGCCGGATGGGACTATTGATTCTGGCCTGATCGATCATGTGCTGCAGCGATCCTGTTCTTGCCTTCATCGCTCATGTTTCCTTTTCTCGCGACAAGGCCAGCGCCACCGTTTGGCGCGCAACTACAGACTCCTCGTCGGTCGGCATGGCGTGGATGTGAACTCTGCTATTGGCTTTAGAAATGATTTGCGCTCCGTGACGATTTCGGCCGAGGTCGAGATCAATGCCGAGAAACTCGCAATCCTCACAGATGCGCTCGCGAATTTCGGGAGAGTTGGCGCCAATCCCGCCGGTGAAGACTAATCGATCGAGCCCACCGAGCGTCGCGGCAAGTGAGCCGATATAAGAACGCGCGCGCGCGCAAAAATAGGCAATAGCCTCGGCAACTTGCAGTCGATCCGCTTGACTGAGAAGTTCCTGCATATCGGCGCTTGTTTCGGAGATTCCTAACAGACCCGAGCGCTCGTAAAGGATGTGCTGTACCGTTTCAGCTGAAAGCCCTTTCTCCATGATGAGATAGAGGACAATCCCAGGGTCGATATCGCCACAACGAGTGCCCATCGGCAGCCCGCCCAACGTGCTGAAACCCATGGTCGTCTCAACGCTGCGACCGTCCTTAATTGCCGCCATTGAGGCCCCGTTGCCGAGATGAGCCACAACCACGCGCCCTTTCATAGCGGCGGCTCCATGTTTCCGCCTGAGCTCGTCCACGATAAATTCGTAGGAAAGGCCATGGAAACCGTAGCGACGGATACCATGACCGACGATGTCGCGCGGCAGGCTGGTCATTCGCGCGAGCTTTGGAAACGTCTGATGAAACGCAGTATCGAAACAGGCGATCTGTGGCAGATGCGGGCGCCGGGCTCGCACAGCAGCAATGCCAGCGAGATTGTGCGGCAGGTGCAAAGGCGCGAGCGGTATTAGCTTTTTGAGCTGGTTCTCAAGCTCCGCTGTCACCAATTTGGGGCAGTCGCAATCAGGCCCGCCGTGGACGACGCGGTGGCCGACCGCAAGGATCCTCCAGCCGGCGCCGCGCCGCTCCATCGCGGACAGTACAAGTTCGATCGCCTCCTCCTGATTGGCGACGCGCCGTCTGTCGTCCATCCAGATGTTGCCTACGTCCTCCTTTGCGTGGAAGCGACCCTGGTCGAGACCGATGCCCTCGACTGCGCCGAAGAGGTGACGCAAAGGTCTTTGGTCGGCGGAAAACAGCGCAAACTTGACGCTTGACGATCCAGCATTGAGCACCAGGACACAGCACCGCCTGGCAGCAGTCGCGGCGCGGCTCGCGTCCGGACGTGGTATCAAATCAACCATGCCATTCCTTTCGAAGGTGCTCGCGTCACCAACTCGGCTCAAGTATGGGCTCGGTGTTCGAAAGCGCTGCTAACCGTAAATCCGTCGGAAACTTTCTTCTTCGAAATTGTCGCGGGATTGACGGACGGTCTCGATGGCCTTGACCACCTGCTTGTTAAACGTCCTTTCCGCCTCACGAAGTGGATTGCTGTCAGGAACGCTCACGCGATTCTTGCGTACCTCTTCCGCAAATGCTTCAATAACGTGCATCCAGGGTGAAAACTTCTCGGACAGCAGATAACGGCTGGAGCGCATTGGATGAATCCATTTCAGTGTCGCCGCCGTCCATGGTGTAACCGCCGCCCGCACCCAAGGACTGACGAAAGTTCGATAAAACGCCTGATTGAGGTCAGACACCTGACGAACTCGTTCGAACGCCTCCCGCGGATAGTCAAAAACAAAATCTTCGACACGACGAGGCTCGAACGCAACGCTGTATTGAGGTTTACGGCAATCGGGGTCGTCGGTGGGATTGGATATTTTCATCTCGTAAAGACCAGGTGCAAGCGCCTCCAAATCGGCAAGGCTTTCCAGGATAGCGCGGTGCTCGAAGCGGGCTACCGACGCCGAGACGAAGATACCGAGATGCCCGATATGGGGGTTGATCAGATAAACGATGCGCTGTCCGGCCTCTTTGAGAGCAGCTGACGTCTTGTAAACAACTTTGAGCCAAGCTAGCGCTTGATGAGGTGGCGTGATGTTGTCGCCGTAGGAGGCGAAGATCACAAGCGGGCTCTTCAGATTGCGTAGATCGATCTTGACTTCGTCGCCGAGATTGAGCGTGCCCTGCTCTAGTTCGTTACCGATGAAGAGGTGATCGACGATTTCGACCATCTCTTCACGGCTGAAGCTATACCAAGCATTCCACCAGCGCTCGAACTCGAGGAAGCGCTCCCCCTCTCGGTCAACGTCAAGAAAAAGCTTGGCATATTTGTCCCAAATCGCTGCCTCTGGCTTCAGCGCCTCGAAGTTCTGGATGAGCCAAGCGCCGTCGAATCGGCCGTCACCCAGATCGCCCACAAAATTCGTCAACCAACTACCACCCAATAAACCGCCGGCGAGGCGCATCGGGTTGGACCCTGATTCACCGGCCCAGTATGAAAGCGGCGATCCGTTAAGCACAATAGGGCCGACAGAGCCTTGACAGTGTATCGCTACAAGCATAGCCGCCCAGCCCGCTTGGCAATTGCCGTAGAGAACCGGGGCCTTTCCCGGATGGCGCGCCATGACCTCGTCAACAAACGTCCTTAGCGCATGCAGCACGTCCACCAGTTGCTGATGGGGGCTCGGCGCTGGAAAGAAGCTTACGAAATACACCGGAAAGCCTTCGTGCAAGGCGATCCCGACTTCGGATTCACGCTTAAACCCCCCAATGCCGGGACCATGACCGGCCCGCGGGTCGATCACGATTACCGGCGGCTTGGTTTCATCAACACAAGCTTCAGCGTGATCATCTCCCGCTGCCGTGATCCGCAGAAGCGCGTAGTTTGCCGGCCGTGCGAAGCGGCGCGCATCGAGCAGTATCTCGTACTGGAATGTGAGGACCGGCGGCATTCCCGCCTCTTCGTGGTCCAACATGTTGTTAGCCCGCTGGCGCAATACATCCCAGAACAGCACTGAGCGCTGCCACAGATCAATCGAGTAGTCCCAGACATCAATGGGCCATGCCGTGACCGCGCCGCTCTTGTTCGGACTGCCTTCGGCGATAATCGCTTGGCTTGACTCTGGCCCGGTTGCCGAAGCAATAGGAGACGCTTCCAAAACTTGCATGTGTGGGGTTACTACTCGTTTTGTCGGGATGTTAGGGGTGTGGACGCGATATCGCTTTGCGATCCATATCGACATTATATCTCGATACTTTGGGTACCACTGCAAAGCATGCGTGGGATCTTTTTTACAAACCCGTCATGCGAAGTCATCGTTTCTAAAACAAACGATGCAGCATTCTTGGTAGCTAACAGCTTAGAGAGCGAAACTCCGGCGCACAGTGAACGCGGTCACCCGGGAGCGCAAACCATGATCCAGTCACCACTTAGCCAGTTCATCGCCCGATCCTTTTTTCGGGGCTTCGCTGGCTCGCTATTTGGCAGCTCCCTCGTTTGTGAAATGCAAACTTCGGAGCCCAGCGGGACTTCGCTGCGGAGCAACCCATCACGATGATCTTTTGGCGCCAAAGGGTCGCGTCTAACTTTGATGTAGGTTAAGTTTGCAGCCGGCGATTTGGAGTATTTTTTCAAAACCGAAATAGGTTCCAATGTCCAAACGTTCGAACACATCACGGCGTCAGGAGAGCGAGCGATACGAACACTCATTGCGCACGCTACAGGTTGAGCTCGTCAAGATTCAGCGACACATCATAAAGCATGACCATAAAGTGTTAGTCATTTTCGAGGGTCGCGATGCCGCCGGCAAGGACGGGACGATCAAGCGTATAACTGAGCACCTAAGCCCCCGTGATACCCGCGTTGTTGCTCTGGCCAAGCCGTCCGACAAGGACAAAGCGTCGTGGTATTTTCAACGCTACGCCAGCTACTTGCCTGCTGCCCAGGAATTAGTTCTCTTCAACCGCAGCTGGTATAATCGGGCTGGTGTCGAGCGTGTGATGGGATTTTGTTCGGAGATTGAATATGAAAACTTCATGCGGGATGTCGTTCCCTTTGAGCACATGCTCATCGGCTCAGGAATCCAAGTTTTGAAGTACTACCTGGACATCAGCAAAAAGGAGCAGAACAAGCGCCTGCGCGATCGCCGTCGCGACCCGTTGAAGCAGTGGAAAACGAGCCCTATCGACAAGGCCGCACAAAAGCACTGGGACGCTTATACCGAGGCGCGCAATCTGATGCTGGCTGGAACGTCAACGCCTTTGTCACCCTGGATCATCGTTCGCGCAAACGACAAGAGTGTTGCGCATCTCAATGTCATTCGTGACCTACTGGCACGCTTGGCTTGTCCAAAGACTGACAAGCATCTCGCCGTACCAGATGCCAGCATCGTCCTACGTTACGATGAGGCGCACCTGCGGGCTGGTATACTCGCTACGTGATGCAACATCAAACGCCGGCTGTGCCGACGCGTTTGTGCTGCAACATGGCGGAACTCGTCTTTGTCGCCGCATGTTGAGACACCTAGCCTGAAGGACAATTCACCAATGCAATGCTTTAGGTCATCATCATAAATATCAATTGCGTGAATGATGAATCGGATCAGGAGATGCAGCAAGTTTCGCTTCGCGGTCGTTTCAAACACCTTCAAAAGCAAGAGCGATACCCTGACCGCCACCGATGCACAATGTCACCATACCGCGCCGGATACGATCACGTCTCATCGAATGCAACAGTCGGGTCGTCAAGATTGCGCCGGTAGCTCCAATCGGATGACCGTGAGCGATGGCTCCACCTTCTACATTGACAATGTCCTCAGGCAACCCGAGTTCCTGCATAAGCGCGATCACAACGGCCGCGAAGGCTTCGTTGACCTCGATTCGATCAAGATCGCTGATACGCCACCCCGCGCGAGTCAGAGCCTGACGCACGGCGGGGACCGGTCCGAGGCCAAACATTCCCGGCTCGACCGCGCCGATGCCGTATGAAACGAGCCGTGCCATGGGCTGCAAATTATGCTTTTCGGCCCATCTGGCGTCAGCAACGATGACCGCAGCGGCGCCGCTATTGAGGCCGGGAGCGTTGCCGGCGGTTATAGTTCCGTTCTTGCGGAACGCCGGCTTCAGTTTTGTCAATGACTGAATGGTCGTGTCCGGACGGTTGTGCTCATCCTTCTTAAACTTGATCGGATCTTTGGGACTCGGAACTTCAATCGACACGATCTCGGCGTCAAAGTGGCCGGCCGCCTGCGCCTCGCCAAACCGAATCTGGGTGCGCATAGCCCACGCATCCTGGGCCTCGCGTTCAATCTGAAATTTCGTGACAAGGTCTTCGGTGTGCCATCCCGAGTGTTCATCGGAAAACGCGTCGTTCAGACCGTCCCGAAGCATGCTGTCGTAGATCTGTGCATTCCCCATGCGGTAGCCCCAACGGCCGCCGCTCATCAGGTAAGGCGCCTGATCCATATTTTCCATGCCGCCTGCCACGGCGCATGCGATATGGCCCAGCATAACTTCCTGAGCAGCGGAAACGATCGCCTGTGCGCCGGAGCCGCACACGCGGTTAACTGTCAGCGCCGGCACGCTTTTGGGGATTCCAGCGCCGATCATCGCCTGGCGTGCCGGATTCATCTTGCTACCCGCCTGGACCACTTGGCCCAGGACAACTGCTTCGATGTCTGATCCCGGGAGGGCCGCGCGATCTAGGGTTGCGCGTATGACGCAAGCCCCAATATCTGAAGCCGGCATCGCTTTGAGCGTTCCGCCGTAGGTCCCAATAGCAGATCTGACAGGCGAGCAGAGGACCACATTCGATGGAGTCATTGAGAGCTTTTCCTTTCAGATCGTCAGGTGTCGCGCTAAGGAGCTAAGGGTCCGAGCCGCATTGCGCTTATTATTTTTGCGGGCTTCGATGATGCTCTACCTGGAGCGAGTGACGTTCGCTGCTTGTCACGATAGCAACGAGAAAACGGCCTCTACTCGATCAACTATCGGCGACGCGTCGCCGCGAGCGTGAGAGCCTCGGGACGAAGGCAGGCACGCGCTCGGCATAATCCGTATACGCTTTGCCAAAGGTCGACCGCATGTCCATTTCTTCTGCCCGTGCCAGTCGCGCGTACATAAACACCAGCACCGGAAACATCACGAGTGTCAACACCGTCGGCCACTGCAGAAGGAAGCCGAACATGATCAGCACGAATCCGACATACTGAGGATGTCGCACGTAGCTATAAGGGCCCGTCGTCGCCAGTTCTCGCCGTTTCTGCGCTTCGTATAGCACCTTCCACGCCGCCGAAATCAGAATGAAGCCTCCACCGATGAACACGAAGCTAAGGATGTGAAATGGTCCAAAGTGGGGGTTCGTTTTCCACCCAAACAGCTCTTCGAGCAGATGACCGGCATCGTGAGAGAACCAGTCGGTATTAGGATATTTGCTTTGCAGCCAGCCCGAGAGAAAATAAATTGTCAGCGGAAAGCCATACATCTCCGTAAACAGAGCGACCAAAAACGCGCTAAAAGCACCGAACGAACGCCAATCACGGACCGTTTGCGGCTTGAAAAAGCTGTAAGCGAAAAAGATGAAGATGACGGAATTTATGATCACGAGGCCCCACAGGCCATAGGCGGGCATATCGTCACTCATGTGTCGCTCCTATCTCGCTCCTGTGGCGGCGACGACCCTTTATTGTCACCATGTGCGCTGTGTCCGCTGTGCATGAACAAGTGAAGGAGAGGACAGGCGAGCAACAGAAGGAAAAGACCGGATCCCAGCACATGAGCGCGATGCTCTGTGAACAGCAAGAATCCCCCAATCGCAAGCAGGACTACAAGGCCAATGCCAACCCGCGACGTCAAGAAATTGCGTTCTACCTTTTGTCCCGGGCCTGCATGGTCATGATGCGACATGTAACCCTCCCGTCAAGAACGAGTTCGTTCGCCTTGGACCCCGCTCCAAACGGCTGTGAACGAAGTTCTCGAAAAACCCTGCCTATCAGTCACAATAGCAATACCCTGGACCCAACGGCGAAAGATTTGATCTCGATTAAACATGCGGACTTCACCTCACATTTACGAATAGAGATCCACCTCATCAACCGTGGAACTGCTTGGCACATAGCCGATATGATTTCACCCTTGGCATCGCCGGCAATGAGGCAAACCGGCCCAGCGATGATCCCTAAAATTTCCGTCGGTTATCGCACCGCCGCGAACGAAGCTGACTTTTCTTCCGCTGCCATTTCGCCGCCGTGCGAGCGCTCCCAATCAGCAATATAGTCTCGCGTCAGCGGGACTGTGTCGATGCGCTTGCTCAATTGAATCTGAAAATTCACCAAGCCGCCGTGGCGGAATGCCGCTTCGCAGCCCGCGAGGTAAAATTCCCACATGCGACAGAACCTGTCATCAAATACCTCAGCGACGCGATGTCGGTTTGCATTGAAGCGCTGCCGCCACGCCTTCAGCGTTTCCGCGTAATGGAGGCGCAACACCTCGATGTCGGTTACATAAAGGCCTGCACGCTCGATAGCTGGCAAGATCTCGGACAACGCCGGGACATACCCGCCTGGAAAAATGTATTTGTCGATCCAGGCATTTGCCGCACCGGGACCATCGGCGCGACCAATCGTATGTATCAATGCGACGCCGTCGTCGTGGAGAAGCTCGCGAATTTTTTCGAAATATTCGCGGTAATGACCGACTCCCACATGCTCGAACATGCCAACGGAGACGATGCGGTCGTACCGACCTTGTTCCTGCCGATAGTCTTGCAACATGAATCTCAGCTGGTCGGCCATGCCGATATCGATGGTTCGCCGCTGAGCATAAGCGTGCTGTTCGGTTGATAAGGTCAAACCCGTAACATCGACCTGGGCGGCCCGCGCCAGATAAAGTCCCAGCCCGCCCCACCCTGACCCGACGTCGAGGACTCGCTGGCCAGGGCGCAACAGGAGTTTTGCAGCTAGATGGCGCTTCTTTTGTTCTTGCGCGCGCTCCAACGTGTCGTCGGGCGAGATGAAGTAGGCGCAGGAGTATTGCCGATCAGCGTCGAGGAACAGTTCGTATAGAGTATCCGACAAATCGTAATGGTGGGCGACGTTCGCGCGCGCGATCGGAATCGGATTGTACTGAGATAGCCTGCGGAAGAGGCGTTTGACTAATGCGCGGGCTCGCCGTATTCCGTGTCCGGCGCTCCAGCCGAGATTGGCAAAACAAAGATCCAAAAAGCCATAGATGTCGCCGGCTTCCACCGTCAGCACGCCATCCATGTAGGCTTCCCCAAAAGCAAGGTCGGGATTTAGAAGGAGGCGGGGGATTACACCAGGATCCGCAATGCGGATCGTTACGTGAGGTGCACCGTGTCCAACCAAAACGCTTTGGCCGTCCGGCCCGACAATAGTTAGCGTGCCTTTTCGAACGATTTGCTGGAGTAAGCGGCGCAACAAAGCCACCCCGCAATTTGTTCCGATTGCCGCGAGTACGCGAAAGGACTTTGTTCGCCTCCTCTGAGCGTGGAAGCCTCCCAGTTCCTCTGTGGCCGCAACAAACGACCGACGTTTTAGCCGAATATCCATGCTTGCCTCCGCGCAAACTAAGGCACTGTCCGCTCAGCTAAAGGCGATGGAGGCCGCATTCTTTGATGAGAATTAAACACTTGAGCTTGGATCACTTGAGCTTGGATCGCTTGAAGCATCGCCCTTGGGACGTTCAAACGATCCGACTCTTGCACTTCAATGAGCAGATGAATCGCGGGCGGTTGCCAATGGTCAGACCCAGCAAGCTGTCGGGCCCAGCAATCAAACTCTCGCGAAGAAAGTATAAAGGCGATCGGCCGAAATCGCACGTGATCAGCCGTGCCTTCTTACGTAATTTAGGCGGCGCCGGAACGACCGTTCGAGAAAAGCCGCGCGCCAATCTCAATGAGCTTCTGGCTGTCCGCAATGAAGCGTCGGCCGTCTTCGGCGAAGATAGCCATCCTTCTGCCTGCCCAGTGCTGAACAGCAGTGGTCACCTCCGGCAATGAGCGAGCGGTTGTCAGCTTGCCTGAAATATCGGTAGTTAAGTCCACTTCCGACTGAAGGCGCGCAAGCCACTCACGGTTCATCTCTTGCAATTTGTCGAAATAGTCGTTCTGCGTCTGAACTGTTGCCTCGAGACGTTGTCTACCCATCTCGACAAGTTCCCTCGGCACAGAATACAAGGCCGAGGTCGCCTTTTCCGTGTTTGAATCTCTCTGAACCATTACTGATCCTCCGAAACATTATATCGATCGCTGGCGCCACATGACAGCGATGATCGAAACCCTATGAGGGTGACGTTGACTCCCCGTAGCGCGCCCGACTGACTCATCTTTGGATATCGATTATGTCCTAAGGTCTTTGACGAAGGTTAAAGACTGCAAGTGATGGAGACCTGTGATAGTGTAAGCAGCTTGCAAGCCATTCGTCAGAGTAACGCGGCCTGCAGAGGGATAGGGTATGGCTTTATCAATTACCTTCAGGAACTCTCCGGACAGAGTTTCGTCGAAAGATGAGCGACCGCGACGACTCCTACGATCGTCCTTCGCGCAAACATTAAGTACCCCAGCGTCGATGGATCCAGTTATGGATAGGGCAGTATACCAATCCGATATACGCGCCGTAGAGGAAGCTTTCCGCCAAGCCAAGCAGGAAGCCCCACCACGTCAGCCATTTGAACGCCGGCAGGACCATTTCGAGAAATTCGCTCATGTGCAAACTTTTTGGCGTGACTAGTCCATAGATCACGCAAACGACGAACGTGATCGCACCGAAAATCCCCAAAGCCCAAGTGACCAATTTTGTGTTCAGCATTCTATCCCCCGAACGCGTGCCTCGTTCGTTACCCCAGCGGGACAAGCCCGCATCGCTCGGACATGGTCCACGGAAACGGCCTTCTGTCACTGTCACATCTAACCTAGTGCCGATGGCCTGCCACTCGATCGCCCTCGTCCCGCTCGGACGGGAAGCGACCGGATCGCGCGTCGTCTGTCTCATGGCCGCGGTGGCGGCCATGACCACCATGGCCCCCATGTCCGAATATGTGCATAGCGACGAAGGCTATGGTGATCAGTATCCAAACCCAGTTCGCTGATATCCACTCCATGAGTTAGACCTTTCGTCTCTAAGTCGTCAGGGTGAGTGCGCGGCCTAATGGACGACAGGTCCGCTTACAGCCTTTATTATACGACGTGGTTCGACTGCATTGCCTACCTGAACCTCGACTGCTTTCACGGAAAAGCCGTCTGGCACAGCGGAGATTGCTCCGAACAGATTGTCCGCAAGGACAAACAAAGTTCGCGACTTTGACTTCACGCCAGGCTCGATTTCGACATGAAGGTAGTAAAGATTCATATGTTTTTGCCTTGGCGCTTAGCCATCGGGACAATGAATGATGCGCATTTTCAAGCGTGCGATCTTTAACGCGGATCAAAGATGAGACCGGCCGGCACGAATCGACGGTCTGTTTCGGGACTTCCGGCACAAAGGCACGAGGAATGAGCCTTGACCGCAAGTGACCCGCGCTCAATCATTGGCGCGGTGGCGGTACATCACTGTAACGTCCGTGATGTTTTCACATGCGGTTTGGTTGTAAAGAACTGCTGACAGCAAGGCGTTCCGAATCATGGATTTCGGCGAGGTTCGCCTTTCGAAATCCGTCTTGCTTTCAGTTGGTCCGACGCCGCGATAGCATGCGGTTCTAGAAATCGTTAGTGAGCTTCACGTCGCGCGCACATTTCCTGTTGGCGGAGTCGTTCATTATGTGTGGTCGGCGAAGGCATTATCCGCCGCATCATCACAAAACCAAGATATCGCAGCGTGAGGGTCGATCCCGGCCACATCGATGAGTTTGTCCGGATTGATGATCTGGAGACGCCGATAGTGAAACTCCAAGATACCCTGCTTGCGCAGATCGCGAAGCACACGGTTTACGTGCACGCCGGTGAGCCCGGTTGCGTCGCCAATATTCTCCTGCGTCAACGGGAGATGCATTTCCTCGCTACGATGACCTGGCCAGCGCATGCGTGACCGCATGAACAACTCGAGCAGCAAATGCGCGACGCGTTCGCGGGCCGGCCGTCGACCAACGCTGGACAATTGGTCGTAGGCTAAGCTTCGGTCCAACGAGATCATGCCTGCAAGTTGCATCCCGACTTCCGGACACTCTCTGGCAAGACGTCCAAGGCTCTTGTGAGGAACGATCGAGACGATCGCATCCGTAAGCGCTTGGGCACTGTAATTCATCACCGCACCCTGCGCCGGGACGAAGGCCAGGATTGTACCCGGAAGAGCAAACTGCAGAATTTGCCTGCCGCCATCCTCCATAAGTTTGTAGAGCGCAACCCATCCGTCAACGAGACTATAGATAGCTTCCCCCCTCTCCCCTAGCCGAAACAGATCACATCCGGCCCTGACCTTGAGATCGGTCGATTTGTAGTGGCTGGCAATACGCAACGCGCGTCGTGGGTGTGGCCGGTCCAACCGCCCCACAGATGACGAATGCGAATAGGGCGTTTGAGAATTATCTCGCGCAAGGCTGATGGAATTGTGCATTTTGTAACTCCCGAATTGCTGGACTTGAATCTCTCATCAAGAGGCGAGTTCGAAGGACGAACTGCGCATGCTCAATTGTTCTCTCCCCCGATCACCACATGGCCGCGACAGGCCATAGCGAGATGTTCGACAGAGAGTTTGATCAGAGAACAATTCGAGGGGGTCGAAACTCAGTATCTAATCCCGGTGACGTCAGAGGTTGCTGCAATGAGGGAAAATCCAAGCTCGGAGCGCCAAGCCGAGTGACGGTCCAGCCTCCGAAGAGAACCGCCGACATGCAGCATGATCCCGCGCAGGGGACCCCGGGACAATGGCCTGAACCGTTTGTACAACAATAGATGTGCTTAAAGGATGGGACAACCTTGATACTCATTACTCCCGCGCGGCTGACTAGTTGCTGAGTAGCGGCTTGTTTGGCATTATGGATCCTATGCTTGGCAGTTGCTGTGAGGCTAGTCCCGCCCGTACAGGCCTGCGAGA
>Ga0049072_1000759_pt1 | contig 20462 bp, 18 predicted proteins | sample FECB27metaG_FD_55053 | JGI IMG/M metagenome (GOLD analysis project Ga0049072, IMG submission 55053) | Cyanobacterial communities from the Joint Genome Institute, California, USA - FECB-27 | ecosystem: Environmental > Aquatic > Thermal springs > Hot (42-90C) > Microbial mats | place: USA...
CCGGCGAAGGCCGGGATCTCACCGGTGCATCATGGCTTGCAGGGCGGGATCCCGGCCTTCGCCGGGATGACGGAAAATGGACGCGGTCCGCTCCCCACCCCGAAGTCGTCACCGACGTGATATCCGTGCGCTGTGCCGCCACCTTCTTCGGAGGTCGAGCGCAGCGACCGTCCTCCGGAAAGCCCGGGGCAGCAGGATGGATGCGCGTGCGGGCGCGACCGCGCCGGCGCTATTCGATCGGCAGCTTGCTCAGATTGGCGCCGATCTTCTGCAGGGTGCGCAGCAGGTGGGCGAGGTCGCGGTTGCTGATGCCGTCCATCGCGCGCGTGAACTGGCGCCCGACGATCGGGGTCAGTTTGCGCAGCGTCTGCTGGCCCGCGGGCGTCAGCGTGACCTCGGTGATCCGGTTGTCCTCGGCATTGGGTTCGGTCGACACCAGCCCCTGTTCGATCATCCGGTCGATGATGCGGCTGATCGTCGAGCGCTTGGTGAGCGCGGCTTCGGCGATCGCGCCGATGCTGGCCGGCTGGTGTTCGCGAAGTACCGTCATGACACGATAGATGGGTTTGGACACGCCGTGCTTGTGCAGCACCTTGTCCATATCCTCGTGATATTTGAAATCGGCGTGCGCCATCAGGTAAAATGGCGAGTTTTCCAGTCGGAAAGTCGGACTGCTCGGGTCGTAATCGCCGCGATTTTCCATTTCACCCTCTGCCCTGACTGTCGATTTCCCCGTCGACCTTGCGTTCATGTGTTCCTCAATTGTCCTGTTCGATCAAGCCGTTCCGTCGCGGCGACGTGGCGTTGGCCGGTGAATTAGCCGAAAACATATGTATTTGCACTTAGTTCCGATGTCGGCTCACCGAAATTTGCGATGGCGCGAATAGGACGGCGACGGTGACAATTCCGTGTCGGAAGCCGAAATATACCGGCGCCGTAGCGTCGATCGTGTCGAAAGCGGATCGGGCGAGGGCAGGGCGGTCGGCCGCCCGGGCGATCGATCGATGCTGTCGCGCGACATCGAAAAATTGACATAAATCGCGTGAATATGGTTATGTAAACCATGAGGCGCCGGCCGGCCGCATCGGGCGGGCCGGGGTGTCGCGCATGAGGAGCGGGAATGCGAACGAATCGACGGCGCGGGTTGCCGGGAATGCTCGCCGCACTGGCGTCGGTCGCGGTTGCAATCCCGGCGCCGGGCGCAGCGCAGGAAGCGCGGCAACGCTGGGAGCAGCTCTGCCAGATCCGCAAGGACAAGCTCGACCTGATCCTGCCGGACGCGATGCGCGAGAACGACATCGACATGTGGATCGTCGCCGCGCGCGAGGGGCATGACGATCCCAATGCCGCGCTGCTCGGCGGCGGCTATGTCGGCGACATCGGCTATTATGTCTTCTCCGATCGCGGCAGCGGGCGTGTCGAGCGCGCGGCGTTCGGCATCGGCGGTGCGCTGTTCGACCAGTGCCCGCTCTATGACGTCAAGGCGTCGCCCGCGACGCTGCGCGCCTTCGTCGAGGCGCGCGCGCCGCGGCGGATCGGCGTCAACACCGCGACCGAGATCGGCACCGCCGACGGGCTCAGCCTTTCGCTCGACCGCCATCTCCGCGAGACGCTCGGCCCCGGTCTCGCGGCGCGGCTGGTGCCGGCGGAGAAGCTCGTCTCCGATTTCCGCTCGCGTCACAGCGCGAGCGAAATCGCCGCCTTTGCGCGCGCGGGCGAGTTTTCGCGGACGATCGCCGAACGTGCGCTGTCGAACGAAGTGATCCGGCCTGGCCACACGACGACGGGTGACGTCGCCTGGTGGATGATGGAACAATTGCACGCGCAGGGGCTCGGCAGCAGTTTCGGCCTGCCCAGCATCTATGTCCTCGGGCCGGGCGAGCGCGGTCCGACCTCGGGCGACCATGTCATCCGGCCGGGCGACCTGATCACGATGGACTGGGGCGTCAACTATCTCACCGCCTACACCGACATGAAGCGCATGGCCTATGTGCTGAAGCCCGGCGAGAACGGGCCGCCGGCGGGGGTGCAGCGCGCCTTCGACAAGGCCGCCGAAATCCGTGCGATGATCGTCGATGTGGTGCGCCCGGGGATCAGCGCGGGTGACGCGCTCGCCGCGGTCAATCGCCGTGTTGCCGCGACGCCGGGGCTGGTGCTCGGCCGCTACGACGATCCCGGCATCGATCCCAAAGTGTCCGATGTCGTCATCGGCAGCCATTCGGTCGGCGACTGGGGCCATGGCTCGGGGCCGTCGATGGCCGATTTCAACCCGCTGCGCATGACCTATGCGCTGCGCCCCGGCAATTTCCTGTCGATCGAGCTCTTCCTCTACCCCCCCGTCCCCGAATGGGGCGCGCGCAAGATCAAGATCCCGCTCGAGGACAATGGCATGGTCACCGAGCGCGGCTTCGAATGGACCGCCCCGCCCGCGAGCCGCATCCTGCTGGTGAAATAACGGCCAATCCGGCGACGCATGCCGGACCGCACGGAAAAGGGGGGCAGCGGCATGCCGCTACCCCCCTTTCCCCGAGAGAGCCCGTCGATCAGAAGCGGAGCTTGACCCCGCCCGAGACATAGCGGCCGATCACGTCGTAATTCGGCGTGATATAGGGCGTGAGCGGCGGGTCGCGGTCGAACAGGTTGTTGATGTTGGCGAACAGGGTGAAGGGGCCGGCCTTCAACTGCGCGCCCACGTCGACATAGGTGCGGCTGCCGTTGCGGCCGTCCACCAGCGGCGGGACACCGGGCTGGGTCACATTGTAGAACCCGCCGGCGACATGGCGGACGCGCAGATTGGCGCCGAAATCCTCGTTGTCGAACGCCACGGTGGCGGTGCCGCGCCATTTCGGGGTGGAAAAGGCGGTTTCGCCGCCGACGATGCCCGCGACGTCGGTGCCGTCGACCTTCAGGTGAAAGACATGGTTGGCGAGCAGGCGGAAGCTCAAATTCCCGTTGCCCAGCGCCGTCCGGTACGATGCCTCGATATCGAGCCCCTGCGTGTTGTAATTGGCGAGGTTGCGAATGGTGTTCGAGATCGTCTCGATCTCGCCGTTCGGCTTGCGGACGATGATGCCGCCGCAGGTCGGGTCCGACGGCGCATTGTCGTGGCACTGCTTGAGCAGCGTCTGCGCGGGGATCGACGTGATCACATTGTCGATGTCGATGTCATAATAGTCGACCGACAGGCGGAGTCCCGGAATATAGTGCGGCGAATAGGACCCGCCGAGCGTCAGCGTGTGCGAGATTTCGGGGGTCAGGTTCCGGTTGCCGCCGCCATAAACCGTCACATTGCCTTGCACCGCATCGCCCCGGTACGGGTCCACAACCGTGCCGATGCCGACCGAGCGGGTGAGGAAATATTCGGTGATGCTGGGCGAGCGGATGTCGCGCGAATAGACGGCGCGCAGCAGCAGGTCGTTGACGAGGCGCAGTGTGCCGCCGGTCTTCCACGACCAGATGCCGCCGCTGGTGCTGTAATCCGAATAGCGCGCGGCGCCGTTGATTTCGAGACGCGCGACGTCACTGACGTCGAGCAGCGGCACGTTCACTTCGGCGAAGGCTTCCTTGACGTTGAAGCTGCCGTTGGTCGCCGACGAGTTGAGCACGCTCAGCGCATTGGCCTGCGACAGCGGGTCGACATAGTTGGTGACCTGCTTTTCCCAGCGGACGTCGGTGCCGACCGCGATGTCGACCGGCCCCGCCCAGGTCGCGAAGGGCTGGCCCGACAGGCTGGCGCCCGCCGCGTCGAGCTTGATCGTCGCGATCAGATGCGACCCGCCAAAGGCCCAGGCCGCGGCGGCGTCGGATATGTTGCCGTTGCCGAAAAGGTTGATCGGCACGCAGGTCGGGTCGTCGTTGGCGGTCGTCGCGTCGGCATTGATGCGGCACGTCGGCGTGCCGCCGACCAGCACCGAATCGACGCCATTGGCGAAGCGCGTCTTGATCCGCTGGTTGTTGATCCGCTGGTTGAGCCGGATTTCGCCATGGTCGTAATAGGCCTTGTAGCGCCAGCCGTCGCCGAAGCTGCCTTCGAGGCCGATCGCGCCTTCGAGGTTGCGGCGGTTATAGTCGAACGACAGCATCCGGTCCGGCCCGACATCGTCGAGATAGCGGCCGAGCAGGAAGGGGCCGGTGACGCCGGCAGCGGCCAGCCGGTCGCGGTTCGCCTGGGTCAGGAAGGCGTTGTCGGGGCGGATCAGGGTGGTGATGTCGGCCGCGGTTTCGGGGAAGAGCGCATAGTCGCCCGTCATGCGGTGAAAGCTGAACTGCGCCCAGAGTTCGAGCGATTCGGTCAGGTCGTAGCTCGCCCGTGTGAAGGCATTGATGCGCTCATACGGCGCGCTGACCGCGACATAGTCATAGGTGTTCTGGCCGCCGCCGCCGACGGTCGTCGCGCCGTTGGTGCTGCTACCGAACGGGAAGGGAACGATGCTGCCGTCGGGATTGAACACCAGGCCATAGGGCGCACCGAGGCCGCTCAGGACCGATCCGCCGTTGTAGACCTGCGTCGAATTGGGGTCGCGCACCAGTTGCAGCGACCCGCCCGCCGGCTTGTACAGTCCGGCTTCGAGGTTGGGGCGGTCCTTGCGGCTCAGGATGCCGCGTTCCTTCATATAGTCGCCCGCAACCATGAAATGGCCGCGCCCGCCCGCGAAGTCGGTGCCCCACGCGATGTCGGCACCGTAGCGCGCGCCGTCGCCGCGCGACGAGAGGCCGGTCTGGACGCCCATGCGCCAGCCCGTGAGATCATCGTCGAGGATGATGTTGACGACGCCCGCGACGGCGCCCGATCCCCATGCGGCCGACGCGCCGCCGGTGACGACATCGACGCGCTTGATCAGGCTTTGCGGCACGGTGTTGAGGTCGGCGGCGCCCGAAAACCGCTGCCCGTTGAGCAGCGTCAGCGTGCGTACAGCGCCGAGCCCGCGCATATCGGCGGTCGAAACGCCGCTGCTGGTGCCGCCGGCGTTCGTCGTCGGCGACGCGGTGGGGCGGAACTGGGGGGCGTCGTTCAGGACCTGGGCGATGCTGGGGCGATTGCCGAGCGAGAGTTCGGCCTCGCCGATGACGGTGGTCGGGGTCGGCGCGTCGAAGCCCGAGCGCTGGATTCGCGAGCCCGTCACGACGATCTCGCTTTCGCCGGCCGGGCTCGCCGCGTCCGCTTCGGGTGCGGTCTGCGCATGGGCCGGGCTGAGGCCGGCGATGACAGTGAGCGCGGTGCCGGTGAGCCAGCCCAGTTGAACAACCTTCATAGAAATCCCCTTCGCCTTCCTGACGGCAATGCGCGGCGGTCGCGGCCCTTTTTCTTTGCACGAAGGGTCCTGAATGAGACTGTCGCTTGCCGATATCCATAAGGACAGACAAAATGGAAAATTTCAAGCAATAAAGAGAAAAAATTTCAAAATATGAAAATTCATCCCGTCGGAGCGTCGCAATTCCGTCCGGGCGATGCTCCCGCCGATCAGGATTTCCAATGAATTTTCAATGTCTTTCCTATGCCGCCGTGCGTCGTTTGCGCAACCCCGTGCGGATGTGCAATCGCCGCCCGTCCCGACCGGCGCGCGCGCGCCGGATCGCAGCCCGCCGCTCGTCGTCAAGACGGCGACCGTGATGAAGGGAGGCAAAGGATCCGCCCGATTCCCGGGGACGGATCAGATCAGTCCTGTCGCCGGACCCGGCGCCGCAAGCTCCTGAGCCGCGCCTCGATCCGGCGGCCCATCCGCGTCGTGCGCATCGAAGCCCAGACCCACGACCCGAAGACATAGAAGAAGAGCGGAACGAAGACGATCAGCGCATAGAACATCAACGCTTCGGTCGTGTCCATGATCGTCTGCCCCTCCAGCTTCGTGTCGGGCATGCCCAGAAAGTCGAGGACGACGGGTTCGGCGGGCTTCGCGGGCTTGGCGTCGGGATCGCCCGCCGCAGTCTCGCCGATCCAGTAGATCATCTGCCCCGCCCCGAACACGCCGGTGCCGCCCAGCAGGATGCTGAGCTGCCGGTCGCGCCGTGCGGCCTGCTTGTCGACCTCGGCCTGGTGGCGCCGCTGCAGGTCGCTCGCATGATCCTCGAGACTGGCGATCGCGAGCGCCAGCGCCTCCTTCTTGCGGGTGGTGCCGCGCAGCCCTTCCAGCTTGCCGAACACGACGCGTTCGGTGTCGTAGCGAAAGGGATTGGCGTAGCGGAAGCGCTCATATTCCTTGTATTCGGCGAATTTGACCTGGTTGATCGCCATTTCGGCGCGGTCGAACTCGTCGGCGCCGTCGAGCTTTTCGGTGCGGTCGAGCGCTTTCGCCGCCGCGCTCAGCCCCTCGGTCGCGCCGCCCTGACCCTTGGCGACCAGCCACTCGATCCGCTCGATCCGCGCCATGCTCTTCGCTTCATGCTCGCGCGCCAGATATTCGTTGTGGAGCGCGAGTGCGTGGATCAGAAAGGCATAGGGGCAGGTGCCGATATAGTCGTTGCCCGTCTCGAGGCTGCGGCTCTTGGGCACATAGGTGACCATCGCGCGGTGGTTGGCGTAGCGCACGAAGAAACGTTCGTCGGACTGTTCGTCGCTGTCGGGATAGATCGGATCGATGCTGTCCAGAATTTCCGACGTGTCCTGGTTCATGAAATCGATGATGTTCTGGTTGAACCCGGCGAGGAACAGATAGTCGAGGCAGTCGGTGCGCTGCGGTTCGAACGCGGGAATCTTCATCGGCAACGGTGCCGGCAACGGAGCGCCGGCCTCGTCGACGGTGAGCTCGACCGCGCCTTGCCGCATCGCCGCGGCGAGTTCGCCGACGTTGCGGAAATTGCCGCCGCCCGCCTTGCGCAGCACAGGTTTGCGCCCCTTGATCCACGCTTCATATTGCGGCTGCGTCGTCGCCCAGTTCCAGTAACCGGTGTCGAGCCGGACGATCCCGTCGCCGGCTTCGGCCGCGCTGACGCGTTCCTCCAGCTTCTCCTGAAAGGGCAGGTAGCACAGCTCCTGCACCATCACCTTGCGTGCCGCGCTTTCGCCGGTGACGGGGTCGAGCGGCATCAGCCGCTTGAAAAAGCGTTCGTCGTGGAGGAGGAACATGAAGCGCGACTTGGGCACGCGGAGCCCCGGCACCTCGATGAAGGGCACCTCGTCGATCAGGTGCGGTGCCAGGTCGTCGGCGCGCGGGCGGCCCGTCTCTGCCGCCAGCCGGTCGAACAGCCGGCCGGCATCGTCCAGCATCCGCCGCCGCACGAAGGGCCAGAAACGTTCGGTCGTGCCGCCGGCATCGGTCACGGTCAGTTCGTCGAGCGGCGCGATGCCCAGATTTTCCTCGAACACCGATGCGCTGCTTCCCGGTTTCCACCGGTCGCCGAGTTCGAATTCCTTCGGCGCGGCAAGCTTCTGGAGCAGCGACAGGAAATAATAGGTCGCGGGGTCATAACCCGCCTGGTCGCCCTCGGCGTGCAACGAGGCATAATGGTGGCTGAACCCCATATGATAGCTGAGCGCGCCATTGTTGTGGGCGAGCCAGAAGCGCCGGAACCGCACGGCGCGTTCGTCGTCCAGCCCCGCGGGCTCGGCCCGGTAGGTCACGCCCTCGGTCGACCATTGTGCCGAGGCGGGGGGCTTGAAGCGCAGTCGCTCGTGCGCGCGGATGATCTTTTCGGTGGCCTTGCGATGGGCATGGCGGGCGTGCCTGTCGGCATCGGCGGGCAGCGGCAGCGCGTCGGCGGCGGCGAGCAGATGTTCCTGCACTTCGCCCAGCACCTCGCGGTCGGCGATGTCGTTGAACAGCGGATCGATCGCGTTGCGCAGCAGCAGCGAGGGCAGGTGGTTCGCCTGCATCGCGCCGAACTGGTCGTGGCGGAGCGGCTTGCCCGCCTGTCCCGCGGCGGCGGCGACGCGATCGGGTTCGATATAGAGCGACAGCGTCCAGTAGAGCGTGCCCGGCCGGGCGGTCTCGAAACCCAGTGCGTCGTCCCAGTCCCCCCGAACCGTCATCCCGTCCTATCCTCCTGCGTCCGCGGCCGCCGCGAGTGCGCGGAAACTGTCGAAATCCCCCGTCGGCCGCCCGCCGCGCAGCCAGGCGAGGGCGGGCTCCATCGGCAGCAGTCGCACCGGCGCGGTGCGCGCGGCGAGCGCCGCGAGCTGCGCCGTCGCGACCCCGCCGGGTACGTCGGCGGCGCCTTTCAGCACCGATATGCCGAAGAAGCTTTGCAGATGGTCGTGGAACAGTCCGGGGTCGATGGTCTCGTCCGGATATCCGACCGCGGCATAGATCAGCCCGTCGTCGGCCTGCTGGTCCGCCGACAGCGCCGGCTGGACATAGGGGAAATCGATGATGCGCGTGCCGACGCGCGCCCAGATCGCCAGCCGGTCGATCTGGTCGGTGCCCGAATGCGCGGTGTCGGCGGCATATTCCTCGGGGGTCAGGCGCAGCGGATCATTCTGTTCGATGAAGACCGCGGGCGGCGGTCCGTCGCGGTCGAGTCCGAGCGCGACCAGCGCGAGTTCGCGTACCGCGCCGAGGATGACCCGCAGCAGCCCGCGCCCGCGTGCCGCGTCCTCGACATAGACATAGTTGAGCGCGACCGCCGCTGGGGGCAGGTGCGCGCCGCGATCGATCGCGGTCGCGAGGAAATTGGCGCCGCCGAGCAGGATGCCCTCTGCATCCTCGAACACCGCGACCAGCTCCGAATGGGTGCGGCCAAAGGCGTGGCGATGGCTCCTGTTGAGCGCGAGGCACGCCTCGAACCCGCCCAGTTCCTCGCGTTCGTCGGGAAGCACGAAGGCGCGGTCATAGCCCGAAAAGAAGCGCGTCAGTACCGGCGACGCGGCGTCGTCCGACGCGGTGACGCGCACTCCGTTGGCAAGATCGAGCCTTATCAACTGATTGTCCGCCCCACCGGTCATCGCCGACATTTGCCATGCCGTCCGCGCGGCGGCAAGGCGCTGTCGTCAACTGACGCCATAGGCGGCCTGGACCATCGATCGGAACAGGCGCAGCTGGCGGCCCATCAGCTGGTGGTCGCCGAGCGCGCGGGTCAGTACGATCGAGCCTTCGATGACCGCGCTGAAGCTGTCGGCGATCGTGTCGAGATCGATCGGGGCAAGCGGGCGGTGCTGCTCCTCGATCGCCGCGAACCACAGGCGGAACCGTTCGCGCCAGCGGATCGCGGCTTCGAACAGGAGCGCCCGCACTTCGCGATCGAACGCCTGTTCCTGATAGATGATCGCGGCGACGAGGCACCCCGGGTGCACCGCCTCCATCTCGTCCATCAGGTCGGCATAGAGATCGAGGAAGATCAGGAAACGCTGCATCGGATCGTCGGCGAGCGCGTGCGCACGGCCGGTCAGCGCATCCATCTCGGCGTCGTCTTCGGCGAGGAAGCGTTGCAGAAGCTCGCGGGCGAGGTCGCCCTTGTCGCGGAAATGATAGAAGAAACCGCCCTTGGAAATGCCCGCCGCTTCGACCAGTTCGTCGATCGACGTCGCGGCGAAGCCCTTGTATAATATCGCATCATTGGCGGCATCGAGCAGCCGCTCGCGCGTCTTCTTGCCTTTCGGCTGCACCCCGGATGCTGTTTCCGGTGCGGCATGCGATTCCGAACGCGCCTCATCCATCGCCGACGTCCCCTCTACGCCCCGTGAAATCGGCGGAAATCCTGCGGGAAAATAAAAGCGACCGCAAGTCCACTATCGCGGTCCCGGCGCTTGGCATATCCGGGGCGGACGATGCCTGCAGCCAAGGGGGACGCAGCGATGTTCGGCCTTTATCACGCGATCGCGCTGTCGATGTTCGCCTTTTTCGCGATCGTCGATCTGGTCTTCCGGGCGCGGACCTTTCCGGACGTGCCGCGGTGGCGGGCAAAGGGCATCGCCTTCACGCTGATCTACTTCGGCGTCACCACCTATTCGCCGCTGATGTGGGACACGATGCTGGGCCAATATCAGCTCGTCGACGGATCGCGCTGGCCCTTCTGGGCGCAGGTGGCGATCGGCTTCCTCGGCTATGAATTCCTGATCTATGCTTGGCATCGCACCATGCACAATGTCCAGCCGCTGTGGCGCTGGCTGCACCAGATGCACCACAGCGCCGAACGCGTCGATATCTGGGGCACCTTCTATTTTCACCCGTTCGACATGATCGGCTGGGCGCTGCTCGGCAGCTGCGCGCTCGTGCTCGGCATCGGGCTGACGGCGGAGGCGGCGCTGGTCGTGTCGGTCGTGGCGGCCTTTTGCACCATCTTCCAGCACGCCAACGTCCGTACGCCGCGCTGGCTGGGCTATCTGGTGACGCGGCCCGAAAGCCATTCGGTGCATCATGAACGCGGGGTCCACGCCTATAATTACGGCGACATTCCGCTCTTCGACATGCTCTTCGGCACCTTTCGCAACCCGCGCGAATGGCAGGCGGAGGCGGGCTTTTTCGACGGATCGTCGCGGCAGATGGGCAAGATGCTGATCGGCAGGGAAATCGCGTAACGACAGAAGAGGGGACAGGCGAATGAAGGCAGGGATGATGATCGCGCTGCTCGCGCTCGGCACGGCGGGCTGCTCCGAACCGGCCGCAGAGAAGGTCGGGGAAGCCGAGGCCGCATCGGCCGAAATCGATACCGCCGGCTACGATATCGCGGTTCGCTGTCAGGCCAGCTTCGATGCCGTGGCGCGCCTCTACAAGATATTGTCCGAACAGGCGACGGGCGCCGAGCGTGAGGAGATGGCGACCACCGCGACCCAGCGCTCGGCGGCCGCGGAGGCCTATCGCGGCATCGCGCGCAGCGTCGGTACGAAATTGGGGCGGTCGGGCGCGGACGTCGACGCCGCGATCAAGGCCGCTGCCGGAACCGTGGACGCCGAATTCGAAAAGCGCCCGTTCGAGGATTTCGCGAGCTGGGTCGCGCAGGAGGCCGACCGCTGCCCGCCGCCATCGACCTAGCGGCGCGCTCGGGCCCCGCGAGCCCATCCGCCACGCCACCCCGCTTCTGCGAAAGGAACGATCATGGCCCACGACCTGCGTCCCGGCGAACAGCCGATCGACAGCTGGACGCTGTTCTACCTGCCTCCGGGCGGAGGGAAGTATAACGGCAAGCTGACCGTCACCAACCAGCGGCTGCTCTATGACGCCAAGCTCGAGGCGAGCCTGATCGGCGTGCTGACGAACCATGTCGTGGCGGGGCAGCTCGTGATCGAAAAGGCGGCGATCGAGGCGGTCGAGGTCCAGCGCAAGCTGTTCAGCAAGAAAGCGATCCTGACCCTTTCGGACGGCAGCCGGCACATATTCGACTATGGCGCGATGAACATCGACAAATGCGTCGCGGCGATCGAGGCGCGCTGAAATGCCGGGCGCGCCGGTGGTCGCGGTCAAAGCCGCCGTGGTGCTGGTCGGCTGGCTCGTCGCGACCGATATCGCCGGGGNGATCGTCTGCACCCTGTTCGACATCGCGCCGCTGCGCGCCAACAGCGCGCTGCTCCCCTATGCGATCTGGTTCGTCCTCGGCATCTTCTGCGGCCTGTTCGCCTATCAGGGCGCCGGGGCGTGGGCGTTCGCCGATCGTGAAGGCGAATGGAGCGACCAGCCCGACGCTTTCCGCGCCGGCAATGTGATCGTCGTGACGGGCGCCGCGCTGCTCGGCGCGTTGATGCTCTTCTTTCGCCAGATCTATTGGACCGCGGGGGTGGCCGGCGAATATTTCGTACCCGACAGCGCGCCCCATTCGATCCTTTTCGCGCTGAGTGTGCTGGGGGCGATGGCGGGAACGCACTTCCTGCTGCTGCCGACACCGCAAGCTCGAACAGATTGATCGGAATTTCGGAAATTCAACCGCTTATTGATTGATAATTTCGATCAAGCCGGCTTGGTTTTCCAATTTCCGCACTGCAGCATATGTCGCTAGGGGAGGGCTCCGACAACCAGCCAGGAGCTCTCCATGTCCGTTCTGAATACGACCATCAAGCCGTTCAACGCCACCGCCTTCAAGGATGGCAAGTTCGTCGACATCAGCGATGCCGACGTCAAGGGCAAGTGGGCGGTCTTCTTCTTCTACCCCGCCGACTTCACCTTCGTCTGCCCGACCGAACTCGAAGACCTCGCCGACATCTACCCGACGCTCCAGAAGATGGACGTCGAAGTCTATGCCGTGTCGACCGACACCCATTTCTGCCACAAGGCGTGGCACGACACCTCGCCGGCGATCGGCAAGATCAACTATTACATGGTGGGCGACCAGAACCACACGATCTCGAACAATTTCGAAGTCCTGCGTCCGGGCGTCGGCCTCGCCGACCGCGGCACCTTCGTGCTCGATCCGCAGGGCGAAATCCAGCTGCTCGAAATCACCCCCGAGGGNGTGGGCCGCAACGCCGCCGAACTGCTCCGCAAGATCAAGGCGCTGCAGTACTGGGTCAGCCACCCGGGCGAAGTCTGCCCCGCGAAGTGGGAAGAGGGCGCCGAAACCCTCGCTCCCTCGCTCGACCTCGTCGGCAAGATCTAATCTGACCGAATGAAGCCCGCGTGCTCCCGCGAAGGCGGGAGCGCGCGGCACCCCTGACACTCGTCATTGCGACCTCGGCGAAAGCCGGGGGAAGCAATCCAGGGCGGCCTACGCACACTCTGGATTGCCGCGTCCCCCCGGCTTTCGCCGGGGNCCTCGCAATGATGACGATCCCTATTTATGCAGGAGCTCTCCCCATGCTCGAAGCCAATCTGAAGCAGCAGCTTCAAGGCCTCCTCACGAACCTTCGTGAACCGATCGAACTGATTTCGTCGCTCGGCGACGATGCCAAGTCGGCCGAGCTGGCGACCCTGCTGGACGAGATCGCGGCGCTGTCGGACAAGGTCAGCGTGGCGCGCGCCGACGACGATGCGCGCCGCCCCAGTTTCCTGATCCGCCGCGTCGGTCACCCCGAAATCGCGGTCCGTTTCGCCGGCATCCCGCTCGGCCATGAATTCACCTCGCTCGTCCTCGCGCTGCTCCAGGTCGGCGGACATCCGCCGAAGGTCGCGCCCGAGGTGCTGGAGCAGGTCGCCGCGCTCGACGGCGACTATCATTTCGAAACCTATTTCTCGCTGTCGTGCCAGAATTGCCCCGATATCGTGCAGGCGCTCAACCTGATGTCGGTCGTTAACCCGCGCATCACCCACACCGCGATCGACGGCGGCCTGTTCCAGGCCGAGGTCGAGGACCGCAAGATCATGGCGGTGCCGACGATCTTCCTCAACGGAAAGAATTTCGGCCAGGGCCGCATGGAACTCGAACAGATCCTCGCGAAGCTCGACACGGGGGCCGAGGCGAAGGCGGCCGAGAAGATTGCGGCCAAGGACGCGTTCGACGTGCTCGTCGTCGGCGGCGGCCCCGCGGGCGCGGCGGCGGCGATCTATGCCGCGCGCAAGGGCATTCGTACCGGCATTGCCGCCGAACGCTTCGGCGGACAGGTGCTCGACACGATGGCGATCGAGAATTTCATCTCGGTCCCCCACACCGAAGGCCCGAAGCTCGTCGCGCAGCTCGAACAGCATGTGAAGGAATATGACGTCGACGTCATGAACCTCCAGCGCGCCGAAAAGCTGATCCCCGCGAAGACCGAGGGCGGTCTGCACGAGGTGAAGCTCGCGAACGGCGCGTCGCTCAAGGCGCGCACCGTGATCCTCTCGACCGGCGCGCGCTGGCGCCAGCTCGGCGTGCCGGGCGAGGACCAGTATCGCAACAAGGGCGTGGCCTATTGCCCGCACTGCGACGGCCCGCTCTACAAGGGCAAGCGTGTCGCGGTGATCGGCGGCGGCAACAGCGGCGTCGAGGCGGCGATCGACCTCGCGGGCATCGTTGCGCACGTCACGCTGATCGAGTTTGACAGCGAACTGCGCGCCGACGCGGTGCTCCAGCGGAAACTGGCGAGCCTGCCGAACGTCCGGATCATCACCTCGGCGCTGACGACCGAAGTGCTCGGCGACGGTGAGAAGGTGACGGGGCTCAGCTACAAGGATCGGGGCAAGGACGAACTGCACCAGGTCGAACTCGAAGGCATCTTTGTCCAGATCGGCCTCGTCCCCAACACCGAATGGCTGAAGGACAGCGTCGCCCTGTCGCAGCGCGGCGAGATCGAGGTCGGGCATCGCGGCGAGACGAGCCAGAAGGGCATCTTCGCGGCGGGCGACTGCACGACGGTGCCGTACAAGCAGATCGTCATCGCGATGGGCGAAGGGTCGAAGGCGGCGCTGTCGGCGTTCGATTACATGATCCGCCTGCCCGCCGAAGCGGAAGCCGAGGCGGCGTAACGCCAAATCCTCCCTGTGCCGCAGGCATGGGGAGGGGGACCGCTCGCGGAGCGCGTGGTGGAGGGGCAATGTCGCGCCATTGCCCCTCCGTCAGCGCTTCGCGAGCGGTCCCCCTCCCCATCGCTTCGCGACAGGGAGGATTGCGATTGACGTCATCCCGGGCTTGACCCGGGACCCGCCATTTTCAAGAACGGGCATGTCCCCGATCGAGTCTCACGAGCCACTTGTCTCGTTCGAGGGTGACGAGGTTGTTCATGGCCGAACCGAAAGATCCGCCCGCGCCGATCCCGCTCTGCCGCTTCGAGGAGCTGGCCGAGCGCGAAAACCGGCTGCGCGAGGCGGCGGCGCGCAAACCGAAGAGGCCAAAGCGCAAGGCCGATTGACCTGTCGCGTGCCGTCGCGCGGGTTATTCGGGGAGCGGCAGGGGGNATTTTGCTTCCAGCAGGACCGCCAGCTTCTCCACATCTTCCTTGCTGAACAACAGCCCCAGCTTGCTCCGCCGCCACAATATGTCGTCGGTCGTCCGTGCCCATTCGCGCGTCATCATCCAGTCGACCTCGGCGGGGCTCAGCCCGTGCGCGATCTCGCCGCCCAGCGCATCCCAGTCCTTCGCGCCGCCCAGCCACGCCCGGGCGTCGGTGCCATAGGCCTTGACGATCCGGTCGACCGTCGCCGCGGGCAGGAAGGGGTGGGCGCGCCTGTATTCCGCCTCGATCGTCGCGGCACCGTCGGTGGGGAAATCGCCGCCGGGCAGCGCTGCCCTGGCGGTCCAGCGCCGGCCGGTGATCGCGGGAACATGGTTCGCCAGCGCGTCGACCGCGGCTTCGGAGACATGGCGATAGCTGGTGATCTTGCCGCCATAGATGGTGAGCAACGGCGCGCCCTCGTCGCTGTCGAGGTCGATGCGATAGCCGCGCGTCGCGGCTTCGGGCCGCCCCGACCCGTCCTCGATCAGCGGGCGCACCCCCGAATAGGTCCAGACGACGTCGGCGGGGGTGACCGGGGCCCGGAAATATTCGCTCGCGCCTTCGCACAGATAGGCGATTTCGGCGTCGCTCGCGCGGACTTCGGCCAGCGATCCGTCATGATCCTGATCGGTTGTCCCGATCAGCGTGAAATCGCGCTCATAGGGGATGGCGAAAAAGATGCGGCCGTCGGGAAGCTGGAAGAAATAGGCATAGGCATGTTCGAACTTCCGGCGCACGACGATATGCGACCCGCGTACCAGGCGCATCCGGTGGTCGGGCGGCGCCGACGCGCGCGCGAGCAGGTCGAGCACCGCCGGTCCTGCGGCATTGACCAGGCTCTTGCCGGTGAAGCGATAGGCGCGACCGCGATCGTCGCGCGCCTCGACCACCCAATGCCCCTCCTCGACGCGCATCGTCTCGGCGTGCATCCGCGTGCGGATCCGCGCGCCCTTGCCGGCGGCGTCGCGCGCGTTGAGCAGCACGAGCCGCGCATCGTCGACCCAGCCGTCCGAATATTCGAAGCCGTGGACATATTGCGGTTGCAGCGGCGCGCCCGCCTCGTGGCGGCGAAGGTCGATCGATCGTGTCGCGGGCAGCTTCTTCCGCCCGCCGATATGGTCGTAGAGGAAAAGGCCGAGCCGCAGCAGCCAGCGCGGGCGCAGCCCCGGCCGGTGCGGCAGGACGAAGCGCAGCGGCCAGATGATGTGCGGCGCGATGCCCCACAATATCTCGCGCTCCTTCAGCGCCTCGCGCACCAGCGCGAACTCGTAATGCTCCAGATAACGCAGCCCGCCGTGGATCAGCTTGGTCGATGCCGAGCTGGTTCCCTGCGCGAGGTCGCCCCGTTCGATCAGGAGCACGCGCGCGCCGCGCCCGGCGGCGTCGCGCGCCACCCCGGCGCCGTTGACCCCGCCGCCGATCACGATCACGTCATAGGGCGGGGGCGCTTCGGTCATGGGGTGGCTAGTAGAGGCTTTCGCGCTGCGCTTGAACCCCTCCTCTGACGCGCGCGGCGGGGGACGGGCGGCGGACGCGCTGTGCGCCGAATTTTTCGCTGTCCAGCCCTGCCGCGCCGCGATAGGCGTGCGGGCCATGACCGCCGCTTTCTTCCCGCTCCCCGTGCCATATTCGAGATGCCGTCCATCCCATGCTGACCGTTGAAACCCACCAGGCATCGCCCTGGCCCGAAACCCTCGACTGGGAGGCGCGCGCCGCCGAGGCGGTCGCCGCCGCGCTCAAGCTGACGCCCTATGCCGCGCTCGCCGATGCGGCGCCGCTGGTCGAGGTCGCGGTGCGGCTCACCGACGATGTCGAGGTTCACACGCTCAACCGCGACTTCCGCGGCAAGGACAAGCCGACCAACGTCCTGTCCTTTCCGCAGGTGCAGGCCGATCTGCTCGAAACGCTCTCGAACAGCGACGACGGCGAGATATTGCTCGGCGACATCGTGCTCGCGCGCGAGACCTGCGCGCGCGAGGCGGAGGAGAAGGGCATCGCGCTCGCCGATCACGCGACGCACCTGATCGTCCACGGCGCGCTCCACCTCGTCGGCTACGACCATATGGACGATGCGAGCGCGAGCGCGATGGAGGCGCTCGAAGTGAAAGCGCTTGCATCGCTGGGCCTCGCCAATCCATATGCGGATCAGGATTAACAGGGAAAAAGCGCACATATGCCCGACGACCAGGGGTCTTCGAACCGATCGGAAGAGGACAGTAGTAGATCCGGCCTGCTGGCCGGACTGAAGACATTGCTGTTCGGCGGCGACAAGGAGCCGTCGCTGCGCGAGCAGATCGAAGAGGTCATCGACGAGGCCGAGGAGGAAGGCGAGGAGCGCCGCCGCGGCAGCAGCGTCGTCGGCGACCTGTCCCCGATCGAGCGCAAGATGGTGCGCAACCTCCTCCATTTCGGCGAGCAGACGGTCGACGACGTCGCCGTCCCCCGCGGCGAGATCATCGCCATTCCCGAAACGGCGAGCTTCGACGAGGTCGCGGCGCTGTTTGTCGAGGCCGGGCACAGCCGCCTGCCGGTGTATCGCGAGACGCTCGACGAGGTCGTCGGCATGATCCACGTCAAGGACGTCTTCGCCGTGCTCGCCGAAAAACGCGCGCCGCCCCCGCTGATCGACCTCATTCGCCAGCCGCTCTACGTGCCGCAGTCGATGGACGTGCTCGACCTGCTCGCCGACATGCGCGCCAAGCGCACCCACCTTGCGATCGTCATCGACGAATATTCGGGGACCGAAGGCCTCGTCACCTTCGAGGATCTGGTCGAGGAGATCGTCGGCGAGGTCGAGGACGAGCATGACGACGAGCCCGAGGAACTGATCCGCCAGGGGACGGACGGATGCTGGGAGGTCGATGCGCGCGCCGAACTCGACGATATCGGCGAGACGATCGACGCGCGCCTCGGCGACGTCGAGGAGGATGTCGACACCATCGGCGGCCTCTCGGCGGTGCTCGCGGGCCATGTGCCCGAGGTCGGCGAGGTGCTCGTGCATGCGAGCGGATGGCGGCTCGAGGTGACCGAGGCCGACGAGCGCCGCGTTCACCACCTGCGCCTGCATCCGCCGCTGGTCGTCGATCTGGAGGCGCCGCCCGGCACCGGCGACTGATCGCCGCCGATTGCCTTTGTCGCACGATAATATTAGCGGGGGTCCGATGGACGTTTCCGACCTCCGCATCGCGCTGTTCAGCGGCAATTACAACATGACCGTCGACGGCGCGAACAAGGCGCTCAACCGGCTCGTGGGCTATCTGCTCAGCAAGGGCGCGGCGGTGCGCGTCTATTCGCCGACGGTCCCGAACCCCGATTTCGAGCCGACCGGCGACCTTGTCAGCGTGCCGTCGATGCCGATTCCGAACCGCCCCGAATATCGCATCCCGCTCCATTTCTCGCGCCGCGTGCGCGCCGATATCGAGGCATTCGCGCCCAATATCCTGCACATCTCCAGCCCCGACCGCGTGTCGCGCCAGGCCGCGGCCTGGGCGCGGCGCCGCGGCCTGCCGGTCGCCTGTTCGGTGCACACGCGTTTCGAAACCTATTTCCGCTACTATAATCTCTCGTTCGTCGAGCCGCTCATCGTCGCCTGGCTGCGCAAGCTCTATCGCAAGTGCGACGCGCTGATCGCGCCGTCCGAAAGCTTCGCGCAGGTGCTGCGCGAACAGCGGATGAACTACGACATCGGCATCTGGACCCGCGGCGTCGAGCGCGACATCTTCAACCCCGGCCGGCGCGACATGAGCTGGCGCCGGAGCTGGGGGATCGCCGACGACATGCCGGTGATCGCCTTCCTCGGCCGGCTGGTGATGGAGAAGGGGCTCGACGTCTTCGCCGACGCAATCGACCAGCTGCAACGGCGCAAGGTGCCGCACGAGGTGGTGGTCATCGGCGAGGGGCCGGCGGGCGACTGGTTCGAATCGCGGCTGCCGTCGGCCAGGTTCGTCGGTTTTCAGGGCGGCGAGGATCTCGCCCGCGCGCTCGCGTCGTGCGACGTCTTTTTCAATCCCTCGGTCACCGAAACCTTCGGCAATGTCACGCTCGAGGCGATGGCGTGCGGGNTGCCCGTGGTCGCGGCGCGCGCGACGGGCAGCGCCAGCATCGTCAAGGACCGCGTCACCGGCTATCTGGTGACGCCGGGATCGATCACCGGTTTCGCCGATCATCTGCAACGTTATTGCCAGGACGACGGGCTGCGCCGCGAACATGGCGCGGCGGCGCTTGCCGAAAGCCACCAATATCAGTGGGATGCGATCAACCAGACGGTCGCCGACACCTATATGCGGCTGATCCGGCAAAAACAGCGGGGCGGGTAGGCCGTCATGGCCGACGATCTGTTCGGCGACGATGCGCCGCATCCGTCCGCCGTCGAACCCTCGGGCGCAGCGCCGCTCGCCGAACGGCTGCGGCCACGGCATTTGTCGGAGGTTGTGGGGCAGGAGCATCTGACCGGCCCCGACGGCGCGATCGGCCGCATGGTCGCCGCGGGCACGCTGGCGTCGATCATCCTCTGGGGCCCGCCCGGGACCGGCAAGACGACGACCGCGCGGCTGCTCGCCGAGGCGGTGGGCATGCGTTTCGCACCCTTGTCGGCGGTCTTCTCGGGGGTCGCCGACCTCAAGAGGGTGTTCGCCGATGCCGAAAGGATGGCGGCGGCGGGCAAGCGCACGCTGCTCTTCGTCGACGAGATTCACCGCTTCAACCGCGCGCAGCAGGATGGTTTCCTGCCCTATGTCGAGCGCGGCACGGTGGTGCTCGTCGGCGCGACGACCGAAAATCCCAGCTTCGCGCTCAACGCCGCCCTGCTCAGCCGGGCACAGGTGCTCGTGCTCCATCGGCTCGATCAGGAAGCGATGGCGACCTTGCTGGCGCGCGCCGAGGCCGAGGTCGGAAAGCCGCTGCCGCTCACGCCCGAGGCGCGCGAGGCGCTGACCGCCAGCGCCGACGGCGACGGCCGCTTCCTGCTCAACCAGGTCGAAACCCTGTTCGCCGCGGGTATCGCCGATCCGCTCGATCCCGCGGCGCTCGCGCAACTGCTGCATCGCCGGATGCCGGTCTACGACAAGGACCGCGACGGCCACTACAATCTGATCTCGGCACTCCACAAGGCGCTGCGCGGGTCGGACCCGCAGGCGGCGCTCTATTATCTGGCGCGCATGCTCGTCGCGGGCGAGGAGCCGCTCTACGTGCTGCGCCGCCTCGTCCGCTTTGCGAGCGAGGATGTGGGGCTCGCCGACCCGCAGGCGCTGGTGCAATGCCTCGCGGCGAAGGATGCCTATCAGTTCCTCGGCTCGCCCGAGGGCGAGCTCGCGATCGTGCAGGCGTGCCTCTATCTCGCGACCGCGCCCAAGTCGAACGCGGCCTATGCCGCGCAGAAGGCGGCCTTCGCCTCGGCGCGCGACACCGGCAGCCTCGCGCCGCCCGCGAACATCCTCAACGCGCCGACCAAGCTGATGAAGGAACTCGGCTACGGCGCGGGTTACGAATATGATCATGACGCGGAGGGCGGNTTTTCGGGCGCGAACTACTGGCCGGAGGCGATGGGGCCGCAGACCTATTACCATCCGACCGGGCGCGGTTTCGAAAAGCGCATCGCCGAACGCATCGCGTGGTGGGACGAGCAGCGGAAAGCCCGGGGGTAGGGGGACGCTTTTGGGGTGGGGAGCGGACCGCGTCCATTTTCCGTCATCCCGGCGAAGGCCGGGATCCCGCCCTGCAAGCCATGATGCACCGGTGAGATCCCGGCCTTCGCCGG
>Ga0049072_1000767_pt1 | contig 20222 bp, 18 predicted proteins | sample FECB27metaG_FD_55053 | JGI IMG/M metagenome (GOLD analysis project Ga0049072, IMG submission 55053) | Cyanobacterial communities from the Joint Genome Institute, California, USA - FECB-27 | ecosystem: Environmental > Aquatic > Thermal springs > Hot (42-90C) > Microbial mats | place: USA...
GAGACGTACCATGGTGAGCCAGCGCTGCAGGAGGGTTTCCCGACCTAGGCGACTGGCGTCACGTCTCTACACTTGGATTCATACTTCAAATCAGCAACGCCCAATTTTTTATCTTTACCCAGAGGCACTGACATTTTTTTGTCATACTTGTCCATCACACTAAGAAATAACAAGAATATCAAAGGTCTGTCATACCATGATTGGTTTATCATTCACAATAACCGTAAACCGCACCCCGCCAGTGTACGCTCCCCTCCCTGCTTGCGGAGAGCAGCGCCGTGCGGGGGTTCCCCCCGTTGAGGCGACTGCGGAGGAGGGGTTGGGGGTGGGGTTCTTGTACACACCTAAATTTCTCCAAACTTAACACCGCCAAACGTATGATTGCACGCTCTAAGTTGTTTTGGGTAGCCATAATTACTGTAGTTGCGAGCCTTGCTTTTCCTGGACAAGTAGCAGCACATCACGGCTATTACACAAACTATGATATGGGAAATCCACGGACAATCACAGGGGTGATTAAAGCAGTCAGATATACGAGTCCCCACATTCGTATGCAACTTCAAACAACTGGTCGCTCGAAGCAAGTTTGGAAGATTGACTTGCCATCACCGACTCAGGCGCAGTGGCAAGGATTAACCCAGAGCGTTCTCAAGGTAGGCTCCACTGCAACTGTGGTAGGATGGCCGGCTTACAATCGTTCCAACGAAATGGGAGCGTCGCAAATCACGATTGGTGGAAAGACTGTAGTGGTGAATTGACCACAACAGTTGTGAGTGCTTAGTACAGAAGACCAAAAAATTACCGTGACACTTTTTACTCAGAACTCCAGACGAAAACTTAACAAAAGCAGGAATGGAATCATGGATAATCAGCAACAAGTAAACAAAGCCATGGTTAAAAAAGGATTTATGCACGCTGCGCTAACTGCAGCAACAATTGCGACTTTCCTAGCTTCTGCAACTGAAAATGCTAGCGCACATCACGGTTGGAGTGAGTACAACAACGAACAAACGCTGAACCTCTCTGGTGAAATCCAGAATATCAGTTATGGGAATCCGCACACCACAATAGAAGTGAAAACAGATGATAATAAAGTGTGGCAAGCAGTCCTTGCACCACCTGCCCGATTGCAGAGACGTGGGCTACCCCAAAGCGCTTTGCAGGTTGGACAGCAAGTGAGGTTAGTAGGCTACCCTCATCGCACGGATGTTAATGAAATGCGAGCAGAGCGAATTACTATAGGTAAGCAAACAGTAGAACTGCGCTGATGCACATTGCTGATACAACCTGGTGGCTGTGGTTAGAAAACAGTGCCTTGTCCTCACTGATTCGCCAGTGGCTATGGCTTTACCCAATTATTTCAACGACACACATTCTTGGTCTAGCCATTGTCTTTGGCTCAGTTGCTCTGTTCGATTTTAGGTTACTTGGTTTCTCCCGCCACCTGTTGGTGACAGATATAGCACGATACCTCTTGCCTTGGTCTTTCTTAAGTTTTGCTGTTGTCGTGCTATCAGGTTTTCTCATGTTTGCAGTGGATGCAACCCAAATAGCAGCAAATCCAGCTTTTCGCCTGAAGCTTTTGCTGTTGTGCGCTGCTGGGGTGAATGCGGCTTTTTTTCATAAAGTGGCTTTTAAATCGGTTAAGTTCTGGAACCGGGGTGTGAGAACTCCAGCGGTGGTTAGAGCGATCGCAGTCATTTCCCTTGTACTTTGGACTGGTGTGATTATTTGTGGTCGCCTGATTGCTTACGTTTAAAAACCTGCGATTCATAGCTGTAGGTACAAAGGTGACGAACACGAAATTTCCATCAATTTTTTTATTTAAGACATTAGCAAAATCATGGTTACAAACGGCGCTGGTAGCTGTTTTGGTTGGACTTCCTACAGCTTGCATTGCCCAGCCAAATCGTACTCAAGAAGCTGTTGAGGCTCAAGAGTCCAACCGTACCTTTACAGATGTACAAGCTTTAGTGAATCTTGGTCCGCGAGTCGCTGGGACACCAGTCATGGAAAAGGCAAGCGCTTATCTAATTGAACAGTACCGCAAAGCTGGTTATGTAGCTGAAGTTCAAACTTTTACTTATTCAAAGTTTCAAGACTTAGGCTCAAACCTGAGTATTGATAAAGCAACGGTTGAAGGCAAAGCACTCAATGGGACAGTTGCAGGAAAATTGAATGCGCCACTGGTAGTGGTTCCTAATGTCGGACGCAAAGCTGATTTTGCTGCTGTGAATGTTAAGGGGGCGATCGCCATTGTCCGGCGCGGTGAGATTCGTTTTTCTGAAAAAGCGAAAAATGCTGCTGCTGCTGGGGCTGTGGGTTTGGTGATTGTCAACAATCGACAAGGTGATGTGTACGGAACGCTTGGCGAGGAGGTGAAAATTCCTGTACTGGGGCTTTCTGGTCAGCAAGGTAATCCCTTAATTCAACGCGCGCAAAGTGTCCCGCTGAATGTCAGTTTGAATGTGAATGCGCAACGACGTGTTGTGACTGGACGTAATATTATAGCACATCTTGCAGGAGTGACTCAACCCAAAATTATTCTAGGTGGGCATTACGACTCAGTACCTGGTTCTCCGGGAGCAAACGATAATGCTTCGGGAACAGCAGTTGTCCTGGCTCTTGCCCGTAATCTATCTAATACACCGACTGCTCGTCAAGCCTGGTTCATCGCCTTTGATGGTGAAGAAGACGGCTTGCACGGTTCGCGGGCTTTTGTCAATAAGGCTGAATCGCAGTTTCTGTCAGGGCTAAAAGCTATGGTCAATTTCGATATGGTTGGCGTCAACAACCAGTTAGGAATTGGTGGTACGTCATCTTTAACGACATTTGCTCGAAATATTGACCCTAAAGTGAAAACCTTTGGCTCATCTGGCGGTAGCGACCATGCATCGTTTGCTGATAAAAACGTGCCAGTTCTATTCTTTTACCGAGGTAATGAGCCGAACTACCACACGCCAAATGATAAAAAGGTAGACCCAAAACTGTTAAATGAAACGACTCAGGTAGGGCTGGATCTTATCAAGCGGATTGTTAACGCTAGCTAAGGAACGTGGGTGAGGAAAACGGCTTTTGTCTCCAATGATTCTGTGTCAAACCATCCTCATTTATAGGAAATCTAAAATGTCTTTTCTTTTTTCTTTGAAGAAGTCTCTCACTAATTTGTCTTTGGTGTCACTTGGAGCTGCAACGGCTATGTTGGGCGCACATTTCATGCCCACAAATCCAGTGCTATCTCAGCAACCAATTGCTCAATTACCTTCTGCACCAATTGGCAACACAGATAGTAACTTTGTTTCCTCTGCGGTAGAAAGAACCGGATCTGCTGTCGTGCGGATTGACTCTACACGCACTGTAAGAAATCCATATACCTATGGTAGAAGAGTAGCCAGAGGTACCGGTTCAGGGTTTATTATTAGGTCGAATGGTCTGATTCTGACAAACGCTCACGTTGTTGGTGGAGCAGACACAGTCAGCGTCACTTTGAAAAACGGTCGTAGTTTCACAGGTCGAGTATTAGGACAAGATAGAGCAACGGATCTAGCTGTTGTCCAAATTCAGGCTAATAATCTGCCGGTTGTGAGTCTTGGTAATTCCGATCAGTTGAAACCTGGAGAATGGGCGATCGCCATTGGTAATCCTCTCGGTTTAGACAACACCGTGACTGTAGGCATTATCAGTGCAACAGACCGCACGAGTCGTGCATTAGGTTCCCGAAATCGCGAAGTTGGCTTTATTCAAACCGATGCTGCTATTAACCCTGGTAACTCAGGTGGACCGCTGCTAAATCAACGAGGACAAGTCATTGGTGTGAACACTGCTATTATTCAAGGTGCCCAAGGACTGGGATTTGCAATTCCGATTAACTTGGCACAGCAGGTTGCTAACCAATTAATTGCACAAGCAGCTGCTTAAGGACTTGCAAATAAAAAAATATCCAACTTTTTCTTGTGGGATACGATTGGCGTCCGTCCTATAAAGTGGGGGAACCAGATGCCATACATGTCAACTTAAGCCAAAACTCTTCTAAAATCTCGTTTCCAGGTTCCACCTGGAAATGCAGTTTAAGCGGCTCTGCCGCTCTTAAGGCAGAGGCAGAGCCTCCCAATGGTATTCCAAGCCTCTGACTGGGAACAAGGCAATCTCTCAAAGCATTGTCGCTTAGTGACTTTCACCTTAAATTGACACTAATGGCTAGAACCCCATCCACAAGATTGGATAATTTATTTGTTGGAATACCCTTAATTACCAAAGAAAGGCAGATGGCAGAGGACAAGCTATCCTGAAGCAAGGAAAGCTGTTGTGATCTAGTGCTGTCGCGCAACATTGTTGCGGGGCATTAGCTGAAAACAAATTATAAGGGGTAGGCTAAAAACCCCGCGCTTTAAAGGCGGGGATAAAAGCCACAATGTAGGCTTTAGCCTACCGTGATGTTTTCTCTTGCCATTCTTTCTATAGTATCTGACAAACTATTAGCTCTTAATTCGACTTGCTTGCTTTCAAGCCAGTCTTTTGCTGTTTGAGTTAAAGTTAGTGTTAACTTGGTTTTCTTCTCTCCATAAATCTTTTTTCTAGGCATCACAATCTCACTTTTTATGTTATAGTCGTATTATACACTACGTAAATAGGAGGTGATAACGCAGTGCTGGTCTTAGAGTACAAAATTAAAGGTAAGCAACAACAGTATCAAGCTATCGATGAAGCTATTAGAAGTACTCAGTTCATCAGAAATAAAGCTATTCGTTATTGGATGGATGCTTCCAGTGAGCAAAAAATTAATAGAATAGCTCTAAACAACTATTCAACAGCACTGCGAAAAGACTTTAAGTTTGTTGAGGAATTAAACTCAATGGCTTGTCAGGCTGCAACAGAAAGAGCCTGGAGTGCCATTGACAGATTTTACAGTAACTGTAAGTCTAAGAAACCAGGTAAAAAAGGCTTCCCCCGCTTTCAAAAAGACAACCGTTCTGTTGAGTATAAAACCAGTGGCTGGTCACTACATCCTACAAAACGACGCATCACCTTTACGGACAAAAAAGGTATAGGTGAAGTCAGATTGTTAGGAAAGTGGGATATTCACAGCTACCCTCAAAAGGTAATTAAGCGTGTTCGATTAGTTCGTAAATCTGACGGTTACTACTGCCAATTTGCGGTTGATATTGAAGTTAAACCTGAGCAGAGAACAAGTAACGGTGAGTTGGGTCTTGATGTTGGACTTGAGTTTTTCTACTCTGACTCGAACGGACATCATGAGGAGAACCCAAGGTTTTTAAGGAAAGCCGAAAAAGCAATAAAACACGCTCAACGCCAGATATATAAGAAAGAAAAAGGAAAGAATCAACGTAGGAAAGCGCGAGCCGGATATGCAAAAAAGCATTTAAGAGTAAATAGGCAGAGGAATGAACACGCGAAGAGACTCGCGCGTAACTTGTGCAAGCTTAACAGCTTAGTCGCCTATGAAGATTTAAATGTGAAAGGTATGGTAAAAAATCAAAGGCTCGCCAAGTCTATTAATGATGTAGCTTGGTCTACTTTTCGTCGTTGGTTGGAATATTTTGCTGCTAAATTTGGAACCACAGTTGTTGCCGTCAATCCTAAAATGACATCTCAAAAATGTAGTGATTGCGGTACAGTTGTGAAAAAGTCTCTTTCAACTCGTACCCATAAGTGTAACTGTGGGTCGTACCTTCATAGAGACGTGAACGCAGCAATAAATATTCTCAATCTTGCAAAAGCTAGGGATGGGCAATCCCGAAGTAACGCTACAGGACTCGTCCTCTACTCTGGTTGGTGAAAGCCTGCTTGAGCAAGTAACGAGGAAGAGTGTAGAATCCCCTCGGTTTCCGAACAAATGAGCGATGCGAAATTTGTTCAACCAGGGGAGTGTCAATGGGCTAATATTGGGAAGCTATTAGCTTGCGCCCTTCAATATCCGTGCAACTACCGCTGTCTATGGCTTTCAACCCCTCAGAGCTTAGAGGATGTCTGAAAAGTCAAAATTTTTTGGTGTTTATTAAACTTTTTTCACCATTTTTGAGATGTCAGGGGATTAACCGTTAAGCCTTCCGATTATTTGTACTCTATACGTTTTTATAACTTCAGCCCTATGTCTGAAATTAAGCCATCCAATCATTACTATATCTACATAAAACGAGACCAAAAGCCAATTCCTTGGAATATATACGATCCTAATCCACCGAGCGAACTCGGTTTAAGTGATTATTATACTAAAGTGTTCCAAGCTATGGAAAAAAGTTTGAAGATCAGCGGTTTAATATTTTATATAACTTGGGACGAAATTGATGAACTCCCATCATATGGACAAAATGTTGTTGCTGTTGTACTGGGAGATGAATGGTGTCGCATACCAAAGTATTTTCACAAGGTAAAGGCTGTATTTAAGTGCCTTGGCATATCTCCAATACTTGGATGTAATCCCCTCCTCAAGCCTTCTTTGATAAACCTTTTGACACTGATTCAATTTCTCAGAATCTTAGTTTTACGCCTGCCTTGGGTGGTAAATTATCAGTTTTACAAGTTTAAGAGTTTGCTATCCTGTACAGCCAAAATTCCACCTATCTACGATGTTCCACAGGGCTATGGCAACTCAAAGGATTTGCCAATCAAGGATATAGAAGCACGCCCCTATGAACTTTTTTTTGCTGGCAGCTTAGTTCAGGTACCATTACCTGTATGGTCTTTGAAGTACTGGTTGGGAACTCCAAAAACCCTTTCTCGAAAATTAATGGTATCAAGTTTAAATAGTTTCAAGGAAAAATATCCTGAATATAAAATTGAATTATCAATCACTCCTGGTTTTCATTATTCAATGAATGAAGGTGGAAACAGCTATTCTGAAAGAATGATGAATACCAAAATATGCATTGTCCCTAGAGGTACTTCGTTTGAAACCATTCGCTTGTTTGAAGGAATGAGATATGGTTGCATCTTAGTAACGGAAGTTTTACCTCCACGATGGTTTTTAGATGGATCACCTGCTATTCAGATAAAAGATTGGGGCGAATTAGAGGAGATACTAAAAAAGCTGCTTACAAACAAGCAACTCATGCAAGAAAAACACCAGGAATCTTTGAATTGGTGGAAAAATAAATGTTCGGAAGCCGTTGTCGGAGCGTACATTGCTGAAAAATTGAACTTATTATCCACCTGACTCTCGCTTCGCTAAAATTCAAAATTCAAAATTCAAAAATAATTAATAATTTTTGAATTTACTGTAGGTTTCCCTAATAAGGATTCGTAGAAATTGTAACTTCAAACCACAGATACAATTAGACCTCTTGCATAAATCTTATTTTGTCTCGCGCAAAGGCGCAAAGACGCAAAGAAGAACACTAATACCAATTCTCTGTAAACTTGCACTTAATACTTACTCTTTCACTCTTGGCGTACTTGGCGTCTTGGCGGTTCGTTTAATAAAGATTAAGTGCATCTTCATGGAGAATTGGTATAAGAAAAAGACTTTTGCAAGAAGTCTATTGTAGACCAGCAATTTTGTGTTTCAATCCCTAATAGGGATTCGTAGAAATTGTAACTGAAATAGCAACCTTTAGTGCTTTTTCTGCAAGTATGTTTCAATCCCTAATAGGGATTCGTAGAAATTGTAACCAGTTTGGCAAGTTTTTGGAGTGAGGACTTGAGGGTTTCAATCCCTAATAGGGATTCGTAGAAATTGTAACTCCACAATAAGCAGACTTAGGATTGTCTTCAAATGTTTCAATCCCTAATAGGGATTCGTAGAAATTGTAACCTTAGGCGAAGTGCTAAATACGAATCATGTCAATGTTTCAATCCCTAATAGGGATTCGTAGAAATTGTAACCGTGTTACAGTTTTTGGATCTGAAAAAGATTGGTTTGTTTCAATCCCTAATAGGGATTCGTAGAAATTGTAACGTTGTTAGCTTGAACACGGCAACTTGCTACAGCATTTACGTTTCAATCCCTAATAGGGATTCGTAGAAATTGTAACAAGAAGACGAGGGATATAGCGCTTTTGTCAATGGGCGTTTCAATCCCTAATAGGGATTCGTAGAAATTGTAACAATTTGATTGAGATTCGTGATGTCTGCCATAATTGTTTCAATCCCTAATAGGGATTCGTAGAAATTGTAACCTTAACTGTTTGGCTTGCGTACATCGTAGTTACCTGTGAGTTTCAATCCCTAATAGGGATTCGTAGAAATTGTAACGCCACCCTTCGTACTTGCCGCTAGGTTTTTGTTGAGAGAGCCAGTTTCAATCCCTAATAGGGATTCGTAGAAATTGTAACATTGGGAACATTACCTGGGCTTTGGTGACAGTGCGTTTCAATCCCTAATAGGGATTCGTAGAAATTGTAACCAACGTTCGATTCACAGATTCATAGATAGAAGTATTGTTTCAATCCCTAATAGGGATTCGTAGAAATTGTAACTTTGTTGCCCTGAGTTGAACTTCTCCCTCATAGTGTTTCAATCCCTAATAGGGATTCGTAGAAATTGTAACACCCAGGTGAATTACAGGGTAAAGAGTTCAAGATTAAGTTTCAATCCCTAATAGGGATTCGTAGAAATTGTAACTCTTATAGTCCGGATGCGTTGTATTTAAGTAGCTGTTTCAATCCCTAATAGGGATTCGTAGAAATTGTAACGCTAATGGCAGAGTCTTCGGATTCTAACGGATGTATTGTTTCAATCCCTAATAGGGATTCGTAGAAATTGTAACCGCTGGCATATGAAACGCTTACTGTATTCAGTTTTCTAGGTTCAGTTGCGCGAATCGGTAAAAGCATACCGTTTTCGGACATAGGTTCAAAATATTCTGTTTTATCATACAAGCAAAAACCTTTATTTGGCAAGCTTTTGAGAGATTGCGCGGATGGTAAATTGGTTATGAACTCTTCAAAGCCTTGTGTCATGGGTTGTTCAGCCATTTTTTGACTTTTGTTGAAACAAACACCCACCCTTCCGCGCAGCAGATATCTCCAGTCGGGTTGCTTTTACCGTCATAACAGCCATTCTAAAGTGTTTTTTCTTAAATTGAAGGCAACCAGCTTCTCAGCCGCCAGATATTTTGGTAATGTACAGTTCATCTAAAACTTAGCTTTGTTGACTGCTTTACTCGTAAACCAGGGATAAGTCTAGCGTTGCTTTGACCAGAAAAATCTGGAATTTTACGGTGCAGCATATATCCTCTCAAATGTACAGTTGGACTAAATGATTTAACCAGCTCGGTTGCTTTGTCCATTGTTAAGATTCCATCACACAAGACTTGTGGAGGACAAGTTAACTTTTCTTTGTGTGGTAGCTTAACTGTTTTCAACCTCACACAACATTATTCATTGTTGAATTTATGAAGTCTTATCTAGCCGCCGCTATTCAAATGACGAGTGTGTCCAATTTACAAAAAAACTTGGCACAAGCAGAGGAATTCATCGATTTAGCCGTGCGTCAGGGTGCTGAATTAATTGGTTTGCCAGAAAACTTCTCTTTCATGGGAGAAGAAAATGAAAAACTTGCTCAAGCTTCGGCGATCGCCCAAGAAACAGAAACATTTCTGAAAACGATGGCGCAGCGTTTTCAAATCACCATCCTAGGTGGTGGCTTTCCAGTTCCTGTAGACCACACTAGCAATAGAGTCTATAACACTGCCTTACTCATCGACCCAAGTGGTCAAGAACTCGCGCGTTACCAAAAGGTACACCTGTTTGATGTTAACGTTCCAGACGGCAACACCTATCGAGAATCTACTACGGTCATGGCTGGCACGCAATTGCCGCCTGTCCACTTCTCGCAAGAACTGGGTAATATAGGGTTATCAGTTTGCTATGATGTTCGCTTTCCTGAACTCTACCGACACATAGCTTACAAAAACGGGGATGTCATATTTGTACCGGCTGCGTTTACTGCCTTCACAGGCAAAGACCATTGGCAAGTCCTGCTGCAAGCGCGTGCCATTGAAAATACCTGCTATATTATTGCTCCAGCACAAACTGGAATCAACTACGCTCGTCGCCAAACTCACGGACACGCCATGATTATAGACCCTTGGGGAGCGATTTTAGCCGATGCTGGTGAGCAGCCGGGAGTGGCGATCGCCGAAATTAACCCTTCAAGGCTAGAACAAGTCCGTCGTCAAATGCCTAGCCTACAACACCGTGTCTTTGTGTGAAGGGGATTAGGGATTAGGGATTAGGGATTAGGGATTGGGGATTAGGGATTGGGAACCTTTGTAACACATGAAAAATTATGTTCGGGGGAACAAAGCCCGACTGGGAAATTGAGAATTTTCCGGCGTTGCAAGTCTTGAGTATCCAGTCCCCAGTCCCCAGTCCCCAGTCCCCAGTCCCCAGTCCCCAATACAGAGGAACTTAACAGGTATCAACCTCAGTCTAACCAACAGAAACGCCTAAATTTCCTAAGCGTGGTAACAAATATCAACTGCCTGTAACTAGATAGGTGGAAATAAACAGAGTTACGTTAAAAAATGTAAAAACGCTGCTAACCCTTACTAATGACTAATGACTAATGACTAATGACTGCCTTAACGAGTTAACTTTATTTGTACCGACCTACTTAAAATTGCCGATGTAAAGCTTAAGCCGTCCTTATAGTTTTATTAACTTTTTTTGATACTTTTGCCTCTTCTGCCTATAACGAATAGGGAATAAAGTTTGACACTCCCACGGCTAAAGCCGATGGGATTCTTGGTTCATCCAGTCCACTTACCATAATTAGTTTCCCAATTATGCCAGAGGTGGGTCTGTCCGCAAGCTTTTTGCTCCATTGCAGAAGCCAGATCCGGTATGCCCTACCGTACTGTTCCGACCAATAAACTTTGGTTTTCTGGTACTTGGCGCTTGAAGATTTTACCTACACAAGCATTCCTGTGTAGAACCCCCTATCTTCAGTTTTCAAGGTGCGATGCCCAAGGGCTCTAGGTTTTTTAAGTGGTTGAATACCCTGCCCACTAAAACAATGATAGCATATGTGAGTAGATTTTACTCACAAGAATGGAAGAAGTTCGCCTAAATGTTAGATTGCCAAAAGCCGAAATGATGATTTTAGAAAAATATGCTGAAAAGACAAAGCGAACTAAGACAGATTTGGTTCGTGAGTGGGTACGCTCACTAGAGAAGTTTAACGGCACCTAAAGGTGCTACGCATTCATGAGGACAGTACTGCAGGAGGGTTTCCCGACCTAGGTATCTGTCCGTCCCATGCCTGAAGTACGGAATACGGCGCTGTGCGCCTGTTCCTCATGGGCTTTCTGCTCCCAACACTGTAAGCGTCACTCTAAGTGGAGTCAATACACCGTCACAGAGCGGAAGCGTTCTGGAAGTTAAGTATGAAGCTAATCCTTAATAATCGTATCCTGAATTACATATTTTTTAATTTCCCTACCCGAAGCATATTTCATGCCCTAATTTGTGGATTGTTTACTGTCTCAGGATTGTTACCGCAACTAGCTGTTGCTCGTCGTTCACCTCCAAGACATACTGAGCCTAAAAATACTGAGCCTAAAAATACTGAGCCTAAAAATACTGAGCCTAAAAGCACTCCCACAACGACCGGTGAAGCTTGCAGCAATGATGTAGGGGTAAATAACCAACTTTCCCAGCTGGCTAGCAATTTTGTTTTGGCATCCACTTGGGTGAGTAAGCCTAATTGGGGACTAGAAAACATTGTGGAAGCCGTCGGTCCCTACGTCTATGCCTTCCTGAATCGTAGTACTTGGCCCAACATTAATGAACGGGCGAAGCAGGCAAGAGTACCCATTCTCATGTATCACGATATTTTACCAAAAAAAGAAGTCTTTTTTGATGTCACCCCAGAAGAATTAGAAGAGCATTTTCAGACTCTGAAAGAGAATGGTATGACGCCCATCAGTCTTGACCAGCTGATGACTCATTTGCAGACTGGAATGCCACTTCCAGAAAAACCTGTTCTGTTGACATTCGATGATGGTTACGGGGGGCATTACCAGTATGTTTACCCTTTGCTGAAAAAATACAATTACCCTGCTGTATTTTCTATTTATACAAAAGGTATTGGCAACAACGTTGGTCGAACTCACGTGAGTTGGGAACAAGTCAAGGAAATGGCAGCTGACCCCTTGGTAACAATTGCATCCCATACTGTCAGTCACCCACCAGATTTAACAGTTTTGCCACCAGAACAAATTCAAAAAGAAGTTGTTGAGTCTAAGGCAACTTTGGAGGCAAACTTGGGAATTCCCATTCGCTACTTCACATACCCTGCTGGAAAATATGATGTGCAAGTTGCAAATATGGTGCAAGCAGCAGGGTATCAGCTAGCATTAACCATGAATGATGTGGATGAACGGTTTGCAGGTGCATCAGAAAGTTTATTGGCAGTTTCCCGGTTTGGTCAATCCAGAATCAGAGATGTCATAACCCAAGCTTGGGGAGGTTCGCAATTACCAAGCTGGAAAATAGGCTTTAACTTTGCAAGTCCAGTTCAAAGAACTGACATCACGATTGACAAAATTCCCCTCATCCTAGTTTCAGGTGGCAAACCGATAACCATCCACGCAGATAGCCGTTATACAGTTAAGGAGATTTTGGCTAAAAGTAACACCAATGCTGTTGCGGCTGTAGACGGGGGTTTCTTCTCCATGAAATTTTTAAATTCCAATGTGATGATCGGACCAGTGTATAGCCAGGTGACAAAACAATTCATTCCTGGCAACAGTTGGGACATCCAGAAAATTGCTACACGTCCTCTGGTGCTGATTAGTCCTCATGAAGTGCGCTTCATTCCCTTCGATCCACTCAAGCACAACACTTTAGAAGGAATACAAGCTGAAATGCCAGAAGTCACTGATGCTTTTGTGGCTGCAGCGTGGTTAGTCAAAGATGGTCAACCCCAGGAAGCAAGTAGTTTTAACAAGCTATTTGACTTTGATGCTGCGCGTTATCGGGCTTTTTGGGGTATTAACCAAAATAAACAAGCCACTATCGGTGTTTCTCTGGAATCTGTTGACTCGATATCTTTGGGAGTTGCACTGGTTAAAGCTGGGTTACAGGATGTCGTTATGGTTGATTCAGGTCAAAGTACTTCCTTGGTTTACCAAGGAGAATCTCTCGTACGTTATGAACCTCGTCCTGTCCCGCATGCAGTTGCCCTTTTAGCACCTGGTGGGTCAATGACTAACACCCCTTCCTGCGTTTTAGTGCAAGATAAAACAAAAAACCGGGGAACTTAAGTACTACCCGGTTGTGTCTACGCAAAGAGAATCCTCAGTGATTTAGGGACACCGCTAATTATCTAGTGTCCCTATTTACTTATTCTCAAAACCTAGACGGTCGCAGCTTTCTTTGTGACTGCGTTAAGTTCGCCCTTAGCATACTTAGCAGCAAAGTCTTCGAGTGAAATCTGCTTAATCTTGCTAGCATTGCCAGCGGTGCCAAACTGCTGATAGCGCTCAACACAAACCTTCTGCATATATTTGATAGAAGGCTTGAGGAAGTGACGGGGGTCAAATTCCTTGGGATTTGCTGCCAAAGCTTCACGCACAGCAGCGGTAATAGCCAGACGGTTGTCGGTGTCAATATTCACCTTACGCACACCGCTCTTGATACCTTTTTGGATTTCTTCCACGGGTACGCCATAAGTTTCGGGAATGGCACCACCGTACTGGTTGATTAGCGCAAGCAAATCTTCGGGTACAGAGGAGGAACCGTGCATTACCAAGTGGGTGTTGGGCAAACGGCGGTGAATTTCTTCAATGCGGCTGATTGCCAAAATTTCCCCAGTAGGCTTGCGGGTAAACTTGTAAGCACCGTGGCTGGTACCAATAGCTACCGCCAAAGCATCTACCTGAGTTTGCTCCACGAAGTCAACTGCTTGGTCTGGGTCAGTCAAAAGTTGGTCGTGGGAAAGTACACCTTCCGCACCGTGACCATCTTCAGCTTCACCCGTACCAGTTTCCAAAGAACCCAAGCAACCGAGTTCGCCTTCAACGCTGACGCCCAACGAGTGAGCCACTTTCACCACTTCGCGGGTCGTGTTAACGTTGTACTCGTAGCTAGCGGGGGTCTTGGCATCGGCTTCCAGCGAACCATCCATCATTACGCTGGTAAAGCCGTTTTTAATCGCTGAGTAGCAGGTAGCAGGTTCATTACCATGATCTTGGTGCATGGTAATGGGAATATGGGGGTAGGTTTCTACCGCTGCCAAAATCAGGTGGCGGAGGAAGTTTTCACCAGCATACTTACGAGCACCACGAGAAGCTTGCAAAATCACGGGGCTATCTGTCTCTTGGGCAGCTTGCACAATAGCTTGAATCTGCTCCAAGTTGTTAACGTTGAAAGCTGGTATGCCGTAGCCATTTTCTGCTGCATGATCCAACAGCAGCCGCAAAGGTACGAGCGCCATAGATAGTCCTCCTAATAGGGTTGTCAGCTAGTGGGTGAGACAAGCGTACGTAATGTATACGCTATTCTTAATAGAATTTTAAGCTTATAGGAAATTATAACTAGTGATGGGTACCTATGTTGAAAAAGTTTAAGCAAACTAAAGTGGACATTACCCAAATTACTCTATCATTTCGATGACTTAGTTTTGTACCTTCAGTTACCAGGGATAAAGAAGCCCGTTGATAAACTCACAAGCGGTCGCATTTATCAACCACTGAATATATATTTTTTTATGGGTCGCCCGGGATTCGAACCCGGAACTAATCGGTTAAAAGCCGAGTACTCTACCGTTGAGTTAGCGACCCGTTCCGTCATTTGCAACTATGCCATCATAGCATAACCTGATGGAGATTTGTAAAGGGGTTTAGAAAAAATTTGCTGTCAGGCGTACAGTTGCTGTATGACTGGCTTGTGGCTTTAACACAGTCAAATGTTCACCTGTGTTTATAGCGTTGCGAGCAGCGCTCCAGGGTTCCACGCAGTAATAGTCTTTGCCTTTAACAGTCCAAAAGACCAGAGTGGAATATGTATCGTCATATTCCAGCGTCAATTTCAGTTTGCGAGCATGGTCTGTGACTGTAGCTGATTGACTGCTGAGCTGCTTAAAGGCTACATCAATTTCATCACGGTTAAAATCAAAATCCCCGTTAAATGAGTGAGTTTCCTTGGTTATTTGGTCTTGGTACTCCTGTGAGGGAATTTCAAACTTGAGTTGAGTTTTATCCACTGTGAGAAAGTAAGGATGAAATCCTGTAGAAAAAGGCATTGGTTCAGTGGAAAGATTTGTATACTGCTGCTTGATTTCTAATGTATTGCCCTCTATTTGATAAGTAAAAGCGAGCTTAAAGTCAAAAGGATAAACTGCGCGTGTTTGCTCATTGCTGCTGAGAGTTATGGTGAGACTATCCTTATCTTGAGTCACTTGATTCGCGACTTCCCAAGGCAAATCACGAGCAAAGCCATGTTGTTTGAGAGTGTATTGCTTGCCGTTGAGGGTGTAAGTATTATCAGGTAAATTCCCGCAGATGGGAAACAAAATTGGAATTCCACCCCTGACACTTAATTGAGGATTAGCAAAGCGTTCTTCGTCCAGGTAAAGAACTTCTTGATTTTGTACGCGCCAGCTGGTGATGATACCACCTCTTTCAGGTACAACCTCAAGGCGGGACTGATTTGTTTGGATATACTGTTTATTCATTCAACCTCTTGCACAAGCTAATAATTATGGTGGTTTGCAATTGGGTAAGATACACAAAGAAATAATGAACCACAGATGGACACAGATGGACACAGATAGGACTTACGCACACTCTACGAATTCGGGCGCGTTCTTGGCGTCCCTTCGCTTCGCTCGAGGGTAGGCTTGGCGGTTCGATAAATTAAGCTTTTTGGCTATTTTTGCGTAAATCCTAACAGAGAAATAATTACTTCATTCAATTGAATTGCGCTATATCTGTTTTCATCTGCGTTTATCTGCTACAGAGTGCGGTTTCATATCCAGTCCATCTTCTTTCGCAAGAAGCCCCAGTTAAAAGACGCGCTATAGCGCGTCTCTACATTATTCGTCTTCCGCAAACACAAAGCGATACAACTCGCTGGGGTCCGGTTCGGGGCTATTTTCAGCGAATTTCACGGCTTCGTCGATGAGTTGCTGTATCTTACGGTCAACTGCTTTAAGTTCTTCATGGGAAACCAAGTTTTGCTCCACCAAATAAGCAGCAAATTTCTTAATTGGGTCACGAGCAAACCAAAACTCTTTCTCAGCCTTGCTTCGCAATTCATCTGGATCAGCCAGAGAGTGACCCCGAAAGCGGTAAGTCAGTGCTTCAATTAACGTGGGACCTTCTCCTGCACGGGCGCGGGCTACGGCTTCCTGCGCTACTGCTCGCACCGCCAGGATATCCATACCATCGACTTCCACACCCACCATGTTAAATGCATTAGCTTTCTTGTAAATCTCTGGTTGGGAAGTCGCCCGTTCGTGAGCCATGCCGATCGCCCACTTGTTATTTTCTACTACAAAAAGTATTGGCAGTTTCCACAGCGCCGCCATATTTAGCGTCTCGAAAAACTGACCGTTATTAGCAGCACCATCGCCAAAAAAGCAAGCGCTGACTTGGTCGGCGTTTGGATCACCTAACGCTTCCCGGCGGTACTTCGTCTGAAAAGCCGCCCCAGCAGCAACAGGAATTCCCTCAGCCACAAAAGCATAACCACCTAGTAGCCGATGTTCCTTAGAGAACATATGCATCGATCCACCACGTCCTTTGCTGCACCCTGTGGCTTTGCCAAATAACTCTGCCACGACTTCTTTTGCCGGGACTCCTGCACTTAGAGCATGAACGTGGTCGCGGTAAGTGCTGCACACAAAATCTTCACCCGGTCGCATCGCGCCTTTGATCACACCGCTGGAAACGGCTTCCTGACCATTATACAGGTGGACAAAACCAAACATTTTGCCTCTGTAGTACATTTCGGCACACTTATCTTCAAAGGTGCGCCCTAGTACCATGTCCTCGTACAACAGCAACCCTTCTTCTTTCGTTATCTGTACTGTAGCCGCATCAAATTTGGGTAATGTGCGTTCTTGAACCATTATTTTGTGAGTGTTCCTGTCGTAAAACTTAAAGTTATGATTTGAGATAAGTAGCGCTCGCTCAGCGTAAGCTTTTAAAAAGATAGCGTTTAAAGGAGTCAATAATCAAACTTGATTCACTGCTGTGGTTCATCTCGTTCTACAGCAATAGGTAGTATGGCAACCCTCGTTTCTAGATTACCAAGCAAAATAGCAAGTTTTCTGCATATTTATTAACAATTTAGAAAAATGGTCGCGAAAGTAAGTATTTCTGTGTAGATTCTTGTAATGAAAGAATAACTTATGATATACTTTGGTTCGCTCTATCGTAGCAAACCTATCAAACGGTACTTTTCTGACCATATGCCGAAGAAAGTGGTTCTAAACCACCTCCAGGAATGGTCAAGTCAAACATTTAGGACAGAAAGTAAAAAAATATTCTTGCAAGGCCAGTATTATTATTTATGTTGCTATCTAAAATGCTATGGTAAGTTTCTGGTGTATCAAGCAGGTTGCAGTATTATATCAGAAAAAATAAAAAGATTATTAAAAAGTTTAGAGATTTCTCAGGTAAGGGAAAAGACTAGTACCATAGCAAGATTAGATTTTTGGAAAAATACGAGTAAAGTTGTTGCAAAACACACTTGTGGTGTGGGGTCAACATGTTATTATGGCACTTTTTTACAAGGCTGGAATACTCTAGGAGAATTATGTTGATCGCGCTGCAGGGGACGTGAGCCGTGCGCATTCCGCTAGATTACTACAGAATTTTAGGGATACCGATGGCGGCAAGTGAGGAACAGTTGCGGCAGGCATATGGCGATCGCGTCGTACAATTGCCGCGCCGTGAGTATTCCCAAGCAGCAATTACATCTCGAAGAAACCTCATAGAAGAAGCTTACCTTGTTCTTTGTGACGCAAAACAACGCAAAAGCTACGATCAGCTTTATCTTGCTCATGCCTATGGTTCTGACACCACTCAAGGTGGCGCTGTCGCTGTTGAAAGTCGCGAACAAGGCAAGCTTGATCGTATTGATTCTCAATCTCTAAGTATCGAAATTTCCCAAGATGAATTAATTGGTGCTTTGTTGATTTTGCAAGAACTTGGGGAATATGAGCTTGTCCTACAACTGGGTCGTCCATACCTGGTTAATAGAAATGGTACAACAGCGAGTTTCCAAGGAGATACACAGGAGATTTCGGAAATTCCCTCTCCTGCTGCTGAACGTCCAGACGTTGTGCTTACGGTTTCCCTTGCTTGTTTGGAACTGGGGCGGGAGCAATGGCAGCAAAGTCACTACGAAAATGCTGCGATTTCCCTGGAAACCGGAGAGGAACTTCTAGCACGCGAAGGGTTATTCCCCAGCGTTCGAGCAGAAATTCAGTCTGACTTGTATAGATTGCGACCTTATCGAATTTTGGAATTACTCGCACTCCCTGAAGAACAGACGAGTGAACGAAAACAAGGGTTGCAATTATTGCATGATATTTTAGATGAGCGTGGTGGGATTGATGGGACTGGAAACGACAAATCTGGTCTGAGTATAGATGATTTTCTGCGATTTATTCAGCAACTGCGTAACTACCTGACAGTCGCAGAGCAGCACAAACTATTTGAAAGTGAAAGCAAGCGTCCCTCAGCAGTCGCGACTTATTTAGCCGTTTATGCTTCAATAGCACGGGGGTTCACTCAACGCCAACCCGCATTAATTCGTCAGGCAAAGCAAATGCTGCTCCGCCTGGGGAGACGTCAAGATGTCCATCTAGAACAGTCGCTGTGTGCGCTTTTGCTCGGGCAAACAGAAGAAGCAAGCCGTGCTTTAGAACTTTCGCAAGAGTACGAGGCTCTAGCTTTTATTCGGGAAAATTCTCAAGACTCTCCCGACCTGTTACCAGGACTGTGTTTATACGGAGAACGCTGGCTGCAAAACGAAGTGTTTCCCAACTTTCGAGATTTAGTAGAACAGCCAGCTTCCCTGAAAGATTATTTTGCCGACCAACAGGTGCAAGCTTATTTAGAAGCTTTACCCACACAAACACAAACCACAAATGAAGCGACGGTCATGAACCGCCAGTCTTCCCAAACACAAACCACTCGTCGGAGTCGGCGCAACAATTTTCAAGTGGTTGAGGGACAATTCCCAACTCAAAAAACTCCCAACTCAGAAATACCAGCCACATCAACCCCGAAAAAGCCTGACTCTTCAAACTTTTCCTCACAGGGTGATACGACATCACCCTCTGGTTCGGGTACTTGGTGGAGTGGAAATGCAGAAACACCAGTAGCACCAATTCCCAACACAAACCCCACATCTCGAGCAACTTACCACAATTTGAATGGTCGGTCCAAACCGGAGACAGCACAGAGTCTAGGGCAAACCCAAAGGAGGCGCAAACGCAGTCGTACCACTTCAGCCGGTGGTTCAGACAACCGTCATAGGTCTACTTATCGTCAGCGAGTTTTTGCCCGTATTTCTCCAGCGCAAATCCGGTTTTTGGGGATAATGTTTGCTTCTTTGGCGAGTCTATTGGTGTTGTGGTTGTTGATGGCAGCAACTATGGGATTGTTCAAACATCTGTTTTACCCTGGACCCTCCTTGCAAGGCGAACAGTTATCAGTTGAGTTGAATCAACCCCTAGTCCCTATTCCCGACCAAAATAGCAAACCACAATTACCAGGTGGACCTCTGAATGAAACCACAGCCGCAGAAATGGTTCAGGCTTGGCTAGATACCAAAGCTGCAGCTTTCGGACCCAACCATGAGATTGATAGTTTGGGGAATATTTTAGTCGGTTCATCCTTGACAAGATGGCGGGGATGGGCACAACAGGAAAAATTAGCTAACCGCTATCGGAAATACGAGCATAGCGTGAAAGTAGAATCTTTGGAGAAAAATAATGCTGACCCAAATCACGCTGCGGTAGAAGCTTCGGTGACTGAAATCACACAGTATTATGAGAATGGTCAGATAAAAGACCCAGAACCTGAGAAGGATAAGGTGCTAGTTAGGTATGGATTGGTTCGTGTAGATGGTGTGTGGCGTATTCGGGATATGTCAGTTCTTAACAAGATAAGTATGATTTTTTAAATAAAAAAATTAATCATATCCCTCTTCTGTCACTCTCCGGAGCTAGTAAGTAGTAAATAAGTGAAATTATCCAGAAGCATAACAGGGTTTAAATTGATTCATTGCAGCCATTAAATG
>Ga0049072_1000842_pt1 | contig 18656 bp, 20 predicted proteins | sample FECB27metaG_FD_55053 | JGI IMG/M metagenome (GOLD analysis project Ga0049072, IMG submission 55053) | Cyanobacterial communities from the Joint Genome Institute, California, USA - FECB-27 | ecosystem: Environmental > Aquatic > Thermal springs > Hot (42-90C) > Microbial mats | place: USA...
GGGGGGCCGTATGGCCGGGTGACACCGTCGAGCTAAATCCTGCACGCCTCCCCATCCCTAATCCTTCCCCACCGCAAGCGGGAGGAAGGGGACACGGAGCCGTCGTGCCGAGAAAATCGGACCTTACAATCAGTTTCATTCGCGTCACTCGAACCGCTGGATGCGTTCGCCGAAGAGGCCGCGCGGGCGAAACAGCAGCACGAGCAGCATCATCAGGTAGATCACCGCGGTCGACCATTGCGGGTAGCCAAGCCCGATCGTGATGCCCTTGACCACGCCGACCATCAGCGCCGCCACGACCACGCCCCAGAACGAGCCGAGCCCGCCGATGACCACGACGACGAAGGCCGGCGTGATGATCTCCTGCCCCATGGCCGGATGGATCGAGTAGATCGGCGCAAGCAGCACGCCGGCGAGCCCCGCAAGCCCGATGCCGAGCCCTGCGACCGCAACCATGTAGGGCTGCAGCGAGATGCCGAGCGCGCCGACCATGTCGGGGTTCTGCACGCCGGCGCGCACGACGCGGCCGAAGGCTGTGCGCTGGAGCAGGAACCAAAGCCCGATCACGCAGGCCACGGCGACCAGCAGCAGCATCGCCCGGTAGCGCGAATAGATGAAGTCGCCGATGAAGATCTGCCCGCGCAGGGCGGGCGGGATCGAGAAGGAGAGCGGCGGCGCCCCAAAAATCATGCGCAACGCCTGCTCGGCGACCATGGCCAGCCCGAAGGTCAGCAGCAGCGAGAGGATCGGGTCCGATCGGTAGAAGCGCTGGAACAGCCCGCGCTCGACGACGATGCCGATCAGCGCCACCAGCACGGGCGATGCGACCATCGCGCCGCCGAAGCTGATATGGGGCGCGAGCACGATCGTGAGATAGGCCCCGATCGCATAGAATGCCCCATGCGCCAGGTTGACGATGCCGCCGAGCGAGAAGATCAGCGACAGGCCGAGCGCGATCAGGAGGTAATACACTCCGTCGAGCAGTCCGTTCAGCACCTGCTGGATGAAGAGGGTGAGCAAGGGGCGGTTCTCGATCGAATGTTGATTGGGAAATGGACACCGTCATGCTCGGCCTTGTGCCGGGCATCCACGTCTTTGGCCTAGCGTTTAACGAGCGGAGACGTGGATGGTCGGGACAAGCCCGACCATGACGGAAAAGCGTCGAGACGGTTCAGGCTTCGATCGCCCTCACACCATCTTGCAGACGGCCTCGTCGCCGCTGGTGGCGATGACCTCCATGTCCTCGCTCGGCCCCGGAACCGCGGCTGAGGAGGTGAACAGGTCCCACTGGTTCTTGACCTGCGCGGCGGGCAGGGCGGTGATCGTGTACATCTCGCTGATGAGCTGGTGGTCGGATGCGCGGAAATAGCCCTCGCGGCCCTTGAGCACGTTGAACTTCGCACCTTTTTCCCAATGCTCCAGGATCTTGGCGGTCTCGGTCGATTTCAGCTCGCTCATCGACTGCGCCATGATCTTCACGGCCATGTAGTCGCCCCAGGCCTGGTTCTCGGGCGGCTTGCCGTACTTCTTGGTGAAGGCCGCCACGAACGCCTTGGTGCCGGGGGTGTCGATCAGGTGATGCCAGACGCAGGGCCAGATGCCGGCAAAATTGTCCTTGCCGGCAGCCCAGGCGAGCGCGGTGTCGAAGCCGAAGCCGGCGACCGGGAAGGTCAGGCCGAACTCGGAATACTGCTTCAGGAAATTGGTGATCTGGTTGCCGGCGAGGTTGGAGATCACGAGGTCGGGCTTGGCGGCCCTGATCTCCAGCAGCAGGGCGGAGAAGTCGGTCGCGTCGGTCGGCACCAGCTTGTCGGCGGCGAACTGGCCGCCATTGGCCTCCATGAAGCGCTTGGCGACCTTGAGCAGGTCATGCCCGAAGGCGTAGTCGGCGGTCAGCGAGAACCACTTCTTGCCCTTCACCAACCCCTGCGCCATCAGCGAGCGGCCGGTGCTCTTCACATACATCGAGTTCTGGTGCTCGACATGGAACATGTAGCGGTTGCAGCTTTCGCCGCGCAGCGCGTCGGAATTGCCGCCGGTGTTGACGAACAGCGTCTTGGTGCGCGCCGCGACCTGGGCGATCGTCAGGCACGAGGCCGACGAGATCTCGCCGAGGATGCAGGCAACCTTGTCGCGCTCGATCATGCGCTCGGCCTTTGTCGAGGCGGTCTGCGGATTGACCGAATCCTCCTTCAGCGCCTCGAGCTTGCGGCCGTTGACGCCGCCGGCCGCGTTGATCTCCTCGACTGCGAGATCGACCGCCATCACGCCATATTCGCCGAGCGGCCCCAGGAAGCCGGTGCGCGGCGTCAGATGGCCGAAGCGGATGGCGTCGGGCGTCTGCGCCAGGATGAGAGAGGGGCTGGCGATCAGCCCGGTCGCAGCGCCTGCGCCAAGGCCGGCCAGCGCCTGCCGGCGCGAGATGCGGGTCGCGTTGAGGATGTTTGACATGACGTTCCTCCCAGAACGGTGCGCCGCGCCTGTGGCGTCGGCTGATACTGGCCAGCGGTCTGATGCCGCTTGTCGTGATCTGTGATCACAGTTAGGTTGGCAGACATGATCGCCCCTGTCCAGCCCCTGCCGGCGCTTGTCCGCACGGCCGCAATCGCCCGCGAGACCGGACTGCGAGATCCTTCCGCGCTCGACGATGTGGGGCTGCTGGCGCGCGAGACGCTGGGCGAGCGCGTCACCGCCGAACTGCGCGCGCTGCTGGTCGCAGGGCGGCTGGCGCCCGGCGAAAAGCTCTCGCTGCGTCGTGTCGCGGAAGCGCTCGGCGTCTCGATGATGCCGGTGCGCGAGGCGGTCAGCCGGCTCGCCGCCGACAAGGCGCTGGAGGTGCTGCCGGGCAGGGCGGTGCGGGTGCCGGTGCTGACGCTGGAGCAGTTCCGCGAACTGACGCGCCTGCGTCTCGTTGTCGAGGGTTTCGCCGCGGAAGAGGCCGCGCGCGTCGCCAGCCCCGAGCAGATCGCAGGCGTCGCCCGCCATGAAGCCGTCTTCGCCGAGGCCGCCAATGCCGATCCGCCGCGCAGCGCCGACGGCGTCGCGGCCAATCGCGACCTGCATTTCGCCATCTATGAGGCCGCCAACATGCCGGCGCTGGTCGAGATGATCGAGCGGCTCTGGCTCAAGGCCGGGCCGATCCTCAACATCGACATGCGCCATGAGCCGATGCGGCTGAAGGGCGGCAACGCCGTGCAGGCCCATGCGGCGCTGCTCGATGCGTTGCGCCGGAGCGATCCCGCTGCCGCGCGCGCAGCGCTCGAAAGCGACATCAGTGCCGCCGCCGCCCATATCGAAAGCACCGGCCGGCTGGCCGAATCATCATAATCGGGAGAAAGACATGGACCTTCAGATCAAGGGGCTGCGCGTGCTTGTCACGGCCGGCGCGAACGGTATCGGCCGCGCCACGGCGCGCGCCTTCGCAGCCGAGGGCGCAAAGGTCCATATCTGCGACGTCGATACGGCAGCTCTGGCGGAGATGGCCAAAAGCGACCCCGGCATGACGCAGTCGGTCTGCGACGTCTCCGACCGTGAGGCGGTGGCGCGACTGATGGACGATGCGCTGAAGGCACTGGGCGGGCTCGACTGCCTCGTCAACAATGCCGGCATCGCAGGTCCCACCGGCCGCGTCGACGAGATCGATCCCGCCGACTGGGACACATGCGTCGCCATCGACCTGACCGGGCAGTTCAACTGCACGCGGCTCGCCATTCCCCATCTGAAGCAGTCGCAGAACGCCTCGATCGTCAACCTGTCGAGCCAGGCCGGCAAGCACGGCTTTCCGTTGCGCTCGCCCTATGGCGCGGCGAAATGGGGCGTGATCGGCTTCACCAAGGCGCTCTCGGCCGAGCTCGGCGAGTTCGGCATCCGCGCCAATGCGATCTGTCCGGGACTGGTCGAGGGGCCGCGCATCCAGAGCGTCATCGCCAACAAGGCGCGCAGCTTCAACGTCTCGCACGAGGAGATGACGGAGCGGCTGTTCGCCGGAGTCTCCATCAAGCAGTTCGTCGATCCCGCTGATATCGCAAAGCAAATCGTGTTTCTGGCTTCACCCTTCGCCAAGACGATCTCGGGCCAGGAGATCTCGGTCTGCGGCGATACGCGCATGCTGGCGTGAGCGGGTTCATCCACCTTTGGTGTCGTCCCGGACAAGCTGCGCAGCAGCGCCGATCCGGGACCCATTCCTGAACGGTTCCGGAATGGGTCCCGGGTCTCGCTTCGCTCGCCCGGGACGACACGCGGTAGGTCAAATACTAAAACTCACCCCTCCAGCCGGGTCCCCATCCGCCCGGCCAGATCCTGGATGTACTGCCAGGCCGTGCGGCCCGAGCGCGAGCCGCGCGTCGTCGCCCATTCCAGCGCCTCCTGGCGCAGCGTAGCGGGTTCGATCGCAAGCCCGAAATGACCGACATAGCCGTCGATCATCGAGAGATACTCGTCCTGGCTGCATTTGTGGAAACCGAGCCAGAGGCCGAACCGGTCCGATAGCGAAACCTTCTCCTCGACCGCCTCGCCCGGATTGATCGCGGTCGAGCGCTCATTCTCCATCATCTCGCGCGGCAGCAGATGGCGGCGGTTCGAGGTGGCGTAGAACACGACATTGTCGGGCCGGCCCTCGACGCCGCCGTCCAGCGCCGCCTTCAGCGACTTGTAGGAGGTGTCCTGCCCGTCGAAGGAAAGGTCGTCGCAGAATACGATCGCCCGGTGCGGGTCGGGCCGCAACAGCCCCATCAGCGCGGGGAGCCCCTCGATATCCTCGCGGTGGATCTCGATCAGCTTCAGCGGCAAAATCCCTGAACCAGAACCCTGTCCGGCCAGCCGCGTGTTGGTGTCGGCATGGACCGACTTGACCAGCGAGGACTTGCCCATGCCGCGCGCCCCCCAGAGCAGCACGTTGTTGGCGGGCAGGCTGCGCGCGAAGCGTTCGGTGTTCTCGGCCAGCGTGTCGCGAACCCGGTCGACGCCGCGCAGCAGCGAGAGCGCGACCCGGTTCACCTTCGCCACCGGCGCAAGCTCGGCCCCGGCCGGATGCCAGACGAACGCGTCGGCCGCCGTCAGGTCGGCAGGCTTGCGCGCAGGCGGCGCGAGGCGCTCCAGCGCCGAGGCGATACGGAGCATGGTCTTGAGCGTGAGGTCGTCTGTCGGTGCGGTCATTGAACCATGGCCATTGCGCGAATGCCGCCAAGCTCATAGGTGATGGCGCAGCGGCGGTCCATCGGCGATGACTCCAGGCTGCTGCGATTGATTTACCGGCGCTGCTGGCTATAGTCCGCGCGCTTTTCGAGGCCTGCCGAAACGCAAGGTCTGACGACATAATCGCCGCGAGCAGCGGCCGGTGGCCCTTCGCGCCGCCGACAAGAAGGAGCCTTTGCGTGATCACCCCTGCTTTTGCCCAAGGCGCCGGCGGCTCCACCGACGTTCTGATGTCGCTGGTCCCCTTCGTCCTGATCTTCGTGATCATGTGGTTCCTGATCATCCGCCCGCAGCAGAAGCGCGTGAAGGCGCATCAGGAGATGATCAAGAACGTCCGGCGCGGCGACACGGTGGTCACGGCCGGCGGCATCATCGCCAAGGTGACCAAGGTCTCCGACGACGCCGAGCTGGAGGCCGAGATCGCCGAAGGCGTCAAGGTCAAGCTCGTCAAGGGCATGATCACGGACGTCCGCGCCAAGGGCGAGCCCGTCAAGGTCTGAAGACCGTCCCGGCCCCGCAAGGGGCCGGCGCGCTATAACAGGGCTGTTCCCGCCAATGCTTCGTTTCCAGGCCCGCAAGGTCATCGTCGTCCTTCTCGTGCTGTTCTTCGGCTGCGGGCTCGCCTTTCCGAACCTGCTCTCGCCCGAGACGCGGACCGCGATCGAGCGCGGCGCTCCGTCCTGGATCCCGCGATTCCTGCTGCCGACCAAGGCGGTCGTGCTCGGGCTCGATCTGCAGGGCGGCTCGCATGTGCTGCTCGAGATCGACCGCGCCGACCTGGTGCGCAGCCAGGTGATCCAGCTGCGCGACGACATGCGCGCCAGGCTGCGCGAGGACCGGATCGCGTTCCAGGGCGGCATCGGCGTCACCGCGCGCGGCGTTCAGGTCCGCGTGCCGGACGCCGCCGACCGGGCAAAGCTGCTGCCGAAGCTGCGCGAACTGGCGCAGCCCATCGGCACGCTCGGCGCGTTCGGCCCGTCGGGCAACACCACGATCGAGGTTCTGGAGCAGCCGGACGGGCTGGTCCAGATGAACATCACCGAGGCCGGCGCCAATGAGCGCGTCCGCCGCGCCGTCGAGCAGGCGATGGAGGTGCTGCGCCGCCGCGTCGATGCCCTCGGCACGACCGAACCCAACATCCAGCGCCAGGGTCTCGACCGCATCCTCGTGCAGGTGCCGGGCCTGCAGGACCCGCAGCGGCTGAAGGAGATTCTCGGCCAGACCGCCAAGCTCGAATTCCGCATGGTCTCCGACAATCAGGGCGGCGATGTCGACATGCTGCCATCGCAGGATGCCGGCGGATCGCTCGTGCCGGTCGAGCGCCGCGTCATCGTCGAGGGCGCCGACCTGATCGACGCGCAGCCGGCCTTCGATTCGCGCACCTCGCAGCCGATCGTGAATTTCCGCTTCAACATCCGCGGCGCGCAGCGCTTCGGCCAGGCGACGACCGAAAATCTCGGCCGCCCGCTCGCCATCGTGCTCGACAACAAGGTCATCTCCTCGCCGGTGATCCAGTCGCCGATCACAGGCGGATCGGGCCAGATCTCGGGCAATTTCACTGTCGAATCCGTCAACAACCTCGCCATCCTGCTGCGCGCCGGCGCGCTGCCGGCCAAGATGACGATCGTCGAGGAGCGCACCGTCGGCCCCGGCCTCGGCGCCGACTCGATCCAGGCCGGCAAGATCGCGACCCTGATCGCGACCGTGCTGGTGATCCTCTACATGATCGGGACCTACGGCACCTTCGGCTTCATCGCCTCGATCGCGCTGCTCGTCCATGTCTGCCTCATCTTCGGCCTGATGTCGGTGCTGGGCGCGACCATGACCCTGCCGGGCATCGCCGGCATCGTCCTGACGATCGGTACGGCGGTCGATTCCAACGTGCTGATCTATGAGCGCATGCGCGAGGAATCGCATCAGGGCCGCAGTCTCGTCTCGGCGCTGGAGGCGGGCTTCACGCGCGCCTTCGCCACCATCATCGACTCCAACGTCACCATGCTGATCGCGGCCGTGGCGCTGTTCTCGCTCGGCTCCGGCCCGGTGCGCGGTTTCGCGGTGGTCTTCATCCTCGGCATTCTGACGACGGTCATCACGGCGGTGACGCTGACGCGGATGCTGATCGCGCTCTGGTATCGCTGGGCCAAGCCCAAAGCTCTTCCTTTCTGACGCAGAGCCAACACTTTTCAGGAGAAAAGCGCATGCGTCTGCTTCGCATCGTTCCCGACAACACCAAATTCAAGATCGTCAAGTGGCGGCGCTTCAGCTACCCGTTCTCGGCCGCCTATTCGATCCTGGTGCTGGTGCTGTTCCTCACGGTCGGGCTGAATTTCGGCATCGATTTCCGCGGCGGCACGCTGATCGAGATGCAGTCCAAGGCCGGCCGGCCCGACATCGCCCAGATCCGCAGCGCCGCCAACGGGCTCGGCTTCGGCGAGGCCGAGGTGCAGGAGTTTGGTTCGGGCGGCGAGGTCTCGATGCGCTTTGCGCTGCAGCCCGGCGGCGAGCCGGCGCAGCAGCAGGTCGTGGTCAAGGCGCGCGAGGCCTTTGCCGGCACTTATGATTTCCGCCGCGTCGAGACCGTGGGCCCGCGCGTTTCGGGCGAACTCGTCCAGGCCGGCACGCTCGGAGTGGTCCTCGCGATCGTCGGCGTGCTGATCTATCTCTGGTTCCGCTTCGAGATGCAGCTCGCCATCGGCGCGATCCTCGGCACGCTCCACGACATCGTGCTGACCATCGGCTTCTTCCTGATCACCCAGCTCGAATTCAACCTGACCTCGATCGCGGCGATCCTGACCATCGTCGGATACTCGCTGAACGAGACCGTCGTGGTGTTCGACCGCACGCGCGAATTGCTGCGCCGCTACAAGACCATGTCGATCCCCGATCTGCTCGACCTCTCGATCAACTCGACCCTGTCGCGCACCGCCATCACCTCGACGACGACCGTGCTGGCGCTTGTGGCGCTGGTGATCTTCGGTGGCACGGCGATCGAGGGTTTCGCGCTGGTGATGCTCTTTGGCGTCATGGTCTGTACCTACTCGGCGATGTTCGTCTCGACCCCTGTGCTGCTTTATCTCGACATCCGCGCCGGCCGGCTCGACCAGGCGGAGGAGAAGGTCCTGAGCCCGGTCAAGGCGAAGGCCTGAGCCACGGCCGTGGCCCTGTTCGACGGCTTCGTCCCCGGCCGGCACCAGCTCGACGCCTTCGGGGCCGGCGGTTTCCGCTTCGCCGGCATGAGCCATCGCGGTTCGATCCTGGCGACGCCGTCCGGCATCAGGATCTGGCCGGTGACGCAATTCGTTGAGATCACGCCCGAGAGCCTGCAGCCCGTGCTCGACGAAGCCGGAACGATCGACTTCCTGCTGATCGGCACGGGTGTCGACATCACCTTCATCCCGGCGACGCTGCGCGAACGCTTCCGCGAGGCCGGGATCACCATCGAGGGCATGGCGACCGGGGCGGCGGCGCGGACCTTCAACGTCCTCGTGGGCGAGGACCGGCGGGTTGCGGCCGCGCTGATCGCGGTGGATTGACGCGCTCCGGCCATGCCGATCAGGCGTAGCCAGCGCCGCATCGCTTCGCCTAGACTGCCGCAGGGGACGGGGCCGAACCGAAATCATCGCCGAAGGCGCATCGATGCCGCAGACGACCGAGACCGATGACCGCCGCGTCGCCGCGCCGCTCGCGCTGCACGAGGCCTACGCCCATTGCGCGACGCTGATCCGCGAGCACGACCACGACCGCTACGTCGCCACCCTCTACGCGCCCGAATCGCAGCGCCCGGCGCTGTTTGCGCTCTATGCCTTCAGCCACGAGATCGCCCGCGTGCGCGCGCTGGTCAGCGAGCCGCTGCCCGGCGAGGTCCGGATGCAGTGGTGGCGCGACCTGCTCGAAGGGCAGGAGAAAGGCGAAGGGGAGGAGAAAGGGGAGGCCCCGGCCCATCCCGTCGCCGCCGCCCTGCTCGACGCGGTCGCGCGCTACCGCCTGCCGATCGCGCCGCTGACCGCGCTGATCGAAGCCCGCATCTTCGATCTCTACGACGACCCGATGCCGCGCCTGTCCGATCTCGAGGGCTATGCCGGCGAGACCGCGAGCGCGCTGATCCGGCTCGCCTGTCTGGTGCTGGCCAATGGCCGCGACCCCGGCGGGGCGGCCGCCTGCGGCCATGCCGGCGTCGCCTACGCGCTGACCGGGCTGATGCGCGCCTTTCCATGGCATTCGGCCGCCGGCCAAGTCTACATCCCGGCCGATATTCTGAGCCGCAACGGCGTCACCCGGGACGACATCGTGCGCGGGCGCGGCGGGCCGGGTGTGCACTATTCGTTGAAGGAATTGCGCGAGATCGCCCGAACGCATCTCAAGAAGCTGCGCGGCCTGCACGAGACCGTGCCGACGGCCGTCGCACCGGCATTTCTGCCTATCGCTCTGGTCGAACCTTATCTGCACGCGATGGAGCGGCCGGGTTACGATCCGTACCGAACCATCATCACCTTGCCGCCCTGGCGGCGGCAATGGACGATCTGGCGCGCGGCGAGGGCGGCGCGCTGAGCGCCGGCCTGACCGAACTGTTCAATCGGTCGCCCGGCCCCGCCCGATCACCGGGAACTGCTCGACCTCGTAGATCTGCCCGTTCACCGGCTGGCTGTCCTCCGAGAGCCAGAAGGCGGTGTGAGCCGCGATTTCCTCCGGCTGCATGATGCGCCCCGTCGGCGCGAACTCGACCGGCACCTGCGTCTCCCAGCCCGGCGTCTTGCCCTCGCTTTGCTGCGTCGCATCCTCGTTGGCGGTGAAGGTCCAGCCGACATTGAGCTGGTTCACGAAGATGCGCTCCGGCCCCAGCGTGTTGGCGAGGTTGCGCGTCATCGTCATCAGCGCGCCCTTCGACATCGAATAGACGGTAAGGTTGGACTGGCCGCACCAGGCGTTGAGCGAGCCCACCGTGACGATCGACCCGCCCGATTTCTGCAGGCGGAAGGCGCGGATCGCGGCCTCGGCGCAGAGAAGAGGCGCGCGGGTGTTGATCGCGAAGACATGGTCGAAGAACGGCGCGGTCGTCTCCCCGATCACGCCGCGCGGGTAGATGCCGGCATTGTTGACGAGCCCGTCGATGCGGCCGAAGGCTTGTACGGTGGCGTCGACGATCGCCTGCGCCGTGGCGGGTTCGATCAGGTCGCCGGTCGTGCCCGCGCAGCCGCCGCCGAGCAGTCGGCAGGCCTGCTCGACCTCGCCGGCGTCGCGGCCGTGGATCATGACCTTCGCGCCCTCCGCGATCAGCCGCTCCGCCATGGCGTAGCCGATGCCGGCGCTGGAGCCGGTGACGAGGATGGCCTTAGCCGCAAGTCCGCGCATGGGTGTGTCTCCTTTTTGGGTCGGCGCGTTGATAGCCCGTGCAACCTTCTCCGTCATGCTCGGCCTTGTGCCGAGCATCCACGTCTTGGTCGTAGAGCGCGACGAGCGAAGACGTGGATGGTCGGGCCAAGCCCGACCATGACGATGGAGGACCTCCGCAATCTGTGGAGAAACGCCTTGGGCGCTGGTCGGGTTGCCTGCGCCGCACTAGCTTGCGCGTCATGCCGCTTCACATGCTCAAACTCTGCGTCGGAGCCGAATCGATCGCCGATCTCGAAGAGTGGATCGAGGAGAACAGGCTGTTGCGCCGGCGCATGGGGCGGCAGGAGGAGCAGGCGCACACCACCCGCATGGTGCCCAAGCGCCTTGACGAATTGCTGGATGGCGGCTCGCTCTACTGGGTGATCAAGGGTCAGGTCTCGGCGCGACAATCGCTGCTGGCAGTGCGGCCCTTCACCGACGCCGACGGCATCGGCCGCTGTCATCTCGTCCTCGAGCCCGTGGTCGTGCCGGTCGCGCCGCGCCCGTGCCGGCCGTTCCAGGGCTGGCGCTATCTGGCGGACGCCGACAAGCCGGCCGATCTCGGCGCGCGCGGCGAGGATTTCGCGGCGATGCCCGAGGCGCTGCGGCGGGAGCTGGCTGAGCTGGGATTGCTTTAACGGCTTTCGTGACGCCCTCTCCCGTCATGCTCGGCCTTGTGCCGAGCCTCCACGTCTTGGGCGTGGAGTGACGCGAAGGGAGACGTCGATGGTCGGGACAAGCCCGACCATGACAGGTGAAAGCGAATCCCGCTCACACCGCGATATTGTCGATCAGCCTTGTCGCGCCGAGCCTTGCCGCGACCAGCAGCCGGATCGGACCGTCTGCGAGCGAGGTCACCGGCGCCAGCGTCTCGGCATGGCGCGCCTCAAGATAGTCGAGCTCGAAGCCGGCCGCGATGATCTCGCCTTGCGCCTCGCCGACCGCGCGAAAAAGGTCCTCGCGGTTACGGATCCGCACGGCTACCGCCTGCATGACCTCGTGCAGCAGCGGCGCGAGCGCGCGATCCTCGGCCGAGAGGTAGCGGTTGCGCGAGGACATGGCGAGGCCGTCGGGCTCTCGAAACGTCTCCAGCGGGACGATGCGGATGCCGAGGTCCAGATCGGCGGCCATCCGCGTCACCACCTTGAGCTGCTGGTAGTCCTTCTCGCCGAAGACCGCGAGATCGGCTTGGCTCTGCGTGAACAGCTTGCAGCAAACCGTTGCCACGCCTTCGAAATGCGTCGGCCGGAAGCGGTCGTCGAGGCCGACGGCGGCCGGGCCGAGCAGCAGCACGCGGCTGGCGAAGCCCGACGGATACATCTCCTCGACCGACGGAAAATAGATCGCATCCGCGCCGGCTGCGACGAGCTGGGCCCGGTCGCCCTCGAAGGTGCGCGGATATTTCTTGAAGTCCTCATGCGGCGCGAACTGCGTCGGGTTGACGAAGATCGAGACGATGACGCGCCTTGCATGGCGCTGGCCCTCGCGCACCAGCGCGATATGGCCCTCATGCAGCGCGCCCATGGTCGGCACCAGTGCGACGGTGTCGCCGGCCGCATGCCAGCCTGCGACAGCGGCCCGCATCGCGGCCACCGTCTCGAAAATCGCAATCTCGGCCATGGCGTCCACTCCCCCGTTTCGCGGACGGGTAGCAAATGCGCGGGGAACCGCCAATATCAGGCGCATGAGCGAAAAGACCGACAAGGGAATTCAGCGTGCTGCGGCGACCGGCGTCGCAAGCGCATCCGCGCCGGGCGAGATCGACCGCTTTCTCGGCGCGGCGAAGCAGTTGGCCCCGCTGGCGACGGGGCAGGCGGGGCGGCTGATCTTCGCGCTCGACGCCACGATGAGCCGCCAGCCGACATGGGATCTCGCCTGCTCGCTGCAGGCGAAGATGTTCGAGGTCGCGGCCGGTACGGGCGGGCTCGCGGTGCAGCTCGTCTACTTTCGCGGGCTGATGGAGTGCCGCGCCTCGGGCTGGATCGGCGAGCCGCAGCGCCTCAACGGCCTGATGCGCAGGATCGCCTGCGAGGGCGGGCAGACGCAGATCCACCGCGTGCTGAAGCATGTCCGGGACGAGGCGAAGGCTGTGCCCGTGCGCGCCTTCGTCCTCGTCGGCGACGCGATGGAGGAGGATGTCGACGCGCTCGCGGCGCTCGCCGGCGAGCTCGGCCTGCGCGGCATTCGCGGCTTTCTGTTCCAGGAGGGGCATGAGCCCGCCGCCAGCGCGGCCTTCGCCACCATGGCGCGGCTGACCGGCGGAGCGCATGCGCGCTTCGACGTCAATGCACCCGGATCGCTGCTCGATCTGCTGCGCGGGGCGGCCGCCTATGCCAGCGGTGGACGCGCGGCGCTGCAGGCGCTGACCGGGACGAACCCGGCGGTGAAGGGTCTTTTGACGGCGATGGATGGAGACCGCCGGTGACGCTGATCTATGGTCTGGCGGTGCTGATCCTGCTCTGGTGGGTGTCCAAGCTGTTCACCGGCGTCAATCCGAAGCTGATGGCCAAGGCGCTCAAGACCGGCGGCGGCGTGGTCTCGCTCGGCGTCGCGGCGCTTCTGATGATGCGCGGCCGCCTCGATATGGCGGTCTTCGTCGGCGGCATCGGCGCGTGGCTGCTCGGCTGGAGCGCCTATGGCCCGGGCGGCATGCGCTTTCCCTGGAGCGGGACGGGCGCGGCCGAGACGCCGGGCGCGCGCTCCCAGGTCAAATCGACGCTGCTGGCGATGGAGCTCGACCACGATAGCGGCGGAATGACCGGCAAGGTCGTCGCCGGGGCCTTCGCCGGACGCGATCTCGACACGCTCGGCCCGCCCGAGCTGGCGGCGCTGATGCGCGAGTGCCTGGCCCGCGACCCTGACGGCGCGCGCCTGCTAGAGGCTTATCTCGACCGCCGGACGCCCGGATGGCGTGAAGACGCTCAGGGAAATTTCGACGCGGGGCAGGGCCGCGCGGCGGGCCCGGGCGCGATGTCTCAGCAGGAGGCCTACGAGATCCTGGGGCTTCAGCCGGGGGCGGGCGAGGAAGCGATCCGCGAGGCCCATCGGAGCCTGATGAAGCGCATCCATCCGGACGCCGGCGGATCGAGCGGGCTTGCCGCCCGCGTCAACCAGGCCAAGGACGCCCTGCTGAAGTGAGGCCGGGTTCGCGGTCTGGACGAGGGACTGGGAATGCGTCTGGAGCGTCATGATTGGCGGTCCTTCTTGTCCGTCAGCCGCGGGTGGCGAAGCAGGCGAACCCGTCGCGCTTCAGCCTGGCGCAGGCGTTGTTGGCGTCTTTCGAGTCGTCGAAGCCGGCAAAGCGGGCGCGGAACAGGGTGGCGCCGCCCTTCTCGACCTTTTCCGTGAAGCCCGAGGCGTCGGCGAGCGGGCCTGACGCCTTGGCTCGGGCGCGGGCAATGATGTCCCTGGCCTTGGCCTCGTCATCGGTCGCGCCGAGCTGGATGATCCATTTGCCGGCGCTGGCGACGGCGACGGGCGTGGCCTTCGCAGGTTCAGGCTTGACGGGCTCGACCTTGGCGATGGCGGTGCTGCCGGCCTCGTGCTTCCTTTCGGCGACGGGGGCGGGCTCGGGCTTGCGAGCGTCCGCGACCTTGACCGCCGGCTTCTCGTCGGGCTCGGCCACCTTCGCGATCGAGGAGGTGATGTCGACATTCGCCGGCGGGCGCATGACCTTGCCGTCGGCGGCGGGTGCGCCGATAGACCAGCGCATGGCCGACGGCGTGGTGGTGGCGGCGACCGGGCGCATGCCGGAGATCTGCAGCGGCGGCGCGTTGGCGGCCACCGGCCTCGTCGGCGCGATCGGGGTGGTCGTTGTGGTCGTCGGCGCATAGGCGCGGGCGGCGGCCGGCAACGGCTGTGCCTGCGTCTCGAAGCGCGGGCGCGGGACGGGCAGCGGCGCGGGTTCGGCGGCGACGACGGCCTGCTGGACCGGGATCGGGGCCGGGGCGGCGCGCGGCCGCACGACCTCCGGCTCGTCCTCGACCTCGGCGACCTGCACCGAGGCGCGGCCACCGGTCGCCGCCTTGGGCAGCGTGGCGACCACGAGATCGGCCATGATCCGGTCGCGATGCGCACCCGAGCGGCCGCCGAGGACGATCGAGACGATATGGCGGCCATCGGCCTTGGCGGAGGTCATCAGGTTGAAGCCCGACAGGCGCGTATAGCCGGTCTTGATGCCGTCGACGCCCTCGACGCGGCCGAGCAGCTTGTTATGGTTGCGATAGTTGCCGCCGGCGATGCTGGCGCTGCGGGCCGAGAACATCGGGTAGTATTTCGGGAAACGCTCCTGGATGGCCCGCGCCAGGATGGTCAGGTCACGCGCCGTCGTGATGTTCGGCGGGCTGTGGGGCAGGCCGTGGGGATTGTAGAAAGCGGTGCTGCGCATGCCGAGGGAGCGGGCGCGCGCCGTCATCATCCGGGCGAACTCGTCCTCGGAGCCGCCGACGTTTTCGGCTACAGCGACGGCGACGTCATTGGCCGATTTCGTGACCAGCGCCATGATGGCGTCGCGCACGGAAATCGTCTCGCCGGGCTCGAAGCCGATCTTGGAGGGCGCCTGACGGGCGGCATAGGAGGAGACGGTGAACTCCGAGCCCATATGGAACCGGCCGCGCTCGAGCTGCTCGAACAGCAGATAGAGCGTCATCACCTTGGTGATCGAGGCCGGGATGCGCGCCGCATCCTCGTTGACCGCATGCAGGGTCCGGCCGGACTTCACGTCCACGACCATCGCCGCATAGGGAGGGGCATAGCCGCCGCCGACGTGACGCCGCTTCTTGCGGGCCGCTTCAGCGGGAGAGGCGACCACGCTAAGCGCGATCGCGACGATGCCGATCAGGCCGACGAGCGCGCGAAAACGCACGCGTCGGGAACCAACGCAACCAAAAGCCATGCAACCCGCCTCAACACTCAACTGGTGCCCCAACCCCTCGCGCTGCCTGACGGCGTGGCGCGAAGGACACAGTTAGGGAGGTTAGGCGGATGCGGTTACGGAGCCGTTAAGCCGGCGAGGTTCGATGCGAAGAGCGTCCGTCGATGCCTGAAAGGTCTGCGTTTGATGCAATGCAGCGCGTCCTTGACATTCATGTTGCGGTGCACAATATGAGGACGGTCCCGGCGATGAACCTTTCATCTGGCCAAGGGACACAGATCCTAGAGCCACAAGGCTCGTCAGCAGAGGCGGCGCAGAGGCGCCGAGGGAAGAAACATGATCCAGCAGTTCGAAACCATCCAGAAGGCCGGCAAAGAGAACGTCGATGCCGCCCTCAAGGCTTTCGGCGTCACCTCCAAGGGCGTGCAGACCATCGCCGTCGAGACCACCGACTATGCCAAGAAGTCCTTCGAGGCCGGCACCGCGACCATCGAGAAGCTCGCTGGCGTGAAGACCCTCGACAAGGCGATCGAGATCCAGACCGACTACGTCAAGACCGCGTTCGAGGGCGCCGTCGCCCAGATGACGAAGATGGGCGAGCTCTACACCGCCCTCGCCAAGGACGCCTACAAGCCGTTCGAAGGCATCGTCGCCAAGGCCGTTCCGGCCACCAAGTGAGGTGACGCCGCGCTGCCCTAACGCAGCGCAGGCTCCTTCAGCGACAAGTATGATCAAGCCCGGCCGCAAGGCCGGGCTTTTTCGTTTTGGCGCGCCGCCCCCGCCTGCCGGCCGGCATCGGGCTTCCCGTGAGCAGGGGAGCCCGCTATATTCTTACTGTTGCCCCATCGATCCAAGGATCAGGTCATGGCCGAGACCGCGACGCTGTCGTCAAAATTCCAGATCTCGATTCCCAAGGCGGTTCGAGACGAACGTCATTGGCGCGCCGGCCAGGAGTTCGCCTTCCTTCCCAAGGGAACCGGCGTCCTGCTGGTTCCGGTTCCCGACCAGAAAGAGCTAGCCGGGCTGGCCAGGGGCGCGGACACGGCCCGCTATCGCGAGCGCGACGATCGATTCTGATGCGTCTGGTCGACACGTCGGCCTGGATCGAGTGGCTCGTCGCGTCGCCGACGGGGCTCGCTTTGTCGGATCTGATCCCCGACCGGGCCGACTGGCTGGTGCCGACGATCGTGCAGCTCGAACTGGCGAAATGGCTGGTCAGGGAGTTGGGCGAGGACAGGGCGGATCAGGTCATCGCTTTCACGCAGAAATGTCTCGTTGTGCCACTCGACACCCGGATCGCGCTGTCGGCGGCGGAGCTTTGCGCCCGGCACAGGCTCTCGACGGCCGATGCCATCGTCTATGCCACCGCCATGGCCCATGACGCGGACCTCCTGACCTGCGATGCGCATTTCGACGGGCTAGCTCATGTCACCTTTGTTGCGAAAGCAGCTGGGGAACCGACGGCGCCGAGAAGCTGATCGCCGCGCATGCCGGCCCGGTCTTTCAACCGATTGAAAACTGGCTCCGTTGGGCGCATGTCTGTGCGCGTCCGCTGCGGTCGTCCGCAGCCCAGCAAGCCAGTGGTCCCGGTCCGATGCTCGACACAATCACGCCCCCCCGCACGCTCCGGCTCAACGCGGCCGACAATGTCGCGATCGCGGTCGATCAGGTCGATCTCGGCGTCACCGCCGCTGGCGTCACGGCGCTGAAGCGCATCCCGCGCGGGCACAAGATGGCGCTCTCGCCGATCGCCAAGGACCAGCCGATCCGCAAGTTCGGCCAGATCATCGGCTTCGCCACCGCCGACATCCCGCCCGGAGAATGGGTCCACGAGCACAACACCGGCTTCCACGCTTTTGAGCGCGATTACGCTTTCTGCGCCGAGGCCAAGCCCGAATTCGTGCTCCCCGTGGAGCAGCAGGCGACCTTCGAGGGCTTCCGTCGTAAGGACGGCAAGGCCGGCACGCGCAACTATGTCGGCATCCTGACCTCGGTGAACTGCTCGGCATCGGCCGCGCGCTTCATGGCCGAGGAAGTCAAGCGCTCGGGCCTGCTCGCCGACTACCCCAATGTCGATGGCGTGATTGCCCTGACCCATGGCACCGGCTGCGGCATCGACTACAATGGCGAGAGCTTCGAGGTGCTCAAGCGCACGACCTGGGGCTATGCCTGCAACCCCAACATGGCGGCCGTCCTCGTCGTCGGCCTCGGCTGCGAGGGTTTTCAGATCAAGCGCATGAAGGACGCCTATGGCGTCGAGGAGAGCGACGTCTTCCGAACGCTGACGATCCAGGAGACCGGCGGCACCCGCAAGGCGGTGGCGGCCGGCATCGAGGCGCTGAAGGTGATGCTGCCGATCGCCAACGCCGCCACGCGCGAGACCGTGCCGGCCTCGGAACTGATGCTGGCGCTGCAATGCGGCGGCTCGGACGGCTATTCCGGCATCACCGCCAACCCGGCCCTGGGCGCGGCCGTCGACATCCTGGTCGAGCATGGCGGCACCGCGATCCTGTCGGAGACGCCGGAGATCTACGGGGCCGAGCATCTGCTGACCCGCCGTGCCGCCACCCGCGAGACCGGCGAGAAACTCGTCGGCATCATCAAATGGTGGGAGGATTATACGGCCCGCGCCCGGATGGACATGAACAACAACCCGTCGCCCGGCAACAAGGCGGGCGGCCTCACCACCATCCTGGAGAAGTCGCTCGGCGCGGCCGCCAAGGGCGGCACCAAGACGCTGGCCGCCGTCTACCATTACGCCGAGCAGGTCAGATCGAAGGGCTTCGTCTTCATGGACACGCCGGGCTACGACCCGGTCTCGGCGACGGGGCAGGTCGCCGGCGGGGCCAACATCCTCGCCTTCACCACGGGGCGCGGCTCGGCCTATGGCTGCAAGCCGACGCCCTCGGTCAAGCTCGCCACCAACACGCCGATGTATCTGAAGCAGACCGACGACATGGACATCAACTGCGGCGACATCCTCGACGGCGTGAGCCTGGAGGAGAAGGGCCGCGAGATCTTCGACTATTTGCTGCGCGTGGCCTCCGGCGAGAAGTCCAAATCCGAAGAGATGGGCTACGGCGACGTCGAATTCGTGCCCTGGCAGATCGGCGCGACGATGTGAGTTTCCCTTCTCCCCTTGCGGGAGAAGGTGGCGCGCAGCGCCGGATGAGGGGGGGTCGTGCCCTTCGTCGAATGGCCCTTTCTGCGAAGGCAGCGC